>Ga0209698_10000857_pt1 | contig 35090 bp, 32 predicted proteins | sample LitLauG_LLR_2012_FD_187203 | JGI IMG/M metagenome (GOLD analysis project Ga0209698, IMG submission 187203) | Freshwater sediment microbial communities from Pennsylvania, USA - Little Laurel Run_MetaG_LLR_2012 (SPAdes) (version 2) | ecosystem: Environmental > Aquatic > Freshwater > Creek >... | reverse complement strand
GCGCAGCGGCGCGGCATTGGTGACATGGCTGTTGACGATGAACAGCCGGCGCACGCCGCTGTGGTAGGCCCAGTCGCCGATCTGCTTGACCAGTTCGATGAGCGTAATCGGCTGCACCGCAAGGGTTCCCGGCCAGCGCCGGCTGTGGCCGATCGAGCAGCCGTACGGAAGCGTCGGGAGCATCGGCACCCCCGTTGCCTGCGCAACGGCGCGGCACAGGTTATCGGCAATGGCGGTGTCGATTCCCGTACCCAGGTGCGGACCGTGCTGCTCCGTGGCGCCGACGGGCAGCAGCGCCGCACCGTTGACGGCGGCGAGGCGGCCGGGGAGTTCCGACCAGGTGGACTGCGACCATAACATGTTGATTCCTTACTCGACGTTGTCGGCGACGTTGGTCAGGCGGATGAGCTGCGGCTCGATGGCATCGTCTTCGCCGCCGCCGTGGCCGCCAGCCGGTTGGTGAATGAGCGAATCGAGGCGGCGGCGCACGGCGAGGAATTCCGGCGAGGTGAGCTGGTCCGGGGTGCGCGGCCGCGGCACCGGCACTTCGATCAATTCCTGGACTTCGCCCGGATGCGCCTTGAGCACCAGCACCCGGTCGGCAAGAAATATGGCCTCGTCCAGATCGTGGGTGATGAAGATCACGGTGATGTCGACGTTCTTCCAGATGTCGAGCAGGTGCATCTGCATCCGGGCCCGGGTCTGGGCATCGAGCGCGCCAAAGGGCTCGTCCATCAGCAGTATGCGCGGCTGGTTGATCAGCGCACGGGCAATGGCCACGCGCTGCTTCATGCCGCCCGAGAGCTGGTGCGGATAGGCGTTGGCAAACTTGCCCATGCCGATCAGGTCGAGCCACGTTCCGGCGAGGCGCTCGGCTGCGCTGCTCCCCAGGGTCATTTCCGGGCCGAACATCACGTTGCGCTTGACCGTGAGCCAGGGGAACAGCGTGTAACCCTGGAAGACCATGCCGCGATCGCGGCCCGGTCCGTTGACGGGCTTGCCATCGAGCAGGACCTCGCCGGCGCTGTGCGTTTCGAGCCCGGCCAGCATGCGGATCAGGGTGGACTTGCCGCAGCCCGAGGGCCCGATGACGCACAGGAATTCACGCCGGTGCACGCGCAGGTTCACGCCGCGCAGCGCAACCACCTCGCCCTGCGCAGAGGCGAAGGTCTTGCCCAGTTCGCGCGTCTCGAGGATGACCTCGCGCGCCTTGAGGCGCTCGAAGCGCGCGCGCACCGCGGGGCTCTGCGCGCGGTAGTCGGCATCGGCGGCGGGATTGGCGAGGGGATCCATGTTCAGCGCCCGGGGCGGTCCCAGGGAAAGAACACCCGGGCCAGGCGCGCCAGTACGAGGTCGGTACCCAGGCCGATGAGCCCGATCATGAGGATGGCCGCATAGACGTTGTCAAAATGCTGGTAGCGTGCCTGCTGGGTGATGAACCAGGTGATGCCCGAACTGGTGCCGATGAGCTCGGCCACGATCAGGTAGGTCCAGGCCCAGCCCAGCAGGATGCGCTGGTCGCGATACAGGTCGGGGAGCGTGCCCGGGATCACCACCCGGGTAAGCAGCCGCAGGCGGCTGGTGCCCAGGGTCATGGCCGCTTCGAGCAGGGCGAAATCGAGCTTGCGTGTGGTATTGGCGATGATCAGCACTTGCTGGAAGAGCGTGCCGATCACGATGATGGCGATCTTGGGTCCGTCGTAGATTCCCAATATGGCCACCGCCAGCGCACCGAAGGCCGGCGCCGGCAGGTAGCGGAAGAACTCGATGAAGGGCTCGTTGAGCCGGCCGATCACGTTGTAGGTTCCGCACAGCACGCCCAGGGGCACGCCGATGAGCGAGGAAATCACGAAGCCCCAGAAGATGATGCGGATGCTGTGCAGCAGGCTTTCATGCAGCCAGGGCGCGTCGCGCTGCTGGGGGCGGGTGGTGAACGCGGTGTAAAAAGCGCGCAGCACCTCGTGGGGCGCCGGCAGGTATACCGGGTTGGCGGCAACGCCGGCCGGCGGCGCCAGGTTCTGCTGGCGCATGTTGCCGGCCTCGGCGGCAAACACCGCTGCGTCGACCAGCATGTCGGGCTGGAAGTAGTCGACGCCGCCCGGATCGCTGATGCGCACCATGGGATGCCAGAGAAAGGGCACATAGCTCACCAGCGACCAGAAGAGCAGCGGCAGCGCAAAAGCGCCGATGCCCAGGACCAGCCGCTCGCGGGCACTAAGCGGGGCGCGCACCCCAAACCAGCGGGAGATTGCGTGCACGGAGCGGGCGGGCCCGGCTAGCGGGGAAGCAGCGAGGCGTCGATATAGCTGTCGACGTCCTGGGGCTTGGCGTACACCGCATTGGCGACATTGAACCGGTCGGCGATGCGGGACGATCCGTAGAGCGAGCCAAACCCCTCCTGCTTGACGAAGCGCGGCTTGTTCTCCTGCAGGGTCAGCAGCCGCGTACCCTTGAGCAAGGGCGCGAACGCCGCAGGACTGATGCCGACCCGCGCCGACATCACGCGCACGGCATCGGCGGCGGTTGCCGGGTCGGCGATGTAGGCCACAACCCGATCCCAGACCTTTACGACCTTGCCCCAGTCGGCGCGCCGCGCCGATAGGCTGGCCGGGTTCACTGCCAGGGCGTCGTAGATCAGGCCCGGCTCGTCGGCCGACGTGTAGATGGGCCGGGCGCCCGGCAGGCCTTTCATGGCCTGGCCGGAGACCGGCTGCCAGGCGACGACCGCCGCCACATCGCCGGCGGCCAGCACCTGCGGCAGCTCATTGGTCTTGGCGTTGACTAGGGTGACGTCGCCTTCCTGCATGCCGGCCTTCTTGAGGCCGTTGAGCAGCAACAGGTGCTCGAGCAGGCCGATCTCGACGCCCACCTTCTGGCCCTTGAGGTCCTGCATGCGCTTGATCCCGGGCCGGGCCACGACCATGTCGTTGCCGTCGGAATAATCGGTGAGCATGACAAGGACGCTGCGGGCGCCGCCCGCGCCGGTCACCAGCGCGTCGCCGTTGGACATAGTGACGGCATCGATCTTGCCCGCGGAAAAGGCGTCGAGCGAGGCCGAGTAGTCGAACCACTGGAAGGCCACATCGACGCCGGCTTCCTTGAACCAGCCTTTTTCGATGGCCACCTGCCAGGCGACCCAACCCGGCCAGTCGCTGTAGCCGATCCGCAAGGGGCCGGACGCCTGGCCGATCCCGGGAAGCAAGGCGCCCAGGGCCAGCATCGCGCCGCCCAGCCACCGCCTGCAGCGTCCCATCAGGATTGATTTGTTCATTCGCCGGGACTGTGACAAATATTACGATTTGTCTTTAGGGTAATAACGGTTTGGGAGACGCAAAGAACGTGCCGACGCGCGTATCGGACGGAGCCTGGGTTCTTCCGCCTGCGGCTGCGCCTCGACGGCAGGCTTAGCACCCTGCCGATGCCCCACTGCGAGCGCAACGCAGACAAATGCGCATGATCTTGGTGCGGCCACGCACCACCGCCGACCGGAAATCCGTGCGGAACACGGTGCGCGCCGGCGCAATCCTGCATTGCAAAACGAGCCGATACCGGAGCACGCCACCGCGTACGCGCCGCTAGCCTGGCAACCGCAGCATGCGGCAGGGCCGAACCCGGTGCGGCGTTTTGTCGCACCAGACCCTTCTGCGCGCAGCGCTCCCGTATGATCCCCGGCGATCCGTGCCCCGCCATGAGCGCCGTCCTCCCCGACTCTCCCGATTCCGCCAACCGCCTGCGGCGGCTGGTCGCCCTGCGCTGGTTTGCCATGGTGGCCGAACTGGGGCTGGTGCTTCTGACGGCCCAATGGCTGGGTGCGGGCGTGCAAATTGCACCGGTGCTCGCCGTCTGCACGGCCCAGCTCGGGTTGAACCTCGCCTCGCTGGCCTACGGCGGCCGGGGCTCGGCGGCCACCGACCCGCAGCTGTTTGCCCAGCTGCTTTTCGACGTTGCCGCCCTGACCGCCATCGCCTATTTCGCCGGCGGCTCCACCAATCCGCTCATATCGCTTTACCTGCTCTGGATCGCGGCAGGCGCAGCGATGCTGGACGCGCGCCTCGCCTCCGCGCTTGCGGCCCTGTGCATCGGCGCCTACTCGTTGGTGAATTTCGTGCACACCGAGGTGCATATCCACGACCACGAAAAGGCGCTGCAGATCCATCTGATCGGCATGTGGGTGGTGTTCGTTTTCTCCGCCATCACCATCTGCTGGTCGGTGCTGCGGCTGACCACGGCGGTGCGGCGCCGCGACGCCGAGCTTGCCGCGGCGCGCGAAGCGGCGCTGCGCGGCGAACGCGTGGTGGCGCTGGGCAACCTCGCGGCCGGCGCCGCCCACGAGCTGGGAACACCCCTTGCCACCCTGGCGGTGCTGGCCGGGGAACTGCTGCGCGATCCGCAGCTGGCCGCGCCATTGCGGCCCGAACTCGAACTCATGCAAGGCCAGATCCAGGAATGCAAGCGCATCATCACGCAACTGGCGGCGCAGGCGGGTACCTCGCGCGCCGAGGCACTGGTCGTTGCCCCCCTCGATGAATGGCTTGCACAACTGGTGGCGCGCTGGCGGCGCCAGCGGCCGCTGGTGACGGCGCCGTTGCGCATGGAGGGCAGCACCCCGGGGCCAAGCGCGGCAATGGACGCGACGCTCGGCCAGGCGCTGCTCAACCTCTTCAACAACGCCGCCGACGCAAGTCCCGAGCAGGTGGAAATTGCCGCCCGGTGGGATGCGGCGGAATTCGAACTGCAGGTGCAGGATCGCGGCAGCGGCATCGCTTCGGCCGTGCAGATGCGTCTCGGGCGGGAGCTCGTGACCACCCGTGAGGACGGCCTGGGCATGGGCCTCGTGCTGGCCTACGCAGCGGTGGAGCGCAGCGGCGGCACGCTCGGCTTCACGGCGCGCGCCGGTGGCGGAACCGTGGCCACCGTGCGCATCCCGCTGAGCGCGCTGCGGCCCGCCGAAAACAGCGTGGCGGATTGAGACCGGGCCGCTCCATGGAAAACCTGGGCAATCTGCTGCTGGTCGATGACGATGCCGTGCTGGCCCGGGTGCTGGCGCGCGCCCTTGCGGCGCGCGGCTTCGCCGTGCAAACGGCCGATTCCGTCGCCGCCTGCGAGGCGATGCTCGGCGGCGGATACGTGCCCGACTTCGCCGTGCTCGACCTCAATATCGCCGGTCAGTCGGGCCTGAAGCTGATCGAACAGGTGCTCGGAGCGAACGTCCAGTGCGACATCGTCATCCTCACCGGCTACGCCAGCATCACGACGGCGGTGGATGCGATCAAGCTGGGTGCCCGCCAGTACCTGGCCAAGCCCGTCGACGCCGACACGGTTGCCAAGGCCCTGCTCGAGGACCAGAGCCCGGATCTGGAAACCGCACCGGAGGAGACGTACTCGGTCTCGCGTCTCGAATGGGAGCACATCCAGCGCGTGCTGCTGGAAAACGGCAGCAATATCAGCGCAACGGCGCGCGCGCTCAAGATGCACCGGCGCACGCTGCAGCGGAAACTGGCCAAGCGGCCAGCGCGGGAGTAGGCGGCGGCCGGCGACCGGAAGCTTGCGCGGGGCAACGCCCTCCCGCCCCAGGCCGATGCGCACCGGCCCGTATGCGCTTTCCCGAAGCCGCGCGCGCGCAAGTTCGGCGCGTCCCTGCGGCGCGGCGGTCCCGAACGCCTACAATCGCGGCAGCCTTCCCAGAACCGAAGCCGGCCGATCCGCACATGAGCAAACCGGGCTTGACCACACGAATCCTGCACGCCGACCGCCTGGGCGGCGTCGAGCACGGCGCCACGCACAAGCCCCTGCACACGGCAGTCGCCTACGGCTATGCGTCGGCGGGCGAACTTGCGGCGGTCTTCCAGGGCGCAAAGCCCGGCTACGTGTATGCGCGCCAGGGCAACCCGACCAATGCGGCCCTGGAAGTCAAGATCAACCTGCTCGAAGACGCCCACAGCACGGCCACGTTCGGCACCGGCATGGCCGCCATCGCGGGCACCCTGATCGCCCTGCTGCGCGAGGGCGACCATGTCATCGCCAGCCAGTTTCTGTTCGGCAACAGCTACAGCCTGATGCTGACGCTGCAGCGCATGGGCATCGCCCTCAGCCTGGTCGATGCCACCGAAGCGGGTGCGGTTGCGGCCGAGCTGCGGCCGCAGACGCGCATGGTCTTCGTCGAAACGATCGCCAACCCGCGCACCCAGGTCGCCGACCTTGCCGGCATCGGCGCGCTGTGCACCGAGCGCGCGCTGGTCTACGTCGTGGACAGCACGCTCACCACGCCGGCGCTCTTTCGCCCGCGCGACACGCAGGCCAGCCTGGTGGTTCATTCGCTCAGCAAGGGCATTGCCGGGCACGGCGATGCCCTGGGCGGGGCGGTGTCCGACACCGGTCTGTTCGACTGGTCCGGATACCCCAATATCCTCGAGGTCTACCGCAAGGGCGACCCGGCCGGCTGGGGCATGCAGCAGATCCGCAAGAAGGGCCTGCGCGACATGGGCGGCACGCTGCGCGCCGAAGATGCGCATCGCATCGCCGTGGGCGCCGAAACCCTGCAATTGCGCGTCGCGCGCACCAGCAGCAATGCGCTGGCCCTGGCGCAATGGCTGGAGCGGCAACCCCAGGTGGCGCGGGTCTACTACCCAGGCCTGGCCAGCCATGCCCAGCATGCGCGCGCCGCCGCGCTGTTTGGCGCTTTCGGGCCGCTGCTCAGCCTCGAGCTGGCGGAGGGCATCGGCCATTTCGCCTTCCTCGACGCCCTGCGCCTGGTAATTCTGTCGAGCCACCTCGCCGACAACCGCACCCTGGCAATACCCGTGGCCGACACCATCTTCTACGAGATGGGCCCCCAGGGGCGCGCGGCCATGGGCATTGCCGACAGCCTGATACGCGTGTCGGTCGGCATAGAAGACATTGACGACCTGCGGGCCGATTTTGCGCAGGCGCTGCAGGCTGCGCAGACGCGCTAGCCGGTCACAGCGGCCGCGACAGCCCCACGAAAAATCCGCGCCGCGGCCCGTATTGCGGCGCGCCCACGCCGATGCCGGTGCCGTCGCGGATTTCGTATTCCCGGTCGAACAGGTTCACGATATCGAAGCGCGCGGTGACCGGCGCCCATCCGCTGGCGCGGAAAACGTGGCTGATGCCGGCGTTGGTCTGGACATAGTAGGGCAGGCGGCGGCCATTGGGGATGCTGCCGCCGTCGGGCAGCTGCAGATCGGCGCGCAATCCCGATCCGAGAAGAAAATCGGCGCTCAGGCGGGTGTCGCCCCGGCCGTAGGACAGGCCACCCGATGCGGTGACCTTCTGCTCGTGGTCCAGCGATATGTAATGGCCCGCGATGTAGGCGAGGTCGGCGGGCGAGAAATTGAACTGCGACGACGTGATGTTGCTGCCTTGCGCAGACCCCCAGCCCAGATTGAGATACGCCGCCAGCGGCCCGGTGGAATAGTTTGCGGTGAGCTCGCCGCCATACTGCCGGCCGCTGGCGTAGTTGAACGGCGTGAGGATGATGGGCGCGCCGAACTGGCCCTCGTCGATCAGCTGGGAGGACCGCTTGAAGTAGCTGTCGAAACCCAGGGTCAGTTGCGGGCTGATCACCTGCAATACGCCGATATCCGTGTAGTTGGCGCGCTCGGCCTGGGGGGTGTCGGCCAGGGTCTGCTCGGGCGCGGCGCTGGTGTTGCCAAATTGCGCCACGTTCGCGCTCCCGACCAGTTCGAAGGGCGGCGGCGAGAAGTACCGCGCGTAGCCGGCGTGCACCGTGGTGCGCGGCAGCGCCTTCCACACCAGGTTGATGCGGGGGCTGAACTGGCTGCCGCTGGAGTAGGCGGTATAGGCGTCGAAGCGCAGGCCGTAATTGAGCGTGAGCGCCGGCGTCCACTTCCATTCGTCCTGCGCGTAGATGCTGCCGATGCGCTCGGTGCGCGCGCTGGAGTCGGCGATGGTTTCGGGCGGGCCGGCCTGCACGTCGCCGTTGAGCGGCACGACCAGCGACCGCGTATCGCTGGTGGACCGGTCGCTCTGCGCGAAGCCGCCGGCACGCAGCGTGTGGCGCTCGTTGACCTGCCAGGCGGCGTCAAGCTGACCGTCGAAGGCCAGGTTGTTCTTGCGCGCACTTTGTGCAATGCCGTTGAACAGCAGGTCGCCGACCGGATCGGGCGAGAACTGCAGGGTGGAGCTGCGCACGGTGAATGCGGTCTGCACATCGAGCGCGCCGCGCGAGTGCTGCCAGGCCAGGATGGCGAACTGGGTCTGCTCACGCTGCGTTTCATTGAGCGCGGCGCTGTCAAAGCTCGTTTGGCCGGCAACCGTGTAGCCCGTATCTGGCTGCTCGCGGGCACGATTGGGGATCTGGAACTGGCCGCTGGAATTGGCCAGGACAAGGCTCAGGCGGTTGGCGACGTCGAGGACTTTCTCCACGTAGCCGAAGCCGTGGTATTGCTTGGTGCGGTCGTGCAGCGGCGTGGCCTGGCCATTGGGGGATTCGATGCCCAGGTCGTTGATCATGGCGTCGCCCGAAACGAAATACTGGATGCTTCCCGATGCGCCGCCGTAATTGATGCTCGGCGACATCGTGCCGTGGCTGCCGCCGTAGAGCGAAACGGCGCCGCCCGGATCCGCGGCGCCGCTCTTGGTGCTCAGGTCTATGATGCCGGCCGTGCGCAACCCATATTCGGCCGGCAGCGCCCCGGTGATGAGCTGCAGGGAGGAGATGAGGCGCGGGTCGAGCGACTGGCCGAATCCGCTGAGTCCCTCGGGCAGGATGATGCCGTTGAGCCGGTACTGAAGGCCATTGTGCTCGCCACGGACATGGAACTGCCCGAACGAATCCTGCGCAACCTCGGGAGCCTGCATGATGGCCTGGTTGAGCAGGCCGTTGTCGCCGCCCGGCATCGCGGTGATGGCTGCGGCATCGATCGTGTAGACCGACGCGCCCAGTTGCGTCTCGATCCCGGTGCGGGCCTCGTTGAGGCGGCGCGAGACCACTTCGATCGCTTCCAACTGGGTGTCGGGCGCACCGGCCGGCGCAAGTGCTGGCGAGGCCGGCGCCGCCGGCGGTGCCTGGGCCAGCAATGCACCGGGCAGCACGCTCAAGGCGACCGCGAACAGCCGGGACGGGACACGAAACATGGAGAACCTCGGGAAACAGCAGTCCATGCGGCCAAGTTGCGCACCGGGGCATGGAATCCCCGGCACGCGCAGGCCGCGCCGCGCGCTATCGACTCAGATGGCGAGAGGGGGCCCGCGGCTGCGCCGGGCCGGCGCATCGCGGGCTACCAGGGCGGCCTGCGGGCCGCCCGCGCGCGCATTGGACGTATGGGGAAGGACGAGGACCGGTGGCTGGGGCGCCGCGCCGCCCGAGAAGTGGGCGAACTCAAAACATTTGTCGCAACGGTGATCCGCAGAAGACGGGCCCAGCGGTTGGGCGTGGCCCCGGGCCGTTACGGGCGCAGCCTCGACAGCAGCGCCATCTGAGCTCGCCAGCGCAAGGCCCGGGCGGGCCGCAGCATGGTCGATGCCGTGGAGCAGGCTGGCACTTTGGGCGCAGAGCAGGAACAGGCCCAGCAATAATGGGAGTACACGGCGCATGATCCCCAGTCTACCGCAGGCGCCGAAGCCGCCGGCGGGAGCCCGGGCGCATCAAGGGGTTGGCATAATCCGGGGATGAAAACGTCGCCGCCCCGATCCGCCCCGCCGTCCGGCACGGCGGCCTGCAGCCCCACTGCGCCGCCAGCGGCGCCGGGACAGCCGCCGGTATGGCGGGCGGATGACGGTGCGCCGGTTTCCTGCGTGGAAAAGATCAAGGTGCTCAACGAAAATTACGCCGAACTGCGGCAGATGACCCAGGACGCCTTCGAGGATGCCCTGCTCCTGGGTTGCAGCGAGGCGCAGGTGCGCGCCGTGCTGCGCGAACTTGTCGACGCGCTGCGCAACCCTTACCCCGGCGCCACCGACCAGAAGCCAGACTGCTGATCGCAGCCCGCAGCACGGCGTGCCGCAGGGCCAGCCGCGGCGCGCCGCCCGACAAGCAACGGACCGCGATGTGTGGCCTGCGTCGTTCCCGGCCGCTAGGCCAGCCGCGGCGGACCGCCCGGCAACCAAGCGGCGCCGCGCACCCCCGACGCATCGCCATGGCGGTTGCGCGAAAGTTGCGTGAGCACCGTATCGGCAAATATCCAGCGCGACCAATAGCGCGGCACCAGCGTATAGAGCGCGTCGATATTGGACACGCCGCCACCGAGCACGATGACATCCGGGTCGACGATGTTGATCACCACGGCAAGCGCCTGCGCGAGGTGTTGTGCGTAGCGCTCCAGGGTCCGCATACAGGCCGGATCACCCGCCGCGGCCAACTGGGCAATCTGGGCAGCGGACACCTGCCCGCCACCGTTGGCCGCGGCGTGGTCGGCCTCGAGCGCCGGACCGGAGAGCACGGTTTCGACGCAGCCCGTGCGGCCGCAGTAGCATGGCCGCGGCGCATCACGCCCCGTGCCGTCGGTGGACAGCAAGCGGTTGTGGCCCCATTCGCCGGTGATGCCGTTGGGGCCGTCGATCACACGGCCGTCGATGACCAGTCCGCCGCCGACACCGGTTCCGAGTATGACCCCGAAGACGATGGCGCTTCCTGCGCCCGCGCCGTCGATGGCCTCGGATAGTGCAAAGCAGTTGGCATCATTGGCAAGGTGCACGGTCCGTCCCAGCCGCGACTGCAGATCCTCACGAAGGGGTTGGCCGTTGAGGCAGACCGAATTGGAGTTCTTGATGGTTCCGTTGACGCGCGAAACCGAACCGGGCGTGCCGATGCCGATACCCCGCGCCGGGCCGTGATGAGCTTCCACCCGGGAAACCAGTTTGACGATGCTCGCCAGCGTTGCCCGGTAATCGCCCGAGGGCGTCGGCACCCGGACCTGCTCCAGCACCGCCCCCGCAGTATCGATGGCGATGATTTCTATCTTGGTTCCGCCAAGATCTATCCCTATCTGCACGCTTCTCACCCTTTTCTTCGGCTAATACAGAATATCGGTGCACTCGGAACTGTGTCCGGCCAAATTCTGCACAACGCCGCCGAGGATTTCTGCGGCCGCGACGCCGGCGAGCTGACGATAGCAGCCACGAACTCCCAGGCACGCTACGCGCTGCCCGCGGCCGTCAACGACATTCGCGCGGTCTATCCACGCTTGACGCTCAATCTGCACCAGGTCTCGCCGCACCAGATCGCCCAGCTGTTCATCATCGGCGAGGCCGATATCGGCATCGCCGCCGAGGCGCTCACCGAATACGAGCAGCTCTTCGTCCGGCCCTGCTACCGCTGAACGCACTGCGTGATCATGTCCAGGGACCACGATCTGCTTGACGGACAGCCGCTCAAGCTGGAGCGCCTGTTGGCGTATCCCGACGTGAACCACGAGTCCGGATTAGGCCATCAGCGGCTGGCGCGCGGCCTGCCGCCCGCGTGGCGGATCGGCTCCGCGGTCCGCCTGCCGTGCCATACCCGGCTCTGTTGCGACCGCGCCCAGCGGTTACAGGACGGCATGGCGGAGCCGTGCTCCCCGTCTAACCGCGCCGGAAAAATGTAAAAATCGTAGCGACGCCTTGTGCAGCAGCGGTGCGGCTGCGCCAGGGCCGTCTGGAGACTGAGATGGACACCAAAGAACACGGCGGCGCGACAGGCGCCGGCACCGCCGGACACGGGGACCTGCACGAACGCCTGGCCCTTGCGCAGCCGGCCATCTTCGGGCCGCCGCTTGAGCATGCGGTAAGCATCGAACTGAGCCTCGCGCTCGATGCGCCCATCCATGGCATCGACCCGGCGCAGCTGCGCGAGGCGCTGGAGTCGCTGCCTCTGTCCGCTGCCGGGGGCGGAACCGATCCGGCAACCGTCGTCGGCCTGGGAACCGCGCTGGCGCGGCGGCTGGAGGCTGCGCCCGCCGGGCTGCACGAACTCGGGCCGATCGGCGCGCCGCCGCGCGGTTTCGTGCCGACGCCGCGTGATCTTTGGCTGCTGGTGCCCGCGACGACACAATCGCAGGCCTTCGATGCGGCGCAGGCGCTCATCGGGAGGTTGGCGCCGCTCTTCGTGGCTGTCGAATCCACGGCGCTGTTCCGCCATCGCGACGGGCGTGATCTCACCGGCTTTCGCGACGGCACGGAAAATCCGCGGGGTGATGCCGCCTTCGAGACCGCGCTGCTGCGTGAACCCCCACACGCCGGCGGCACCTTCGCGCTGGTGCAGCGCTTCGTGCACCGGCACGCGGCATTTGCCGCCCTGCCGGTGGGCGAGCAGTCGCTGGTAATTGGACGCGAACGCGAATCCGATGAAGAGATCGATGCGGCACCGCCGTCGGCGCATGTGAAGCGCACGGCGCAGGAGGACTATTCACCCGAGGCGTTCATGTGGCGCCGATCCATGCCATGGGGCACGCCGCTGCGCCACGGGCTGCAGTTCATCGCATTCATGGCCGACCTGGGGCGCGCGGACCGAATGCTGGGCAAGATGGCAGGCCTGGAAGACGGCATCACCGACGCCCTGCTCGACTACACCACGGCCGAGACCAGCGCGTACTACTACTGCCCCCCGTTGCGGTCCGGCCGGCTCGACCTTGCAGCGCGATGAGCGCAGCAGGCACCCGGCGGTGAGGGTCGGGGCGCTTTTTGCCGCACGCGTTTTAACGATGGCCGGGGCGCTCGTCGCCATCACTGCGCTGCTGCCTGGCGCAGCGCATGCCTGGGGCCCGGTAGGACACAAGGCCGTGGGCGCGGTCGCCGACAAGCTCCTTACGCCCGCCGCGCGCGACGCCGTGGCCGGTTTGCTGGCCGACGACCGCAACGGCCAGGGACAGTACTCCGGGCGGCGCAGCCTGGCCGAGGTTGCCGACTGGGCCGATGAGATCCGTGGCGGCCCGGGCGACCGCCCGCACTGGCATTACGACAATCGCCCCGTGTGCGGCGCCTCGCCAAGCGCGGACGGCCCCCCCGCGGCGTGGTGCCCACAGGGCGATTGCGCCAGCGCGCAGCTGCCCGTGCTGCTGGCCGTGCTGGCCGACGACGGCCGCACGCGCGCCGAGCGCGCCGTGGCGCTCAAGTGGGTGGCGCACCTCGCGGGTGACCTGCATCAGCCGCTGCACGCCGCCGACCTCGCCGAAGGCGGCAATCGGATCCGCGTGGCCCCCTACGGCAAGGCAGCGTACCGGGACGATGGGCGCTACGGCGCGGGCAGCGCGAGACGGCAAGGCCGTTCCGGCGAATCGCTGCACGCGTTCTGGGACAGCCATCTCGTCAACCTGGCCCTGCACCCCGATGAGGGCAACATCCCGGATGCCGCGCTGGCGCGCCTGATGCGGCAAGCACGCGCGTTTGGCCCGGAGCGCATCGCGGCGCCACCACAGAATTGGGGCAAGGAGTCGAACCGCATCGCCCGCGACTCCGCCCTGGCCATCGACGGTGTCGACTGCTCGCGGGCCGATGCGCTCGCGGCCGGGGAGGCATCGCGCGTGACGCTGTCGCGCGCCTACGTGGCGCAGGGGCGGCGTACGGTCGAGGAGCAACTGGCGCTGGCGGGCGCCCGCCTGGCGCGGGTGATCAACGCGGCGCTCGATCCGCAGGACTGAGCGGGCCGGTCACCATACCGCGAAGGCGGCTTGAGCCGGGCAGCTTTTTGCGTCGAAGTACAAAGATCACTCCGGCATCTTCGCCGTGATCACGCCGGCATCTTTGGCTACCTGCGCCACGCCTCGCGCGAGAGCACTGTCATTCAGCGCGAGCAAAGGCAAGCATGACGCCAAGCAATTCAGGCATTTTTCTTTGCAGCGCGGCGCCAGCCCTCGATGGTGACGGCCTTGGGCCGGGCCACCGTGAGCTTGCCCGCGGGCACGATGCCGCTCACCGTCGATCCGGCGCCTATCGTGGCGCCGTCGCCCACCTGCACCGGAGCCACCAGGACCGAATTGCTGCCCACGTGGACATTGGTGCCGACTTCCGAGCGGTGCTTGTTGGCGCCGTCGTAGTTGGCGAAGATGGTTCCGGCGCCGATATTGCTGCGCGGGCCCACGTGGGCATCGCCCACGTAGGCCAGGTGGTTGGCCTTGGTGCCCTGTTCGAGGTGGCTGGCCTTGACCTCGACGAAATTGCCGATGTGCACCTCGTCATCCAGGCGTGCGCCCGGGCGCAGCCGGGCGTACGGGCCGACGATGGCGCCGGCGCCCACCGTGGCGCCGTCCAGGTGCGAAAACGCGTGCACCACGGTGGCGGCGCCCAGGCTCGAATCGCGCAGCACGCAATGCGGGCCGATGTGCACGCCATCGGCCAGGCTCACGCGGCCCTCGAAGACGCAGCCCACGTCGATGAACACGTCGCTGCCGACCTGCAGCGTGCCGCGCACGTCGATGCGCGCCGGATCGGCCAGGGTGGCGCCGGCCGCGAGCAGGTCGTCGGCCTGGCGGCGTTGGGCGATGCGCTCGAGATGCGCCAGCTGCGCCTTGGAGTTCACGCCCAGGGTCTCGTCCGGGTCGTGGGCCGTGCTGCTCGCAATGGGGTGGCCTTCCGCGTGCGCGGCAGCGACGACATCGGTGAGGTAGTACTCGCCCTGGGCGTTGTCGCAGGTCAGGCCGGCCAGCCAGCGGCCCAGCGCCGGCGTGGGCGCCATCAGGATGCCGGTATTGACCTCGTCGATGGCGCGCTGGGCCGCATCGGCGTCGCGCTCCTCGACGATGCCGAGCACCTGGCCGCCGGCGTCGCGCAGGATGCGGCCGTAACCGGCCGGATCGGCGGCGCGCACGGTGAGTATGGCCAGCGCCTGGCTGCCGGCGCCAACCAGGGCGGCCAGGGTGGGCACCCGCACGAGCGGAACATCGCCGTACAGCACCAGGGTGGGAACCTGGGGGTCGAGCAGGGGCAGGGCCTGCATCACGGCGTGACCGGTGCCGTGCTGCGGGTGCTGGAGCACGAACTGCAGCTCGGTGTCGGCAGCAAAGGCGGCGCGCACGGCGTCACCCCCATGACCGATCACCACGACGATGCGCGCTGGGCGGCCGCAGGCTTGCGCGGCGGCACGGGCCGTGGCGATTACATGCGCCAGCAGCGGCCGGCCCGCGAGCGGCTGCAGCACCTTGGGCAGGGTGGAGCGCATGCGCTTGCCCTGGCCTGCGGCGAGTATGACGATGTTCATTGCACTTGGCCGGATGGGACGATGTTCATTGCAATGGGCCGGATGGGACGATATTCATTGCACTGAGCCGGATGAGACCCCGTTCATGGCCGTGGAGCGGGCCGGTGTTGGCGCGGCCCTGGCGCCCCGGGGCGCCGCCGCAGGTGCGCAGGAAAAGTATCACGGAAGCGGCAGCCCGGAGAAGTACCAGGCCAGCATCAAGGCAAGCGCCAGCAGCGCAGCCACGCCCAGGCTCAGCACGCGCGTGTGCCGCTCCTGGGCCCGCCGCAGGCGCCGCAGTTCCAGGAGAATGGCCGGCGAGCGGTCCTCGCGCGCCAGCGCGTCGTGGACCAGCCGCGGCATGCGCGGCAGGAACTGGCTCCAGGGGATGGCCTCGTCGACCATGCGGTCGCGAAAACCCCGCCAGCCAATCTGGCGCTTCATCCAGTCCTCGAGAAACGGCTTGGCGGTGCGCCACAGGTCGAGATCGGGATCGAGCTGCCGGCCCAGGCCCTCGACATTGAGCAGGGTCTTTTGCAGCAGCACCAGCTGGGGCTGGATCTGGACGTTGAAGCGCCGCGACGCGGCGAACAGCCGCAGCAGCACCTGGCCAAAGGATATGTCCTTGAGCGGCCGGTCGAAGATGGGTTCGCACACGGCGCGGATGGCGCTTTCGAGCTCGTCGACGCGGGTATCGCGCGGCACCCAGCCGGACTCGACGTGGGTCTGCGCAACGCGCCGGTAATCGCGCTGGAAAAATGCCAGGAAATTGCGCGCGAGATAGTCGCGGTCGACGTCGGTGAGCGTGCCCATGATGCCGAAGTCGAGCGCGATATAGCGGCCCAGGTCGGCACCCTCCACGCCCACGGCGATGTTGCCCGGGTGCATGTCGGCGTGAAAGAAGCCGTCGCGGAAAACCTGGGTGAAGAAGATCTCCACGCCGTCGTGCGAGAGCTTCTTCAGGTCCACCCCCGCGGCGACCAGCGCATCGATGTGGCTCACGGGTATGCCGCCCATGCGCTCCATCACCAGGACGTTCTCCCGGCAGTAATCCCAGAACATCTCCGGCACCCGCAGCAGCGGGGAACCGTCGAAATTGCGGCGCAGTTGCGAGGCGTTGGCCGCCTCGCGCATGAGGTCGAGTTCGTCGTGCATGATCTTGCGGAACTCCTCGACCACCTCGCGCGGCCGCAGGCGCTTGCCGTCGCGCCACAGCCGCTCGATGAGCACGGCGGCAGCCTCGAGCAGGGCCAGGTCGTGGTCGATGCCATCGCGTATGCCTGGACGCAGGACCTTGACGGCGGCCAGGCGGCCGGCGAGCGGGCCGGGGCCCATCACCGCAAAATGCACCTGGGCGACGGACGCGCTGGCAACCGGCTGCCGGTCGAATCCGGCAAAGATCTGGGCGATGGGCCGGCCCAGCCCGCGCTCGATCTCGCGTGCCGCACTGTCCGGATCGAAGGGCGGCACCCGGTCCTGAAGCCGCGCCAGCTCGTCGGCAAAGTCCGCCGGCAACAGGTCGCGGCGCGTGGAGAGCATCTGGCCGAACTTGACGAAAATCGGGCCCAGGCTCTCCAGGGCCATGCGCAGGCGCACCGCCCGAGGCTGGTCAAAGCTGCGGCCCAGCGCCGCCACCCGCGCCAGGCGGACGAGCAGTGGGTGTTGCAGATTGGCGAAGGCGATCTGGTCGAGCCCGTAGCGCAGGCCAACGGTTGCGATGCGCAACAGGCGCAGCAGCCGCCCCATGGATCAGGTACGGGCGCCGCCGGGGGCCGCGCCGGACGGCAGCGCGGCGACGCGCTGCTCCAGGGCCCCCAGCCGGTCGCGCAGTGCCTGCAACTCCGCCACGAACGGTGACCAGTCCTGCCGCCCGAGCACCATGGGCTGTTCGGCCACGAGAAAATCGGCGCCCTGGCGCGCTGCGCGCTGCGCGGCCTCGCGCGCCTGGGCCATGGCCGCACCCAGGGTCCGCACGATGCGCTCCGCGGGGGCATCGCCGATCCACCGGGCCAGGTCCTCGGCCGGATCGGGGCGCAGCTTTTGCAGCACGTCGGTGAGCACCTGGGCAAAGGCGGCATCGCCGACGACACGCACGTCGCGCAGCGCCGCCGCTGGATCAAACAGCGAACCCGCCACGGCTGCCGGGTCGACGCCGATGGTCACGCTGGGCGTGCCCGTGCCCACGGCCAGCCGGCCCTGCGGGGTCACGGCCAGGAATACCGAGACCAGTGCGGCGTCGATGCGGGCCGTGGAACCGGCATGGGGGGCAAGCGCGGCGGCAGCCCACGGCTCCTGGGCCAGCAGGCGGTTGTACCAGGCGACCACGGACTGGCTGGCGAGGGTATCGAGCACGGGCATTCTCCGGAACGGCGGACCGGCCCGCCTAGGGACGCACGCCGACATGCAGCGCGCAGATGCCGGCCGCGAAATTGAACCACTGGACCCGCACCAGCCCGGCGGCGCGCAGCATGGCGGCCAGTTCCTCCTGCGGCGGGTGCATGCGTATCGATTCGGCCAGGTAGCGGTAGCTGTCCCCGTCGCCGGCGATGCGCTCGCCCAGCCAGGGCATGACGTTGAGCGAGTAGGCGTCGTACAGCGGCGCCAGCGGCGCCCAGATGCGCGAGAACTCCAGCACCAGCAGCTGTCCCCCCGGCCGCAGCACGCGCGTCATGGAGGCCAGCGCCCGATCCTTGTGGGTCATGTTGCGCAGGCCGAAGGAGACGATCACGCGGTCGAAGCTGGCGTCGGCAAACGGCAGTTGCTCGGCATCGCACAGCGCCGAGGCAACCGGCAGCCCCTGGTCGAGAAGGCGGTCGCGGCCCTCGGTGAGCATGGCATCGTTGATGTCGGTGAGTATCACCTGGCCGCCGGGTCCGACCTGGCGGGCGAAGGCCCGGCTCAGGTCACCGGTGCCGCCGGCCACGTCGAGCACGCGCATGCCCGGCCGTACCTGGGCCTGGCGGACGGCAAAGGACTTCCAGAGCCGGTGCAGCCCGCCCGACAGCACGTCGTTCATGCGGTCGTAGCTGGGTGCGACGGAACGGAACACCCGGGCGACCCGCTGCGCCTTCTCGGCCGCCGGCACCTCGGTAAAGCCGAAGTGGGTCGTGGACGGATCCGGGGGGACGGGATCGGCTGCGGGCCCGGTCATCGGGCCCTCGGGCGGCGGAGCCTGCGAGGGGCATTCATGGGCGGGACCGCCGGACCTCGACCGTTCCGCACCGCGCTGCCGCCGGGATATCCTGCGCCGGTGCATCGTGGCTGTAGCACGCGGGGGCTTCGGCCGGAGCCGCAGCGGCTAGCGGTTCCGCGTCGCGCGAAGCACCGGCATCGGCGAGGCGGCGCAGGTAGTCCTCCCAGAAGGCATCCTGATGCAGGCCCAGTTCGTAGAGGTAATCCCAGGAGTAAAGGCCGGTATCGTGGCCGTCGGAGAAGCTCGGCTGCACCGCGTAATGGCCCACCGGCTCCAATCCCAGGATGGTGACGTTGCGCTTGCCCACCTGCAGCTTTTCCTGGCCGGGACCATGGCCGCGCACTTCGGCCGACGGCGAGAACACGCGCAGATACTCGAAGGGGAAGGAAAAGCGCCGGCCATCGCTGAACGCGACCTCCAGCAGACGCGAGGCGGACCGCACGGAGATCTCGGTCGGGGTCGGGGAGTTGGGGCCGGTGCCGCTGGTGTGCGTACCCATGGTGACTGCCTTCATCATGCGGACAACAGGGCAAGCATAGCGCGCCGGGCGGCAGGCGGTAGCAGCCGGCCGGCGTGGCGCGGAGCCTATGATGCCGGGGTCAGCCGCTGGCGCCCCCCGGCGCCGAACCCGGCGCCGAATGCAACCATCGGGAGCCTCCGCCATGAAAACCGCTTGCAACACGGCCACCTGCAGGCCGCAAAGTCCACCTGAACCGCGCGGACTGCGCAACCGGCTTGCGTCCGCCCGCTGCCGCGGGCAAGCGGTGGCGTTCGCGGTTGCGACGGCCCTGGCAATGCCGGGCACGGAGGCACTGGCGCAGGAGGTGCCGCTCGGATTCAGCATGGGGCCCGGCGAGACCATCACGTACGACAGCAACGTGCTGCGCCTGCCGGGCAGTACCCCGGCCCCCGGCGGCAAGGGCGACTTCAGCTCGCTCACCAGCCTGACGGGATCCCTGCACGAGAACTACGGCCGCGAGGACATCAACGCGTCGGCCACCGTGGGACGGGTGTTTTTCAAGCGCCTGACCAACCTCGACTATACGGAGCAGGACCTGCACGGCACGCTGCGGGCCAGCCTGCCGCTGAGCATCGAGGCCACCGCTGGCGCTTCGCACAGCGCCTCGCTGGCCCACTTCGCCGATCTGTCGACCACCGTGCGCAACGTCATCACGCGCAACAGCGCCAATATCGACCTCGACCTGCCGGTTTTCACCGACTGGCGGGCCGTGGCGGGCGCCGAGGGCAACGAGTCGCGCAGTTCCAGCGTCCTGTTCAGGGCGCAGGATCTGAATACGGGCCAGGTGCGCGGCGGCATCCGCTACCAGCCCACCACCGGCAATCACGTCGACCTGCTGGTGCGCTCGACCAGCGGCACCTACGTCAACGGCAGCCCCGCCAGCTACGTGGGGCCGGGCTATCGAAACCGGGCGGCCGACCTGAGCGCGGACTGGACCTTCTCGGGCGCCAGCCAGCTGCACGGGCGGGCGGGCTATGTCAAACACGTCAACGATGACCACCTGTTTCCGGAACTCGACGCCCTGGGCTTTCCGGTCAGTCCGCCCGCATTCGTTGAGATCAACCGCAACTTCTCGGGCCCGGCGTTCGACCTGACCTATACGTGGAAAGTGACGCCGGTCAGCAGCGTGCGGATTTTCGGCCTGCGCGAGTCCGGCCCCGCCGGCGACAACGTCTACCAGTCTGCCGTTTCCCATACATACCGCGTCACCCCCACTTACCAGCCCACGACCAAGACCGAGCTCGATGCCTATGCGGAGTGGTCCAAGCGGGACTATTTCACCAACGTGCTCGCGGGCATCACGCAGATCGGCGGAAGTGCGCGGCAGGATCATTCGTACAACCTCGGCCTCACAGCGGTTTGGAACCCCCGGCGCTGGCTGCAGGCCAGCCTGGACCTGCATCACGAAGTGCGAGAGTCGAACATCGCGATCGGTCAGTTCATCGACACGGTGGCCAGTGCGCAGATCCAGGGTACTTTCTGAATGCCATTGCCGCCACCCCCCACGGATACCGACCCGGAACTGCCGGTCAAACCCGACACGGGCGCCGACACGCGCATGCACGCGCACATGATCGGCGCGCCGGGAGCCGCGGCTCCGGCCGGCCAAAGCTTGCTGGCGCGCATCGGCCACTGGCTCCGGCGGCAGGTCCTGCGCCGCCGCTAGCCGGGCAACCACGACCCCGGCCAGGACGCCGTTGCATGGCACAGGGTCTTGGACTGTGGTCATGAACCGGGCTCGGGCGTCACGCGCCGGTAACGACGGACCGACAGACTCGCTCCGCGTATGCTGGTTCTCATCAATCTGGATTCCGCTGTCGAGCGACGCCGTGTCATGGCGGGACAGCTTGCCCACTTCGGACTGGATTTCATGCGTGTCGGCGTCGACATGCGCGTCGTGCGCGCCGCCGACGTCGATGCGGAAGTCCACAAGCGCTTCCCGGATTTGCGCTTCGACCGGCGGGCGCTGAGCAACGCGGAGATCGGCTGCTGGCTTTCGCACCTGACCGCCTGGAATCTGCTGCTGCAATCGGCCAGCAGCACCTGCACGGTAATCGAGGACGACCTGAAACTGCTGCCGGGCTTTGACAGGGCGATCGCGGCGATTGCCGGCCGCCCGTGTTTCGATATCGTCTACCTGGGTACTTCCTCGCGCAATGTTTCGCAGCGCCGGCGCATCGACATCGCGGGGTACGCTGTGCACGAGCCCGTGGGGGTGATACTCAACACCTGGGGCTACAGCGTCACGCGGAACTACGCCGAGCGCTTTTTGGGCACAGACCACGGGACCATCGCCTTGCCCATAGATCACTATCTGGGCGGGCGCGGCCGGCGCGTGCGACCCCGGATCGGCGTGCTGCAGCCCACCGTGCTGCACGAAGACCCCGTGCTGGGGACGGCGTCGCAGATCGGCCCCTACACGCGTCGCTTCGACCGGTCGCGCTGGTTCGAAAGCGTTCGGCGCCGGATGATGGCGAGCGCTGTCAGCGATATTTATTATTCCCTGTACCGTTATCTGTAGCCATCCCGGCTGTCGCCCGCCCGGCCCGCCACTGGCGCGCCGCGCAGGACGCATGCGGCGTGACGCAAAAGCGCGGATTGCCGCCTTTTTCCCGCAAACCGTGCAAAATCGCCGGGTGCCGTGTTGCGCACATCCCCTGGAGAATCCAATGACACCCTACCTGCGTCGCCTGCCATCAGCACTTTTCGCCGTTGCCGGCCTGCTGTGCCTGCCGCCCACGCATGCCGCCACCATGGCAGCTCACGCTGACCTGGGCCCCGCATCCGGCAGCGCGGTGAGCGGCACGGTCGCCGTAACAGCGGTAGCCGGTGGTGTCCGCCTGGACGTCAAGGCCACGGGCCTTACGCCGGGCGTTCACGGCTTTCACGTGCACGAAGTCGGCGACTGCAGCGCGCCCGATGCCAGCAGTGCCAAAGGGCACTTCAATCCCGGCGCCAAACCCCACGGCAGCCACGCCGGTGATCTGGCGGACCTGAGCGCCGACGCCTCGGGAGCGGCAACGCAATCCGTGGTGTTGACCGGCCTGTCGCTCGACGACGGGCCGACCGGCATCATCGGCCGTGCCTTCGTCATCCACGCCGACCCCGATGACCATGTATCGCAGCCCGCAGGCAACTCCGGCAAGCGCGTGGCCTGCGGTGTGATCAAGGCTGGCTGAGCGGCGGCGCAATACCCGCAGGTGATACTCATGGGCATACGGCCGGCGGCTTGAAAAATGCGCTATGACATCGAGGGGCGGTTGGCGATCATCACCGGCGCTGCGGGCGGCATCGGCGCGGCGCTGGCGCGCGCCTTCGCGCGGCAAGGCGCGCGGCTGGTGCTCGTTGACCGCGACGCCGAGCGCCTGACCGACGCCGCTGCCCATCCGGATATCGAGGCGGCCACCGGCGGCGCGCTATGCCTGACCCATGACCTGGGCAAGGACGAAGCCGTGCAGGAGCTGGTCGAACGCATTGGTGCGCTTGGGGGTCGCGTCGACATCCTGATAAACAACGCCGGCAACGAATACCCGACACCGCTGGCCGATGTGGCGCCCGATTTCATGGCGCGTTGGGAGGAATTGTTGCGCAACAATGTGGGCAGCATGGTGCGCCTGACGCGCGCGCTGCTGCCCCTCATGCCCGCGGGCAGCGCCATCGTCAATCAGTCGTCCATCTGGGGCCATACGGCTGTAGCCGATTTTTCCGCGTATGTGGCCAGCAAGCACGCCGTAATGGGCGTCACCCGCTCGCTGGCCTGGGAACTGGCGCCCAGGGGCATACGGGTCAACGCGGTGTGCCCGGGCTGGGTCCGAACGCCGGCAGCACTGCGCTCGCTCGACGCAATGGCCTTCTCCGCAGCCCAGCCGGCCGAGTCGCTGCTTGAACGCATACTCGCCGGACAGGTGGTGCCCGATCTGCTCGAAGCCGACGACGTGGCCGGCGCGTTCCTGTTCCTGGCCTGCGACGACGCGCGCGCCATCACCGGGCAAAGCATCGTCGTGAGCCACGGCCAGGTCATGCTCTGAGCCCCTGGCCGGGCTGCGCTTTTTTTCTGCACGAGCGACTTCGGGTGCGCCGGGTAGCGGTCGTCACCGGCCATGGCCAGGCCTTGCTGCAGGGTCCGTTCCGGCGGATCCGGGGAGGATTAGCGCCTAATGCGCGTGGCCCAGATATGCCGCGCGCACGGCCGGATCGCTTTGCAGGCGCGACGCCTCGCCGTGCACGGCAATGCGGCCGTTTTCCAGGACGTATCCATAGTCGGCCACCTGCAGCGCCGCTGCAGCGAACTGCTCCACCAGCAGCATGGTGATGCCCTGCTCCTTGAGTTTTTCCAGCGTGCGGAAAACCTCGGCAACCAGGCGCGGCGCCAGTCCCATGGACGGTTCGTCGAGCAGCAGGACGTCGGGGTTGAGCATGAGCGCGCGGCCCATGGCCAGCATCTGCTGCTCGCCACCCGACAGGGTGCCCGCAGCCTGGTCGCGCCGTTCACGCAGGCGCGGGAACAGGTCGAAGATGCGTTCCCGGTCGGCCTGGACATCGCCGCGGGCGCGGCGGTAGGTGAGCCGCGGGAAAGCTCCCAGGATCAGGTTGTCGGCCACCGACAGCACGGGAAACACGCGCCGCCCCTCGGGCGAGTGTGCCAGGCCGCAGCAGGTGACCTGGTGCGCGGGCAGGCCGGTGATGTCCCTGCCCGAAAGGGTGATGTGGCCCCCGCTCGGGCGGATCATGCCGGAGATGGCGCGCATGGTAGTGGTCTTGCCGGCGCCGTTGGAGCCGATCAGGGTGACCAGCTTGCCCCGCGGCACGTCGAGCGAAACGCCGTGCAGCACTTCGACCTTGCCGTAGCCCGCGCTCAGGTCGCGGATGCTGAGCATGGTGTCGCCGCCGGCGCTCATTGCCGATCTCCCGCCTCGTGGCCCACGGCAGCCAGTTCGGCCACCCCGCCGAGGTAGGCCTCCACCACCTTCGGGTTGGCCTGGACGTCGGCCGGCGCGCCCTCGGCGATCTTGTTGCCGAAGTCGAGCACTGATACCCGGTCGCAGATCTCCATCACCACGTCCATGTGGTGCTCGATCAGGATCACCGTTATGCCGTGTTCGCGGATCTTGCGCATGATGTCGACCAGTTCGCGAATGTCCGGGGCGGTGAGGCCGGCCGCCGGCTCGTCGAGCAGGATGAGGCGCGGATCCAGCGCCAGCGCACGGCCGATCTCCAGCAGGCGCTGCTTGCCGTAGGGCAGGTTGCGCGCCTCCTCGTTGGCGAAAGCCGCCAAACCCACGAAGGAAAGTATGCCGGCAGCCCGCGCCCGCGCGCCGTGCTCTTCGCGGCGGTAGCGCGGGGTATGCAGCGTCACGTCCAGCAGATTGCTGCGGAAGCTGTGGTGCAGGCCGACGAGGACGTTCTCGATGACCGTCATCTCGCCGAAAAGCTGCACGTTCTGGAACGTGCGCGCCACGCCGGCCGCGGCGATCTGTGCAGAGCTGCGGCCGGCCAGCGGCTGCCCCTCGAACGTGATGGAGCCCCCGGTGGGTTTGTAGATGCCGGTGAGCACGTTCATCATCGTGCTCTTGCCCGAACCGTTGGGGCCAATCAGGCCGTGCACCGTATGGCGGGTCACGCCCATGTCCACGCGATTGAGCGCGGTGAGGCCGCCAAACTGCATGAGCACGCCCTCCATCTTGAGCACGCAGTCGCCAACCGCCGCCGCGGCACCGCCCGACCCGCCCGCCGCCTGCCAGGTCCGATCGGCATCGCCGCTGGCCTCGATCACGGCATGGCGCTGGATCCAGCTCGGGTGCAGTTGCTGGATCGTGTTGCGAATGAAGCCGACGATGCCGTCGGGCAGGTAATAGATCACCAGCAGGATCATCAGGCCGAAGATGGTGAGCCGGTAGTCGGTGATGTCGTCGATCACGAAGGAGAAGACCGACATCGCCACCAGGAGCGCCACGGGCGGCGCCAGCTGTCGCAGGGTGCGCCGCTGCCGGGCGAGGGCAACGGCGCCGTAGATTCCGGTCAGCACCGTCACCCCCACGGCAAGGCGGCGGAACAGGTCAAGGTCGGAAAGCAGGTTGGGCAGCATCACGATGATGATGGCGCCCAGCACGGGCCCGCTGCGCGTCTTGCGTCCGCCCATGATCACCGCCAGCAGGAACTGGATGGCCAGCTCGATGGAATACGTGTTGGGCGAGATGTATTCCTCCGAGTAGGAGAACAGTCCGCCGGCCAGCCCCGCCAGCGCGGCGCTGATCACGAATGCGTAGACCTTGTAGCGGTAAACGCTGACTGCCATGCAGTCGGAAGCTATGGGGCTGTCGCGCAGCGCCTCGAATGCGCGGCCCAGGTGCGATTTGAGGATGCGGTTGACCACCAGCACGGTCAGGCCCAGGACCGCGATGACGAAGTAGTAATACTCGGTGGCGCTCAGGCGGTGGCCGAAAAATTCCGGCTTGCGCAGCGAGATGCCCAGCGGGCCATTGGTCAGGAAATCCATCTCGTTGATCAGGATCTGCACGATGGTGCCAAAGGCCAGCGTCACCATCGCCAGGTAGGGCCCGGTGACGCGCAAGGCCGGCAGTGCCAGCGCCGCGCCGAATACGGCGGTGACCGCGATGGCGGCGGGCAGGGTCACCCAAACCGGCATTGCCAGCTTGAAAACCAGCACGCCCACCGTGTACGAACCGACGCCGAACAGCGAGGCGTGGCCCAGCGACACTTCGCCGGTGTAGCCCACCACGATGTCGAGCCCCAGCAGCAGCACGGAGTAGATGGCGATGAGCGCGGCCAGGTGGATGTAATAGGGGTTGGGCCAGACCAGGGGCATGGCCGCAAGGGCCAGCACGACGGTGATGCCCAGGCCCAGGCGGGTGGCGCGCAGGCTGGCGCTGACCACCTGGGCAACGGCGGGCGGGTTCGCGCTCATACTTTCTTGATGGCCAGCTTGCCGAACAAGCCGGAGGGCTTGATGGCCAGCACCAGGAGCAACAGCAGCAGGCCAGGCACATCCTTGTAGCCGGTGGACAGGTAATAGCCGGTGGTGGTTTCCGCGATGCCCAGGATCAGGCCGCCGACGATGACCCCCAGGCCGCTGTTGAGCCCGCCGATGATGGCAACCGCAAAGGCCTTGAGGCCCAGCACCGCGCCCATGCTGGCGCCGGTGAGCGTGAGAGGCGCCACCAGCACGCCCGCCAGCGCCGCCGTAAGCGAGCTCAGCGCATAGGAAAAGGAGATGACGATGCCGGTATTGATGCCCATGAGGCCGGCGGCATCACGATCATTGGAGGTGGCAACAACGGCCTTGCCGTAGATGGAGCGGCGGTTGAAGAACTCCACCGCCAGCATCATCGCCACGGCGCCCACCACCACCAGGATTTCCATGGGCAGCACGTTGACCCCCATCAGCTTCATCGGCGATGCCGACAAGGGCGACGGGAACTTGAGGTCGTCCTTGCCCCAGATGTTCTCGGCGGTGTTGCGAAAAATGATGCCCAGCGCGATGGTGGACATGATCCAGCCGAATTCGGACTTGGTCTTGATGGCCGGGGCCACGCCCAGGCGCTCCACCACGTAGCCCTGCACTGCGCCGAACATCATCACCACCGGGATCATCATCCAGTAGCCGATGTGGCCGGCGATCGTGAGGCCCGTGAGCGCGCCCAGCATCAGCGCCTCGCCCTGGCCGAAGTTGAGCGTGCGCGACGTCGCGAAGGTAAGCTGGTAGCCGAACGCAATCACCGCGTAGATCATCCCCAGCGCGATGCCGCTGACAGCCAACTGGGTGAAGATTTCCATCAGCGGAGAACTCGCAGTGGTGCGGGTGGTGGGTTCGGGCCTGGCGGCCGGAGCTGCAGGGCGTATGCCGGTGGGCCGGCGCCGTGTTCAATAACCGGCGCGCAACGGTACCCGCACGGTGCAAAAAGGGCAAGCCGGGTTTGCCCTAGCTGCATGCGACGGCACTTTTGCGCAACGCCGTGGCGCAACGCGATCTGCACCTTCCGCCGCAGCGACCTCCCGCTCCCGCCTCGCGGGCGCGGGCAAATCAGTGCGCGCGAACGACGTGGCCGCCCTGAACCTCGCCGATCACGGCGTCTCCCAACTTGATGGCTTCGTGGTCGTCATGCGTAAAGGGATGGTCGTAGGTCTTCACGACGCCCTCGTACTTTTCCTTGAGGTTTTCCAGCGCCACGCGGACCTTGACACCGTCGGTGCCCCCCGCCTGGCGGATGGCTGCCGCCAGCAGGTACATGGAGTCGTAGCCCTGCGCCGCCGAAACCGGCGAGGCGATACGGTCTACCTTGTACGCCTTTTGATACGCGGCGATGAAGGCCTTGCGCTTGGGCGTGTCGCCATCCTGGATGAAGGTTTGCGGCATGCGCGCGCCATCGCCATTCTTGCCGGCGTTGTCGATGAAATTGGCCATGGACAGCGTCCAGCTGCCGATCATGGGCACTTTCCAGTCGAGTTTTTCCATGCCGTTGGCGATCTGCGCCAGCTCGGGGCCGATGGCGTAGGTGAGGATGGCCTGGGCACCGGCCTGCTTGGCCTTGAGCAGTTGGGACGTCATGTCGACGTCCTTGATGTTGAATTTTTCCTCGGCTACGGGCTTGATGCCGCGCTTGTCCAACGCCTTTTCCAGGTCTTCACGACCCAGCTGGCCGTAATTGGTGGAATCCGCCAGGATGGCGACCTTGGTGAATTTGCGCTTGACCACGGCTTCCTCGACGATCATGGCCGACTGGATGCTGTCGGACGCCGCGTTGCGAAACACGTAGTTGTCGGGAAATTCCGGCGGCTGGAACTGCTGTGTGACCTTGGATCCGGTGGCAACGTTGTTGATGACGGGAATCTTGGCTTCCTGGTAGAAGCGCTGCGATGCAAGCGCCACGCCGGTGTTGATGAAGCCAACGTCGGCAACCACCTGCTCCTTGTTGATGAGTTCTTGCGTGATCTGCACGCCGCGCTCATTCTTGGCTTCGTCGTCGCGCTCGACGAGCTGGATGGGGCGTCCCAGAACGCCGCCGGCCGCGTTAATTTCCGCGGCTGCCAGCTTCACGCCATCGCGCATGCTGGTACCCATGGGCGCGGAACCGCCGGTATAGGGGCCCGAAACGCCGATCTTTATGGGATCGGCGGCCGAGGCGTTGGCATGTAGAACGGCGGCGCCCGCGAACGCAGCCAGGGTAATGACGGTCAGCGGCTTTAGCCGGGTAAATTTCATTTCTTCTCCTTGGCAGAACCATTGCGTATGCCAGGGGCTGCGTTGGCCCAGGGGATATCAACTGGCGTTTTGCACACTCGCAACCCCGCATCATGGAGCTTTGGCGCGCAACACGCAAGCACCCGTGCGGGCACGCGGCACATGGCCGCCCACCCGGCGCCGGGACCAAGGCCACAATTCCTGCTGGAGACGCTCAGATAAGGAGCGCGGATTCCGGGTGGGGGGCGGACTCGAATGGCGCCAGTGCGGCGCCGCGCTTCGTGTCGGCCGGGCCGCTGGCGGGGTCTTCGGGACAAATCCGGCAAAGCAGCGCCAGGGTGCGTGCCGCCGCAATGACCTGCAGGCGCGCCCCCACCTTGGCGTAGGCCAGGCAACGGCAGGACCCCACGCTGATCAGCATCGCCCCGGATGGGCTGCGAAAGCAGGGCAATCCAAGGGTATCTTCGCCCACGTAGACGAACCTGCGCTGCAGCAAAACGGAGATGGCCTGGTGACGCGTCATCCGCGGATTTGCGTCCGGGGCAGGTTCACGGCCGGCGATCTCCTCGGCGCCAAAATCAAACGGCGTCGTAGCGCTCCAATCGGTGAGATCGGCCATCCCCAAAGTCTCCGGATATTCTAGTTATGGGCGGCAGTGTCACTGCACAAGCTAAGCATTTGCTGAACCAACATAAAACCTCACCTTGCGGGCCAATACGATGTCCACCCCGTGGCGCAGCAATCCGCTGGCGCTTGCAGGCCGGATCGAGGTCGGCGGATGGTAGCCGGATCGGGCTGAGGAATTCATCCACCGCCTGACCTGTCTGCCCTAGCCCCGACGGATGGCCTGCTGCCCCACCTGTAGCCGCTTCGACATCAAACGGCGCTGCGTTGCTGGGCCCGCCGCGGACCGGGGCAATGCCGGTACCAACCCGCTTCATCTTGCGCCGCAACATTTCTCCGGGGACGCGATGGGGGATGCCCGTTCATCGCCACTGCGTGCGCGCGCCGCCCCCGGACTGCACATTTGAAATGACGGCGTAGCGGGCCATTTTGGGCGGAATGCGCGGCCCACATGACATTTGCATTCCATGGCGGGGATCAGATCGGCGGGACGGGCGCCGTCGTATGGCGGGCACGTCGGCCATGTCTGCGGCATCTTTTGCGGCGCCCGCGAAGAAACAGACGGCGTCTTTATGTGCCGTCAAGTACGATCGCGCAACCATGTCCACGGACGCCACCTCCCATATCGCGGGCGCTGCCACGCGCTCCCGGACGGGATCGCAGATGACCCTGGCACCGGGTTCACACTACTGGAAAGCCCAGGCCAAGGACCAGATCTGGGTCCGGTTGCAATTTGTCCCCCAGCGCAAGATGGAAGTGGATATCTGGTGGAATCGGCTGGGACATCATCCCGACGTGCAGCTGCAGTTTGGTTTGTACGACGACTTCGTGGAGTTGGGCTGCCTCACCGGAAACGGTTTCGACAATCCGCAGTTGCAGGGCATCGGCTTTGGCACCTTCGCCGTGAACATTGCCGTACAGGCGCTCAAGGCCTGCTACCCGCCGCACTTCAAGGTGCAGGGCCTGCTCTCCAACACCGCCGAGGCCGGCCTGGAACCAGCGCGGCGCCTGCATCTGGAAGCCAACCGGCGGGCGTTCTGGCGCCGCTTTGGGCTGGGCGTCATCACCCGCGAGGATCCGCCGCTGGATTTTCTCGCCGGCCAGGTAGGCCATCTTCAGGTCGTGCCCACGGGACTGCTGGCCGGGCAATTCCCCCGTTACGTCCCCTTGGACGAATTCGTCCGCGACCCGCCTTCCAGCTGAGCCCACCCGCCCGCCGGCAACTTCACGGTGAACCGGGAACCCTTGCCCACTTCGCTGTCCACATGGATCCTGCCCAGATGCAGGTCGATGACCAATTTCACCAGGTACAGGCCGATCCCAGTACCGACCACGCCCTTGACGTTGCTGCCGCGGTGATAGCGTTCGAACAGGTGCTCCAGGTCCGCCGCCGGTATGCCGATGCCGTGGTCGGTAATGACCACGGTCTGCCAACCGGGCTCCGCATGGGCCCGTACCTCGATCAAGCCGCCGTCGAGCGAATACTTGATGGCGTTCGATAGTAGGTTGCTAAATGCCTGGTGCAGCAGGCCCGGATCGCCCATCGTCGCGCGCGGCCACTGGCGCAGGTTCTCCACGATCTGCGCACCGGGGGCAATCTCGCGGTACGTCTGGCAGACTTCGTGGAGCAGCTCGGAAAGATCGATCTGAACGGGGTGGTAATAGAGTTCGGCCCTCCCATCGAACATCTGCAGCGAATTGAGCAGGCGGTCGATCAGGTTGGTCATGCGGCGCACCGCCATGCGGACGCGCTTCGCGCGGTCCACCAGTTCCGCCGGCGACAGGCCGCGTTCGGGCAGCTTGATCAGGCGTTGTGCCTGGCCGTCGATCACGGTAAGCGGCGTGCGGAACTCGTGCGATGCCATCGAAACGAAATTGCGCTGCAGGTCGGTCAGGCGCTGCTCGTGCGTGAGCTTCTCGGCAAACATCTCCGCCTGCTGGCGCAGGCCATGCTGGCTGTGCGCCAGCTCGATGGCGTTGTCGCGAAACACGACGATGGCGCGGGCCATCTCGCCGACTTCGTCGCGGCGCGCGGTGCCCGATGTGTCGATGTCGGTCTGGTTGGCGGCGAGCGAGCGCATGCGCCCGGCCATCTCCAGCATGGGATCCAGGACGCTCTTGCGGATGTGGCTCATCACCAGCACGCTCATCAGCACCAGCAGGCCCACTCCCAGGACGATGAGATAGCGCGTCAGCTGGAAGGTCGACTCGGCCCGGTCGCTCGCCTCCTTGGCGCTGGCCACCGTTTGGTCGGTCAGCAGGCCCAGCGCATCGCTGGCCGCGGTGTAGGCAGCGCGCGAGTTGGACAGGTACAGCGCGGTGCCCTGGGCCCTTTTGCCGCCGGCGGAAAGGCGCAGCACCTCGTCGGCCACCGCGCGGTATTGCCCCCAGTCCTGCCAGAAATCGCGCCAGAGGCGCTCTTCGCCGGGGTCATGCGGCAGCTTCTCGTAACTGGCGGCGGCTGTGGCGATCGACACGGACAGTTGGGCCATCTCGCTTTCGTCCTTGGCCATTTCTGCGGCATTGGACGCCAGCAGGTGGCTTGCCTCGGCCGCGCGAAAATCCGAGGTGGCATTGTTCAGGTCGCCCAGCAGGCGGGTGCTGATCAGCCAGCGATCGCGAATTTGCGCCGAAGCCGCGTTGACCTCGGAGAGCCGCCAGATGTTGAACGCGCCAAAAGCAACCAGCAGCAGGCCGAAGATGGCGAAAATCGCCGACAGCCGATTGCGGATCGAGTAGCGGTTGGGCATCATCGGCCCGTATTGTCCCATCGGCCAGCCTCCTAGCGGCAGCGCGCCGCTGCCGCGGGCAGCCGCTTCAGCGGCAGCAGCATCGAACGTACAATTGCGCCATGGCCGATGAACGCAATCGCATACTCTGCATCGAGGACGACCGCGAGACGGCAGCGCTCCTGCTCGAGGACCTTGCCGAACGCGGCTTCGAGGTCACGGTGGCCCACGACGGGGGCGCGGGGCTGGCGGCCATACTGCGCGACCATCCGGACCTGGTGCTGTGCGATATCAGCATGCCTTCCATGTCCGGGTTCGAGGTGCTCGACCAGCTCACCGCGCTCTCCCCGCGGTTTCGCGACATGCCGTTCATCTTCCTTACCGCCCTCACGGACCGCGACAATGAACTCAAGGGGCGCACGGGCGGGGCCGACGACTACGTCCACAAGCCCATCGATTTTGACGTGCTGGCCACCATAATCAGCGCACGCTTGGCGCGCGTTGCGCGCATGGATGTCTGGCCCCGCTCCATCGAACTCAGCCAGCGCGAGATCGAAGTCCTGACCTGGTCGGCACGGGGCAAGACCTCCGACGAAATCGCCAGCATCCTTGGCCTGAGCAAGCGCACCGTCGACTTTCACATGGACAACGCGCGGACCAAGCTGGGGGTGAGCAATCGCACGCAGGCCGTGGTCAAAGCCGTTACCGGCCGGCTTATCGATCCTTGACCAGCGTTTTGCCGGCAATCATCGCCGGCGTTGCGGCCGTCCGGGATGAAGTGGCTGCGCCGGTTCCGGCGCCACCTGAGGCGTTGGCAGACGAATTGCCTGCCCGGTTGGCCGATGCGCTGTCCGACTTGTTGCCTGAATTCGCCTTGTCACCCGATTTACTGCCCGATTTCTCCGGCTTGCCCGTCTTGCTGCTATTGGGCTTTTGCACGGCACTACTTCGCGAGGGCGGCACCGCGGCGCTGGCCAACTGCGCACCGGGCGCCTTGGCGGCTCCCGCCGCAGGCCGCCCGGGGCTGGCGCCGCGCGCGGGTGCGCCTGCATTGGCGGCGGCCAAGCCCGCTGTGCCGGCTACTGGTGCAGCCGAACCCGCCGCGCCGGCAACTGCCGTACCCGATGGCCGAAGGCCCGGCTGGCGCAGGCCAGTGGCGGGCGGCCGCACCACAGCCCCCGCGGGCAGCACCGGAAAGCGCACGCCGCCCTGGGGGCGACCGGCCGGAGACGCCGGGCCGCCGATTGCCGCGGTGGCGCTGCGCGTGACCCGGCTGGCGCCGGCCTCCACGGGCCGGTGCTGCTGCGCGTGGATTGCCGGCCCAATGAGAATGCCCAGCGCCAGAGTCATGGCCGCGCTGCCACCGCGCCACCACCGCCCGATGCTGCGCAGGATCCCGCCGCGCTCACGGGCGGGGTCCGCCGCCGCAGGCGCGCGCAGCGGCAGGCGGCGATCGTCGCGGACCATCAGCGTCATTCCTCCTCGTCAGGCGACTGATGGGGGGCTGGACCCACCGGTGGCAGGTCCTTTTGCAGGAACAGCGTCTGCAAGGCCGGAACGACCAGCAACAGCAGGACGGGGCCGATCAGCAGGCCGCCCACTACCACCGTGGCCAGCGGCCGCTGGACCTGGCTGCCGATCCCGTTGGACATTGCGGCCGGCAGCAGTCCGATGCAGGCCGACAAGGCCGTCATCAGCATCGGCCGCATCCGCTGCTCGGCGGCGTGCGCCATCGCCTCCAGGCTCTTCATGCCGCCCAGGCGCGTCTGGTGGTAATAGGTGATGACCAGTATGCCGTTCATCACCGACACGCCAAACAGCGAGATGAAGCCGATGGCCGCGGAAATGCTGAACGGCAAACCGGTGAGGTAGAGCGCCAGTATGCCCCCGCCGATGGCAAAGGGAATGCCGGCCAGCGCCAGCAGGCTGTCGCGCAGCGAATTGAAGAGGCCGTAGAGCAGCGCCAGGATCAACAGCAGGCTGAGCGGCACCACCACCGAAAGGCGCTTTTGCGCCTTCTGCAGGTCCTCGAACTCGCCCGCCCAGATCAGGCGGTATCCGGTGGGCAATTGCACATTGCGCTTGATGCGCTCCTGCGCCTCGGCAACGGTGCTGCCCAGGTCACGGCCGCGCACGCTGAACTTGATGGGGATCAGCCGCTGGATGGTCTCGTGGTAGATGTACGAGGCGCCGGTATCGAGGCTGATGTTGGCCAGGTCGCGCAGCGGAATGTACGCCGTGGCGCCGCCGGCAGTGGAGTAGCCCACCTTGATGTTGCCGATGGCCTCGATGCTGTTGCGAAACTTCGGCGCGACCCGCACCGTGAGGTTGAAGGTGCGGTCGCCCTCGAGCACGGTGGAGGCCACCGCGCCGCCCATGGTGGCCTGTATCACGGTGTTCACGTCGCCGGTATTGAGGCCGTAGCGCGCAGCCTTTTCGCGGTCGATCTTGATGTTCAGGTTGGGCTGGCCCAGCACGAAGAATATGCCCAGGTCCGCCACGCCGCGCACCTGCTGCATCTCGGCCTGCACCTGGTTGGCTAGCTTCTCCAGCGTCTCGAGGTTCGGGCCGATGATCTTGATGGAATTGGCGCCCTTCACCCCCGATATCGCCTCCTCGACGTTATCCTGGATGTATTGCGAGAAATTGAAGTTGACCCCCGGCAGCGCCTCGGTGAACTCCTTGAGGATCTGCTCGGTCAGCTTGTCCTTGGTAAGACCCGCCGGCCAGTCGTCGTAGCTCTTCAAGGGGACGAACAGTTCCACGTTCGAGAACGGCGATGCGTCGCTGCCGTTGTCCGGGCGGCCGTGCTGGGACACCACCGTGATCACCTCCGGGTGGCGCAGCAGGATCTCGCGCATCTTGCGGGTGGCCTCGGTGCCGCCGTCCAGCGACATCGTCAGCGGCATCGACGCCCGTATCCAGTAGTTGCCTTCTTCGAGCGCCGGCAGGAACTCCGAGCCCAGTCGCGTGGCCACCAGGCCGGTCACCAGCAGGAACACCAGTCCACCGGCCACGGTCTGCTTGCGATGGGCCAGCGTCCAGTGCAGCGCCGGCGTGTAGGCCTTGCGGATCCAGCGCACCAGGAAGGTCTCCACCTCCTCCAGGTGCGCCGGCAGCATGATCGCGGCCAGCACCGGCGTGATCGTGAAGGTGGCAATCAGCGCACCGGCCAGCGCGTAGCCATAGGTGCGCGCCATCGGCCCGAAGATCTGGCCCTCGACCCCTTGCATCGTGAACAGCGGCACGAAGGCCGCGACGGTGATCGCCACCGAGAACAGCACGGCCTTGTCCACCTGCAGCGCGCTGATGTAGATCAGGCGCATGCGATTTGTCCAGCTGCGGTTGTCCAGGCCCTGCGGGCTGGTCGGGTCGGTGCCGAGCTGGCCTTCGGCAAGGTCTTCGAGCAGCGTGCGGCGGGTTTCCTTGCTGGCCTGCAGGTTGCGGAACACGTTCTCGACCAGGATGACCGCCGAATCGATGATGATCCCGAAGTCGACCGCGCCGATCGACAGCAGGTTGGCGTCCTCGCCGCGCAGCACCAGGATGATGATGCTGAAAAGCAGCGCAAACGGTATGTTGACCCCGACGATGATCGCGCTGCGCAGGTCGCCCAGGAAGATCCACTGGATCAGGAACACCAGCACGCAGCCGAAGATCAGGTTGTGGAAGACCGTGTGCGTGGTCACCTCCAC
>Ga0209698_10000855_pt1 | contig 35112 bp, 34 predicted proteins | sample LitLauG_LLR_2012_FD_187203 | JGI IMG/M metagenome (GOLD analysis project Ga0209698, IMG submission 187203) | Freshwater sediment microbial communities from Pennsylvania, USA - Little Laurel Run_MetaG_LLR_2012 (SPAdes) (version 2) | ecosystem: Environmental > Aquatic > Freshwater > Creek >... | reverse complement strand
GCGTGCGGGTCTGTGGTTGCAAGTCGAAGCCAGTCGCAGGCGAAACGACCCACGTAAGGCAACTCATGGTTGCTGAGCATGGTGCGGCTTAGGAGTAAGTCCTGCCCGTGGCGTCACCGGCTGTCGGTGGCGGGCGGAGAGGGGATGACGCGTGCCCTCAGTGGCTCCGCAGGGTTCCCGACCGGTGACGGTCGGTGCCGCCGGAGTCCGGCCGTAACTCCCCCTGCAGGCGAGTGTGGGGTCAAAGACCAGGTCAGCCGCACGCCGCTCACGAACCAACCGTTCCCATCCCATCACCGACCGACCAGGAGGACCGGCCACCCACCGCAGTAATCCGACGAATGATGCCGAGGAGGCGAAACAGTGGACGTAGTCATCACGCATGGCAGGAAGATCGTGTCCGACGAGGTTCGAGCTCTCACCGAGGAGAAGGTGCGCCACGTAGGCGAGCACTGTCCCGGCCTGGAGCGGGCCGAGGTCCACTTCTCCGAGGAGCACAATCCGAGGATCCCGGAACGGGAATGCTGTGAGGTGGTGATGTCCGGCCACGGGCACACGATCCGCGCCAGGGCGGCGGGTCCGGTCCCACTGGTTGCGGTCGACCTGGTCGTCGACAAGCTGGAGCACCAGATCGAACGGACGAAGGGGCGGATCGTGGGACGGTCCCAGCCCCGGCATCGGATGGCCCCCACCGAGTCGCTCTTCCGGAGGGTGCGCACCGCCTGAGCCGCGATCCGGTCCGGCCGTGGCCCCCCGGTGCGGGGTGATGGGCCGGACCGGGTGCCGCCGCTGGTCCGGTGTTCCCGGGCGGGCCACCGCCGGTAGAGTGGGGCCCCCATGAGCATGTTCTCGAAAGTCCTGCGCGCCGGCGAGGGGAAGAAGGTCCGACGCCTGGCCGAACTGGTGCCACTGGTCAACGCCCTCGAGCCGGAGATGGAGGCCCGGACGGACGCCCAGCTCCAGGCCCTCACCACCGAGTTCCGCACCCGGCTCGACAACGGGGAGACCCTCGAGGACATCCTGGTCGAGGCGTTCGCGCTCGTCCGCGAGGGGGCCTGGCGGGTCCTCGGCCAACGCCACTTCGACGCCCAGCTGATGGGTGGCATGGCGCTCCACTTCGGCTGGATCGCCGAGATGAAGACGGGCGAGGGCAAGACGCTCGTCTCGACCCTTCCCGTGTACCTGAACGCCCTGGCCGGAAACGGCGTCCACGTGGTCACCGTCAACGACTACCTCGCCACCCGTGACTCCGAGTGGATGGGTCGGCTGCACCAGTTCCTCGGACTGACCGTCGGTCGGGTGGGCCCGGACATCACCGAGCCGGCCGAGAAGCGGCAGGCCTACCAGTCCGACGTCACCTACGGGACCAACACCGAGCTCGGGTTCGACTACCTGCGCGACAACATGGCCCGGTCGAAGGACGCCATGGTGCAACGGGGCCACCACTTCGCCATCATCGACGAGGTGGACTCGATCCTCATCGACGAGGCCCGGACGCCACTGATCATCTCGGGTCCCGCCGCCGAGTCGGCCCAGCTCTACTACCAGTTCGCCGGGATCGTCCGCACGCTGCGGGCCGAGGAGGACTACGAGGTCGACGAGGAGAAGCGGACCGTCGTCCCGACCGAGGGCGGCATCGAGAAGGTCGAGCGGCAGCTCGGCGTGGACAACCTCTACGACGCGGTGGCCGTGAATTACGTCCACCACCTCACCCAGGCCCTCCTGGCCAAGGAGCTCTACCGTCGGGACAAGGACTACCTGGTGGCCCAGGGCGAGGTCCGCATCGTCGACGAGTTCACCGGGCGTACCCTCGACGGTCGCCGGTGGTCCGACGGTCTCCACCAGGCCGTGGAGGCCAAGGAGCGCGTGAAGATCAAGGAGGAGAACCACACCTGGGCCACGGTGACCCTCCAGAACTACTTCCGCCTCTACGACAAGCTCGGCGGGATGACCGGCACGGCCGAGACCGAGGCCTCGGAGTTCGCCAACACCTACGAACTGCCCGTCGTCCCCATCCCCCCGAACCGCCCGCTCGTCCGCGTGGACCAGCCCGACCTCATCTACAAGTCGGAGGAGGCCAAGTTCGCGGCGGCCGTCGAGGACATCGCCGAACGCCACGCCACCGGTCAGCCGGTGCTCGTCGGCACCGCGTCGGTGTCCAAGTCCGAGCAGCTGTCGCGGCTGCTCGACAAGCGCGGCATCCCCCACGAGGTCCTGAACGCCAAGCAGCACTTCAGGGAGGCCGAGATCGTCGCCCAGGCGGGCCGGGTCGGCGCCGTCACCGTGGCGACCAACATGGCCGGTCGGGGCGTCGACATCATCCTCGGCGGCAATCCCGAGGGCCTCGCCGCCCGTGAGGCCGCCGCCCGCGGCATCGACGTCACCACCGAGGAGGGCGCGGCCGAACTGGCCCGCATCGAAGCGGAGTTCGAGGCCCGCTGCACCTCCGAGGGCGACCAGGTCCGCGCCCTGGGCGGGCTCTACGTGCTGGGCAGCGAGCGCCACGAGAGCCGCCGGATCGACAACCAGCTGCGGGGACGTTCGGGACGGCAGGGCGACCCGGGCGAGAGCCGCTTCTTCCTGTCCCTCGAGGACGATCTGATGCGCCTGTTCGCCACAGGTGCGATGAACTGGGTGATGGGGCGCGCCCTGCCCGATGAGGTCCCCATCGAGGCCAAGATGGTCACCAAGGCCATCGAGCGTGCCCAGAACACCGTCGAGGGACGCAACGCAGAGTCCCGCAAGGACGTCCTGAAGTACGACGACGTGATGAACGAGCAGCGCAAGGTGATCTACGCCCGGCGCATGCAGGTCATCGAGGGCGAGGACCTCCGCGAGGACACCATCGCACTGCTCGAGGAGACGATGACCTCCGTGGTGGCCACCTACTGCCCCACCGACTATCCCGAGGAGTGGGACCTGGCGGGCCTCATCACCGAGATGACGCAGTACTACCCGACGAAGTTCGTGGTCGAGGACTTCGCCGAGGCGGCCACGGCCGGCCAGGTCACCGAGAGCGTGATCACCGAGGCACTCGAGCTCTACGCCGAACGGGACGAGACGATCCCGGGGGGCGAGGAGACCGCCCGCCAGCTCGAGCGGGACATCATGCTGCAGATCATCGACCAGCGGTGGCAGGACCACCTGGCGGACATGGACTACCTGAAGGAGGGCATCAACCTCCGGGCCATGGGGAACCAGGACCCGCTGGTGGCGTGGCAGCGCGAGGGCTTCGCCATGTTCGGCAAGCTGATGGACAACATCAACGACGACTACCTGCGCTACGTCTTCCACGTGCAGGTGCTGACCGAGGACCCCGCCGCCGAGCCCGACCTGGCCCAGGCCAGCTATGTGGCGGCCGACGACCCGGTCCAGGGCGACGCCGGGATCTCGGCCGCGTTCGCCACCGCCACCCCGGCCGAGATCGAGGCCGCTGCCGCCGTGGCCGGCGGTTCCCAGCTGAGTCCGGGGGCCGGTGGGTTCGACGACGTCGAGTCCCAGGCCCCCATCGTCAAGTCGGACCGCGAGAAGATCGGACGCAACGAGCCGTGCTGGTGTGGCAGCGGCAAGAAGTACAAGCTCTGCCACGGCGCCAACTGACATGGCGGTCGACGGCCCCCGGGCGGGGGACGGCTCGTCCGAGCGGGTCGACATCCCCGAAGCGCTCGCCCGGATGGCCGAGCGGCTGCGCGAAGCCGAGCGGTTCCTCGGGGCCGACGCCCTGGCCGACCGGCGGGCCGAGCTCGAGCAGGCGGCCTCCGATCCGGGCCTGTGGGACGACGCCGACAACGCCCGTGAGGTGACGACCGCGCTCGGACGGGTGACCGAGGACCTCCAGCTCCTGGCGGCGCTGGGCGAGCGCCTGTCGGACGCCGAGACCCTCTACGAGCTCATGCGTGAGGAGGGCGACGAGTCGCTCCGCCCCGAGATCGAGGAGATCCTGGCGGACCTCGACCGTCGCCTCGGCGTGCTCGAGCTGCGGGCGCTGTTCGCCGGCGAGTACGACGACGGCGACGCGGTGGCCGAGATCCATGCCGGCGCCGGTGGCACCGACGCCCAGGACTGGGCCGAGATGATGCTGCGCATGTACACCCGCTGGGCCGAGCGCCGGGGATTCACGATCGAGGTGGAGGAGGCGACCGAGGGCCAGGAGGCCGGTCTCATGTCGGCCACCTTCATCGTCCGCGGTCGCTACGCCTTCGGGCTGCTGGCCGCCGAGCGGGGCGTGCACCGTCTGGTGCGGATCTCGCCGTTCGACGCCCAGCACCGCCGCCAGACCAGCTTCGCGTCCCTCGACGTGGTCCCGTTCCTGGAGGATGTCTCGGGCGAGGTGGAGATCGACGAGAAGGATCTCCGTGTCGACACGTACCGGTCGTCGGGCGCGGGCGGCCAGCACGTCAACAAGACGGACTCCGCGGTGCGCCTCACCCATCTCCCGACCGGCATCGTGGTCACCTGCCAGAACCAGCGCAGCCAGACACAGAACAAGGCGAAGGCCATGCAGGTGCTGGGGGCCAAACTGGCGGAGCGCCAGCGTGCCGAGCACCAGGCGACGCTCGACGGTCTGGCCGGGGAGCGCACCGACAACGCGTGGGGCAACCAGATCCGCTCCTACGTCATGGCGCCCTACCAGCTCGTCAAGGACCTCCGGACCAACGCCGAGACGGGCAACGTGGAGGCCGTCCTCGACGGCGACCTCGACACGCTCATCGAGGCCGAACTGCGGCGGGGTGCCGAGCTCCGCCGGGCCAAGGCCTGACCGGACGACGTCGGGCCCGGGCACGCCTGTCGCAGCGTTCAGGGCGTCCTCGGCATCCGACGCACGTTGTCGGAGGTCAGGGGGCTGACCCAGATCGGCGGCGACCCCGGATACAATGGCGCAGCGGGCGTTCCTCCAACCTGACCCCGCACGCTGCTCCAGCAGACTCCTCCCATGATCAAATTCCAGAACGTCACCAAGACGTACAAGGGATCCACCGTCGCCCTCAACGACTGCACCGTCGAGATCGACAAGGGTGAGTTCGTCTTCCTCGTCGGCCCGTCGGGTTCCGGCAAGACGACCTTCATCCGCCTGCTGCTGCGCGAGGAGATGCCGGACTCCGGTCGCATCTGGGAGGCGGGCAAGGAGATCGGGCACCTGCCCAAGTGGCGCATCCCCTACCTGCGCCGCAACATCGGCTGCGTCTTCCAGGACTTCCGCCTCCTGCCGAACAAGACCGTCTTCGAAAACGTCGCATTCGCCCTCGAGGTGATCGGGCGCCCGAAGCACGTGATCGCGGCACAGGTGCCCCAGGTCCTCGACCTCGTCGGCCTGGCCAAGAAGCGCGACAACCTGCCCGGTGAGCTCTCCGGTGGCGAGCAGCAGCGGGTGGCCGTGGCGAGGGCGTTCGTCAACCGGCCGCTGATCCTCCTGGCCGACGAGCCGACCGGCAACCTCGACCCGACGACCAGCCTCGGCATCATGCGGCTGCTGGACCGGATCAACCGGACGGGCACGACGGTCATCATCGCCACCCACGACGCCGGCATGGTCAACCAGATGCGACGGCGGGTCATCGAGCTCGACCGGGGGAACCTGGTGCGCGACCAGGCCCACGGTGTCTACGACATCGACAGCGCCACCCTGGCGGCGGGTGCCGGCTCGCCCACGGGCACGCTCGTCGACCAGATGCCCACCGCCGACGACTCCCTCGAGGTGCCCGACACCTTCATGGCCCGTCCCTGATGGCGGTCTCTCCCGTCTACGTGGGGAAGGAGGCCGCCACCAACCTGTGGCGCAACCGCCTGATGACGGCGGCCGCCATCCTGACCGTGGCCGTCTCGCTGGCCCTGGTCGGCTCGGCGCTCCTGTTGAAGCAGGGGGCGTCGAAGGCGACCGAGCTGTGGCAGAACGGGGTGCAGACCATCGTGTGGGTCAACCCCGGCGCCGGCCCCGCCCAGACGGACGCCATCAAGACCCAGCTCGGACAGTCGCCGTACATCAAGACGTGCACCTACAAGACGCAGGCCTTCGACTACAACGAGGCGAAGAACGTGCTGCCGGCCGACGAGCTGGCCGTCACCACCGAGGCGCAGTACCCGTCGTCGTTCCGGTGCGAACTGGTCGATCCCTCCCAGGCCCCGGCCGTGTACCAGGCGTTCCACGGCAAGGACGGGGTCTTCGACGTCAAGTACCCGGGCCAGCAGATCAAGACCATGCAGAGCGTGATCCGCGTGCTGCAGTGGGTGTTCCTGGCCATCGCCGTGGTGCTGCTGCTGTCGGCGTCGGTGCTCATCCTCAACACCATCCGGATGGCCATCTTCGCCAGACGGCGCGAGGTGTCGGTGATGAAATTGGTGGGCGCCACCAACTGGTTCATCCGGCTCCCGTTCATGGCGGAGGGGATGATCCAGGGACTGCTGGGCGCCGGGGTCGCCGTGCTGGTCGTCCTCGCCCTCTACTGGGGGATCGGGCTCGACCAGGCCCGGACCGCGGCCGACACCAACATCATCCACCAGATGTCGTTGAGCGGGTGGGAGGTCTTCTTCACCTGCCTGCTCGTGTCCCTGGTGGGCGTCGGGGTCGGCGTGGTCGGATCGGCGTTCGCCGTCCGGCGCTTCCTCGACGTCTGACCTGCTCCACCGGAGCGGCCGTCGCACGGGTGCGGCGCCACGGGCCGCACGGCGCTCCGGGGCCGGTCCCCGATCCACCACCAGGGGCCGTCAGGGCGCCCGGTAGTGTCGGCTGCAGTCACTCTCCCGAGGAGGATGCAGCATGACGAGACGAACGGGCTTCGTGGTCCTGGCGGTCATCGGGGCGGTGGTTCCCTACTCGGCGTTCACGGTCTTCCTGGTCCGGTCCGGATTCGACGTGGGCCGCCTGGTCCACGAGGCATTCGGCTCCCCGGGGGCGACGTTCTTCGCCCTGGACGTGATCGTCTCGGCCTGTGCCGTGATCTACGGCGCCGTCACCGATCCCCGGCTGCGGAGCTGGACGTGGGCCCCGATCGTGGCCTCGGTGCTCATCGGACCGAGCTGCGGGCTGCCCCTGTGGCAGGCACTGAGGGACCCTGACGCAGGGTGAGGGTGACGTGGCGGCCCGTGCGAGGTGGTGTCGGGGCCGATTGGTCGACTCCAGGATCGCGGGAGGGTGGTTCGGGACCGCCGCTCAGCCGAGTCGGGCGACCCCGAGACCGGCACGTGTGCACGAGTCCAGGTTCGACCCGCCGCTGAACCTGGCCCGTACCCACCGGTTGATCACCGGGTCGGACTGGTCGAGCGCCTGGGCGTGGCCCACGCCGGCCTCGGTCACGTAGTCCACCGAGTCGTACTGGCTCCGGCACAGGCGCTGGTCGACGAAGTTGGTGGTGGTGCCGGACGGAACGACCTCGTCCGCGGTGCCCTGGATGACCAGGATCGGAGCCGAGGTGGGTGAGCCGCCCGGCAGATTGGCCCGGTTGGCGGCCCGGACGGCGGGCTGGTCCTGCCAGCCGGGGAGGAAGAACCGGTCCGGGGACACCGCGTCGTACAGGGAGGCGACGGCATCCACGCACGACGAGGACACGGCGGAGATTCCGGCGAGTCCTGCGGGGGTCAGCACCTTCCGGAGCGGGAACGTCCCGTAGTGGCGGGCCCAGGCGTACAGCGCCATGGCGGTGAAGGCCGACTGGCCCGACGGGGGAGGGCCGTCGCCGGTAGGAGCCAGCTCGAGCACCGAGGTGACGGGAGCCACGGCGGCCACGCCGGCGACGAACAGCTCGGGAGCGTAGGCCTGGGCGATCTCCCCGGCGAACAGCGCCGCCTGACCGCCCTGGGAGAAGCCGAGGACCACGACGGCGTTGGAGGCCGCCTGTCCCACGAGGGCGCGGGCTGCCCGGGCGCCGTCCAGCACGTCCTCGGCCTCGCTGGTCCCGACGAGGTAGGGATGCGCCCCCGGGGCGCCCAGGCCGCGGTAGTCGGCGGCGACCACGATCTCGCGGTCGGCGATGAGGCCGGCGAGGTCGGGGAGCGTGGAGGTGCCTTCCGCCGACGGGGCGCACCCCGAGGCCACGCCGGTGGTCCCGTGCGCCCAGCTGACGATGGGGAAGCCACCCGGCGGCGGGGTACCACCGGGGACCACCACCATGCCCGATTCGGCCAGGTCGCCCCCCGACCCCGATGTGGTGTGGAACAGCACCCGGTAGGACCGCGTGCCCGCCGGTAGGCCGGGGTCCGGCGTGAAGGACTGCGACCGGATGACGGATCCCGCCGGCGCGTGGGGGAGCGGGCTCGGTGGACGGTAGAAGGAGGCGAGCGACCCGGTGACCGTGGCGTCGGCCCCGTGCACCGCAGCCAGGGCGGACACGCTGACGAAGGTGGCCAACGGGCCCGTCGCTGCGGGTGTCGCAGCGGTGGTGGCGGATGCCGCGTCGATCATGCCTCCGGTGGAACCGACGGCCAGACCGACCAGCAGCAGCAGGGTCGCCACGGCAGCCCGCATCGGCGGCCCCTGGACGCGTGCGCGGAAGGTCGTCATGGCCGTTCCACAGTAGTCAGGCGTCGAGTCCCGTGTGCTCCCCCTACGCTGGCGTGGTCATGGACGCGCTCCGAGTGGTGGCCGGCTGGCCCGTGGACGATGCCGCCGTCGGCGTCGTGCGCCTCGGAGCGGGAGCACCGAACCCGGTGGTGGCCGTCGGTGATGTCGGTCGGGTCCAGGGCTGGGCCTCGGTCACCAAGCCGGCCACGGCCCTCGCCGTCCTCGTGGCGGTGGAGGAGGGGACGCTCGGCCTCGACGATCCGGCGGGACCCCCGGGGTCCACCGTGCGCCACCTCCTGGCGCACACCTCCGGCCTCGGTCCCGATCCGGGTCCTCCCGTGGAGGCGCCCGGTGTGCGTCGGATCTACTCGAACGCCGGGTACCAGGTGCTGGCGACCTCGCTCGAGGCGCGCTCGGGCATGTCGTTCGCCGAGTACCTGACCGCAGCGGTCCTGGAGCCGCTCGGCATGTCCGGGACCTCGCTGGTGGGTCCGCCGCAACAGGCTGCCGCCGCCGGACTGGCCGGACCGCTGGCGGACCTCCTGGCGCTCGGGAGGGAGTGGGCCCGCCCGACCCTGGTGAGTCCCGGTTCGCTGTCTGCGGCCCGTACCGTCCAGTTCCCGGGCCTCGGAGGCGTCCTTCCCGGGTTCGGCGCGTTCGAGCCGTGCGACTGGGGGCTGGGTGTGGAGGTGCGCGGGGCGAAGTGGCCCCACTGGACGGGGTCGACCAATTCCCCGGCCACCTACGGCCACTTCGGCCAGTCCGGTTCGTTCCTGTGGATCGATCCGGTGGCCGGTGTGCTGTGTGCCGGACTGGCGGACCGGCCCTTCGGGGTCTGGGCGGCCCGGGCGTGGCCCGCACTGGCCGACGCGGTGCTGGCCGACGTCGTGCTGGCGGACACGGAGCCGGCCGACGTCGACGCCGACGCCACGCTCGACCCGGAGCCCGGCCCCGCGACTTCGGCCGACCAGGTCTAGGCTCCTGGCCATGAAGGGTGTCCTCCTCGCCGGTGGTACCGGCTCGCGTCTCCATCCGCTTACCCGGATCACCAACAAGCACCTGCTGCCGATCTACGACCGGCCCATGATCAACTGGGCGATCGAGGCAGCGGTCAACGCCGGGGTCACCGAGCTGATGCTCGTCACCGGTGGGACCCATGCGGGCGAGTTCCTCCGCCTGCTCGGCAACGGCCAGGAGTTCGGCATCGACCAGCTCAGCTACGGCTACCAGGAGCGGCCGGGCGGCATCGCCGAGGCGCTGGGACTGGCCGCCCGCTTCGTCGACGGCGAGCCGGTCCTGGTGATGCTGGCGGACAACATCTGTGAGAACTCCATCCGGCCCATGGTCGACGCCTTCCGGGCCGACCCGCACGGGGCCCGGATCCTCCTGACCCCCGTCGAGGAGGACGAGCACCTCCGTCACCTCGGCGTGCCCACCTTCGACGACGCCGGCAAGGTCGTGGGGATCACCGAGAAGCCCGAGCACCCGGCCTCCAAGTTCGGCGTGACCGGGATCTACTGCTACGACGCCGACGTGTTCGACGTGATTCCGACCCTCGTGCCGTCCGGACGCGGCGAGCTCGAGATCACCGATGTCAACAACCACTACATCGCACAGGGCGCCATGGCCTACGACGTGCTGGAAGGGTTCTGGGGCGACGCCGGCGAGTCGATCGACGCCTATTACACGGTCAACGACTTCGTGCGGACGCACGGGGCCAACAAGGCCTGAGTCCCGACCCCGCCGCGGCGGATCGTCGGGCCCCCGCCCCGCTGGACGCCGGCTCAGCCCAGGGAGACCCCGAGCCACTCGGCCGTCTCGGTGCGGTGCCGTGCGTAGTCGACCTTGCCCGACGGTGAGCGTCCGATGGTCTCGACGAAGCGGACCTGGCGCGGCGCCTTGTAGCCGGCCAGCCTCGACTTCACGTGGTCGATGACCGCGTCCGACCCGACGGAGCCGTCCGGCACCCCGGGGCGCAGCTGGACGACGGCGACGATCTCCTCGCCGAAGCGCTCGTTGGGAATCCCCACCACGACGGCGTCGAGCACGCCGTCGACGGTCTTGACGGCCTCCTCGACCTCCTCGGGGTAGACCTTCTCGCCCCCGGTGTTGATGCACACCGAACCCCGGCCCAGCAGGTGGATCGAGCCGTCGTCGCGGACCTCCGCGTAGTCGCCGGGAATCGAGTACCGGATGCCGTCGAGCACCCGGAAGGTGGCGGCTGACTTGGCCTCGTCCTTGTAGTAGCCGACGGGGATCCGACCGCCGAGGGCGAGGACGCCCACCGTGCCCGATCCGGGAACGACGTCGACCCCGTCGCTGTCGACCACCCGTACGTCGCGCCCCAGGTTGAACCGGGCCGTCTTGGCGGCACCCTGGGACGACGACACCGACGTCCCGAGGCCCAGGGCCTCCGACGAGCCGAAGGCATCGATGAGCAGCATGCCCGGGTGGTGGCGGAGCAGGCCCTGCTTGGACTCCTCGCTCCACATGACGCCCGAGGAGATCACCGCGGCCAGGTCGCTCAGGTCCCACCGGCCGGGATGGGCGTCCAGCGTGGCGAGGATGGGCTTGGCGAAGGCATCGCCCACGATGATCACGCAGTTGACCTTGTGGGACACCACGGTGTCGAGCAGTTCCACCGGGTCGAACTGGCGTCCGGCGAGGGTGACCACCCGGCCACCCTCGCTGAGGCACTCCATGGCGGTGAACCCGCCGGTGCCGTGCATCAGCGGACAGGCCGGCATCAGCGTCATGCCCGGACCGTTGGCGGCCAGCTCCGACCGAACGTCGTCGACCGACCCCTCGGGCGGGTAGCGCCGGAACCCGCCGCCGTTCAGCCGTGCGAACAGGTCGTCCTGGCGCCACATGACACCCTTCGGCATCCCGGTCGTCCCCCCGGTGTAGAGCATGTGGATGTCGTCGGGTCCGCGGCCCCACGGTGCCCGCACCCGCTCGTGGCCGGCGGGGCCCGGAGCACCGGTCGTCTCCGCCGCCTCCTCGTAGGGGACGGCCCACGACGGGCAGGTGACCGTGCCGTCGTCGACCCACAGCCAGCTGCGCACGCCCGGGACCCGGTCGCGGATGCCCTCGATGCGCTCGACGAACACCCCGTGGAAGACGACGGCCACGGTGTCGGCGTTCTCCCACAGGTAGACGAGCTCGTCGTCGGCGTACCGGTAGTTCGTGTTGATGGGCACGAGACCGATCTTGTAGGCGGCGTAGGTGGCCTCCAGGTACTCCGAGCAGTTGTAGAGGTACAGGGCCACCTTGTCCTGCGCCGCCACGCCGGCCCCGAGCAGCCACCGCCCGACGTTGTCGGCCCGCTGGTCGACCTCACGCCACGACAGGGTGTGGCTGCCGTGGACGAGGGCGGGGGCGTCGGGCAGCTCCTCGGCCACGGTCTCCCACACGTCTGCGAAATTCCACGAGCTCACGTCGTTCTCCTCGTCGTTCCCCCGGGCCGGCACCGGTCGCCGCCCGTGTGCCCGTACCCCGTCCTCCACGGTCCGGGAGCGCCCACCACCTGTCGGTGGCGCCCTCGGGTGCCACGGATCCCCCGTGGCGATCGGTGCAGCCTACGCTGGCGCGCGTGGACACTGCGCTTCCCCCCGACGACGACCCCCGCCGTGCCGAGATCCGGACCTGGCTGGCCGAGCACCCGACACCCTCGGGCCGCCAGCTGGCCGAGCGGGGCCTGGTTGCGCCGCACTGGCCGGCGCCGTGGGGCCTGGGCGCCGATCCGACCCACCAGCTCCTGGTCGACGAGGAACTGCGTCGGGCCGGGGTACGACGGCCGGAGAACACCATCGGGATCGGTTGGGCCGGACCGACGCTCCTGCACGCGGGGACCCGAGAGCAGAAGGACCGCTACCTGCTCCCCCTGCTGGCCGCCGACGAGATCTGGTGCCAGCTGTTCAGCGAACCGGGCGCCGGCTCGGACCTGGCATCGCTCACCACCCGTGCCGACCTCGACGGCGACGAATGGGTCGTCCGGGGCCAGAAGGTCTGGACCAGCTACGCCCACCAGGCCCAGTTCGGGATCCTGCTGGCACGCACCGAGCCCGACGCCCCGAAACACCAGGGGATCTCCTACTTCATCTGCCCGATGGACGCGCCGGGGATCACCGTGCGGCCACTGGTCGACATGACCGGGGCGCACACCTTCAACGAGGTCTTCCTGGACGAGGTCCGCCTGCCGGCCGCCAACCTGGTGGGCGAGCGGGGCCGGGGCTGGTCGCTCGGCAAGGTGACGCTGGCCAACGAGCGGGTGTCGCTGTCGGGGGCGGGTGCGCTGTGGGGGATGGGCCCGACCGCCGACGACCTGGTGGCTGCGGTCAAGGCCGGAGGCGGCACCGACGACCCGCTGCTCCGTCAGCGGCTGGCGACGGTGTGGATGGAGGGGGAGGTCCTCCGCCTGCTCCGCCTGCGAACGGTGTCGGCCGCCGTGGCCGGGGCGCCACCGGGGCCCGAGGCGAGTGTGCGCAAGGCGCTGGCCGACGAGCACGGGCAGAACATCATGGCGCTGGCCCGCGACCTGGCCGGTGCCTCGGGCATGCTGGCGGGGTCCGGCCCGATGCCGGGCACCCGGGACGCCGGGGGCTGGCCCGACGCCATGTGGGCCTACGGATTCCTCTTCGCCCCGGCGCTCACCATCGGCGGGGGCACGTCCGAGGTCCAGCGCAACATCATCGCCGAGCGGACCCTCGGGCTCCCGCACGACGTGCCGGGCTGAGCCGGCCCTGGTCGGCGGGCATCCGTCCACCCGGGCACAATGGGACCGTGAAGCGGCTCGTCCTCACCATCACCTGCCCCGATCGCGTGGGGATCGTGGCCGGCGTGACCGGGTTCATCGCCTCGCTCGGGGGATGGGTGCTCGAGGCGGCACAGCACGGCGACCTGGACACCGGACGGTTCTTCCAGCGCATCGAGGTGCTGGCCGACTCCCTTCCGTTCGGGCCGTCGGAGTTCGCGCTCCGGTTCGCACCCCTGGCCGAGGAGCTCGACCTGACCTGGCGGTTGAGCGACACCGACGTCCCCAAGCAGGTGGTGGTCCTGGCCAGCCGCCAGGACCACTGCCTGGCCGACCTGCTCTACCGGTGGCGGAGCGGTGACCTCCCCTGCGCCATCCCGCTGGTGATCTCCAACCACACCGATCTGGCGCCGCTCGTGGAGGCGGCCGGGATCCCGTTCGCCCACGTCCCCGTGGTGGCGGGGGACACGGCGAGCGCCTTCGAGGAGATCTGTGCCCGGTTCGAGGACGTGGGCGGGGACGTCATGGTGCTGGCCCGCTATATGCAGATCGTCCCGCCCGAGGTGTGCGAGCGGTATGCCGGCCGGATCATCAACATCCACCACAGCTTCCTCCCCAGCTTCATCGGCGCCCGGCCCTACCACCAGGCCCATGCCCGCGGCGTCAAGCTCATCGGCGCCACCTGTCACTACGCCACGGCCGACCTCGACGCCGGTCCGATCATCGAGCAGGACACCGCCCGCATCTCCCACGCTGAAGGCCCCGAGCAGCTGGTCGCGCTGGGCCGTGACATCGAGCGGGCCGTGCTGGCCCGTGGCCTGCGGTGGCACCTCGAGGACCGGGTGCTGCTCAACGGGACCAGGACGGTGGTCTTCCCCTAGACGTGTCGCCCGGGTCGGCCCACCGTCGGCGGACCCGGGCGACATCCCCCGGTGACGGGGTCCCGTGCCGCTACCGTTGGATGCCGGCGTGCGGGGCGGAGGCGGCCCCGGTCGGATGCGCCAGGCCGAGGAGAGCCATGCCGGAACCCGAGTCGGACCCCGTGGAGGCGACCGCCGCGCCGGCTGCGCCGGCCCCGACCGTCTCCCGCGGGGAGGACGCGGCAGCCCGTGTCGACCGGCAGGCATTCGACGACGAGGTGCCACCCCCGGGCCGGCTCCGGACGGTGGCGCTCTGGGTCGTCCTGCTGGTGGCGGTCGCCGGCATCGTCCTCCTCGCCGTCTTCTTCGCCGGGGTGCGCCACTGGGTGGCGCTGCACACGGGGATCATCAACGGCGGACCGGACAAGTACTACAACTTCTGGTCCGGCTTCGGGTCCGACCTCGGTGAGGCGACCCTGATCAGTGCGGTCGGGATCGGTGTGTACACGGGGGTCCGCAAGGTCAACTGCCACACGAAGGGGTGCTGGCGGATCGGGCACCACACCCTGGACGGGACCCCCTACATCCTGTGCAAGCACCACCATCCCCACGTGCCCAGCAAGGGTGCGACCCACGAGCACATCCTGGAACAGCACCGGAGGCACGAGGAGCAGGTGGGGAACCGGTGACCGGACCGGTCCGCCGGACCGACGCCCGCACCGGGCTCCGGCCCGGGCTCAGCCGGCGATCGGGCCGGCGTCCTCGTAGCCCTGGCGCACCCCCCTGCCGGCGTTGCGGGTGAGCTGCTCGGGCTCGTAGAGCATCCAGTAGGCGTTGCGGGCGTGCTTGCGGGACCGGTTGACGCAGACCTGGGCCAGCTTGGCCGGATCCGCCTCCTCGTTCTCGTGCACGAACACCTCGAGGATGTGGGTGGAGGTCATGAGCTGGGCCAGCATGAGGCCCTGCGACGCCTCGTGGGCGCAGACCTGGTCGATGGCGGCCTTTCCGGGCATGCCGAGGGCCACCACGATCCGGCACCCCTCCTGCTCGATGAGGATCTTGCAGGCGACACCCAGGTCCTTGAACCCGGGGACGGTGCGGCGCACCACCTCGAACCTGGTGCCGTGGCCGGGGCAGTCGGCCAGCTCGTCGAGTGCCTCCGCTCCCATGTCGTAGCGGGCGAACATGGTGTCTACGACGCCGATGCGATCCATCGGTCCACTCTACCGGCCACCTCCGTCGCTCCCGGATCCGGCGCTCCCACCGGGTGCCGACCCGGCACGGTTCGCCCGCCACCGCCCGGTCGGCAAGACTCGCGTGCGATGAGCGCCGACATCACGCCCACGACCGCAGGTAACCCCCGCCCGTCGACCGCTGCCGACCCCTGGGTGGCCCGGGACATCGCCGTCGTGTGGCACGGCTTCACCCAGATGGCCGCCTACCCGGGCAACACGCCGGTCACCGTCGACCGGGCGGAGGGGCGCGAGCTCATCGACGTCCACGGCAACCGGTACTTCGATGCCATCTCGTCGCTGTGGGTGACCACCCTCGGCCACCGCGTGCCCGAGCTGGACCAGGCCGTCGTGGACCAACTCGGGAAGGTCGCCCACGCCACCCTGCTCGGCAACGGGAGCCGGGTCGTCGTGGAGTTCGCCGAGGCGCTGGCCGCCGTCGTGCCGGTCGACGACCCGCACACGGTGTTCGCCTCGGACGGTGCGGTAGCCGTCGAACAGGCGCTCAAGATCGCCTTCCAGTACTGGGTCAACCGTGGCGAGCCGGGACGCAACCGGTTCCTGGCCCTGGGAGACGCCTATCACGGGGACACCGTCGGGGCCCTGTCGGTCGGCGACGGCGGCTTCGGCACCACCGTGTTCGATCCGCTCCGGTTCCCCGTACTGCGCACCCCCGGCTACGCCAGCGCCGACTGGGCCACCAAGGCGGTCGCCGCGGTCGAGGCTCACGCGGACAGCCTGGCGGCCCTGATCGTCGAGCCGTTGGTCCAGGGTGCGTCCGGCATCCTCGTGGCCGACCCCGGGGACCTGGCCGTGGTGGGCCGGGCCTGCGGGGAGCACGGGGTCCTGTTGATCTGCGACGAAGTGGCGACCGGGTTCGGGCGCACGGGCAGGCTGTTCGCGTCGGAGTGGGCCGGACCCGGGTTCCGGCCCGACATCCTGTGCCTCGGGAAGGGGATCACCGGCGGCTACCTCCCGTTGTCGGCCACCGTGGTGTCCAAGCCGGTGTACGAGGGATTCCTGGGGGAGGACCTCGGGACGGCCACCTTCTACCACGGCCACTCCTACGGCGGGAACGCCCTGGCCTGTGCGGTGGCGCTGCGTCACCTGCAGCTCCTCGACGAGTGGGACGTCCTGGCCCACGTGCGCACGGTCGCCGACCACCTGGGCGCCCGGCTGGACCAGTCGGTCGCCGGCCTCGCCGGGGTGGCGGCGGTGCGCCGGTTCGGGCTGATGGCGGGCGTGGAGCTGGCGCCGCCGGCGGGAGCCGTGCGGTGGGGACGCCGGGTGTGCGCCGGTGCCGTCCGACGGGGCGTGCTGCTCCGCCCGCTGGGCGACGTCGTCGTGGTCATGCCCCCACTCACCTCGACCGAGTCCGAACTCGACCGTGTGGTCGACGTGCTGGCCGAGTGCATCGCCGAGGTGGCCGCCGAGGACGCCGGGTGAGCGGAGGCTCGCGTCCGGACTGGCAGGCGTGGGTGGACCAGGCCTGTGACCAGGTCATGGCCGCCGGGAGGTGGCGGGCACCGCGCCCGTTCGACGCCCGTGGCAACGAGGGGGTGCTCGTGGCGGGACCGTCGCTGCCGGCCCGCCCGGTGGTCTCCTTCGCCTCCAACGACTACCTCGGACTGACGACGCACCCCGCCGTGGTGGCGGGAGCAAGGGACGCGCTCGAACGGTGGGGCTCGGGCTCAGGGGCGTCGCGCCTGGTGACCGGCTCCCGGCCCGTCCACCACGAGCTCGAGGCCGCCCTGGCCGACTGGAAGGGCACCGACGCGGCCGTGGTGACCCCCACCGGGTTCGCCGCCAACCTCTCGGTCCTCTCGGTGTTCGCGTCCCAGGGTGCGGTGGTGCACTCCGACGAGCTCAATCACGCATCGATCATCGACGGCTGCCGACTGGCCCGTGCCGAGGTGCGCATCTACCCCCACCGTGACCTGGAGGCGCTCGACGCCGCCCTGGCCGCGGTCCGGGGCCGCTCGATCGTGGTGACCGACACCGTGTTCTCCATGGACGGGGACCAGTGCGACGTGGCCGGTGTGGTCGAGGTCGCCCGCCGACACGGCGCGCTGCTCGTGCTGGACGAGGCCCATGCCGTGCTCGGTCCCGAACTGGGGGACGTCTCCGGGGTCGATGTCCTGAGGGTGGGGACGTTGTCCAAGGCGCTGGGCTCGCTCGGTGGGTTCGTGGCCGGCCCCCGGCGCTTCGTGGACCTGCTGGTCAACCGGGCGCGCCCCTACATCTTCACGACGGCCCCGACCCCGGCGGACGCCGGCGCCGCGCTCGCCGCACTCGGTGTGGTCCGTTCCGACGAGGGCGACCGGCTGCGGGACCGGCTGCGCCTCCTGGTGGCCCGGGTGGCCGGTGCGGTGGGCGCGGGGGCGCACCCGTCGCCGATCCTGCCCGTGGTCATCGGAGGGGAGGCGGAGGCGGTGGCCGCCTCGACGTCGCTACTCGACCAGGGCCTGTGGGTGCCGGCGATCCGGCCCCCGACGGTCGCCCCCGGTACCTCGCGCCTGCGGATCACCCTGTCCGCCACGCACACCGACGTCGAGGTCGACCGGCTGCTCGTCGGACTGGACGGACTCGTGCCGTCGGTGGGCGGGTCGGTGTCGGACCGGGTCCCGGGGGTGGGCAGTGCGGCCTGAACGGCTGGTCCTGGTGTGCGGGACGGGCACGGAGGTCGGCAAGACCTGGGTGGGCGCCCGGCTGCTGGGCGAGCTGCGGTCCCGGGGGTGCACGGTGACCGCGCGCAAACCGGCCCAGTCCTTCGACGTCGACCACGCCGGCAACCAGTTGGGGGGCGCCACCGACGCCGAGTTGCTGGGGGCCGCGAGCGGTGAGGATCCCGACGTGGTCTGCCATCCCTTCCGGTCCTACCACCGGGCCATGGCCCCCCCGATCGCGGCCGAGGCGCTGGGACTGCCTCCGTTCCGAGTGGCTGACCTGGTGGGGGAGCTGGACTGGTCCACGACCGGCACCGACGTGGGCCTGGTGGAGACGGCCGGCGGGGTGCGTTCGCCGCAGGCGGACGACGGGGACGTCTGCGACCTGGTCGCCGCGCTCGAGCCCGAGGTGGTGGTCCTGGTGGCCGACGCCGGGCTCGGCACCATCAACGGCATCCGTCTGACGGTCGACGCACTGGCCGGCAGCCGGGGGTCGTTGCCCACCACGTCCCTGGCCGTCGTGCTCAACCGGTTCGACGACCGCCACGAGATCCACCGGCGCAACCGGACCTGGTTGGAGGAGCGCGACGGCTACCCGGTCTTCGTGCTCCCGGGCGGCGAGTCGGCGCTGGCGGACCTGGTCCTCGGGGCCTGACCGACCGGCTCCGGACGGGGGCGGGACCGCGGGCCGAACCTGGCCCTCACGGGCGTCCTGGTACCGTCGACGCCATGACGGACCGAAGGACGCGCCGGTGATCACCGCCAGTCGGATCACCAAGTCCTACGGCTCCACCCGGGCCGTGGACGACCTCAGCTTCGAGGTGCGACCCGGTGTCGTCACCGGGTTCCTCGGGCCCAACGGGTCGGGCAAGTCGACGACCATGCGGATGGTGATGGGCCTCGACCGCCCCGACTCGGGCGAGGTCACGATCGGCGGCCGTCGGTTCGCGGAGCTGCGGTGGCCGTTGCGCGAGGTAGGCGCACTGCTCGAGGCGAAGGCGCTCCACCCGGGGCGGACCGCCCGCGACCACCTGTGGTCCATGGCCCAGACGAATTCGATTTCGAAGTCGCGGGTGGACGAGGTGCTGGAGCTCGTGGGCCTCGAGTCGGTGGCCCGCCGCCGGGTGGGCAAGTACTCGCTCGGCATGAGCCAACGCCTGGGCATCGCCTCGGCCCTCCTGGGCGACCCCGGCGTGCTCCTCTTCGACGAACCCATCAACGGCCTGGACCCCGAGGGCATCCTGTGGGTCCGCACCCTGCTGCAGGGCCTCGCCGCCGACGGCCGGACCGTGTTCGTGTCGAGCCACCTGATGAGTGAGATGGCACTGACCGCCACCGACCTGGTGGTGATCGGCCGGGGTCAGCTCATCGCCGAGACGTCCGTCCACGACTTCATCGAATCGAACACCGAGGCCACCGTGCTCGTGCGGTGCCCCGCACCCGACGACCTGGTGACGGCGCTGCGTGCCGCGGGAGCCGGTGTGGCCGCCCGGGACGACGGCGGGCTGCTCGTGACCGGCCTGGACGCCGCACGGGTGGGAGACCTCGCCCTGCAGGCGAAGGTGGCGCTGCACGAACTGCGCCCCGTCCAGGCCAGTCTCGAGGAGGTCTTCATGGAGCTCACCTCGGAGATGGTCGACTACCACGGGCACGCCCCGGCCGAGGTCGGCACGTGACGGTCACCACGGCTCCGCAGGCGGTCACCCTCCCGCCGTTCGACCACGGACGGGCCGGACCGGTGAACCAGATCCGGTCCGAGTGGACGAAGCTCCGGTCGGTCCGCTCCACGTGGATCTGCCTGGCCGTCATCGTGGTCGCCGGGATCGGCCTGTCCGCCCTGGTGACGAACATCGAGGCCGGCCGGTGGGCCCAGCTCGGGTTCGCCGACCGGGCCCAGTTCGACCCGGTGCGGTTCAGCCAGACCGGCGAGTTCCTGTCCCAGTTCGTGGTGGGTGTGCTGGGCGCGCTCGTCGTCACCTCCGAGTACGCCACCGGCTCGATCCGGACCACCCTGGCCGCCACCTCGAGGCGGACCACCGTGCTGGCCGCCAAGCTCCTGGTGATCGGGATGGTCGTCTTCGTGGTCAGCGAGGTGACCGCATTCGCCTCGTTCTTCGTGGGCCAGGTCGTCCTGTTGGCCCACGGAGGCAAGTCCCTCCCGCCGGGGAGCTCGATCCTCGACCAGGTCCACAGTGCCACCATCCCGGTGGTCAGCATCACCGACGCGGGAGCCCTGCGCGCCGTGTTCCTGTGCGGCATCTACCTCGTGCTGCTGACCCTGCTGGCGTGCGGGATCGGGTTCATCCTGCGCCACACCGCCGGTGCCATCTCCGCGTTCGTGGGGATCCTCCTGGTCCTGCCGTTGATCGTGCAGATCCTGCCGTCGAGCCTGTCGAGCTCCTTCGAGCGGTACCTGCCCTCGAACCTCGGGCTGGCGATGATCCTGGTGACGTCCCGCAAGACCGACTTCGCCGGGGTGCTGCTCGCCCCGTGGGCCGCTGCGGGCCTCCTTGCCCTCTACACGGCGGCCGTGATCGCGCTGGCCGCCTGGCTGTTGGTCCGACGGGACGCCTGAGTGACCGGGGTCCGGGTGGACGGCGTGCGCCGGTGACGCTGGCCCTGGTGCTGGGGGGCGGTGGCATCGCCGGGGTGGCGTGGCACACCGGCGTGCTCCTGGGCCTGGCCGAGTCAGGCGCCGATGCCAGCGCCGCCGACCTGCTGGTCGGGACGTCGGCCGGCTCCACCGTCGCCGCCCAGCTTGGTGCCGGACACGCGCTCGCGGAACTGTTCGCCCGACAGGTCGACCCGGCCACGCTGGCCACCGAGCGGACGCCGCCGGTCACCGTGGCCGAGCTGCTGGTCCGGCTCGGGCCCATCTACTCGGCCGGCTACGACGACACCGAGCGCCGACGGCGGCTCGGGGCGATGGCGCTCGACACGGTGACGGTGGACGAGGCGGTGCGCCGGGCGGTCATCGCCGCTCGCCTGGTCGGCAGCGGCTGGCCGGAGCGGCCGTTGCTCGTGCCCGTCGTCGATGCCGCCACCGGGGAGCGCCGGGTGCTCGACCGGGCCTCGGGAGTCGACCTGGTGGACGCCGTGGCGGCGTCGAGCGCCGTGCCCGGGGTGTGGCCGCCGGTGACCATCGGCGGGTCCCGCTACATCGACGGTGGGGTGTGGTCCCTCGCCAACGTCGACCTGGCCGCCGGCCACGAGCGGGTACTGGTGCTGGCGCCGATCGTGGATCCCGCACTGGAGGCCGAGGCGGCCGGCCTGGGACCCGACGTGCAGGTCGTGGTGGTACGGCCCGACGCGGCATCGCTCGCCGCGTTCGGGGTGGACGTGCTCGACCCGGCGATCCGGGAGCCGTCGGCCCGGGCGGGGTACGCCCAGGGCCGGGCTGAGGCCGACCGTGTTCGGGCCCTCCTGGCCGGTTGAGGTGCATCCGGGCCGGTGGGACGGCCGCACCGGCCCGGGCCGCAGCGCGTGGCCTCCCCCGGACGCGACCCGCCCGGGCCCGTGCGCCGGGTCAGGTGGCCACGATGGTGGCGGCCAGGGCCATCCGGTGGTCCTTGGCCCACGGCGGGCCCAGCGTCCTCCGAGGTCCGAAGAGCACCTCGTCGGTCCGCTCGCCGAGGATGCGGGCCGCCTCGGCCTCGACGTTCCTGGCCTCGTAGGTGCGCACCGCCCACCCACGTGCCCGTGCCTGGTCCGCCAGGACCTCGCAGTACATGATCGAGTCCGCCCGGCTCTCGTAGGGCGCCCTCCGTAGGGTGGCGATGTCCCCGGGAAAGTCGATCGGCCACGAACGGAGCGCGATCGACGTGATCGGCCGGGTGAGTGCACCCTGGAGTGCGTCGAGCGCGTCCGACGCCGTGGTGCCCACCGATGCCCGCACCTCGGCGACCAGCGCGGCCAGGGCGTCGTCGTCGAGCGGATCCCCTGACCGGTGCAGAGGGTGCGGCCCTCCCTCGTGATGGATCGGTGCGGCCGGCAGGCCGGGGCCGATCAGCTCGATCCTGCGCCGGTCCACCACCTGATGGTCGTCGTCGGCGGTGACCGCCACGGCCCAGCCGAAGTGGTGGGCGATGCCGAGGTGCATGCCGCGAATTCTGCCATTGCGGGAGGCCGGGGGGGGTGCGGCGCGACCCGCACCGACCGGCACCCGCCTGCATCCCGCGTCAGGGGCGTGGCACGGAGGACCGGGGCGCCGGGCCTACTTCGGCCACGGATCGTCGACCACACCGAGTTGGACGAAGAGGCCGAGCTTGTCGGCGCCGATCCACTCGGTGACGACCCGGTCGCCCTCGAAGTGCATGATGTCGACCACCCACTCGTCGACCGGTCGGCCGGGCGGTGGCCGCCCCAGGTACCCGCCGGTGTCGGTACCCCGGAAGGTCATTCGGAGCACTGCGGTGTCGCCGGCCACCAGGAGCTCCTCGATGTCGAGATGCAGGTCGGGGAAAGCCTGGTGGTAGCGGCGGATGGGTTCGACCCTGGCCGACGGACCGGACCCGAAGGGATTGACGTAGCTCTCGGCGTACAGGTCGGATGCCGCGTCGTAGTTGCGACCGTTCCAGACCTGGTCGACGAAGGTCCGGATCTGCTGCTCCCGTCCCCCCGGGTCCCCGTCGGCGCCCATGCCGCTCATCCGCCCATACCCGAGGCGGCGACAACGGTGCGCGACAGGGGCCGGGCCAGTCTCCGCAGCGAGTCGCAGCCGTCTTCCCCGATGGCCTGGTAGGCAGCCACGGACAGCCGGTCGGTGCCGTCCTCGATGGCACCCCGGACCGCCGCCCCCTCGTCGGACAGGACGAGCTTCCCTTCTGCCCCGGCCGGTTCCAGCCAGCCCCGGTCGCCCAGCCGGTCGGTGGCGGCCGCCCACTCGTCGTCGGTCCAGCCCCGGGTGGCCCGCAGGAAGGCGACCGGGAGCTCGCCGGTCGCCTCGTGCAGCACCAGCGCCTCGAGCCCGCTGATCCCGTGCTCCACCAGCAGGGCCAGGTGGCCGTCGCCCCGGAACTCGCGCAACAGTGTCTGCGCGTGCCACAGGGTCTGGAGCGGGTCGTCGGGCCACGCCAGTCCGGCGTGGCCGGCGAACAGCGGCCGCCCCTCGGTGTGTTCGCTGGCCGCCAGCGCGGCACGGCGGGCCAGGTCGGCGGCTGCGGCCACGTCGTCGGTGCGTGCGGCGTCGCCCAGCATGCGTCGGAGTGCGGCCCCTGCGGCCGAGGTCCGGGCGGCGAGGACCTGGTCGGGCGTCACCGTGTCCCACACGCCGGCCATCGACTCGTGCACCAGCGACGGCCGGAAGTTGTAGAAGGTGGCCACCACCGTGCCGGGCGACACGGCACCCATCGGGGCGGAACGGGAGGCGAAGTAGCCGGACTGTCCCTCGAGGCCGAGTCGCCGGTACGACTCGGCCGCCTCGGGTGCGAAGTAGACCATGCCGTGGAGCGGTTCGACCGTCCGCCAGGTCTTCCGGGCGGTGAGCGCGGCGACGGGTGACGGGGACGGAGGTGCGGCCATGGGCAACGGTAGCCGGGCGGCCGTTCCGGGGCTGTCCCCGGGCCGGTCCTTCCGGAGACGTCCCGTATAGTGCGGAGGAGCGGGCGTGCGGCACGGAGCCGTGGCGTCGGCCCGGGCCACGGACGTGGCTGCGACAGGGCGGTACGGAGCAGGAGTCGGCGATGTTGAACGGTGTCCCCGGCATGGTGGGCGAGACGGCGGTGGTCACCAAGGAGTTGGCCACCAGCCACGCACCGGGATCGGTGCTGGCGAGGGGCGAGGAGTGGTTCGCCCGCCCCATGTTCCCCGGGACGGTGATCGCCCCGGGGACCACGGTGGTGGTCGCCGACATCGAACGGGGCGTCCTGATCTGCTACCCGGCCGACGACAGCTGACCGGCCGACGACACTTCCCGGGGGTCCCGGGAGCGCCTGGCGTGTGGCCGGGACCCCGGGTGCCTAAGGTGTCCGCAGGGAGGTGGTCGCCATGATCATCGGTTCGGCAGGTCTCGCCATCGGCGCAGCAGTGGTGGGCTTCTTCATCTTCGCCCTCATCGTCATCTTCCTGCGGTCGTGCCTCAAGGTGGTCCAGCAGGGCTGTGTGGGCGTGGTCAAGCGGTTCGGCGAGTTCCGCACGATCAAGCAGCCCGGGCTCCACGTGCTGATGCCGCTGGCCGACCGGATGGACAAGGTGGACATCCGCGAATTCCCCCGCACCGGCGACCAGCAGGCCGTCATCACCAAGGACAACGTGTCGCTCTGGGTGAGCGCCACCATCTTCTGCCAGGTGACCGACGTGAAGCTGGCCCTGTTCGAGGTGAACGACTTCGGACTGGCCATCGACCAGATGGCCCGGACCGCCCTGCGCGCCGTGTTCGGTGAGCTGACCCTGGACGAGTCGCTGTCCGAGCGCGAGACGATCAACGCCAAGATGCAGGACCACATGGCCGAGGCCACCCTCAAGTGGGGAGTGCGCCTGAACCGGATCGAGATCCTCGACATCACCCCGCCGACCAACGTGCTCCAGGCCATGTCGGAGCAGAAGGAGGCCGAGCAGCACAAGCGGGCGGCAATCTTGAAGTCCGAGGGCGAGCAGCAGGCCGCCATCAACAGTGCAGAGGGCCGCAAGCAGGCCAACGTGCTCGAGGCGGAAGGGCAGAAGCAGGCGTCCATCCTCGCCGCCGAGGCCCAGAAGCAGGTACTCGAACTGCGGGCCGACGGCGAGAAGCGCGCTGCGCAGCTCCGGGGCGAGGGTGAGGCGGCGGCGCTGTCGGCCATCGACACGGTCGGCATCAATCCGAACACCTTGGCGATCATGCAGCTGCGTGCCCTCCAGGCCGTGGCCACGTCGCCCAACGCCAAGGTGGTCGTCCCCTACGAGGCGGCCGGTCTGGTGGGCGCGGCCTCGGTGCTGGTCGATGCCATGAAGGATGCCGGCGGAGCGCCGGACGCCCCGGTGGCGGGCAACGGGAAGTCGGCCCCGGTCGGCACCTGACACCAGCGGCTCGGCGCAGCCGGTCGACGCCCACGGGCACGCCCACGGGCCGGTCGCCGTGGCCGGCTACTTCATCTCCACCATGTCGAGGTAGTCGTCCCGCCAGTGGGTGAAGACCTCGTCCGGAAGCTTGAGGGCGTGGGTCGGCTCCATCGCCTCGACGAAGGCCCGGTCGTGGCTCACCACGATGATGGTGCCCGGCCAGTTGGCCAGCATGGTGCCGACCGCCTCGATCGAGGACGGGTCCAGGTTGTTGGTGGGCTCGTCGAGCAGGAGGACGTTCGCCTGCCCGGCGGCCAGCATCGCCAGTCCGAGCTTGGCCCGTTCGCCACCCGAGAGGGTCTTGGGCATCTGGTAGGCGACATCGCCCACCAGGCCGAACGAGCCGAGCAGGGCCCGGCGCTCGGTCTCCTTGGTGAGGATGCGGTCGTCGATGTTGTCGAGCACACTGACATCGAGGTCGACCTGCTCGTGCTCCTGCGCGAAGTAGCCCAGGGCCACGTTGGGCCCGGGCTCCACGGTCCCGTCGGTCGGCTCCTGCACCCCGGCCAGGCAGCGCAGCAGGCTGGACTTGCCGGCGCCGTTCTTGCCGATCACCACGACCCGGTCGCCCCGGCGGCAGTGGAAGTCCACATCGGCCAGCACGGTCTTGTCGTCGTAGCGGACCACGAGGTCGGTCACGCGCAACGGGACCTCGCCGGAGCGGGCCGGGGTGGGGAGCTTGAACGAGCTCTTCTTCTCGCGCTTGTGGACCTCGGTGCGGCCACCTTCGAGCCGCTCGACCCGCTTGTCGAGGGACTTGGCGATCCGGGCCCGGCGGTTGGTGCTGCCACGCATGGAGTCGGCCAGCTTGGAGAGCCGGTCGATCTCGCGTCCTTCGAGCTGCGCCGAGCGCTCGCGCTGGGACTGGTCGGCCTCGAGCTGGACGAGGTAGGACGAGTAGGTGCCCTTGAACTCGGTCAGGCGGGCGTCGGACAGGTGCAGCACCTTGTTGATCGACCGGTCGAGCAGCTTCAGGTCGTGGGAGACCACCAGGATGGCCCCGGGGAAGGACTCGAGCTCGTCCATGAGCCACTTCTTGGCCGGGCGGTCGAGGTGGTTGGTGGGTTCGTCCAGGATCATGGTGTCGGGGCCCTGGAACAGGATCCGGATCAGGTCGACCCGACGGCGCTGCCCACCGGACAGGCTCTCGATGTCCTCGAGCAGCAGGTCCTGACGGAGGCCCAGGCCGTCGGCCAGCCGCGACATGGTGGCCTCGGCCTCGTAGCCGCCGTTCTCCCGGAACTGTTCCTCCAGGTCGGAGAAGAGGGCGATGTTCTCGGTCGACGGGTCCTTGGCCATCTGGGTCCGGGCCTTGCCCAGGGCGTCGTCGAGCACGTCGAGGCCGCGCCCCGACAGGACATGGGAGAAGCCGTTGGGCTCGAGCCCCAGTCCGTGGGGCTCGGGGACCTGGGGCAGGTAGCCGTAGGTGCCCCGGATGGCCGCGCTGCCGGTCGAGCGCACGTTGCGGCCGGGCTCGCTGATGACGACGGAGATGAAGGTCGACTTGCCGGTTCCGTTGCGTCCGACCAGTCCGACCTTCTCCCCGGCACCGACGACGAACGACGCGTCGCGGAGCAGGGTGCGGTCACCGATCTCGATGGTGAGGGAGGATCCGACGATCATGGGGGAGGGGGTGACCGGTCCGGGTGGGGTGTGCCCCCACCGCCGCCGGGGTCACCGGCACGGTCAGGGGTCCAGTCTCCCACATCGGAGCACCGGACCGATCGGCGGCCCGGTGGCAGGATCGCTCAACTGCGTCGGAGGCGGCGGGCGGCCCGGTGGGTCCGGGCCCGGCGGTGGTGGACCATGGCCCGGAAGGCCACCTGGTGGATGGGCCACAGCAGCCACCAGTAGGCCATGCCCAGCACGCCCTTGGTGCGGAGCGACCCCACCTGTTCGATGGTGGTCGGGCGGGTGGGGGAGATCCGGAACCCGAGCCAGGCCTCGCCGCAGAACCACGCACGGGACTGGAGCACCAGTACCTCGGGCTCCCGCTCGACGACCGTCCACCAGTCCACGTGGGCTCCGGTCTCCACCCGCTCCGGTCGTCCGAGCCGGAGGTCCTCGCCGAACAGGTTGCCGAGGGTGATCCGGAGCAGCCAGGCGAAGGGCAGCCCGTACCAGCCGAGGCGGCCGCCGGCGTCGTCGAGGTCCTGTGCGAAGCCGGACACCGATCCGTCGGACCGCACGTCGCGTGGATGGACCCGGGCCTCGCTCCGGTCGGTGTAGACGCCGTCGTCCAGCCCGTGGCGACGGTCGAAGAGCGTGGTGCTGATCCGGTCGGCCTGGTCGTCGAGCGCCGCCCGGATGGCTTCTGCCACCGACAGCGGCCGCACCGTGAATGCCGCATCGGTGCGGGCGCGGGTGCGCACGGTCACCTCGTTGGTGAGGCTCTCGATCAGTGCATGGCTGACCGTGGCGTCCACCGGGGTCACCAGGTCGACCCAGTGGGCCGACAGGGCCGGGGTGAGGACCGGGACCTTCACCACCAGCCGGGGTCGCAGCCCCCGGACCCGGGCGTAGGTGTCCATCATCTGCCGGTAGGTGGTCGCGTCGGTGCACCCGACCTCGTACACCCCGGGTTCGACCGTCACCGACTCGGACAGGTAGCCCAGGAGGTCGGCGAGGGCGATCGGCTGGGTGGGCGTGTTCACCCACCTGGGGCAGACCATCATGGGGAGCCGCTCGGTCAGGTAGCGCACCATCTCGAAGGAGATGCTGCCGGCACCGAGGACGACGGCGGCCCGCAGTTCGACCACGGGAACCCCCGAGGAGCCGAGCAGCACCCCCACCTCCTGGCGGCTCGACAGATGGGTGGACAGGTCGTCGTGTCCGAGCCCTCCCAGGTAGACGATGCGCCCGACCCCGGCGGCAGCGGCGGCGTCGGCAAACGACCGGGCCAGGACCTGGTCCCGCTCGGCGAATCCCTCGCCCCCGGCCATGGCGTGGACGAGGTAGTACGCCACCTCGCACCCGGCGAGGGCGGCGGCCACCGCCGCCGTGTCGGCCACGTCCGCCTCGTGCACCTCCACGTGCGGGCGCGGCGCGATCGAGGCCGTGTTGCGCACCAGCGCGTGCACGGTCCACCCCCGGTTCACCAGGTGGGGCACCAGGTTGGTGCCGACGAAGCCGTTGGCGCCGGCCACTGCGGCCCGGCGCCGCCCGGATCGGTCGGCCCCCGTCCCGACAGCCGGGGCCCCGGGCGACGTCATCCGCCCGACACCAGGAGGTCGCCGCCGACCGGCGGGGTCGGGTCGTCGGCGGTCTCGAGCCACCGGTCGGGCAGATGGACGGGACGGGGGCCGTTGGTGTGCCCCCGGGCCATGCGCAGCGCCTCCGGCGGAAAGGCCAGGGTGTGGTCGAGCCCGTCGAGCAGCGCGGTGACCTCGGCCACCGAGGACGCCAGTGCCAGGTCGCGGCGGACCACCGAGCCGACGGGGAACCCGGTGAGGTACCAGCCGGTGTGCTTGCGGAACTGACGGGTTCCGAGGTCCTCACCGAACAGCCCGCACAGCAGTTCGAGGTGGACGAGCATCATCGAGCAGATGTCGCCCAGGCCGGGTGGCGGCGGGACCGGCTCGCCCCGGAAGGCGGCGGCGAGGTCCCGGAACAGCCACGGCCGGCCGAGGCAGCCGCGGCCGACCACCACGCCGTCGCAGCCGGTGGCGTCCATCATGGACAGTGCGTCTGCGGCCTCCCACAGGTCACCGTTGCCGAGGACCGGGATCGACGTGACGGCGCGCTTCAGCTCGCCGATGGCGTCCCAGTCGGCGGTGCCGGAGTAGAGCTGCTCGGCCGTGCGCGCGTGCAGCGTGACCGCGGCGGCACCCTCGTCCTCGGCGATCCGCCCCGACTCCAGATGGGTGACGTGGCGGTCGTCGACCCCGATCCGCATCTTCACCGTGACCGGCACCGACCCGGAATTGCCGACGGCGGCCCGCACGATGTCGCGGAAGAGCGTGCGGTGGACGGGCAGGGCGGCCCCGGCCCCCTGGCGGGTCACCTTGCCGGCCGGACAGCCGAAGTTGAGGTCGATGTGGTCGACGCCGATCTCCTCGACCAGGCGTCGTACGGCCCGGCCCATGACGGACGGGTCGACACTGGACAGCTGCACACTGCGCACCGTCTCGTCCTCGCCGAACGAGGCCATGCCCAGGGTCTTGGCATTCCCCTCGACCAGGGCCCGGGCCGTGACCATCTCACTGACGTAGAGCCCGGCGCCGTAGCTCCGGCACAGGGTGCGGAAGGCGCTGTTGGTCACCCCGGCCATCGGGGCCAGCACCACCGGGACGTCCACCACGAGGTTCCCCAACTTGAGCTCGGGTGCGACCCGGCCCTGTCCGGTGCCGTTCACCGGTCCCCCTCTCGCCACAGGTCGGTGATCGCCACGCCGAGGTCGCCCAGCAGCGACCGCAGCGCCGGCAACGACAGGCCGATCACGTTGCCGGGATCGCCCACGATGCTCTCGACGAACGGAGCTGAGCGCCCGTCGAGGGTGAATGCGCCGGCCACCTCGAGGACGTCGGGCGTGGCCAGGTAGGCGTCGAGCTCGGCGTCGGTGGTGACGGCGAAGCGGACGGTGGTCCCGACCACGGCCTCGGCACGCCGTCCCGTGGCCTCGTCGATCAGGCAGTGCCCGGTGTAGAGGATGCCGGCGCCGCCCCGCATGGCGACCAGCCAGGAGCGGGCCTCGCCGAGGGTCTCCGGCTTGCCGTGGGGCCTGCCGTCGAACTCCAGCATCGAATCGCACCCGATGACCAGGGCGTCGCCATCGGGGCGGGCCACGGCCTGGGCCTTGGCCGCCGCCAGGCGGCCGGCCGAGCCCCGGGTGTCGTCCGGGTCGACGTCGTCCTCGTCGATGCCGCTCACCCGGACCACGGGGTCGATGCCGGCGTCGCGCAGGAGTTTCAGGCGGGCGGGGGAACCCGAGGCGAGGACCAGGGTGCGGACGGGCATGGGACAAGCCTAGGGGTCGGCCCCGCCGGTCGGCGCCGGTCCCGGTCGGGCCCCGTCGTGCCCTGCGGCGGTGGATGCGCGATCCTTGGTCCCATGACCGACTCCGGCGTCACCCTGGCCCCGACCCACGTCGACCCACAGCTCGACGGCGACCACGAGCGGATGTCCCACATCGTGCTCGAAGGCTTCAAGCCCGAGAAGGGCGACTTCATCTCGGCCGGTCCTTCGGTGGTCGAGGGGATGGTGAACGGCACGGCCGTCAAGGCGCTGTGCGGGAAGATCTGGGTCCCGGGCCGCAACCCGAAGAAGTACCCGGTCTGCCCGACGTGCAAGGAGATCGCCGAGGGTCGCGGCTGGAAGGTGCCGGCCGGCTGACCCGCCCCGGTCGGCCGGACGCCCGACCCCGGCGCGTCCGCCGGTGGCGGGGGCGTCCGTCAGATCGGCGGCATGCCCAGACCGGCCCGCCACGAGTTGGTGTCGTTGGTCCTCGGGAACGGCTCGTCGGGCACGTCGACGCCCAGTCGCTCGCAGATCGGGTCCCAGCCGTCGGCGGGGGTCCACTCGAGCAGACGCTCCGCCGGGATGGTCGTGCGCACGGCCTCGTTGTGACGCTCGAACGCGTCCATCATTGCCGTCGGGTCGTCGAACCGGTCGCAGAATCGCGCGCGCAGGAGCGAGCGCACGGTCTCGAACCAGGGGCGCATCTCCGGCGGGGCGTTGTCGAACACGTTGAAGATGGTGTTCGACGCACTCTCGTACCAGGACTCCGGTGAGCGCACCGACAGCAGCACCAGGGCGTCCGGGTTGGCCTCGGAGAGCTCCGGCCAGAACGACGCACCGGGCCAGTCGACCAGGGTGGTGTAGCCGACGGGGTGGGTCGACCAGTCGACGGGGCGCCCCTCGATGGCATCGGTCCACATCGGGATCTGTGCCGGATCGCCGAAGAGTTCGAACATGTGGTGGCACGGCTCCCCGGTCAGTTGCTCCAACGCCAACTTGAGTGAGTTGGTGCCCGTGCGTCCTACGCCTGCGCCAACAACCTTGAGTGTCATGCACGTCACCTTCCTGTCGGGTCGCGGGTGCCCGGAGGTGTGTGGGGCAGCCGGTGCGGGATGTACGGTAGCGGGTTGCCGGCGGCTCCGGGTGGGGCCCGGCTCAGTCGCCGGCGTTGCGCAGGGTGGGGATGCGCCGTTTGGCGTCCCGCTCGGCCTCGAGCACCGAGGACATCTGCGAGCGCACCTCGGCGCGGGTGCCGGCCACGTTGTGTCGTTCCTCGGGATCCGCCGTCAGGTTGTGCAGCTCCCAGGTGGGCTCGGCCGCCGGCCCGAGGAACGGGTTGGGGGCCACGCCCTGCGCTGCGTGCCAGTCGTCGAGACGCTCGTAGTAGTGGTTGAGCTTCCACAGTTCGGCCGCGCCACCCTCGCCGGTGGGCAGGTGGGCCAGTACCGACTCGATGTTGACGGGCGGTGCGACGGCGTCGAACGGCGCACCGGTGAGGATGTTGACCTGGGTGACGCCCCGGGTGACGTCGTCCTCGGTCATGAAGTAGATCGGGGTCTCCACCGAGGTCGTGTCGACCGTGCCGAGGACGACCCCGCTCAGGTCCCGGCCGGGCAGGCTCTGGACCTCGTCGTGGTGGGCGGCCACCCCCTGGGCCGCCTGTTCGGTGTCGATGCCGGCCAGTCCGAGCAGCGTGGGGATCAGGTCGACATGGCTGGTGGGCACGGTGATCCCGGCGCCTCCCGGCTCGATCCCCGGCCCGGCGATGAGGAGGGGGACCCGCGTCGCCTCGTCGAAGGCGTTGCACCACTTCTGGATGAGCCCGCCGTGGGCGCCCAGCAGGTCGCCGTGGTCGGAGGTGAAGACGACGATCGTGTCGTCGGCCATACCGGAACGCTCGAGCGCCTCGAGGATGCGGCCGACGGCCTGGTCCACCAGCTTGTGCAGGTAGTAGTAGAGCCGCCGGTACCCGAGGTCCGTGGCCGTGGCGAAGATCATCTCGGGCCAGACGGCCTTGAACGCCTCCTGACAGGCCGGCCGGCCTGCGAAGGAGTCCGACTGCGACGGGGCCTCGGGCACGTCGGGCACGGTGTCGTCGGGAGGGCCGAACTTCAGCATCTGCTCCCATCCGAATCCCGAGAAGGCGATGTCGTGAGGGTTCACGAAGGAGGCCACCGTCAGCCACGGGCCGTCCGCCCGTGACGCCGCCAGCTCGTCGAAGAGTTCGACCACCTGCTCGGCGAAGACGCCGTCGCGGATCGTGCCGCAGTCGGAACGGGCGGCACCGTGCGGCTCGCGCCCGATCCAGCCCGAGAAGCCGAACGGGTCGAGCCTGTCGGCCTTGCGGTAGGCCTCGACGGCCCCGGGCAGCGGGTTGCCGTCGTCGTCGGAGGCCTTCAGGCCCTCGTGGGTCCCGGGGATCTCCAGGTCGGCGAAGGAGATGTGCCACTTGCCGCGGTAGTGGGTGCGGTAGCCGCCGGCCCGGAACCAGTCGCCCAGGGTGGGTACCGAGTTCGGGTCCAGCCAGTGCATGCCCGGGTCGGAGTGCTGCTTGGCGACACCGTCCGTCGAGGTCACCCCGTGCAGCGACGGGTACTGGCCGGTGAAGAGCGTGGTCCGGCTGGGCGCGCACGCGGTGGACCCGGCGTAGTGACGGTGGAACTCGACCCCGCGGGACCGGATCGACTCGCGGGCACCGAGCTGCGACGCCCGGAACGAACGGACCGACTCGGGCTCGTACGGCGGGGGATACCGCTCCTCGTCCGTCATGATGAGCAGGATGTTGGGCCGGTCCATGGGCAAACCGTAGGCCGTGCCGCCGGCCGTGGACAACAGGCGGGTAGACCCGGCCCGCCATGGGGGTCGGCCCTCCAGGAGGTACGGTGGGTCACCGTCGCTCGGCGTCCGGCCCGCAACAGGCCCTCCGGTACGACCCTGCCTCAGGCGCACCCGCGCATTCGGAGGTCCCATGGGTCCCACTTCCGCTGTCACCGACGTCCTGAGCGCGGTCGATCCCGTGTCCGTGGGGGACGGACCACCGACCGTCGTGTCCCTGTGGCAGAAGGCCGTCACCGCGGCCATCGTGGCCGGACCCCCGGTGGCCCTGGGGCTGACCGTCTGGTGGCTGTGGGGCGGGGTCGTGGACCTGACCGACGTGGTGATCGCCCTGGCCCTCTACGTGGTGACCGGTCTCGGGATCACCGTGGGCTTCCACCGGCTCTTCACCCACCGCGGCTTCGTCCCCCGCCGGGTCCTGAAGATCACCCTGGCCGTGCTGGGGTCCATGGCCGTCGAGGGCTCGGTGACGAGCTGGGTGGCCACCCACCGCCGCCACCACATCTACAGCGACCGGGCCGGCGACCCCCACTCGCCCCACCGCTACGGGGGCCAGGGCACCGCGTTGCTGCGGGGGCTGGCGTTCTCCCACGTGGGTTGGCTGTTCGCCTCGGACAGCTCGAGCGCCGAGCGGTACGCGCCCGACATGTTGAAGGACCGGGACCTGGTCCGGATCGGGAAGCTGTTCCCACTGCTGGCCCTGGCGTCGCTGGCCCTGCCGTTCGGCATCGGGTACGCCGTCTCGGGCTCGTGGGTGGGGGCTCTCACCGCTCTGGTGTGGGCCGGGCTCGTCCGCATGGCGGCGCTCCACCACGTGACCTGGTCGGTCAACTCGCTCTGCCACACCTTCGGCCGGCGCACCGACCCCACCACCGACCGCAGCACCAATCTTTGGCCACTGGCCATCGTGTCCTTCGGCGACTCGTGGCACAACGTCCACCACGCCCACCCGTCATGGGCCAGGCACGGCGCCCGGCGCGGCATGGTGGATCCGTCGGCATGGGTCATCGCCCGCTTCGAGCGGTGGGGATGGGCCACTCGCGTGCGGTGGCCCGCAGCCGTGGTCGACGCGGTCTGACGGCCCCCGTGCCGACCCGCCCAGGGGGAGGGGGAGCCGGCTCAGGCGCCCTTGCCGGAGACGTGCTGGATCATCCAGCCGTTGCCGTCCGGGTCGCGGACCTCGAAGAACGAGTTGTAGTCGCGGCCCTCGGGATCGGGACCGTCGGCCTGGACGCCCGCCTCGAAGTGGACGAGGCCCCCGGGTTCCGCACCGCGCTCGACCAGCTCGGCATGGGCCGCCTCGATGTCGGCGACCACGAGGTGCAGGCCCTGGACGGTGCCGGCCGCGTCGGGATTTAGCATCAGGGCGATGGAGCAGGCCGAGCCCGGGGGTGTCACCTGGATCACCCGGAAGGTCGGGCTGCCCTGGTGGTCCACCAGGAGGTCGAAGCCCATCCGGTCCAGGTAGAACGCCTTGGCACGGTCCTGGTCGGCCACCGGCACCACAATGAGCTCGAGCTTCCAGTCCACGGGATGATCTCCTCGGTTCTTCCGGGTCAGGGGAGTGCCCTGAACCCCCTGATGGCGAGGTAGGCGGCGAAGCCCACCTCGATGACGACCCCGATCGTACGGGAGTGGGCACCCACCCAGACATGGGTGGCGTCGAGCGCCCGGTCGGCACCCGACCCGAGCACCGTGACCAGCAGGACGGGGACCAGGACGGGCAGGAGGACGATCACGTACAGCACGGCGAAGACGACGACCTTGGACGACGTGGAGGCTGTGGAGTGGGTGATCTCGTGTACGGCCGGCAGCACGAGGAGCAGGGTCGAGAAGTTGACGACCATCCCGAGTGCGCCGACCCCGACGAACCAGCCGGTCGACGCCGTGGCCAGGCGGCCGGCGACCTTCGACGGCTGCTGTTCGCCGGCGGTCGGTCTGCGGAGGAGCGAGCGGACGGCCAGCAGTCCCAGCAGGGCGGCGCTCCCCAGCAGAACGGCGGCGTCCGTCGCCGACTTGTGGGTGTCGTGATGGGGGCGGATGCGCTGCAGGGCGGTCACGCACAACACCGAGAACGCCGCGAGCACCAGTGCGGCCCCGAGCGTCAGGGCCCAGGCCCTGGCCAGTCGGTGGGTCGTCCCGGTGAGCACCAGGAGCTGGACGGCCAGGAGCGTCGGGCTGACGGCGGCACCGAGTGCGAGCGGCAGCACGGCGACGAGCAGTGACCCCATGGGTCCAACGTACTCCTGGGTCTCCGTGGCCCCGGGGAGTCCCGGAGGGG
>Ga0209698_10000854_pt1 | contig 35119 bp, 31 predicted proteins | sample LitLauG_LLR_2012_FD_187203 | JGI IMG/M metagenome (GOLD analysis project Ga0209698, IMG submission 187203) | Freshwater sediment microbial communities from Pennsylvania, USA - Little Laurel Run_MetaG_LLR_2012 (SPAdes) (version 2) | ecosystem: Environmental > Aquatic > Freshwater > Creek >... | reverse complement strand
CGGGTAAGAACGCTCCGGAACTGGTCCTGCCGTTCTTGGCCGACATGGCCAAGTCTCTGCTCACCGCACACCCCAAAGCCCGCATCTGGATGTCGACGCGACAGTTTTCAGCCGCCCAGCGCGATTACGTCTATCAATATATAAATCGCGAGTTGCCGCACTGGTTCGGAGGCCTGGTGGGCAGCCCTTCCAGCGCTCCGCCGGCCGAGCTGCGCACGCGTCTCGACCCTGGCGCGTCGTACGTCGTGCGTACCAGCGGTGCGGGCCAGGCGAATCTGCGCATCAACGGCGAACGCGTCCAGCCCTCTGTTGACGGCAAACAAATGGGTGATTTCAAGGAATTTCCGGTGGACCCGAAATTTTTGAAAGACCGCAAGCTGACACTAACCTTCGACAAGCCGGTCGGCGAGGAAGATTTGAACTGGCGTAACCAATCTCGCCTGGCCGAGGTATGGTTGTTGAGGAGCAACTGAGTGCGACTGGCAAGCTTGGGCGAAATCCTCTGGGACGTCATTGGCGACAAGGAGTTGCTGGGCGGCGCGACGTTTAACTTTTCGATTCAGTTGACGCGCCTGGGGCACGACGTGGCGTTCCTGAGCGCCGTTGGCGAAGACGAGCGCGGCCGACGCGCGCTTCATGAGGCAAGGCGCCTCGGGCTCGATACGCGCTTCATTCGCACCGTGAACGGAGCGCCCACCGGAGCCGTGTCCGTCACCGTCGACGCCGCAGGCCAGCCCTCCTACGTGCTGCATCGTCCCGCGGCATACGATTTCGTGTCGATCGATCTGGATCAGCTCAGGCCTCCCGCGTGGATTTACCACGGCACATTGCAACTGATCGAGCCCCGCATGCGCGCGTTGCTGTCACGGTTGACCCAAACCTATCCACAAGCGAAGCGGTTTTATGACATCAACCTGCGGCGCGATTCGTACAACGTGCCTCTGTTGATGGATTTGTTGCACGGCGCGAACGTGGTGAAGCTGAATGAGGACGAAGTAATTGAGATGGCGAAGCTGACCGGGACGAGCCATGCGTCGTTGGAGGCGTTTTGCCGCGAATGGGCGGCGCGTCATCAATGGCAGGCGGTGTGTGTCACGCGCGGCGCGCATGGCTGCGCGATTCTCGTTAACGGCGCATATGCGGAGATCCCCGGCGTTCCGGTCAAGATCGCCGATACGGTCGGCGCGGGCGATGCATTCGCGGCGGCGTTTCTGCACGGCCTCAATGCCGGTTGGCCACCGGAACAAATCGGCGCATTCGCCAATCGCCTGGGCGCGTTGGTGGCCAGCCGGGCAGGCGGCGTGCCGCATTGGTCGCCGGAGGAATTGGCCGGCTAGCTATTTTTTCGCCGGAGCCACTGTCTTCGCGGGCGCGGGCTTGCGCACCGGCACCGGGATCGATTCCAGACGCAGGCATCCCGCCGCCGCGCGCAGACGCACCGCCGGCTTCTTATCGTCGAGCAGCGGAATTAGTTTTTCTTCGAGCGACTTCTTATTCCTTAGTGCCAACCCGTGGCACCCCGCCGCCCGCACCGAGCCTTCCTTATCGTCCAGACAATCGATCAGTGCCGCTTCCACCCGTGGATCCTTCTCCGGCGCCAGCAGCAGAGCTGTCGCGGCACGTCCGGACATGCCCGGATCCGACAAAATCCCCTGCAGAGACGAAATCCCTTCTCCCAGCCCCGGCACCGGCGCGAAACCCACGCCGGTCTTGATGGCGAGCATCATCAAAGGCTTCGGCGTCTGCAGCAGCCGCAGCGAATCGCGCACCTGCTTGGTGATGAAGCTGGACGACGTCTTCAGTTCCTTCGCCAGAATCGAAAGCAGCGCTTCCTCGCCATCTGGGTCTTTCAACACGTAGAGAGCCTTTGCAGCAGCGAAGCTCACTTCCGGTACCGGATCGGCCAAAGCCTTTTTAAGCGCGGGCGCGGTGTTCTTATCCTTGATGTCGAGCAAACTTTGCACTGCGGCGACGCGCACCTGCACGTCTTTATCGTCCAGCATCGCCTCCAGCGCTGACAGATACGGCTCGTGCGCGCCGATCAGCCCCATCGATTGCACGGCCTGGAGCCGCGTGTCGGGATTCTTGTCCTCGAGCGAATCGGCCAACAATCCCCACGCCCGATCCTTCACTGATTCCGTCTGCGCGAACGCCGCCGACGCAAGCACAACGGCGAGTATGTATTTCATATAAGCCTCCTAACGGGCAAGGGCCACGGCCAACAGCAGCGCCCTTTGCGTGCCCAAGTAAGAATTCGTGGTGTCGAACGTTTCCTCCAGCGCATGAGCGCCGGTGCCCCGCCCTCCTCCTCCGATGGTGATCGCCGGAATGCTCATATTCATCGGCACATTCGAATCGGTGGAGCCTTCGCCCGGGCGGCCATTGAAGCCGAATATCTTCGACGCTGCAATCGCCGTGATCATGATCGCCGAATCGGCCGATGTGCTGCCCGCCGGACGATAGCCAACCAAATCAAGCGAAGCCGAAACCGGTCCGCGTCCGTTCCAGCGCGCGTTCTCCCCGGCAACCGCGTCGCTAACCGCCCTCTTGAATTTCGCATGCACCGCCTCCAGCGACGCTTTGTCGGAGGAGCGCATATCCACCTCCATCCACGCTTCGAATGGAATCGCGTTGACCGAAGTGCCTCCACCGACGCGGCCGACGTTGAACGTAGTCTTGGGCGTTGTGGGAACGTCGAACGCGTCGATCTTCGCAATGGCGCGGCCCATTGCCTGAATCGGATTCGCCATGCCGAACGCACCGAAACTGTGGCCTCCCGGCCCTCTGAACGTCACACGGTAACGGTAGCTGCCCACGCCGATATTTGTGATGCTCAGACCCGTGCCGTCCACCGAAATGAATTTGTCGATCTGGCCTTTCAGGCTGTCGTTGAACAGATTTTTCGTACCCCGCAGATCGCCCAGGCCCTCTTCGCCCGTATCGGCGACGAACGTGATGGTGCCGGGCGTCTTCACATGCGCTTCGTTCAACGCCTGAATCACGCCGAGCATCACGGCTAGTCCGCGGCAATCGTCGCCGATGCCGGGACCTTTCAGCACCGTGCCCTCGCGCGTGACATGCACGTCGGTCTCGGGCGGAAACACCGTATCCAGATGCGCCGCGAACACCAGGTTCGGCCGCGCTGCGGTGCCGGGCCGTACGCCGATCACATTGCCGGCATTGTCGATGCGCACGTTTTCCAGGCCCAGGTTCTTGAACAGCCGCTCGAACTCCTTGCCGCGCACTTCTTCCTTGTAAGGAGGCGCGGGAATCTGGCAAAAGCGCACCTGTTCGTCGATAAAATGCGCCTCGTTGTTCTTCGCCGCGTTCAGCGCCGCTTTCACAGTCGGGTCTTCGGCCAGCTTCGCCGCATCCTGCGCGCACGCCAGGGCCGCAGCGAACAAAATCAGGAAAACTTTCATGGATCCTTTGATTCTAGCTTGTGCAAGCTTGCTACAGTGTTCATCATGGAAAAAGGACGGCTCGAAGCGTTCAGCGACGGCGTGCTGGCAGTGATCATCACCATCATGGTGCTGGAAATGAAGTCCCCGGCGGGCGCGGACCTTCACGCGCTCAGCACCTCCGCGCCGGTCCTCGCCGCCTATGCGCTCAGCTACACCAACGTCGGGATCTTCTGGGCGAATCATCACCACATGCTGCAAGTGTCCGAGCGCGTCAACGGACGCGTGCTGTGGGCAAACCTGTTTCTGCTGTTCTGGCTCTCGCTGGTGCCGTTCGTCATCCATTGGATGGACGACACGCACTTCGCTCCTCTGCCAACCGCTTGCTACGGCGTCATCCTGGCGCTCGCCGCTATCGGTTACGTCGCGCTGCAGCAGAGCCTGATCGCCTGCAATCCCGATTCGCCGCTAAAAACCGCTATCGGAGGAGATATCAAGGGGAAGGTTTCGCTCACGGCATATCTACTCGCGGTCCCTCTGTCGTTCGTTCACGCCTGGATCGCAATTGCGTTATACGTAGCCGTCGCGCTAACGTGGCTCGCCCCCGATCCGCGAATCGAGAAACAGGCGACCGGCCGCTAACCGCAGAGTCTAACCCACTCCTCGGCCCTCGCGCGGATATTTCCGTCTTCTGGAAAAAGATCGCCCACCACGGCCACTGCATCCGCGCCGGCATCTAGAACCGCGCCGGCATTCGCACGTGTAATCCCTCCAATGGCCACCAGTGGACGCTCCGTTAGCGGACGCAGGCGGCGCAATTCCTCTGCACCCAGCACCGGATCGGGGTTCAGCTTGGTCATGGTCCCGAAAATCGGTCCGAGCGCGAGATAATCCGCGGGTTCAGCGGCGGCGGCGAGCAACTGGGCCTCGTTGTGCGTGGAGAAGCCGATGACCGCCTCCGCGCCCACCACCAGCCGGGCGTCAGAGGGCGACAAATCTTCTTGTCCCACATGCAGCGCGGCGTGCAGCAGCCGGGCGATGTCCGCACGGTCGTTTATCACGAAAACCGCTCCAGCCTGACGGCAAAGACCAGCCACTTCCTGCGCCTCCTCAAACAGTTCGCGCGAAAAAAAACCTTTGTGACGGAATTGTAAAATACGCGCCCCTGCTTCCAGAATCGCGGCAGCCGCGGCCGTGGGGCCCGTCCCCCTGCGCCAGGCGGCTTCCGTATCCAACACCGGGTAGAAGCGGATCGGGTAGAATAATTTTAATCCCATTGGGCTGAAGTTCTCATCATACGCGTACGCTTAGTTCCGTTTGAAACCGCAATGAACCCTAAAGCTGTCCGCACCGAATTCATCCCGCACACGCACGGCGACAACTGCCCGTGTTCGGACCTCTCCGGTACCGTGGTGGCCACGCGCCGCGTGCCCGGATTTCGAGTCGAAGAGAACCATTACCCGGCAGGACTGGAACTGTCCAACCATCGCCACGGCCACGCTTATTTGAGCTACGTCCTGGAGGGTCCGTACGCGGAATCCTACGGCACCGAAACCAGCGTCATCTGCGAGCCGCGCGTGCTGCGCTACCTGCCGCCCGAACAGGTGCACTCCAATACGTTCGACGAAGGGTCGCACTGTTTGGTGGTGGAAGTGGAGCCCGAGGCGTTGAAGCGCGTCGAGGAGCATAGCAAGGCTCTGGACCGCCCCGGTGCGATTCAAGGAATCGGCTCGACTTGGCTGGCCCAGCGGCTGTACCATGAATTCCGCCAGGGCGACGGCCTGGCACTGGTTTCCCTCGAAGGAATTTTGCTGGAGATGCTGGCAGAAGGCGCGCGCCACACCGGGGCTGAACGCGTCGCGGTGATTCCGCGCTGGCTGCACATCGCGCGCGAATATCTGGAAGCCAATTTCCTCCGGCAGGTGAGCCTGGCCGAGATCGCCTCCGCTGCGGGCGTTCATCGCGTGCACCTGTCGCGTGAGTTCCGCCGCTATTTTTCGACCACTGTAGGCGAGTTCCTGCGCCGCAAGCGCATCGAGCACGCCTGCCAGATGGTGTCGACTACGGATACGCCTTTGGCGGAGATCGCCATGACGTGCGGATTCTCTGACCAGAGCCATTTCTCCGCCACGTTCCGCCGTCAGATCGGCCTTACGCCAGCACGCTATCGCCAGACCGCTCGGCGCTAAACGGCTGCAGCTAGAACCTCGGCGGGCTCCGGTTTGCCTCTCTTTGCATAACGGATCACGCCGTCGGGACCGATCAGATATACCGTACGCTTCACGATCAGCCCCTTGGTGCGATAGGCATCGCCCATCTTCTGGCCCGCGTCGGTAAGCAGCGGAAATGGATAGTTCCGATTCGTGCGAAACTTCGCGTGGCTCTCGGCACCCTGTGGATTGACGCCGAACACCACGGTGTTTTTTGCCTTCACCTCTGACCACGCGTCGCGAAACTCGCAAAGCTGTTTGGTGCACACGGACGTCTCATCCCGGGGGTAGAACACCAGCACCACATTCTTGCCGCGCAGTGCGGATAAAGAAACGGTTTTACCCTGATCGTCGGGTAGCGAAAAATCCGGCGCGGGAGTGCCCACCGGCAAAGGATCGGAAGACAGCCAATCGAGCATGTACTCTACGGTACCGCGCCCGGCGCAAGGAATTTAGGTCGCGTACCCAACGCTGGATATGCGCCGCCGCAGCTCCGACCGCGCGCGCGACAGACGGGACTTCACCGCGGCCGTCGAAATACCCAACGCCTCAGCTACTTCCACCGTGGAGCGCTCGTTCACGTCGCGCATAACCAGAACGCTGCGCAGGAGCGGAGGCAGCCGGCGGATTTCACGCTGCATCACCTCGGCCAGCTCCTCGTTCTGCAGCTTCGCTTCCGGAGTGACTCGCTTGTCGGGCAATTCCAGACGCGCGGGTCCGTCGTCGCGCACAGGCTCGTCGAGGAAGACAAACGTCGCGCGGCGAACCTTGCGCAGACGCATCAGGCACTGGTTTAGCAAAATGCGCGTCAGCCACGTAGAAAATTTCGAGCCGCGCTGGAATTGTCCAAGGTGCTGCCACGCGCTCAGGAAAGAATTTTGTACTTCGTCCTCCGCTTCCTGACGATCGCGCAGCATAGATAGCGCGAGCCGGAACGATGCGGACGAATTGCGCCGCATCAGCTCCTCGAAAGCCGGTTCGTCGCGTTGTTGGGCCAATACCACCAACTCGTCATCGGTGAGAGAGTTCAATGCAGGATTCATACCAATATCGAGTCTAACAGCAAAAGCTGGAAAAATTTCAGTATCACCGTAAGTCATTTCAGTTATACTGATCTTCGTGAGGGCAATTTCAGCGTCAATGAACACAAGAAAAGAGACCGGGCCGGAAACCATCGATCGTATTCTTTCGGCATATGAGCTGGGCCGCAAATTGCACCAGCTCCGCATGCGCAAGAAAATCGCCCTGGTAGAGTTGGGCAAGCACACAGGCCTTTCCCCGTCCATGCTGTCGCAGCTTGAGAATGGGCACCTGACGCCTACTCTGCCGACGCTGGCGCGCATTGCCATGGTGTTCGACGTTGGCCTTGATTATTTCTTCAGCCAAAAGCGCGGCGCGAAGTTGTTCGCCGTGGTGCGCGCGGGCGAGCGCATACGATTCCCCGACCTGCCCGACTCTCCCACGCCGTCCTTCTTCTTTGAATGCCTCGCGTTTGCGTCGGAAGGGAAGGGTTTGCAGGCGTACATGGCCGAATTTCCGCACCGCAAACCGGCGGAAGTGCGCGAACATTTTCACGAAGGCTCAGAGTTCGTTCATGTACTGGAAGGGATGTTGGAAATTCACTTCCAAGGTGAGGATCATGCGCTAAAGGCCGGCGACAGCGTGTACTTCGATTCGTCGGAACCGCACAGCTACCGCGGCGCGTCGAAGAGTGGCGCCAGGGCCATCGTGATTACGTCTGCTCCGCGGATTTGAGGCAGAAGCTCGCGTAGTCCGGACGGTCCGCCGCGCTCTTGTGGCGGAAGCGCCGCGCGATCATGCCCTGTTCCAGCAAAAACACGCCCGGCATTTGCGAGGAATCCGCCAGCGGTTTCCCCACGCCATGCCCGTCGATCAGACCGACTTTCACGCCGCGCAGCCAAACCTTCGGCCCGAACAACTGCAAGGCCGAGCCCCGCTTCAAGCCAAACGCCTTATACAGATCCTGCGCGGTATCGCAGATCCGGTCGACGTCCTGGAGAGCGTTCTTTTCCAGCAGCCGGTCCAGTTCGGCGATATCCCCCATGTGGACCAGCACGATGCGCGAGCCGCGGCTTTCGATCTCGGCGCGCGAATGCGAGATATCCGCCAGCGCCTCGCGGCAGAATGTGCATCCGGCGTGTCGCAGGAATACAAGCAGCACCGAATGCGAGGCCGCGATCTCCGCCAGGCTTTCGCCATTCTGCGTCATCGCGCGCTCCAATAACTCCGCCGTGGCGCGGAGCGCTTTCACGCTGCTCGTCTCTTTAGTAGGCACTCAACACCATCCTCAGGCCGCAGCCGAAACAATTCAATCAGGACGTAAGCGGACATTGCAATGTTACCGAGGCACATAATCAGCACGAACCACGCCACCCTCGGCAGCCACGCGGTTTCCTTATACGCCACCCACACGAAAAATGTGATGAATCCGCAGTACGCGTCGTACAGCGTCGCCATCGCCCAGGGGCTTTTCCCGTATGCAGGCAAGGCGGCGATCAAGCTTTCTTGCATGCTCGTCCGGATGGTAATAAACACCATCCAAACGAAAATCGCGGCGAAGAGAATTTTGAGAAATGATTTCACGTCTCTTATTCTCCTCGCCGCAAGACTACGATCGCAAATGGGAGTCTTACATCGGGGGCAGAATCACGGTGTCGATCACGTGGATCACGCCGTTGGAGCACTTGATGTCGGTCTTCACGACATGCGCATTGTTGACCATCACCTTGCCGCCCATAACCTTGATCGTCACGTCGGCGCCTTCCACCGTCTTGGCGGAGGTCAACTTCACCACGTCGGCGGCCATCACATCGCCCGCAACCACGTGATAGGTGAGCACAGCCTTCAGCTTCGCCGGATCCTTCAGCAGGCCTTCCAGCGTGCCCGCGGGCAACTTCGCGAACGCCGCATCGGTCGGCGCGAACACCGTGAACGGACCAGCGCTCTTCAGGGTGTCCACCAGGCCGGCTGCCTTCACGGCCGTCACTAGGGTCTTGAAGCTACCGGCCGCAACGGCGGTATCGACAATATCTTTTTCCTGCGCCATCGCGACCGTCGACAATGCGAGCGTCGCCAAAGCGGCAATAAACAACTTTTTCATTCTTGATAATCTCCTCGTGCAATTTACTGACATTCGTATGATGCGAGGTCGCGCAAGAGGAGATATTTTTTATTCGGACTTTGCGTCAGAAGCGGTAAAGTACGCGCAATCCGGGTGTTGGAACACCATGGCGCTGACGCTGGCCTCCGGGTCCATCATCATGCCTTCGGTCAGCCGCACGCCGATCTGGTCCGGATTGAGCAATTTCCAGATGCCCTGCTGATCGTCCAGATTCGGGCACGCCGGATAGCCGAAGCTGTAGCGCTTGCCCCTGTAGCGCGACGTGAAGCGCTCCTGCATGGTCATCTCTGGCGAATCGGGAAAGCCCCAGTCCTCACGAATGCGGCGGTGCAGCCACTCCGCGCATCCCTCGGCGGTCTCGATCGCCAACGCCTGCAGCGCATGGGCCATGAAGAACTCGCCGCGAGCCTTCGCCTCTTCGGTACGCACGCGCACGCCCTCGCCCGCCGTGACGACGAAAAACGCCAAATGGTCGCGCTGCCCTTCCTTCGGATCTAAAATGTAGTCGCTCAGACACAAGCCGTCTGCCTTAGGCTGGCGTCCAAATTTAAACGTATGCAGCGGATTCTTCGCACCAGGCTCGAACAGGTTGATCGAGTTGCCGTCGCGCTCCGCTTCAAAAAACTGCCACACCGCGCGGACCTTAAAGAACTTCTCCCCTTCGGTCTTCACCCGCTCCACGTCGTTGAACAACTCCAACGCCTTTGGATCGCGGTCGGCAAGTAATTTTTCGAAATTACCTTTGAAACCCAAATGACGTCCGTACAGCATGTACGGATTCATGTAGCTCCATAGCTCCGTCAGGTTGGGAACCGTGCGCACCCGGCGGTCCAGATACGGCACCGTCAGAATCGGCAGATCGGCGCGGACCTTCGGACTCCTCGTCGTACCCGTGTTCACCACCGGAGCCTCCGGCACGGGCGCGTCGTCCGCCGTCAGGAAAATATGCGTGCTGATGGCCGCCTCGCGCGTCGCCGGATCGGTCAGATCGTTCATGATCGCGAGGCCCGTCATCGCGTCCTTGGCATAAAACGTCGGCGCACCGTACGCAGGCCCGATGCGCGTGGTCGTGAATTTCTCCGACAGCGCCGCGCCGCCTACCAGCAGCGGCACGTCCACGCCATGATCTTTAAAATCGGACGCCGTCGTCACCATCTGGTGCGCGCTCTTGACAAGCAGGCCCGACAGCCCGATCGCATCCGGCTTGTGTTCCTTCCAGGCGCGGATCAACTCCTCGGGATTCACCTTGATGCCCAGGTTCACCACCGTGTAGCCGTTATTCGACAAAATAATTTCGACCAGATTTTTGCCGATGTCATGCACGTCGCCCTTCACAGTCGCCAGCACGATCTTGCCGCGCGTGGAGCTCTCCGCCTTCTCCATGAACTGCTCCAGGTGGTTCACCGCGGCCTTCATCGCCTCGGCCGATTGCAGCACTTCAGCGACGATCAGTTCGTTGGCGTTGAACAAGCGGCCCACCTCGGTCATGCCGGCCATCAGAGGCCCGTTAATAATGTCGAGCGGCGCCGCGCCCTCGGCCCGTTTGCGGTCCAGATCGGCAATCAACCCATCTTTGGTGCCTTCGATGATGTAGTTCGCCAGGCGCCCGTCCAGCGGCAGTTCCTCGGCTCTCGTCTTGGTCTTCTTCCCCGCCCTGCGGAAATATTCGGCAATGGCCGCGATATGAAACTGATTAATCGAAGCGCGTTGCGCTGGCGTTTGCTCGCGCCAGTCTTGTGGAGCAGGTATCGACGCCGGAGGCTTATTGAACAGCAGATTCTCCGCCAGCAGCTTCTCTTCCGGGGGCAGTGACGCGAAGCGTTCCAGCTTCTGCGCGTTGACGATGGCCAGGTCCAGCCCCGCCTTCGTCGCGTAATAAAGGAACACGGAGTTCACTGCCTCGCGCGCCTCCGCCGGAAGCCCGAAGCTGATGTTCGAGACGCCGAGAATCGTCTTGACGTAAGGAATCTGCGCCTTGATCAGCCGAATCGCTTCAATGGTCTCCACCGATCCACCGATGTAATTCTCATCGCCAGTCGCGCAGGGGAACACCAGCGGATCGATGATGATGTCCTCCGGCGGGATGCCATATTTTTCCGTGAGTAGCTTCACACTGCGCTGGGCGACCGCCAGTTTGCGTTCGCGCGTGAACGCCTGCGCCTGCACCGGGTCCTCGTCGATGGTACCCACTACCAGCGCCGCTCCGTACGCCTTGGCGACTGGGCACACGCGCTCAAACTTTTCTTCGCCGTCTTCCAGATTGATCGAATTGATGATGCTCTTGCCCTGGCACCACGTCAGCGCTTCTTCCATGGCGCGCGGGTCCGTCGTGTCGATCATAACCGGAGCCTTGATCTTCGGCATCAGCTTCGAATAAAACGGCTCGACGTCTTTAAGTTCATCGCGGTCGGACGATTGCAGACAAACGTCGACAATGTGCGCGCCGTTCTTTACCTGCCACCGTGCGATCTCGCTCGCTTCTTCCCAATTTTCATCCGCGATCAGCCTCTTGAACAACCGGGAGCCGATGACGTTGGTGCGCTCACCCACGATCAGCGGACGGTTTGTATCCTCGGCTTCCACAAGATCAATGCCCGAATAATACGCCTTGTGCGAAGGCTCCGGAATCGAGCGCGGCGCGCGATTCTCGGCCATCTGCGCGATGGCCCGGATGTGCGCAGGCGTGGTTCCGCAGCACCCGCCGACAATATTCAGCCATCCATGGTCCACAAATTTCTCAAGCTGCTGCGCCAGCGAATCGGGCGTCTCCAGATACTGATCTTTTTCGTTCGGCAGCCCGGCGTTCGGATAGCACGAGATGCGCTTGCCGGACATCTCCGACAGCGTACGGATGTGATCCGTCATCAGATCGGGACCGGTGGCGCAGTTCAGCCCAATGGCGAGAAGGTCGTGATTGGCGATCGACGCGTACAGCGAATCGATGGTCTGCCCGCCCAACATGGAGCCCGATTCCATCAGCGTGCCCGAAACCATCACCGGAATTTTCTGCCCCAGCTCTTTTTCCAATTGTTCAATGGCGATCAGCGCGGACTTGATGTTCAGCGTATCGAACGCCGTTTCGATCAGCAGGAAATCCACGCCGCCCTCGACCAGATGCTTTGCATGTTCATAGTAACTGGTGCGCAGCGTTTCGAAGGACGCATGCCGCAACGCCGCCGACTTGGTGGTCGGCCCCAACGATCCAGCCACGAACCGAGGCTTCGCGGTGGTCGAAAACTCATCCGCCGCCTCCCGAGCCAGCCGCGCCGCGGCCACGTTCAACTCGCGCCCAGCGGAGATCAGGCCGTTATCAACCAGCGCCAGAGGCGAACCCTGAAAGCTATTGGTTTCAATAATATCCGCGCCCGCTTCGAGATAAGCGCGGTGCACGGCCTTGATCCACTCCGGATGCGTCCGGTTGAGGATTTCGGAGCAGTTTTCCAGGCCCAAAAAGTCGGCGGATGTCGGGTTGTAAGCCTGCAGCATAGTCCCCATCGCGCCGTCGATGATAAGAATGCGCGAACGAAGGGCGTCATATAACTGCTGCTGGCGTAGGTTTTGCATGAAGAAAGGAGGAGACTCCTTTCTCTATTGTACTTTGTTCACTTTGGATGAGGGACGATCTTCACGATTACGTAATTGTCACGCACGATGTGAAAGTAAAATCGCCAGTCGCGGTTAACTCTTGCCTGCTACAGATCGCCCGCCCCGCCGTATTTCTTCACTCGAAGGCTTGGTTGCCGCATATCCATCAACAGAAGGTCAACCTGCTTCAAGAAGGCCTGCTGCACCGATTTCGGAGCATCCGCGAACGCCCTCGCAGATGCGTCCGTGTGTTGGACACGCTTCTTCAGGGCTTCGGCTTGGTGCGGGGCTTGCGAGCAACCTCGCGCATGGATTTCGCCAGTGCCGCGCTCGCAGAGAACGGGCCGTGGACGCGGCCTTTTCTTAGATCCTCCAGGCCGTCCGCCAAGAGCGCATCTATGGCCCTCCTCTGCTGAGGGCTTAAGTCGTTCTCGCCATCGGCCTGCTTCGGCGTGAGCACGACGCAATTGGAGCGGACCCTGACATCGAAAACGTCGCCGTCCTCAATCCCCAGCCTGCTGCGCACGAGCGTGGGGATCGTCACTTGGCCTTTTTTGATCGTGACAGCAGCCATATCACTTGAATGTTAACAGCTTTATAATCGGGGGAGGCCACTCCAATGAACGCCCGGCTAGCCGCTTTCGTGTTTCTCATCGGACTCGCGAAGGCGCAGGTGTTCGAGGGCCGCAAAGTGAGCGTCCAGATGGGCCACTGGGTAGACGATGGGGCGGAGCCTGGGACGCCAGCCACGGTCTGCATCGAAGGCCCTCCTCGTCGGCAATGCTACACAGCTCCCGGCGATTTTGGCAGAACACCGTACATAAGACCGCTGGCGCTGGGCGATGGAGCGTCGGCATTACTGTTTGCCCCGGGTGGACTGTCTGGCATTCACCTCGCGCTATTGAAGCCCGGGGATGGAGACAAGCTCGAGGAAATATTCGCGTCTGCCGTGGAGATTTCATACTGGGGCCGCTTTGCCGTGTGGACCGACGTGATGCCTTCGCCTGTGTTCGTGACGGCGGAGACATCGCCACGGCCTGAAGGGCCGAGCCACTTCAGGGTCACCACGTACACGAGGCAACGGCGCGCGCTCCGTTATACAAAAGTGGACGAATATCTGACGGCTGGAGTCTATGAGCTCTACAAGGCCGACGTGCTCGCCGCGGAAAAGCGAGAGGTTCTCGCGAGGCTCAAGAGACTAACTGAGTAGCTGGCGGCGCATGGCGCCGCGCCCCAGATACTCTTACTGCAGCTGCTCCTTAGGAGCCTCCGCGTTGAAGCTATAACCAAACCCGCGGACGCTGCGGATGAAGCTCGATTCTTCGCCCATCTCGATCTTCTGCCGCAGCCGCAGGATGTAGACGTCCACCGTGCGGTCCGTCACCGCGCGGTCGTGACCCCACACGGCGTCCAAGAGTTGCTCCCGGCTGAACACCACCCCCGGCCTGCTCATCAGAAATTCCAGCAGCCGGAACTCGGTGGCCGTCAGCGTCACTTCACCGCCGTTCAAATGCACACGGCAGCGCGCGCGATCGAGCTCCAAATCACCCGAGCGCAGAATCTTCGTCGCCGGCGTCTGTCCCCGGAAATGAATCTTGATCCTGGCGATCAGTTCGCGAATGAAAAACGGCTTGACGATGTAATCGTTCGCGCCCAGTTCCAGGCCGACGATGCGGTCCGTCTCCGACGCCCGCGCGGTCAGGAAAATCACCGGCACCGCGCCCAGTTCCGAATGATTCCGAATCGCCCGGCAAATCTCCAGGCCGTCGGAATCCGGCAGCATGATGTCCAGGATGATCAGGTCCGGGCGTTCCCGTCGGCACAGCTCGATGGCGCCCTTGCCCGTCTGCGCCCCGGCCATGGTAAACCCTTCTTTTTCCAGGTTGTACTGAATCAGTGAGTACAGATCGGCGTCGTCTTCGATTAGAACGATTTTCTTCATGACTTTCGCTCCATCGTAACGTTGATGCCATTACGAATGAATTACAAACCGGTGAACATTCGTTTCACTGCCGAGCTTCGGCGTGATGACGAACGTCGATGCCCTTCACCAGGAACATCACATCCTCGGCGATGTTGGTGGAGTGGTCCGCCAGGCGCTCCAGATTGCGCGTGATGGCCAGCAGGTCCAGCGCGGCTTTGATATTTTCGGGATCGCGCTCCATGAAGCTGACCAGCTCGTGATAGGACGCCGTGCGCAGGCTATCCACCGCGTCGTCCGACGCCAATACGCTGCGCGCCAGGTCGGCGTCGCGCGTAACAAACGCGTCCAGGCTCTTGCGCACCATCGATTGCACCAGTCCCGCAATATGCGGAATATCGATCATCGGCTTGATCACCGGCTCGTTCAGCAGCGAAATGGCCCGCTGCGCGATGTTCACCGAAAGGTCGCCCATGCGCTCCAGGTCGGTGTTGATTTTCAGCGCCGCCACGATCAGGCGCAGATCCGCCGCCATCGGCTGGTGTAGCGCCAGCAGGTTGATGGCGAACTCATCGATCTCCACCTCGATTTCATTGATGCGCGCCTCTGTGCGGAACACTTCTTCGGCCGCGCTGCGGTCCTTCTGCGTCACCGCGCTGATGCTGCGCTGGATGGCCGCTTCCACAAGCGAGCTCATCTCCAGTAACTTGGTCTTCAGTTGGTCCAATTCTTCGACAAAATGGCGCAATGTAGTAGGCTCCTAAGCACGCATCAACCGAAACGGCCCGTGACGTAATCTTCCGTTTCGCGCTTGGCTGGATTCTTGAAGATGGTCGTCGTGCTGTCGAACTCGATCAGCTTGCCCATCAGGAAGAAGCCCGTGTAATCGGCGACGCGGGCGGCCTGTTGCATGTTATGCGTCACGATCACAATCGTACAACTGTCCTTCAGGTGAAAGATCAGGTCCTCGATTTTGGCCGTAGCGATGGGGTCCAGCGCCGAACATGGCTCGTCGAGAAGCAGCACTTCCGGATTCACCGCCAGAGCGCGCGCGATGCACAGCCGCTGCTGCTGGCCTCCCGATAAACTATACGCCGACTGGTTCAGCTTGTCCTTCACTTCGTCCCACAGCGCGGCGCGCCGCAGGCTCTGCTCCACGCGATCCCTCAGCGCCGCTCGGCTGGCATAGCCGTTGACGCGAGGCCCATAAGCCACGTTTTCGAAAATCGACTTAGGGAACGGGTTGGACTTCTGAAACACCATGCCCACCCTGCGCCGCACCTCGGAAACATCCAGATTGAAGATGTCTTCGCCGTCCAGAAGGATTTCGCCTTCCACGCGGCTGTTGCGAATCGTCTCGTTCATGCGGTTCAGCGTGCGCAGAAACGTCGACTTGCCGCAGCCCGACGGTCCAATAAACGCCGTGACGCGATTCGCGTACACCTGCATGTTTATGCCGTGCAGTGCCTTGAATGCGCCGTAATGGAAATTCAGATTAGTGGCGCTCAGCTTCGTTGCCGCCGCGGCCGCGGGCCTGGGCTCTTCCATCGCATTAATGTTCATGGCGGGCATGCTGATTTCGGTGGATTGTTGACGTGGAGTTGCGCCTTGCATAGGTTACCTGAGTGCGCTGCCTCTCTGCGAAAGAATCAGGCGAGCGACGATGTTGACCGCGAGAATGAGAGTCAATAAAACGAACCCGGCTGCCCAGGCCTGCTGGTGCCAGTCATCGTAAGGAGCGATCGCGTAGGTGAAAATCATTACCGGCAGCGCAGCCGTCGGTTCCGCCCAGCCGTGGCTCCAATAACGATTGCTGAAACTGGTGAACAGCAGCGGAGCCGTCTCGCCCGCCACGCGCGCCAGATTCAGCATGATGCCGGTGATGATGCCGCTTTTCGCTGCCGGAATCACCACCGTGATGATCGCCTTCGATTTCGACGCTCCCAATGCCATCGCGCCTTCCCGCAACGCCAATGGAACGGCGCGCAGAAACTCCTCCGAGCTGCGGATGGCAATGGGAATCATCATGATGCTCAGCGCCAGCCCGCCGGCCAGCGTCGAAAAATGTTTTTGCGGCAGCACAATGAGCGTGTAGGCGAAAATCCCGATCACGATCGAGGGCACGCCGTTCAAAAGGTCCGTTACATATCTTACGACGTTCGAAAACGAATTGCCGCCGAACTCGGCAAGGTAGACTCCACCCAAAAATCCGATGGGCACGCCGATGCAGGTGGCCAGTCCCAACAGTTTCGCGCTCCCCACAATGGCGTTGGCCATGCCTCCGCCCGTTTCTCCCACCGGCGTCGGCAGCTTGGTGAAGAAATCCCAGCTCAGGCTCTTTCCGCCGTGCACGAAAAGGTATCCCAGAATGTACAGCAACGTTCCCGTTGCGATAAACGCGCACAACCCGGTGAGCGCGAGCATCACCGCGTTCACGGCCTTGCGCCGCATGCTGTGCAACGACATTGCTTGGGCCGCCATTCTACGAGCCCGCCCTCTGCGTCGTCGTCGCCACCAGAATGCGTGCCGCGCCATTGATTACGATCGTCAACGCGAAGAGCACCAGCCCCAGCTCGATCAGCGCGCTGGGATACAAATCGCCCGTCGCTTCCGTAAATTCGTTGGCAATTACCGCGGCAATCGAATAACCTGGCGCGAACAGCGACGTATTGATCTTCGGATCGTTACCCACCACCATGGTCACCGCCATCGTTTCGCCCAAAGAACGCGCCAGCGCCAAAAAAATCGAACCCGTGATTCCCTTATACGCGTAGGGAATCACCACATCCCACGTCGTTTCCCATCGCGTCGCGCCCAGCGCCAGCGCCGCCTCGCGCTGCTCGTTGGGAACGGACAAAATTACTTCGCGGGAAATGGAGATGATGAATGGAATAATCATCACCGCCAGGACCACCCCGGCCGAGAGCAGGCTTACGCCGTAAAACGGACCCGTAAACAGCGGCGTCCAACCTAGCGTCTTGCGCAACGGCTCTTCCAGCGTACGTAGCGCGGGAATCAGCACGAACACACCCAGCAGTCCGAAAATCACGCTCGGGACCGCGGCCAGCAACTCAATCAGAAACGTTAATGCGGAGGAGATTTTGGGTGGCGCAAGCTCGGCCAGGAAGATCGCCGCGCCCACGCCCAACGGAATCCCGATGAGCAGCGCCAGCCCCGACGTCACCACCGTGCCGTAAATAAACGGCAGCGCCCCGAACTGCTCCGCCACCGGATCCCAGGTCCGCGTCGTCAGAAACGCCCAGCCGAATTTGTGCCGCGAGAGAGCCGAATTGATATATAACTGATAAACTAGCAGCCCCGTGATCGCCAGGATGCTCAGCGCCGCCGCGAAGGTCACCAGATACGCCAGATCGTCGCCGCTGCGCAGGCGCTGCTGAAACGATTGAGCCCGTCCCGAGGGACGGGCTTTCATCGCGGTTGTGGTTGATGTTGCCACGATACTTATTGGATCTTCGCGATCGCCTTCAGTTCCTTGTCAACCACCGGCTTCGGCAGCTTCGCGTAATCCAGCGCTTCGGTCAGGCCCTGGCCGCCGGTCAGCATCCATTTCAGAAAATCAGTCATCGCCTTCTTCTTGGCCCCATCGGCGATCTTGTCGGGTACCAGCAGCCACGTGAAGCTCGAAATCGGATACACGTCCTTGCCTTCGGCGTTGGTGATGGACACACGGAAGTCCTCCGGCATGGTCTTCGCCGCCTTCGCTGCGGCAGCAGTCACGCTCGCCAAACTGGCTTGGACATACGCACCCGAGGCGTTTTTCACTTTGCCGTAAGCCATCTTGTTCTGCACCGCATAGATCAGCTCCACGTAGCCGACCGAGTTCGGCGTCTGCTTGATCTGCCCGGCCACGCCTTCGTTGCCCTTGCCGCCCAGGCCGACCGGCCAATTCACCGAAGTCGCCGTTCCCACCTTAGACTTCCATTCCGGACTGATCTTCGCCAAATAATCAACCCAAACATACGTCGTGCCGCTTCCGTCCGAGCGATGCACCACCACGATGGGGGCATTCGGGAGCTTGGCTCCGGGGTTTGCCTTGGTCAGTTCCGCATCGTTCCACTTGGTGATCTTGCCAAGGAAAATTCCCGCGAGGGCATCGGCCGTAAAATTGAGCTCAGTCACGCCCGGCACGTTGAACGTCGGAACCACCGCACCCAGCACCGTGGGGAAGTGCAGAATATTATTGCCCCGCTTGGCCTTATAGGCGGCGATCTGCTCGTCGGTCATCGGACCGTCGCTGGCGCCGAAATCCACTGTACCCTCGGTGATCTGCTTGATGCCTCCGCCGGAACCGATCGACTGGTAGTTGAAGTTTAAGTTCGGATTCGCCTTGTGATAGGCGTCAAACCACTTGGAATACATCGGATAGGGGAACGTCGCACCAGCTCCGTTGATCAACAACTGCTGGGCAAACGTGCTTCCCGCAAACAGAGCGACACCAATTGCCGCCCGAAATATTGTTCGAGTCATCAGGGACCTCCTCTTATTTTGTCAGCCGTATGTTACAAAAAGATTACTGGCGTCATCGTTCAGACAACGCCCGTGGAATGTTCTACTTACCCATGGTGGGTGCAGAGCCAGGCAGAGTGAAGCGAAGGTTGACGAAGCCCATCGACGCGCTCGCATTCGACGGAGCTCCCGCCGCCACCAGCCAGGGATTGCGCTGCAGGTAGGAGTATTGGAACATCAGGTTCAGCGCGCCCCACTTCGGACTCTTGGCGAGTGTCGTGTTCGTGCCGAACGTAATTTCCTGAATCGCGCGGTTCTGACCGTCGCTCGAAATCGCCCCGTAGCCGATCAGCGATTTACCATTGGCGTCCAGGGCTGTGTTCCTCGGAATATAGACTCCGCCGTAATACATATAAAGCAGGTTCCTGCCCGCGGTCCACTCAAAGCCCGTGACCGTGGAGGCCGACCGGACCAGCGACAGGCTGCCGTTGGATCGGACCATGAAGTCAGGCGCCTGACCGAAAATGTAGCGGCCCGCACCCGCGCTGTAGAAGGTGTTCACCAGCACGCGGAAACCCTTGGCTACTTCAAAGTTCGCGTTGACCGAACCGCCGCCGCCCACCTTGGTGGAGGTCTGGTACAGAGGGCTGCTCACCGGGCTCGAGATTTTGTCGGTGACCTCAATTCCGGCCACCTCGAAATGGAACTTTCTGGTGGGATCAAATGCCAGCTTCGCAATAATGTCCGGATGCAGCGCCGGAGCGGCAATCTGGCTGCCTCCGTTGTTCAACTGCGATCCCAACAGGCCCGCAAATGCCGCCGGAGCAACAATGGCGCTGCCGCCGTTGCCTCCGCCTACATAAGGCTCTGAGTTTTCCAGCGCCATACCGAAGGCTACCTTATCCGAAGGGTGATAGACGAACCGGAAACCAGGATTCCGCGCCCAAACCAAGCCCAACTGGTAGTTCACGTCTATGTCTTGCGAGAAGAAGACGTCCCCAGGCAATGCCGACAGTCCCTTTCGGTTCGGAGTCATCAAGCTCCACGATTGGCCGGCCAAAAACTCGAACTTGCCCTTCATCACGTCCACCCAGTACAGCCGAAGTCTAAACACATAGGGGTTACTGCTGACCGCCAGGCCTCCATTGGGAGGATTGCCAAGCTGACCCAAAAAGTCAGACTCCCAATAGCCCATCACCTTCATGTCCTTGACCAGCGCATCGACACGCATACCGAGACGCGAGTTCTGAGGGCTCAGGCGTGACTCCGTCAGACTGCCCGCCTGGGTATTTCCATAGGGCATGGAACCGAAGTTGGTTCCAATGCCCGAGCCCGCATTGACGGAGCGAGTCACGGACGTCATATCCATAAAACCGACCGGGGTGAAGAAGGCGTCACCCAGCTTGAACTGTAACGGCGACTCCGCCGCGCCACCCTGCCCACCCGATCCCGCGGTGGACGAAGAAGACGACGAAGAAGGCGTCGGCGTGAATACCGGAGCCGTGGCTGGCGCGGGCGCGGCGGCCGATGGCAGCACTGGAGTGGTGCTGGCCACTTCCGCGATCGGCTCGTGCGAATTCCTGGGCACTCCCGCCGCGACAGGCAGGCCTAACTGGTGCCGTAAATCATTAATCTGACGCTGCTGGTCCAGCAGCATTTGTTTTAGTTGCTCAATATCGGACGCCGTAGAGGTATCGGCCGGATTTTGAGCCAGCGCCAGCGGCAAGGCCAGCGCCAACATGCACGCGATTTTTTGAATCATCCCAAACTCCTGTTTGTTTTTACAACGAGATACGTTAGCTTATCGACCTGTCATGAGCACTTCGTGACAAAGAGGTTAGTTTGCTGTAACAGAGGCTTCCGCCTCCTCGATCGATGTGAAGCATGGCAGCATCCCTTTCACCCCTGTCATCTCGAATAGGACCTGTACGCGCTCGGAAACATTCGAGATCGCGAATCTCTGCCCGGTCCTCTGACAGGAGGCAAATACCCCAATCAACGCCCCCAATCCGGCCGAATCCATATAGGGCACGGCACTCGCGTCCACAATCAGGGGATGACCGGAATGATGCCGCGCCGCCTCCTGAAAATCGAATAAGGTACGGAGAGTAAGGGGTCCACTCAGCTCAATCAACTGCGCGCCAGAGGGACGGTTTGTGACCGTAAGCGTCAGGTCTTCGTTTCTACCAGGTATCACCAGCGCCAACAATAGCAGCCCAATCATCATCATTTCATGACAGGAATATTACAAACTAATGACAGCGAGGTAGTCACGAGGCGGTCTTGGTTATGTTGAGGGTGGGGCAGGCTATTCAGCCGGCAGCCGACTTTTAGTCGGCTCTGGGCTCGAAACCCAGCTGCCTACTAAAAAGCTCGACCCAGCAAAACAGAACTCAATTCCCTGCCGATTCAATCACATCGCACTTTCACCCACCCGCACCCCGCGAACTCTCGCGTACTTTGTAATCGAGGAGTCCGTGCGCTCAGCCAGAAGGAGAGCCGGATCGACAATAGGGGCAATTCTAGAACAAGCCTCGATGGGTCTGCGAGCACTGGCCGTCGCGTCGGACGATACCGGCCCCTCGCCGTTGCGGGTTGATAAACGGACTTCCCGTCAGGCGAAGTAAAACACCTGGCTAGAGGGCGCCCTCGATAAATTTTTCAAAAAGGAGTTTAAATCCGAGCCCGCCGCAGCCGCAGCGCGTTGGTGATCACGCTCACTGAACTGAACGTCATCGCCGCGCTGGCCAGCATCGGACTCAATAGTAATCCAAAAAAAGGATACAAAATCCCCGCTGCGATCGGCACACCTAGCAGGTTATAGACGAACGCAAAAAACAGGTTTTGTTTGATATTCCGCATCGTCGCACGGCTCAGATGCAGCGCCCGCACAATGCCGCTCAGGTCTCCATGCAGCAGGGTCACGCCCGCGCTCTCCATCGCCACGTCCGATCCCGTCGCCATCGCGATCCCCACCTGCGCCTGCGCCAGCGCCGGAGCGTCGTTCACCCCATCGCCAGCCATCGCTACAATGCGCCCCTGTTTTTGCAGCCTCTCGATCACCGCGCGCTTATCTGCGGGCAGCACCTCCGCCTCCACTTCGTCAATGCCCACCGCCTTCGCCACTTCCAGAGCGGTCTCGCGCCGATCGCCGGTCAGCATCACGATGCGGATTCCTTCGGCACGCAGTTTGTCCACCGACGCGCGCGCGTTGGCCTTCACCGGATCGGCCACCGTAATTGCGCCCGCATACTTTCCATCAATCGCCACCAGAACGCCCGGCACATCGGGAGCATCCTTTATATACGTGCGATTGCCCACCTGCACCCGCCGACCGTCAACAATTCCTTCCACGCCCATCCCCGGCGTCGAGCGAAAATTCACCGGCTTCGAGAGCGTCATGCCCTTGGCTCGCTCGACAATCGCCGCCGCCAGCGGATGTTCGCTCGCGACCTCTAGACTCGCGGCCAGCCGCAGCATCTCGTCATCCCCATTCACCGCCGCGACCGTCGGCTTGCCTTCCGTCAACGTGCCCGTCTTATCCACCACCAGGGTGTCGATCTTTCCTAGCGTCTCCAGAGCCTCGGCATTGCGGATCAGCACGCCCTCTGTCGCACCGCGCCCTGTGCCGACCATGATCGACATTGGCGTCGCGAGCCCCAGCGCGCAAGGGCAGGCGATAATCAGCACCGCCACGGCGTTCACCAGCGCATGCATGGGCGAATAGAAATACCAGATCAATCCGGTGATTACGGCAACCGCCAGAACCGCGGGTACAAAATAACCAGCCACGCGATCCGCGAGGCGTTGGATCGGCGCGCGCGTTCGCTGCGCCTCGCTCACCATGCGGACGATCTGCGCCAGCAGTGTGTCGCCGCCGACGCGCTCCGCGGTCATCAGAAAACTGCCGGACTTATTCAGCGTTCCGCCCGTGACCGCGTCCCCTGCGTGCTTCTCCACCGGGATCGGCTCGCCCGTCATCATCGATTCATCCACCGCGCTCGCGCCGCTCAGAATCTTGCCGTCTACAGGTACTTTCTCACCCGGACGCACGCGCAGCGCGTCGCCGGGAGCCACCTGCTCCAGGGGAACATCCTGCTCCGAGCCGTCCATTTCCATGCGCCGCGCAATTTTCGGCGCAAGCCCGAGTAACGCCCGCAGCGCGCTCTGAGTCCGTCCGCGCGCGCGCAGTTCCAGGACCTGTCCGAGCAGCACCAATGTGATGATCGCCGCCGCCGGTTCGAAATATGCTTCGCCGACGCGCAGCACGCTCGACAAATACGATGCCGCCACCCCCAGGCCGATCAGCGTGAACATGTTGAAATTCCGCGTCTTCAAGGATGCCCAGGCGCGCTCGAAGATCGGCCATCCAGCCCAGAAGACCACGGGAGTGGCCAGCGCAAAGCCGACCCAGAAATTCACCGGCCGCATCATCATGACCAGCAGCGGCACGGTCAGCGCCGCCGCGATCCAGAACCGCCGCGTCATGTCCGCGAGCTCCGGATTCTTGTCGTCCAGCGACACCGTCATCGGCTCCAGAGCCATGCCGCAGATGGGGCACGCGCCCGGATGGTCCTGCACAATTTGCGGGTCCATCGGGCAGGTGTATTTCGCGCCCGGCATCGGTTTCGGAGCCGGTTTGGCGGGCGCGATGCCGATGGTCACCAGTTTCGGCTTGAGATACGTCTCCGGCGACGAGGCGAATTTCGCCAGGCAGCCTTTGCCGCAAAAGAAATAGTCCTTGCCCTTATACGTGTGCGAGCCGGCGCATTTTTCGGGATTGACGGTCATCCCGCAAACTGGATCGGTCATACAGAGGGCAGCCGGAGGATAAACGTCGAACCCCGGCCCAGCGTGCTTTCCACTTCGATAACTCCATTCATCCGTTCCACCACGTGTTTCACGATCGACAGGCCGAGCCCCGTGCCGCCCACCTGGCGCGATCTAGCTTTATCGATGCGATAAAAGCGCTCGAAGATACGCGGCAAATCCTCGGAAGGGATGCCGACGCCCGTATCGGCGATGAAAATCGACACCCGCTGCCGATCGTCCAGTGACGCGCCGATCCTCACTTCCCCGTTGGGTTTGTTGAACTTAACCGCATTCGCCAGCAAATTCAGTATCGCTTGTTCCAGGCGCAAGCGGCTGCCCATCACAAACACATTATCAATTTTCTCAGACACCAGCATCACGCCGCGCTCGCGCGCCTCCGCGCCGACGGTCACCAGCGCGGCCTCGAGAACGCCCAGCACCGATATGACCTCAGGCTCCGGGTCCGCGCCGGATTCGAGGTCCGAAAGCACCAGCAAATCGGCCGCAATACTGCCCAGCCGCACGGCATTGGAGCGAATAATTTCCACGAACTTGCGGTTGTGGGCCTTGTCCTCCAGCGCGCCGTCCAACAGCGTGTCCGCGTAGCCGATTACGCCGGAAAGAGGCGTCCGCATTTCGTGCGACACGTTGGCGACAAAGTCCTTGCGCACTTGTTCCAGTCGCTCCAGTTCCGTGATGTCGTGCAGAATCGCGATGGCGCCGCGGCCCGACGGCATCGCGAGCGGCGTGGCTTGCACCTCAAACGTGCGTCCATAGGCGGCCGACAATTTAAAGCGATGCTGCTGCGCCTCGCCCGTGGCCAACACCTCGCGCAAAAGTTGATGGAGCCCTGTGTCACGCACTAGTTCCAGCAGGCTGAGCCCCTCGAAGGACGCAGCGCGGAAGCCGATGGCTTTCAAAAAAGCAGTGTTGCAGAAGGTCACCCGCAGGTCGGGATCGACCGCCAGCACGCCCTCGGCCATGCTGGATAAAATCGCCTCGCGCCGCGCGTTTTCGAAGCGAAGACGGTCCAGAAGGCGCTTCAGTTCCCGAGCCACGCTGGCCAGGGAGCGCTCCAGGGTGCCCAGATCGTCCGAGGTATCGATATGCGGCTGATCGGCCGCGCCGGTGAGCATGCCCTCGGCCAGATGCTTCAATCGCGAAACGCGCCGCGCCAGCGACCGGGAGATGGAAAAGGCCAAGAATAAGGCCAGCATCGCCGACCCCAGCGCGACCAGAAGCACCGGCACCCGCGCGTCGGCTCCGTAAGAAATCAGCAGACGGTCCATCGCAAACAAGGTAACGGCGACAAGCGCCATCGCCAAAAACACCAGGCGTCGGAAGAGGGACCCGGTCATGGAGGGAAGCTTCAGTTTATCCCAAAGCAGGAAAGCGAAGAAACAATTTCCCGTGACGGACCGATATCAGGCGCAGGTGGCAGCTCGCCGAGGCCCTGAAGAAACAGACTGGCGATGCTCATGCGTCGATGTGTTGGTTTTTCGGCTCCGATACAGCCCCGTCCCGTCAGGGCGGGGATTCTCCGTGCTGGAATGATCCCCGGGCTTAGGCCACGGGGCTGTAGTCCTGCTGAAAATGAGAAATCGCGGCCCCGCGCGGCACTAAACCTGTGTGGTATCTTTGGACGCAAGCCACGTGAACAGGCTCTATTACGGTGACAACCTGACCGTTCTGCGGAACGAAATCGAGCGCGAAAGCTCGGACCTCATCTACCCGGACCCGCCGTTCAACAGCCACGGCGTCGAGTCTTCCCGGCGACATCGTATTAGATCCCTTCTGCGGTTGTGGCACGACGATCCACGCGTCCGAAAAACTGGGACGCGAGTGGATTGGCATCGACATCACGCACCTTGCGATTTCTCTGATTGAGAAGCGGCTCAAGGACGCGTTTCCTGGTATTCAATACGAAGTCCACGGCACTCCGAAGGACCTGGAGGGCGCGCGGGCCTTGGCGGCGCAGGATAAATATCAGTTCCAATGGTGGGCCGTTTCGCTGGTCAACGCGGTGCCCTTCGGGGGCAAAAAAAAGGGCGCGGATTCCGGCATCGACGGGCTGATTTACTTCAAGCCCGAGGGCAAAACCACCGAAAAAGCCATTGTTTCCGTGAAGGGCGGCGACAACGTGAACGTCGCCATGGTGCGCGATCTGGCGCATGTGGTGGACCGGGAGAAGGCCAGGATCGGAGTGTTTATCACGCTGGCGGAGCCGACGGGTCCGATGAAAACCGAGGCCGTGAAGGCCGGGTTTTACGAGACTCTCTACGGCAAATATCCGAAGGTGCAGATCCTGACCATTGAAGAACTGTTTGCCGGGAAACAGCCGAATATCCCGCTGATCGATTCGGCGTCGTTCAAGAAAGCTCCCAAGGAAAAAGAGGGTGGGGAGCAGAGCGTGCTGTTTTAGGTGTGCGCAGCCGTCGACCGGGCGGTCGACGCGGCACGCCAGGCGGCGCGCGCCGCATATGGGAAAAATCGCCCAGAGGGTAACATTCTACTATTGTGCGTCGTATATGATTCTTAGCCAGAAGTGTCTCTGAGGAGAGAACCCGTTGAAAAATCCCTGGAAATTATCCATGATCGCCGCCGCGGCTGTGCTGGGCGTCGCTACGCTCGTTTGGGCGCAGCGGCCTGCTGTCGCGCCGGAGCCTAAGCCGAACGAATCGACCGACCCTATGCTGCGCGGCTTTGAATTCCGCTCCATCGGACCCGCCGTGATGATGGGCCGCGTCGATGACATCACCGGCACCGCCAAAGATCCCATGCTGCTGTACGTTGGCCTCGCCACCGGCGGCTTGTGGAAATCCACCGACGGAGGGCTGTACTGGAAGCCGATGTTCGACAACATGCCGAACGAGTCGATTGGCTCGGTGGCGATTGCGCCTTCCGATTCGAACGTGGTCTATGTTGGTACGGGCGAGGCGAATAACCGGCAAAGCTCGTCGATCGGCGACGGCGTCTGGGGCACGACCGACGGCGGCAAAACCTGGACGCATCTCGGGCTCGAGAACACGCAGTCGATCGGACGCGTGGTGGTGGACCCGACCGATCCGCAGACGGTATATGTCGCGGCGGTGGGCCACTTGTTCGGGCCCAACCCGGAACGCGGCCTCTACAAGTCGACCGACGGCGGCAAAACCTGGAAGCTTTCCAAATACATTGACCCCGACACGGGCTTTTCTGACGTGGCGATTGATCCGGTGAATCCGAAGGTTCTCTATGCATCGTCATTCTCGCGCCGCCGCACCTGGTGGGGCTATAACGGCGGAGGTCCGGGCTGCGCGCTGTGGAAGACCACGGATGCGGGCGCAACGTGGACCAAGCTGGACGGTCCGGGCTGGCCGAAGCCCAAGGATGGCATTTACGGCCGCATCGCGGTGTCGATTTATCGCGCCAACCCGAAGATCGTCTACGCACAGGTTGAGGCGGGCGCGAGCGCAGGCACGGGCGGAGGCACGACAGCGGAAGGCGGTCCCGCTCCTCGCGGTGGACGCGGCGCCGGGCAGGGTCCTTCGGGTGAAACGGCCGATGCTCCTGCGGGCGGCGTTCCTGCTGCGGGTGCGGGTGGCGGCGGTGCCGGCGGCGGTGGCGGTGGACGCGGCAACCCGGGTCCCCCGAATCCGAACGGCAGCGGCGTGTTCCGGTCCGAGGACGGCGGCGCGACCTGGACGTTCATGAGCAACCAGAACCAGAGGCCCACGTATTTCAGCCAGATTCGCGTGGATCCGCAGAACGACCAGAAGATTCTGGTCGGCGGCACGCCGGGGCAGATGTCGCTGGATGGCGGCAAGACCTGGACCGGGCTGACCGCGTCGCACACGGACTATCACGCCTATTGGATCAATCCCAACGATCCGCGCATTGTGATTGCGGGCCACGACGGGGGCTTCGATATTTCCAACGACGGAGGCTTCAACTGGGATTATCACAATGACATGGCGGTGGGCCAGTTCTATCAGGTGTCGGCCGATAACCGGCGTCCTTATGTGGTGTGCGGAGGCCTGCAGGATAACAACGCGTGGTGCGCGCCGAGCGCGCTGCGGTCGTCGACGGGTCCGGTGAATACGGATTGGTTCACGGTATCCGGCGGCGATGGATTTTACACCCGCCAGGACCCCTACGATTGGGCGATTGTGTACGCCGAATCGCAGGATGGGTCCATGTCGCGGCACGATTTGCGTACGGGGACGCAGAAGAGCATCCGTCCGACCGTTGCGGCTCCGCGCGGTGGTGGCGTGGCGGCGACGGCCAATGAAATTACGCGCGCGAACAATCCTCCTGCGGGCGTAGTTCGCGAGGCTCCGGAGAACGTGACGGCGGGCGGTCCTCCCACAGCGGGTGCCGCGGTGACAGGAGCACAGCCCGGGTTCGGTGGACGCGGAGGTACGCCCAACGTGGTGAATGCGCCGGCCGATATCGATCCGTTTCGCTTATATTGGAACGCGCCGTTTGAAATCTCGCCGCACAATCCGGCGAAGATTTACATGGCGTCGCAGTTTTTCTTCTGGTCCACGAATCGCGGCGATACGTGGCGCATGAACACCACGGATTTGACCAAGCACAAGGACCGCTGGTCGCCCGAGATGCCCATAATGGGCGTGGCCGGCGACAAACCGATGGCGGAAAAGCACGACGGCTATTCGTCCAGTTCGCTGATCACGCAGGTGCGCGAGTCACCGTCGAAGCCGGGCGTCATCTGGATCGGCACCGACGACGGGCTGGTGCAGGTGAGCCAGGACGGAGGCGAAACCTTCACCAACGTGGCCGATAATCTGATCAAGGCGGGCGCGCCCGGAGGCTATATGCAAACCAATCGCATTGAGCCTTCGCACTTCGCTCCGGGGACCGCATACATCGCGCTGGATAACCATCGCTGCTGCGACGATTGGAAGCCGTACCTTTTCAAGACGACGGATTTTGGCAAAACATGGTCGAGCATAGCCGCGAATCTTCCCAAAGAGCTGGGCATCGTGCAGGCCTTGCGGGAGGACTACGACAATCCGAACCTGCTGTTCGTCGGCACCGAGGGCGGCTTGTTCGTGACGCTGGATGGCGGCAAGGAATGGAAGAAGTTCATGACCAATCTGCCGACGGTTCCGGTGGACGACATCCTGATTCATCCGCGCGACCGCGACGTGATCATCGCCACGCACGGGCGGTCTATCTGGATTGCCGACGACATCACGCCGCTGGAGCAGTTGAAACCCGGCGCGAACACCGACCTGATGCTTTTCGACCCGCGTCCGGCGGTGCTGTGGAAGAACGATCCTTCGGCGCAGCGCAACGCGGCCAATCGCGAGTTCAAGGGCCGCAATCCGCAGGGAGGCACGGCCATCAGCGTGTGGTCGAAGACCGATGCGGGCAAGGGCAAGGTGGAGTTCCTGCAGAACGATAAGGTGGTGAGCTCCATCGACGTGGATCTGAAGGCCGGCATGAATCGCGTGCAGTGGGATATGCGCGGTCCGGCTCCGGTGAATCCGAACGCGGGGCGCGGTGGTCGCGGTGGCCCTGATGCTCAATCTGGCGCGGCGGCTGCTCAAGGCGGAGGTGGTGGCGGCGGCGGTCGCGGCCGAGGTCAGACCGGTGTGCCGTTTGTGGCCGGTGGACGCGGAGGCGGTGGTGGCGGCGGATTCGGGCGCGGCGGCGCTGCGCAGGGTCCGCTGTTGGAGCCGGGCACGTTCATGATCCGCCTGACGGTGGGCAATGAGACGCGGATGTCTTCAGTGGATATTCTCGAAGACATCTGGATGCGCCCGCAGTAGCGCCCCTATTTTGCGAACCCCATCGAGCGGAGCCACTCCTCCGCTCGCGCGGGCCACGTTGTCACCAGCTTTTCCGTCGGGCGGAGGCCGTAGCCGTGGCCTCCCGTGGGATAAAGATGCATTTCCACCGATACTTTGGCCTGCTTCAGCGCCGCATAATAAACCAGGCTGTTTTCAACCTTCACGCCATCGTCTTCGGTCTGGACCAGAAACGTCGGCGGCGTGTTCGCTGTGACGTTCAGGTTGCCTTCGGTCAAATACGCCGGGTAAATCAGGAGCGCGAAATTAGGCCTCTCCGAGGCGTTATTGCTGACTCTGGCGGCCAGGTGCGCACCAGCGGAAAATCCCAGCACGCCGATCTTTTGCGGGTCCAGATCGAGCTCTGCGACACGCGCCCGAACCATGGTCAAGGCGCGCTTCGCGTCTTCGAACGCGCCTTCACGGCCTGGGACGCGGTACTTCACGAGTACGCCCGTGACTCCGATGGATTGCAGCCACTCGCACACCTCTGTGCCTTCAAGGTCGAGCGCGAGGATGTTGTAGCCACCGCCGGGAAACACCAGCACGGCGGCGCGCGACGTGTTCTTCGCCGGCCGGTAGATTGTCATGTCCGGACGCGTCACGTTGCCCAGGCGGATCACCCGGCGTCCGGCGATCAGTTGGTCAGTGGCCTTGGTGGTGTCGTGCTCGTTGCCCACTTCTTTGTCGGGCCACAAAGGAATCTGCGCGAAGGAACAGGCTGAAACGGCCCATAAGAGGATAAATTTTCGTGTCACCTTACAAGATTACGGTAATCTTGGAGGAATGAAGTGGGTCGCATTGTGTGCGCTGGCGCTGGCGGCAAATGGCTTTGGAATCGTTGCGTTAAAGTCGCAGACAGGCTCGGTGCGGACGGAGACCATCGCGCTCCAACGCCTCGATACAAAGCATCAGTACAGCTTTCTCTATTCGCTGCGCTCCTTGCGTGATCTGACGCCAGAGACACGTGTGGCCGTGGAAATTCGTCAAGGTTCGGCTGTGCTGGCCGCGAAAACGCTGCACTTGGGCGATCCGGACTACTACACGCAATTCCACGTGCTGACCGATGGCGCGGCGCAGGTGACGGTGCGCGCGTCGCATGTGGCAGGTAGTTATTTATTGCAGGTCAACACCTGGCCCCGCTCGCGGCAGGTGAAGAGCGAGCCCGACCATCGCTTCGAAGACGCGATGGAGATCGACCTGGGCAAGACGGTGTTTGCCTCGGGCGACGATGACGAGTACATTCCTCTGCCGGGCACGCCACGCAAGGCGACGACAGAGTTAAGAGATTGGTACAAGTTCGAATTTGCCGGCGCGCCGAAGCTGGTGTTCTTTCAGATCGACCTGATGGAGCGCGACCAGATTCCCTGCGACGTGCGCGTCTGGCGTTTGGTCAACGGCAAAATCGAAGAGTATTACGACGGCGAGGATCCGGTGACGCTGCCCCATGAAGTGCAGGCGCTGCAGGGCAATAAATTCACGCCTCGCGTGCTGCGCGCAAATGGCACGTATTATGTTTCGGTCCACGCAGCGCATCCGGAGTATAAACTGCGGACGCGCGTTTACGATCCTCCGCCGTACGCCGATGCCCGGCAGGCAGTGCGAGCGGGCGTCGATTACATCATGGCTGCGGGCGATTCGTGGCATGCCAATACGCCTCGACGCGGAGGCATCTTGGATCGCGTATCGAGCGTGCATCAGGAAACGTCGCTGTGCGTCGGCTGCCACACCACGCATTTTCCGCTGCGCGCGCAGATGTATGCCTCGCGTAATGGTTATCCCATCCACATGCGCCAACAGGTACAGTTTTTGGCGGAGCGTTTCTACAACAATCCACGCCCTTTTTATGGATTCGAAGAACAAGGCGCGGTGTGGGCGCGCATGATTTCGGCTCCAGCGAATGTGCTGGGGCGCATGTCGCATTTGATGAGCATCTACGAGGATCAGGTGACGGGAGAGCGCCGCGCCGGCTATCACGAAGGCATAGCGAAGTATCTCGAACTGTATTACGCGGGCCGCGACAAGCTTCCGGGCGATGAGACCAACGGCAATACGCCGCTGGTAAGCGCGCATGAGGTCGCGTGGTACGCGTGGACGGAGACGAAGGACGCGCGGCTGGGTGACTGGATCGCGAGGGGTGAGGTCAAGAACATGATCGACCTCTGCTATCAGACGCTCGCGCTGGCCGACATCGACCGTTCGAAATATAGCGAGCAGATTACTGCAAACGCCGCGCGCATTTTGTCGCTGCAAAGGCCCGATGGCCAATGGTCGATGAAGTTCGAAGCGAATCAGCCCGAGGTGGAATTTCAAACTGGGCATGCGCTGTGGGCTTTGCATGACGCGGGCGTGCCGCGCACGAATCCTCAGGTGGCGAAAGCAATCGACTATCTGCTGCGGCGTCAGCAGGAGTTCGGCGGATGGATGGACCCTTTGCAATCGTTCGAAAACTTCCGCACGCCGTTCCGGGAGACGCAGATGGCGGTGGTGGCGCTGAGTGCATATTTTCCATTGGAAAATCGCGAGAAGGGCTGGAATTCGCCAAAGATCGAGAAGCTGTCGGACGATCCGGTGGAGTTGCTGGAGCAGTTGGATGAGGTTTGGGACGCGCCATCGGCGGAAGTGCTCAATCGTATTCATGCCATTGGCTCAGATGTGCTCATCCGACAGGCCGTGATGGAAACCATGGGGCGCATCGCTGACCGATACCCTGTGTTCGCCGAATTGGGCAATTCCAGCAAATTAGTGCAGCGAACCGCAGCATGGGCGGCACGCCAGCAGGCGAGTCGACACGAGGACTACTCATGGATGGCTAAGCTCCGTCCTCCCAACGAGCCTGCGCGCTGGATGATGACATCCGCTGATGAGCGGGTGCTCGGCAGCCCGAATGACCGCGGCGAGTGGGGCGCAACAAGGATCTTTGCGCAACATTTTTCAGCCTTAGCGAAGCACAACGAATACGCGGCGGCACTGGCCAAACTCGTTGACGACCCCGTGCCAACCATTCGCATGAACGCCGTCAAAGGACTCTGGCAATTCTGGTTCTGGACTCCCGACGCATCGACAAAGAGCATGATTGAAGACACGCTACTGGCCGCGCTCGGCAAGCCTCAGCACGAATGGGTGGCCGAGAATTTGCGCCACGCCGTCTACAATCTGGCCGACGAGAATATTCGCTACCTCTATAACAACTGGGTTCCGCTGATGGGCCGCGTCGAAGACCGCGAGCGAGCCGTGCGCGGACGCCTCGCCGTAGAATCGCGCTTGGCGAGGAAGTTCGCGGTGGTGCTGGAGCATGGCTCGGACGTGCAGAAGAAGGCGCTGCTGGCTGCTTTAACCGAGGAACCGCTGCGTCGCGGCGATATTTACGATCTGGACGCCGACATGATGCAGCACGCGCCACCGGTGTATAACCGCATCGGCAACGATATCGAGCAGATCGCGTTCTTTGGCGAAAGCGCGGACCTGATCGCCCGCGCTCTGCTGCCATTGCTCGATTCGAAAGACGCGGAGATGCGGCGGCTCGCCGAACAAGCGTCGATTCTAGTGCGCGAGGTGAAATTTCCCGACGTGAACCGCATCGCCGGAGCCTCAGGCGAGCCCGTCCGCGCGCTCACCGCGAAGATCGTCACGATGCCGGAAGCGGTCGAAGTCGCGCACGTGCTGAAGCCCCCGCCGCCCGCACCCAAAGCCGCTTCCGCCAGCGCTCCGCGCCCGAACGTGAAGCTCGACGAGGCGTTCTTCCGTGGCTACGTCGAACCCATTCTGCAAAAGCGTGGCAAGGACGGCTACGCCTGCGTCCACTGCCATGCTAGCCATACGCTGTTCAATGCGACGTGGTCGACAGCGATGAACGTCGTGGATACATCGGACCCGGAGAACAGCCTGATTCTGCGCAAGCCCACGTCGACGGCCGAAACGGAAGGAGTCGCTGGCTCAACTCAAACGGCGCATGGAGGCGGCGTGCGATTCACGAAAGACTCACCCGAGTACATCACGATACTGCAGTGGATCAAGGGCGCGAAGGAGTAGCATCGGGCGAGGCCGCGGCCCGCGTGTACCAGTGCTTGGCTTCCTCGGGATCGGCCACCACGCCCAAGCCGAATTCGTACATCACGCCGACGTTGTACATCGCGGTGTGATTGCCCATGTTGGCCGCGCTGCGGTACCACTTCAGCGCCTCCTCATAATTCACGTCGACGCCCTGGCCCTTCTTATAAAGATCGCCGAGGTTGTTCATGGCCTTGTCGTTTTCGGCGTCGGCCGCCTTGGCGAACCACCCCTTCGCTTCTGTGTAATCCACCGGCACGCCTTGCCCGTCGCGATACATCACGCCGAGATTCAGCATCGCCTGATCGTTGCCCACGGCCGCCGCGTTGCGGAACCACTTCAGCGCCTGATCCAGCCGCTGCGGTGTTCCGCGGCCTTGATAATACAGGCTCCCCAGGTTGCACATGCCCTGGCTATCGCCCTTGGCCGCCGCCTTGTGGAACCACGTCAGCGCCTCCTCGAAATTCACTTTGGTGCCTTCGCCTTCGCTGTACATGACGCCGATATGCATCATCGCCTCGGCGTCGCCTAACTGCGCGGCTTCTTCAAACGCGCGCAGAGCGGGGCCGTAATTCCCGGCCTGATACATGGTCATCGCACGCTTGAAAATGGCGGCCTCTCCGGCCAAAGGCGACTCGCTTTTTTGCTGAGGCGTCTGCCCTTGCGATTGAGCGAATATAACCGCGGAAAACATCGCGGCCAATACAAACTTCATGCTTTCATTTTCGCGCGGATTTATGGAATGCGCACGACGCCCGTTCCGGCTGCGGGAAAATTCTTCATCACCAATGGATCGTGCCCAGGGACGACCCACTCCGGCTTCGTCGCGATCTGCTTCATGCGATCCTGCGCGCGCAAGTTCGATTCCGCGTCCAGCGTCTGCGCGATCGCCGCGTGTTTTTCGAGATTTTCATACAGGTATGCGTTGTCGCTGGCCAATACGACGATGCCTCCGGCCGTTCGCACGCCGATGTATTGGGATTGATACGTATGCTTGCCGCCCGTGTAGGCGGTGATGCCGGGCAGGATTTCCTGCGCGTCGCCATGGACCAGCTTCACGCGTCCTTCGGTATTCATCTTTACCAGGCCGAGCACGTCTTCGGCGTCCGCACCCTGGCCGCGCCGCGATTGCCACGCTTCGCCGGCGTAAAACTCCAACTCTTCCCGCTGAATCCAAATCCTCGTCTTGGGGAACAGATCGAAGCCGTCGGCGTGATCCCAGTGGATGTGGCTGATGATCACGTCGGTGATGTCTTCGGGCTTCAACCCGGCGTTTTTCAGCGCGTCGGATGGTTTTTGAAAATCCGCAGGATGCCACCGCTGCACGAACTTGTCGCGGTAAAAGCCGCAGTCGAACAGAATGTTCTTGCCGCCGCCCTTGATCAGCCAGACGTACATCGCGACGTCCATCTTGCGATCCTTGTCCGCACCGGCGACCAGGCCGGACACCGCGAAATCCTTGAGCGTGGCGTAGCGGATGCCGTATATTTCGTAGTCCTGCGCGCACGCGCTGAGCGCAGCGGCCAACAGCAGAAGTGTCCTCATGATATTCCCGGAGCCTCATGTCCCATGGCCTGCGTGTACTCCACGTAGCTGCCTAAATAGAGGCGCGGCTCGCGCTCGGTGCCCGATTCGCCGCCCAATTCCAGCACGCGCGATGCCAGCCCGCGCAAGAAAGAGCGGTCGTGCGAAACGAAAATCATCGTCCCTTGAAAATCCTTCAGTGCCTCCACCAG
>Ga0209698_10000853_pt1 | contig 35125 bp, 37 predicted proteins | sample LitLauG_LLR_2012_FD_187203 | JGI IMG/M metagenome (GOLD analysis project Ga0209698, IMG submission 187203) | Freshwater sediment microbial communities from Pennsylvania, USA - Little Laurel Run_MetaG_LLR_2012 (SPAdes) (version 2) | ecosystem: Environmental > Aquatic > Freshwater > Creek >... | reverse complement strand
TACCGTGGGTTCGAATCCCACCCTCTCCGCCACTTCCTTTATTTTCTTGTATTTACAAGCCTTGGTGTCTATCATGGTGTCTGCTTTGCACTAGTTTCCGGCCAACTATCGGCGGAAAAGAGGCTTAGAGACATGTCCAAACGAGGCAACGGCTACGGCAGCGAAACTCGCGTCAATATTCTCAAAAAGGTGAAAGTCGGGAAAAATTGGAACCTCTACCCGGCCGTTGTGGAGCCTAACGGTAAGCTCCGCGATAAGGTCCGGGTGCGCGGCAAACTCGAGGTTCATGCCGAGGGATACTACTACATCGAGTGGTGGCAGGACGGAAGAAAACGCGAGCAAATCAAGGATCGGGCCGAAGTCGTAGACCGGGCGCGTCGCAAAGCCCTCGAACTGGAAGCGAATCGCGCGGGCATAGAGACCGTTCAGGAAAATGGGAACGGCAAAGGGCACACCGTTAACGAGGCCGTCGCCTCCTACCTCAAGGACATGGAGCCGCCTCAGCGCGAGCCGAGAACCTACCAGGCGTATAAGCATTGCTTGGAGGTCTTCACAAATAACTGCGCGAAGAAGTTTATCCAGGATGTGAAACGCGAGGATGTGCTGGCATTCATTCGCAAGCTCTATGAACTCGGATGCGGCCCACGCACCGCCTACAACCGGGCGGTGATTATTTCGCAGCTCCTAAAAGCAAACGGGATCACCAAACTACTTCGCAACCGGGACTGGCCGGAATATGTGGAACCGATCCGTCCGATCTACGAGGAAGAGGAAATTCAGGCGCTGCTCAAAGCGTGCGATGCAGATCAGCGCGCTCTCTATCTTTGCTATCTTCTGACCGGGCTTCGGGACAAGGAAATGCGTCATTTGACTTGGCGGGACATAGACTTCCGTACCCATGTGGTACGCGTGACCAGAAAACCTCTCTATGGGTTCAAACCCAAAAACAAAGAAGAGCGTGAAGTTCCGGTGCCGGCGTCGTTGATCGCCGCGCTCAAGAGATATAAGGGGTCAAAGAAGCCGAGTGCGGACGGCCTAGTCTTTCCGAACGAGTCGGGTCGGCCGGATAAACGGCACGAATTCAAACTGAAGCGCATCGCCTTCCACGCGAAACTGAATTGCGGGCAATGCTTTTCGAAACACGGGAACAAGTGTTCGGACGGGCCCTACTGCTCAAAGTTTTTTCTCCATAAGTTTCGGCACACGTTTGCAACGCGGAATTTGCAGGAGCACGTCTGCGACATTAAGACACTGCAGAACTGGATGGGACACAAGGACCTGGCTTCGACGATGGTTTATCTGAAAGCAGTGCGGAATAAAGATGTAATGGCGCGTGTAAACTCTAGTGAACTGGCCGCGCTGGCGGTCTGAAACTGCTTGGGTTCGACGCATGGGTGAAGGTACTTACTCGCGGGCACTTCGGCTAGCGAAAGCGTTGCAAAACGATCTTGAGGAGCGTGTCAACCGTAGCTTCCGGGACCTAGGTGATCCATACCTTGTACGGGCACGGCTTGTCAGTACTCGCATCAAGAGCGAATCCAGCTTGCAGCGGAAAGCAAAGGCGAAGGGATGGTCGCCAGAGCAGGCCGTTGAACGCGCAGAGGACTTCCTAGGACTTCGAATTGTATGCAATAACCTGCAGGATGTGTATCGCGCAGCCGAGCTTGTCACAGAGGCTCTTGAAGGTGCGAAAGTCAAGGTAAAACGTAGGGATTACATCGCAGCACCGAAGAGTTCCGGCTACCGGGCTATCCACCTTCTGCTCGGGAGCGAGATGAAAATTGGGTCGGATGCAATGACCATCGGGTGCGAGATTCAGATTCGCACGCTTGCACAGGACGTGTGGGGTCATTTGTCCCATGAAGATATATATAAAGGAGATGCATCCGGGAGGTTAGTACAAAAAACAAGAAGGCTCTCGGAGATTCTATCGAGAGCAGACAGGATCGCAGAGGAAATTCGAAGGGAGGTAGTTAGACCAAGGAAAGGACGTAAGCCCACTGTCGGAGCCGCGCTTAATAGATCTTCGATCGCCTTCCTTTATCACCGTGCTTTCGGCGAGTATGCTCCTGACTACTTGGTTGAATCCATCCTTAGAGAATTCGGGAGTGCTTCGCTTAGAGCAGATGGACTGGATCAGACGCTCCAAGACAAAGAGCTTCTTGGCAGACTTCACGATGCATACGCTGGTCAGACGCGCTGGGGACCAGGACCAGAGCAACTGTTTCGTTGGGCGGTAATAGCGTCCATAAGTGGCGTCGCCGCAGGGTCAAAGGAAGCTGCTCGGGAAGGAAAGGCAGATTGGAAGGACGTTGATAGACAGTATAAAAGCGAGCTCTCGTCGTCGATTCCCGGAGATTTGGGCGAAATGCGGCGGAGCCTCGTGGCAGCGGAGGATGATGGAGACGCGGAGTGGGACGCCTACCAATGGGCAGAATATTTCGACGCAGGCCGGACCTGCGAGTTCTGTGGGACCCATTTGGTGGAGGTGGATACACTCTCAGAAAGGTTCGTCAAGCACTTTCGGCTGAGAGGCAAGAAGGCAGAAGAGGCTTACGAGAAGATCCAGGAACTGCTGCTTAAGGCCGGCGTGGAAGATGCGAATGGCAGTGCGCTCTGCGGTCATTGCCGCTATAGCATGAGCAAGGACGATTAATCTTCAACGCCAATCGCACTTTACAATTGGTCGTCTTATGCGCCACCAGAATGAGCGAGCCAAATTCACTCGTCCACCAGCTACGATACTGCTGAGCGGAGGAATCGATTCGGCTACTTGTTTGGCATACTACTTGGGTGAACGATTCAAAGTTGATGCGCTCTTTGTTGATTATGGCCAGTTTGGCGCGCCCAGGGAGGTTCGTGCCGCAAGGCTAATTGCTCGCCATTTCCGAGTTCCACTAACAATTTTGAAAGTGACCGGCATGCGCAAGAAAGGGCCGGGCTTGATTGTTGGACGGAATGCATTCCTTCTTTTGACGGCCGCGCTGGAGTTTGGGGTTAGGGCCGGGCTCATCGCGATTGGGATTCACTCGGGTACGAACTACCGCGATTGTTCTCCAGTTTTCGTGCGGAAGATGCAAGCGGTCATCGATGTCTGCACTGGTGGCAAGGTGCAGATCAGCGCTCCGTTTCTGAAGTGGGGCAAGGGAGACGTGTGGACGTATGCCAAGACCAAGAAGGTTCCGCTCGCGCTAACCTACAGCTGCGAACGCGGCTTGGCTCAACCCTGCGGCTCTTGCGATTCCTGTAGGGACGTGGAGGCATTGAATGCTGGCGCGAATCACGAAGATTGAACATCCTCTTGGTGCCCTAATTGATCTGCCGAGGTTGGTCCCGGCATTTTCGAGCAAAGGGTTCCCTTTCCTAAAAGGAGGCAAGACGAAGTCGAAGAGCAAGGCAGGCAGAAAATATCGACCAAAATCTGCAGGAAGAATAGAGCCAGTGAACCAATGCAAAATCTCTGAGACTACAGTCGCGCTGGAGCTAGTCGGACCCTTCATAAAGGAGTCCATTCTGCTAAGCGCCTACGACATTCATCACGGTCATCTGCGAACGCCGGAACGTTTTTTTCGGGAGAAGGAATTGGTCTTTCTGGATAGCGGAGGATACGAACTCTCGCCGGGTTTTGATCAGACGGAGCCCGTGCACTGGGGCACGCCTAAGAAGGCATTCTCGCGTGACAACTATCTGGAGGTACTCACTGGCCTCCCCGGAAGCTTGCCATTTGTGGTAAGCAACTACGACTGGGGGGCGCGAGGAAAACCGCTCATGAAGCAGATACTTCTTGCTCAGAAGCTATTCGGTAGATTTCCGCATTTCTTGAAGAATTTTATTGTTAAGCCGGTTGGGAATCACCGGTACATAGAGGTGGATGAGGTTGTTCGGCATGTCAAGAAATTCTTGGCGTTCGATATTCTTGGAATAACGGAAAAAGAACTCGGCCGGGACTTAATGGAGCGACTGAAAACCGTTGCGAAGCTGCGGCTTGCGATGGACAGGGAGAGTGTCAAAATTCCGATACACGTTTGGGGCGGGCTCGATCCTGTCCTCACGCCTCTGTATTTCTTTGCTGGAGCTGAAATCTTTGACGGAATTTCCTGGCTGAGGTACGCCTACATCGACGGGGTCGCTGTATACCGTGACTCGTACAATGTCCTTGTCGGAGGGATCGAGAATCCGTTAGACCGGGCGAGAGCGCTCGTGCTAATTGACAATCTCGGATTCCTGCGAAGACTCGCCACGAGCTTCCGAGATTTTGTAATCCATAAGGGAACGACGTTTGACATGTTTGGAAGTCGCGCCGCTGCATTAGAAAAGGCGTATCGCGCTTTGGTAGCCGAAGTACCCGAAATTGAAGGAGGTCGATAATGAGCGGTGGCGGCAGAGCGAGCTATTTTCCGACGAAACCCGGTCCACTACAGGACCTGATACGACAATCCGGAGAGGATACTGAGCAAAAGAGATTGGAGAGCAGCATCAACGACTACCTCCAAAACCTACTAGTCAGTCTAAATGAAAGAGACTCCGAGAAGGTTCAGAAATATGTGGATGACATTCTGGGGGTTCTCGGGGAGGAACATGAAATTGAAAGATTTCTTTTTGGGGGTTCAGTGGCAAAGCACACTTTCGTTGACGGCCTGAGCGACATCGACGCGCTGGTCGTTTTGAAAAGAGCTGATCTTGAAGGGAAAAATCCTAGAGAGGTGCTCAAGAGTTTCTTCGATTCGCTGCACGACGGCCTAACCCACGACCATGTGGTAACTTTGGACAAAGGCAACTTGGCAGTTACAGTGACTTACAGAGACGGTACGGAGATTCAGCTGCTCCCTGCTAAGCGTCATGGAAGGGAGATTTCCATTTCCAATGAGGATGGAAGCGCGTGGAAGGTAATCAATCCAAAGGTATTTCAGCGTGAATTGACCAAGGCAAACGAGCGACTAAACCGTACGCTGATCCCGACGATCAAAGTCATGAAGTCAATTCTTTCTAGCCTTCCCGACGATGTTAGGCCGACCGGGTACCATGTGGAATCCCTTGGCCTGGATGCGACAAAGGGGTATCGCGGGCCGAAGACCTTGAAGTCTCTGTTGCTTCATGCCTTGACAGGTGCGTCGCGACGTGTACTGTACCCCATCGCGGATATCACGAATCAGTCTCGTCACGTAGACGCGTATCTCGGGAAAAGAAATAGCGACGAGCGAGTAAAACTTTCAAACGCGGTGGCCGGAATAGCCAGACGGTTGAACGCGGCGTCCACAGTCGACCGCTGGAAGGAAATAATCGAAGCATAGGTGGTTTTCAGATAGGACTCAGGGACAGAACTACCCTCGGTCCCAAACACCGCCTTTGCTACCTTGGAACTGCTGACATTCAGTTGACATGGGGGCAATTTGAGCTTGCACCGGATTCTGGGCGACGTCCTGAGCGGAAGGGCATGAGGTGCGGCGTCCGATCGGGTCATGTGGATGGGGAGAGGATCCAGAATCTTCTGGATTTCTACATACTTGCTAAAAGGGTTGTAGTGGCCGAAGGTTTTGCCGAAGAGATTAAATGGCAAGAGAACATTGACTTCTCAAGTGTTGGCGAGAGCTTATTTCTTCGCGAAGCAGCTTGGGTTGTCTTGTCTGCAGGAATGCGGGAATCCGTGGTTCGTAGCAAGTTCTCGGCATTTTCTGCGGCCTTCTTCAATTGGGTTAACGCTAGTGCGATAACCAAGAATGCTCAACACTGCCGGAGGACGGCGGGCCGCGTTTTTGCTCACCCGAGGAAAATCAATTCGATCATCGGCATTGCTAGTACAATTCAGGACTGCGGGTTCGACGCTTTCAAGAGGAAGATCTGTGCCGATGGAGTTGAATTCCTTCAATCTCTTCCGTTCATCGGCCCGGTGACTTCTTATCACCTAGCGAAGAACATTGGTTTGAATGTCGTGAAGGCTGATCGGCACATGGTGCGAGTTTCTGCGCTAGCGGGATACGCGAATCCCTCAGACTTTTGTCAGATGATTTCAAACGCCGTGGGTGATCGACTCTGCGTCGTTGACCTAGTCGTCTGGCGTTATGCGACATTAAACCCTGGTTACAGGGAATTTCTGGTTCGGTTCCTTCATTAGTTGGTGAGACTGCTGTAGCTCTTCTCCGATGGGTTTCTTCCAATCGACGTTCCGGGTCTATTTTAGTCGCAGTAAACGAGGTCGCAAATCCATCATTTTTCGAAATATCTCCGCCTGATTAATTGCATCGGCTAATGCGTTGTGCCGGTTCTCTTCAGGACCTTTGGTTTTGAGTAGGCGAGGCAATTTACTTGATTTTGTCTGCTCCCATTGACAGCCCGCTAGGCCCATGTAGTAGGCCTTGATGTCCAAGGCGTCAAATCCGAAAGGGTTGCTACCGAGGAATTTGTGGAAATACCAATTCACAAAAGACCAATCGAAGCTGGCGTTGAATGCTACGAATACGGGAGTGCCCTTATCAGCCGTAGCGGTCAACCAATCGGCGAACGAACGCATGGCCTGCCGCGGTTCTTGGCCTGTTCGGGCCAACTCCTGAAGATTGAAACGCGAAACCTTCAAAGCCTCTGGAACAAAGCGTTCGGAGATCGGCTGAAGCTCTGCATAGAAACGCTGGTCGGGTGAGTCGACACGGCATGCTCCTAAGGAAAGCATGCTGTACTCTCCGGGAATTGGGCCCGATGCTTCTATGTCAACGGAGAAATAGATTTCGAGATGTTTCATCCGAGTCCTCTCGGACGGACAAGAGCCGGCATATTTATGTTGCGGGTCCAGTGCTCTCTGAATTCCTGGCGGCTCTTCGCGGTGGTTTCAGTTGGGTCCCATAGATATGTTTCCAAACAACTGGGATCGAAGGGGACCTGAGTCCCTTTTCTTGCCGTGACGATTACGCGCTGCGTGTTGCCGAGCGCGTATCCGAGCTCCATGAAACAGTTCGGTCGAACACCCGTAAGATCGACTAGGACAACTTCGCTGTGGTGAAGGCTGTCGAAGATTGCCTGATTCATCCAGGCATATTCGTTTGGTCCGATGCCCATCTGCAAGGGCTCAAAGCCGAGGTCAATGACTGTAGGGTCTATGATGTTGCGGAAGAAGTTTTCCACGAGCGAGTAATCCGGGAGGTCCTTGTTCAGGAGGCGCACATAAAACACGCGCGGGGGTACCAATTGCTCAAGCAAGTGAATCATTGCATCGCACACCTGTTTGGGTGGGACTGTGCCATTCTGTGTGCGGGTGCGGTCCAGGAGCTCTGCACTAGATTGGCCGGGTACAACCCTGAAAAACAAGTTTGGATTGCTGAGTGCCTCGCCGAAAAGTCGAGATGCCCCGCCAGAGCCATCGCTGCAGCTTGCTCCGAGATCGAGATCGAGGGGAATAACATGCTTTCCTCGGTTGGCAAACTCCTGCGCCAGATGCTCGACCCCTTCGCCGCCGCTGATTCCTATGAGTATGTCGCCGAATTGTGCTTGCCTTGCGCGTCGTACCGCGCCTGATCCCCAGCCGGGTTCAATGAATTGAACGGTCATGGACTTCGCGCTGCGCAGGGCAGTATAAATCTCCAAGCATTGCTGTGGGATTTTTTCAAAGGTTTTCTGCGTACCTACAGCCACGATCAGTCGTCCTGGAATTCCCGACGGTCGGGCCTGGCCAGCATCGAGGGCTTTCCGCAAAACCTCGGCCACCGTCCAATCAAAGATTATGGACGGTCCATCTGCTCGACCCTTGAGCTTGGGATCGTTACCAAATGAGACGATGAAATTGGCACCTTTGACGGCAAGGGCGTTGGCGAGTTCTGAGACGAGGGTGTGTGCGTAAGTGAGATTGACTTTGGGGGACTCAGGGTCAGCGCTTCCAGCGATTAGGATTCTTCTTCCTTCGAGTTTCACGAGGTTACCTCGGAGATAGAGGGAGTCGGTGCGATGGATTGGGCTGATTGAATGAGGTCTTCCTTTGTCAATTTACGGTCAGGGAAGGCCTTCCCCAGCGCGCTAGGTAATAGTCGAGTCCGAATATCGGAAAAGGTGAAACCTGGAGTATGTGGCGGTCGCGGTCCAGTAAGACTTACGAGTTCTTGAAAGACCTCGGAAGGGAAACCGAGACCGGCGCAATCGAGGCGAAGGAGTTCTTCTCGCTCCGTTTCGTTCGGCCTACGAAACTCCTCAAGATGGCCGACACGCCTCAGAATCGCGGGGTCAAGGGCGTCGAGACGATTTGTACAAAGAAAAACGAGAGTTCGTCCGTGAAGACGCCGAACATCATCGATTTTCTGAATCAAGGTATTTACTCCGACCTTGTCCTCGTGATGGCTTTGCTGGGTGTTCCTACTCGCTGCCAAAGAGTCGGCTTCGTCAATGATTAGGAATGAGAGTTTTGCCTTTCCAGCTTCGCGGGTAACAACTTCGAAGGCGCGATTAATGAGCATACTCATTTCACCGACGTTCCCGGTGCCGCGAACGCGTGTGCTCAGTTTGAAGAGCGTGGCCGCGCGCTTCATGTCCCGCGCGAGGTTATTTGCGATGCACTCAGCCGTCGCAGTCTTCCCCGTGCCTACGTCACCATGGAACACGGTGAGCGGATAACGGTCGGAGATTGGTTCAAGAAGGGCAATTCGTTTTCCATAATATTTTTGGCTCCAGGCATCCAAGGCATCCTTGTCGATCAGCAACTGCAAATCCTTTTTGATCTGTGTGTACCGAGCCTCAAAGCCAACGAGTCGCTTTGCAACGGCGGTGAGATGCAAGTCGGGTAATTCGATTTCGAGTTCGAAAACTGCGACGTGCTCAGCGCTCATTTAATGTCTCTCAGTCATTCTATTGGTAAGTCCAGCGCTGCATGCCAAAACCGTTGCTGGCAAATTGTCGGTCTTGCGTGCCATTCATGTCTCGGAAAGACGTATCTGTTGACGTGTGAGACCATCCTCCGATGATCCCGACGCGCTGCTTCACCGATTGTTGTTGGTTTTCATCGAGTTCCCACCAAGCATCAGATAGCGTAGCTATGATTTGCAGTCGGCCATTTGGAGTGCGGGGCCAGTTGTTACCTCCTGGGTCGTCAGACCTCCAACCAACAGCGGTCCTTGAAACCACATAGCGGCGGGCCCTGATCTTGTTACCCTGGGCGTCCCAAAGGATAATTACGACGGCTAGAAGATATCCTTCGTCGGCGAAGAGGGTCAGATCGGCGATGGTTTCCTCGACCTCGGTGCGTGACCGCAGGCCAGTTGACTGCGCGATCATGAAGTAATCGGCGCCGAAATTGTTCACGACTTTGCGAACATCAGCGATTGTGAATGTCGTTGTTTGGGTTCCCGTGGTCATCTAGTCCTCTATTGTGAATGAGCGTCCGAATACGGATTTCCAGAGCTCAATCGTCTCTCCTTTGCCTGTGGTAAAACTCGCTGTAGATAGTTTTTCCCAAGCAGTTTCCGCATTGTTCGTAATCTCTTTCCGTTCCGCATCCGTCAAGCGCTTCCCGACGTTATTTTCTGGATTTACAGGATCAAGAATCACGACATTGTCCTTTGGAAAAGTTTTCACAAGGCCGTTTTCGGGGAACGCGATTCGCTCCAGGAGTTTGGATTGTGTAATGTAGAGGAAAAAGCGCTGTAGTCCATCTTCGAGATTGGGAGATGGTCCTTGGGCGTCTTGAATGTGTGCGAGCACGAGTTCGATGAGGAACGATCGAAATGAGTCGAGCTCCTGCACATTCCTCCATTTCTTGACGAGACGCACAAGCGTGCGGTAGGAGGAATCAGAGTCACTCCTCTTCCGGATGAAGTCCAACTGGCCTTGCACACTCGTCTTGACAGGTTCGCTTTGTTGGGCGGAAGGCTGCCAACCGTATCCAGGTTGTTTAGGAATTGGGACTACAGGGACAAGGTCAACGTCGAGACCTGAGTCGCGGAAATGAATACCGAGGGTCCGCGGCTGGATTTGAAAGTCCTGTTGGCTTTTTTGAGGATACACAGCGCGCACGAGCGTCAGAATAATTTGGTGGAGAAGTTGGATGTCACTCTTGTCCGCTTCAGATAGGTCGAGGTAGACGGCCACATCGGCGTCTATGCCGTCGTCACCTCTTGGCCGAAGGCTAGTGCCTTTTACGAGGGAGCCCGTCTTCTTGAAGCCCGTGACCCGGAAAGAGCCATCTTGCTCAATTTTCGATTCGAGCCTTCCAATCAAGAAGTCCACTTGGTCGAGATACTCCTTGCGTTTTCCCTGAGGAAGCTTCAAGGCTTTTGAGACGAAGTATTCAACTTGTGTGTCGGTAAGTTTCATTGTGGAACTGATCTCCCGTAGTGCTGCTTGGTGAACCGATCTGCGGCTCGCTCCGCTGGTTGCGAGTTACTCCTGCATCGGCTCAGCCGGCGGATCTGCGCGTAGGCTCAGATAGTCCATGTTCCATCTCTTCAGCTGCGTGGACATCGCATACGTCATCGCTTCGTCCGAAATCGGCTCGCATCCCACCAGCTCGATCCATTTCCATCCGGTGGCAGCATCAAAGCATCGCTCCCGGAATGCGGCTGCGATTGACGCTGCAGCCTTCTCCGCCGCTTCGAGTGCGGCGGCCGGGTCATCTTCTGTGCTGTAAAGAAGATCGATCCGAAGCACGTACAAATCCTCCGGACCTTTGCGGTCCTGTTCGACCCCGGCATCCACATCGAAAAAAACCGCCACCAAGTGTTTGCCCAACGGTTCGAGAATCTTCGCTATTCGTTTCGAGACGCCCGTGTCGTCCAGGCGGCGTTCGAACTCATCTGGAAAGGCCGCGCGACGATACCGGGCCGCAAGCCACCGCTGCAGAACGGAGCGATCTTCCGGCTTCACGACAACGCTTGCATTCGGCGCATGGTCGGCAAGTGCAGCTTTTTTAATTTCTGCCTTACCTTGCGCCCGTATATCGAGATAGGTCGTCACGCCGTCAACAGCGCATTCCAGATGTAGCCTGCGCGAATTTTTGGCGTGCGTGAAATTTCCGTTGGCCGCCTCGACTCGCCTTGCAACAATGATTTCAATGGACGGCTCCGTTTCGGGACCTTGCGCCAAGTCGCAGTCATGCGAAATAACGACTGCGAGTGCGGACCCGACGTCATCGGCTCGCACGACTCCAAGTGCGACACTAGATTCGTTCGTCAGCACGTGGCCCTGCCGCCACGGAGTGTCACGGTCCCATGCCGCCATCGTTCGTCATTCCTTCTCATGCAGCATCGGGGCACCAATTTCTCCGAATGCTTCTCGCGAAGGCCGTTTGCGTCCGGCAAGACGATTTCGCAGCGCTTCACGCTGACGGAATTCGCTGCGGACAATCTCGATTAGGCTGCGCGCCGCCGTATCCGCGGGATTTCCATCTTCCAAAAGCTCGAAGAAGTTCTTTCCGTTCTTGATTGGTCGACGCAAAGCTTGCGATGTGCCGCGTAGCCCCTCGACGGCAAACAGGTCGGCCGCCTTCGCGAGTTCCGAAAGTCTGGCCGCATTCTGTGCAGCGACCGGTTTTCCAGCCTGCCAGTCATAGATCGCCTGGCGCGAGACTTTGAGAATGCCCGCCAAATCTGTGACCGTCGGGTTTAAGACAGCTCGGATGCGGCTGATGTTTTCCACAACCGTTGGACCAACAATCGTGTCAGCGACCCGGCCCGACCATTCGTAACCAGCGAACGGGTACCCCATGTTTCCGCGACTTCTGACATAGACAAACGTCGCGTCTCCTCCCGTACCAACTTCAAGACCAAGGGGCCCGATTGGAGCTTCCACTTTGGGAGCCGCGAACGACGCGGCGGACCGGGACGCAATTGGCCAAATTGCCGTAGCGTTTGTCATTTCACCCCCATGCCTTCAACGCATTTTCCGTGACGCTTGCTCGAAACGTCTTATCGATTCCCGAGTGGATGAGCCCCAGTTGCTCACGGATGCGGTCCAAGTCAAACCTCTCTCTGGACTCACTCCATCCGTCCGTGTCGATGATCGCGTGCCGTCCATGAAGCCCTTGAAATCTCTTCCCAAGGGACAAGGCCTGCGGTTGTAAGTCAGGAGGGAATCCAATCTCAGCCTCCTGGATAATCACTCGCGAGCGAACGTTGACGTTCTCTCTCTTGACGAGAGTCTCCGAAAATGAATGCACAATCGTGTCGTCGATTTTTTCCGTGAGACCTAAGATGGATGCCGATATATAATCCCGCACAGTCTCGCCCGCCTTCGGGAACACGGCATCGAGGTAACGGATGCCGATCCTGTCTGTGTAGCTCAAGCTGACCGCGTCATTAACTGCTCGAAGCCCTTTTAGAAAATCCGCCAAAAAAGTCTCAAACACATCGTATTCTGTGGTCTGAAATGAGAGTGCGCCCTGGTCGAGAATGAAACCGGACGTGCGTTCCATGTTCCCAAACAGGTATCGCGTCGTTTGCGCCATCGGGAGTTGGGTTGGACTGCCTTCACTGGACGGGGCAACATTGAGATTCAGGTTGATCGTGGCCAAGAAGCTCTTTTGGGCGTCTGGGAAACCTTCTTTGCGAAGGCGTTCTTGAATCTGAGGCGCGTACGTCTCGAGCGAAAGAATTGGATTGAACCGTACTTGGGCAATGGTGAAGTACACTGGAGCTGCTTTCATCTTTGTTCCCATTGCGGCCCTCCTACTTGACAGTCAGCTTTACACTTTACACCTTACTTGACAGGGCGTCAATGAGAATCTTGACTATCGTTAAACCGCTTGAATACAATGAGTTATCCACATGTAACCGAAGGACGAGGGAGCCGAGCAGTCCGATTTCTAAAGCGGCATTCCATCGCACGCTAACGGTAAACGACGCGCGGATTGACTAGCAGGAGCGTAAACCAGTTGAAAGTCATACCTATCCTTGTCCGCGTCGAAGCCACGTAAAGCCAGAACCTCAGATACGAACCGTTGTCCTGATCGGCGTTCTATCTGGAGAACCATGTCCAGGGAGTCCGCGATGTTCGTCTTGATGGCGCGGTAGGGCATTTCCACGCCGCTCTGCAACACACAGGTTGTGAACCTCGAAATCCCCTGGGCAGCAGAATTCGCGTGGACCGTCGAGATCGTTCCACTGTGGCCAGTGTTTAGGAGCTGCAGGAGATCGAAAGCCTCACCGCCCCGAATTTCCCCCAGGATGATTCGGTCTGGGCGGTGCCGCAAACTTGCCTTCAGGAGATCGCGGATCGTGACGGCAGGCAAGCCGTTCTGTTCACGCCGTGCTTCGAATCGGAGGACATTGTCTTTCTGAATCTGAATCTCCGCGGTGTCCTCGATCAAGACGACGCGCTCATCGTTGGGGATGAACTCTGTCAAGGCATTCGCAAGGGTCGTCTTACCAGTCGACGTGCCTCCGCAAATGAGGATGTTCTTGCGCTGAAGGACATATTCTTGCAGGCGTTCTGCGAGCTCTGCCGTTACCGTCCCAACCTCGACCAAGTTTTCCATTGTGAATCTGTGAGAGCTAAACTTTCGGATCGTGAGAACAACACCTTGGATGCTGCACGGCGGAAGCACCGCGGCAACGCGGCTTCCATCCGGCAATCGGGAGTCGAGGATAGGCTTTGCTTCTGAAATATCGTCGCCAAGTCGCCTAGCAATGTTTTTGACTGCGACGAGGAGGGATTCAGGAGTTAGTTTCACTTCGGGGACTGCTTGAAGGTATCCGGCTTTTTCAATGAAGACCCGGTCTGGCCCGTTCACCATGATCTCGCTGATTTCCGGGTCCAAGATGAGATGCTGGATCGGACGGAGAAATGGGAGAATCAGCTCGAACCCATTCATTACAGTTGTCCATCCGCAAGCTGGCGGAAATAGGACTTATTCACGTCGTTGAGGTACGGCTTCAAATAGCAAAACATTGGCGGCAAGGGATTCAACCCGTCGTAAGCCAACGTGATGGATTGCGCATTCTTTAGTTCGGTGAAAGTCTTCATGTCGAATCTGTAATCTCGCTGCTGGCTGTAAGTCTTGGATGTGCTGATGTGGGCCTTGTCAGCCAGAGGTTTGCCGGTCAGATAGCTCACCCTGGAGTCGTGACCGCTTTCCGAGATGTTGTAGTTGACGCGCCACTTTTCCTCCTGACCGCACAGTTCACTCGCGATCTTCGCGGAAAAGTCGTCCGACAGCGACAGGAAGATTTTCGTGCGGAAGGTTTGCAGCAAGGTTCGCCACGTTTCCCCTGGGAGGGTTGATTGCAAGGAGCTGATGCTCTGTGTCGCCACGACAGGAACGCACTTTGCTTGGCGCGAGAGAGAAAAGAATTTTTCGTCGCCACTCGGCTCGTTCACTCCGACCGTAGCAAGCTCTTGGTATTCATCGCAGATAAACACAATGGGACGCCACTCGTTGCTGGGACTCTTGGCGATATGTGGGATGCGATTCAAGACGGCCCGTTGAAAATCCATCTTGAGCATCACGCCGATGGCCCGCGCCAATCCTGGGTTCATGCTGGCGGGAAAATTCAAAGCAACGACCTTGCCTTGCTCCAATAAGGTTGCAATCTGAGGAAGGGGCTTTCGTCCAGATCCCTGCGTTTCAGGTTGTCGATACAGTTCGATAGGCGGGCAGAACATCCGTTTAACGCGGGGATTGTCGTCAAAGAGCGAGAGAAAAACCGAGATGCCTTCGACAACCGAGCTCTGCAATTTCTTATCGATGTTTTTCCAATCGTCGTTATACCAGCGCTTGACCGATTCCAGTTGTTCCTTTCTATCTTGGTCAACGCCATTTGGACCGCTTTCGTGTAGGACGGTCGGCTCAATTCCAAGTTTCTGCGAAACATCTCTTGCTGCGGGCGAATCCAGGACTCGGTAGAGCTGCCCACTCTCATCTGCCTCGAAGCCAGCCTCAGCAAGTTCTCGGGCGTAAGACTCGAAGGATTCGCGGGAGACGGTGAGAAAGGATTTTCCCAAGATGTTTTCCTCGGCCTGGCGCATCTTTCTTTCAAGCACTTGCGCTGAGATGGCTGACTCATAGACATCGAAGAGGGTGACGTAGCCGAAACCGATCTGATGCAGGATGATGATGAACTTGACCAGATTCGTGTACGCCTGCTGCCAGAAGGGTTCTTTGCCCTTGCCAAACAAGTTGTTTAATAAGGATGCGATTCCGTAGGCGAGCGCATAGCCTTCGAGATCGTTGTAAAGCGGGTTGTATGCCCACTCGGAATCTAGGCCGATTTCGATGTAGTCGCTGGCGCGGCCTCTCTTGAGCAGGATGTCTTTAACTTTGCCGCAAAAGTCGCCCTTAACTTCAAGCACCAGCCCGCTCGCTTTGGCGTCCGCGTCTGTTGCCCGGTAGCCCAACAATTGGTCGGTGAACGGATACATCCCGCCAGCCGTCTTTCCACTACCGGTGGCACCAATCAGGATTGTCCCGGTAAACAATCCGCGCTCGGGGATGATGAGCCAAGTGGGATTCTCCGCGGGAACTGGAAGGCGTGGATTGTGAATTTCCCCTATGACGACGCTGAGCTGATTCCGAGATTCCACAACCGGATAGAGTGGCAAAGGCTGCGGCTTTGGTGACCGTCTTGGCCGCAAGGTAAAGATGTAGAGCGCGGACAGCAAGAATGAATAGCCGATGTAGGGTGTGGTGAACAGCATCACATGATAGGAAGCCTTGAGCACCGCATACGTCCACGGGTCCCGGAGAGCGATCACACGGAGGAAGTATTCGTTCCACGTGACTGGAGCAAGGGCGGTCGTCATCGGCCAGGGCATCCTAAAGTACAGCGCTGTCCCCGTCACCAACGCCAATAGGACTGCGAGAAAGTTTTTCGAGTTGAGGACGCGTTGAATCATGCTGCCGTTGGTGCGTTCCTTGTTGTGTTCCTAGGAGTTGCGATTGCGGGTTGGGGTCTGTCAGAACTTGCAGGCGAGGTTGCATGATTCTTTTCGAGCCACTCGTTGAACTCCTTGTCTCGCCGGAAAAGGCGTTTCAAGGATTCGCCGATGATGTACTCGTGCGTCGCCCCTCCGAGGAAGGTTGCATAACGCTGAAGCATTGTGTGCGCTTCCTCGTCGAGGCGTGCCGAGACGACCTTCTTTTCTTGCTTGGGTTCGACCTTTGGAATTAGGGCCATCTTTTGATCTCCTCTGCTGTAATTGATTCAGGCTGGTTGGGTTTTCTTTCTGCAACCCTGCCGGCGACGGAGCGAGGAACTCTGCTGGACAACTTGGGCGGTAGCGACCCCCGGCGCCGAAGGCGTTGGGCGGCTCCTATGCCGCTCAAAGTGGGGTCGCTACCGCCCGCAATTCGGTTTTCTCCTCGCTCTACTCCGACGCTCCGTCGCTGATCATCTTCATCTCTTCTCGCTATTTCTACTTGCGGCCACTGGAATTCTGGCCGCAAATCCAAAAGAAAAGTCGCTTCGGGACCTTTGTCCGTCCCGAGAGCATCCTTATGCGCCGCCTCGAAAACTCTCACTTGTCGGCGCAATGTCTTTGAATTCATGGAAGTTTCCTCGTCACGTCCCGGAAATCTGCAAAGATCTGCTGCCGGAAAACTGCGGCAAGCTACGAGCGATGCCGTTCTCCGCAGAGTTTTCCGCACCACCTATTCGCACGTCACTGAATACTGAGAGCGATGAGCCGCACACCATCGTCCGAAAAACGCCTTTTTCAAGTGGCCGAACTTGCTCCGCTATTCGCATCAGTTCCGCGTCTGCGACAGCGCCTTTGCGCCACTTTTCGTATAACTCCTCGAACTTGCGGCCTGCGTAACGGGCCTGTGCTTCCTTTAGTAAAACTACGTCAGCACTTGCCACGCGCTCTTTTGACTCCCATGCCTTGCGCACACGGAAGTACTCCAAAACGTTTACGGGTTTCGAGTGGTCGGACACCCCATAAAGCAGGTGGTAGAACTCCGATTCTGCTGCCTGAAACAACCGCGTTGTGGGTGCGACATAGATAAACTCCACACTGGGAAGCGCCCGGAATAATTCAAGATAGGCGCGCAAGTGCGTGCCAAAGGCTTCGAGCGTCACCGCTCCCGCGTCTACATACGTGAAAGTGACAACAGGGGGCGAAGACAGCCGATCCACAAACATCGGAAACCTGTCCACGAAATAACGGGGCGTAATTTCGGCGGACCTTCTGGCTCGGTACTGCTTCACCGGAAGACTTTCCCTTGTTACTTTCCAATCCTTTTCAAAGAGCGAGAGCTTCTCCGCCTCTGTTTCGAGATAGCGGTGTTCGGGGTGCCTGAGGACGAAGTCCAACGCGACCAAGCGTGTCTTAACGTACTCCAGTTCGTGCTTCTTGCGCGTGCGCAGATTCTCTCGCTCGATAGCTTGATAGACCTTCCTGGCGAATAGGTGGTACACACGCCCGCCCGACCGATAGGCGTGGTAGCTCGCGTGTTTCTGATTGAGGAGCTTGCGAATAAACGCGTGGGACACCGATCCCGATTGCGTTCGCGCAAAGCACTTGAACTGGCGGTTGGTGAAGTAGCCGGAATGAGTTGCGACAAGGAAAAGAAACTCACTCTCACGCTTTGTGTAGCCGAGAAGGTGGAGCCCTTCGCGTTGGAATTCCGTCATGATCATACCGACAGAACCTCTCGAATCATGCCGGTATCGTGCAGGGCGCGACGAACCCGGCTGGTGTCACCGCTCCTGGCATAGATTTTGAAACCCGCTGCAGCCTTGCCCCGAATGCCTTCTTCCCGGTAGTTACGCGAGAGAAGCTCTAAGTTCTGCCTCTCGCTCCCGCCGTCCCGCGTTTCGTATTCCACTTGGATATCGGGAAGGTGGATGGTTGTCCCGTCAATCGTCAATCCCTGCTCTTCTGCAACTGCCGCGAGGAGCCTCTTGCGCTCGTCTCCCGAGAGGTGTCCTGCCGATTCCTTGGCGCGATTGATCGATTCCTTCAGTTCGAAATCGAGTCTCACTCGGGTCGGTTTTCCGCCCTTGTCGCGAATCTCTTCCGCGGCTTTCTGGTAGACCTTATAAAGGTCGGCATCGTGGTCGAGCTCCTTGGGTTTAACGAAGCCGTGATACAGCCTTTGCTCCTCGGGAAGGCCGCTTGCTTTCCTGACGATCCGCTGGCCTTCTGCGGTTAAGGTGACCAGCTTCCGGGCGCTTTTGTGGGCTCGGAAAAGGGTCTTTTCCTCGACCAATCCTTGCGCACGAAGGCTTTCGAGGTCGTATTTCAGACGCGCCTCATCACCGCCATAAACGAATCGAGCTAGATCGCGAGCGTCTACGGTGCGGAACGTTCCGATGTCCCGCATGGCCGCGATTTCTGAGCTATGCAGAGAGTAGCTTCGGCCTCCCTGGCGATATTGCGTTCTCCGGTCAGGCGACCGCTCTGGGGAGCTTTGCCCTGGCCTCTCGGGTCTCTCGGGCGTCATTGTCGAAGAAGATCCAGTAGGCCCGCGCCCAACCGAAGAACTTGATTCAGTTGCCTCTCGCGGGCGGTTCTCGTTTGCGGGCCTGGGCTCGGGGTCAAGTTGGTTCTCGCGATTTAGCATGTCCCAACGGGCCATCGCTAGCGCCTTTCCGCCAAGAACGGTGGGAGACCTTCGGGGCTCTCTGCCTGCATCTGGTTGTCGAAATGCGAGAGCTTCCTGCCGGTATCCTTGAGCAAGATTTTGCGGTTGATTGCCAGCGCCGCCGCAAACAGGTTCAGGCCGAGAATGCCGATAAAAATCGCCATACTTGCCCCGCAGTGAACAAGCAAAGCCTTCTTCGATGCGGCCAAGAAATTGAGGCGGCTCATGAGGCCAAACAACACCAGAATGAGCGCCGTCACCGATATAAAGAGAGAGTTGCGAATCATTTGAGGAACGCCTCGTCTTCCCGAAAATAGGTGATGGTCAGTCCCAGGGGATTGATCAGAATGTCCGCGTTTGGAATGTGGTCCCGGAACGAGAACAGGAAGCTCGCGGTGTAGAGCCTTCTCTTTGCCACGGAGTGGTCGGCTGGGGAATACTCGATCTCGAAGAAATCTACCGTCGCTTTGTAGGGAGCCTTGTCCATCGGTTCGACGACGACCTGCTGCACGTCAATGTCCCGCTCTGGGGCAAGGCTGTCGGAAAGAAATGTCTTGATGATGCTCTTCTGCTTGAACTGCTGAATCGTGTCCCCGGCAAGTTTTCCGTCGAGAAAGTACAACGCCTGGCTGAAGTCATCGTTGATGGTCGAGCGGTTGCGACGGTAATAAAGCTGGCAGAAGCGCGTGAGGAAGTATTTGGTCTCTTTGTATTCCGGCTTGTAGGCCAGACTCTCGTAGGCCACCGCCTGGGCTCGGCCAATTTCGTCGATTCGAATGACCATCGGCTTGAAGCTTTCGAGCGTGCGCACAATCTTCAGGTTCATCAAAACCAGCCCCAAGACAACGAGCGACAGGAGCGCTACGGCAATCTTCAAATAGCCGCTGGAGACAATCGCGGAAGCGTACTGTTCGAGGTAAAACTGTTTCGCTTCATTAAAGGTGTTGTCTTTCATGCCGCCGCTCCCAGGGCTCGTGAAACCGTGTCGAAAAGGTTTGTGGACGAGCCCCCGGAAGTGCCACTGAAGATGTGGCTCGTGAGCATCGGCACCTTGATAATCGCGTAGATGGCGGCCAGATACATCACCACGAGCACGGGCGATATCTTGATGAGGTCGGTCGGTGAAATCAGGCCCGTAATCTGGGCGTGGATGATGCCGTAGGTGAACTGGCTGACGATATAGAGGACGCCTGCGGCGACCACCTGATAGAACGAATATTGGATGAAGGCTTTGAGCCAACCCCAAAAGAGCCAGTCGAGTTGGGGAACGATAAGGAATGGAATAAAAACGGGGCCAAGAAGGATGCACACCGCTGTTGCGATAACGCCGAACGCTACAACGATAAGTGCTATACCTTCGGTAAGGACGGCTGCCAACCACAGCAAGGCATAGAGGAAGACGGCGATGGGTTGGGTGATTCCTGGCGCCTCAAGGTTGTTCAGTACGAAGCTCGTATCGTCGGCGATCCGTTGCGCGTTCGCTTGGCCGATTTGGTTGGAAAGGCTGGCCGCTTCGTCGGTAATGAGGTGGTGGAAATCGCGGCCAAACCCCGGAATGGGCGCATCGTAGTAGTTCACCATCGCGAAACCAAAACTGAGCATCAGGATGAGAGTCACAAAGTTTGCGAAGTGGAAGCCGCCGCGATGATCGCCGGCGGCCAGAGCCGCTTTGATGCCGTACCAAACCACCAGGATGGTGGCGAAGGCCCGGAACAGGTTTTGCCCCATTCCATCGAAGATCCCAAGGTTCTGCTGCACCAGGGTATTGACCGCTTGCAGCACTGCATCAAAAAAGTTCATGGTCTCTCCGTGGTTCTCCGTTCCGGGCCGTGTTCGCTATGGCAGCCGGTAACTGCTCAGGCTCTGCGTCAGGTTGCTGTTGAACGGAGCGAGATTCTGTGTCGCTTGCTGCCGCATCTGGATGGCAAAGTTCAAGTTGGCGGCGTTTGCGTCTCGTTGCTGCTTGGCCTGGAGAACTTGCTGTTCCAGGGCAGCAACTCTCAGATTGTTAGCGTCCTGGAGGGTGCGCAACGTCAGTACGTTGCTCGCGTTGATCTTGTTGAGAACGCTGACTTCGCTGTTGAGCGCGGCGTCGCCGGAAAGCGAGTCTTGTTCGAGGTTCGAGATCTGCTGCTGGAGGATTTGCGAGTTAGCCCGGATGTTCCCGACAGTTGTCAATGCAGAGACGTTTGCGCCATCGGCGAGTTCAAGGGAAGCGTAAACCGATTGCAGATTTCGAGCATCGGCGGGATTGATGGCACTTAGGTCTGCCTGGCTGTATGGTGACAGAGGGATGGTGGCCCGCTGATAGCTGGGGCTTACGCTCTGAGCGCCGTTCCCGTTGACCGCGCCGACCCATCCCCCGGTATTTCCGTAGAGGTCGTTTGCGGTGAAATTGCGCCACTGCGAGAACAAGGCACGGTACCTCGCTGGCATGTTTTGCAGATTTCGTGACATCTCGACCGCAAGGTTGTACTGGTTCAGAACCTGCTGATAGGTTTGCCGGAGCTGTACAAGTTGCTGGACGAGTTGTTTGTAACGAAGGACTGCGTTTGCGTAGTTGGTGGGGTCGTAAACGACACCGCCGAACTGGGCTTCAGAGACGACGGGAACTAAGAGCACCGCTGCGATAACGAGCGCTGCGGCACGGTTCCTCGTGAGGTATTTCATGGAGACTCCTTTCAAGTGTGGTGACTCCTTGGCGTTGCCAAGATCGGGGTTCGGGTCTTGCTGACACGCGGTGGAGGGGCATCCAGCGGTGTCGCGGATTGCATGCAAATAGCTGATGGGGAGTTTGGTGGTTTCATTTGACTCACTCGCATCACAAACCAGGTTCGATGGTGTGCCGGGCGTAGTCCGGCAAAAACAAATCTCCTGACAGATAAATCTTCACGCGGCGGCCCTCGCGGATCGTCACGGTGGGCAGGATGTTCAGGAAATGATCGAGAATCTCGGTCGAAGAGTTCGCGAGACTCGAACCAAACCCCGCGCGTGCGCGGTCAAGGGGTGAGCTTGTGAGAACATTGCCCGTTCCGGCTTCTGAAATGCCGCCAAGAATCCCCACGGCGAGCGACGCGCCGAAGATTTGCAAATAGTGGTTGTTCACCTTGTCGCGGAGCGCCGTTTCACCGATCTGACTGAGGCCCTTGAACTGGTCGAGGTTCACGGAATACCCGTCCGGCATGATGAGCCGGTGAAAGAAGACGGCCAGCCGATGCCCGCCAAGCGCCTCGACTTTCCTTGCTTCTCCAAGGACTTTGGTCCCTGCAGGAATAAGCACTTGCTGGCGGTCGTGCGAGTAGATGTCGGTCGTCACCAGGCACTCGACCGGCCCGGCAAACGTCCCGTTTAGGCGGTTGATGAGCAACGTTTCGAGGACCGTGCCTTCAAAGACTACGTATCGCTTCCCGGCGAACGAGTTGAATGTGCCGGGCCGGGGCGCGTCGGGACTCAATCGCTCTGGGCCGGTACCAGGCGGATTCTGCTGTTCGCTTTGGGCAGTTGTAATCGGTCTGGCGTCGCGTGCTGCGATTTGTCCCGCTGCCACGAGCTGTGCTTCCGCTTGACGGACCTGAGCGTCCAATTCGGTTGAGCCGGGCGCTTGCGGCGCGTTCTGCGCCGGAGGAGTGGTTGCTCCGCGTGATCCCAAAAACTGCTCGTCTTCCTGACCTCTCCGGTAAGTAAATGCAACGTTCGGGGCAAAGAGGGACAGATATTCCCGCTTCTTCTTGTCTTCCTTCACAGGATCGGGAGGTGGTTGCGTCCGCGCTGCGCCCCCTACGACTCCTCCCGGTTGGGGCATTGTTCCATCTGGAGATAGTGCGGTACCTCCCGGGGGTAGGTCACCAGCAAGCCCCAGCGCTTGAAGCCGTGCGAGGTTGGTCAACGAAATCGGCTGCCGCGTCGCCGCCTGCTCTTGCTGGATGGTTTGCTTGAAATCCTCGACCGTTGCGGCGCTGGGAGGCTGCACACGCGCAACCGCTGGCGGAGCTGTAGCGGAAGTCGTTCTGCGCTTGCTACCGCCTGTCAGCCACATGATCAGCACCATGACGACCGCAACCCCCAGTATTACCAGTTGCTGCGTGTTTTTGGGCAGGAGCCCCGCTGGTTTCGGAGCTTTGTTTTCAACCGTGCCACGCAATTGTGTGCTGCTTTCTGTTTCTGAAATTTTATCGTCTGGCATTGAATTCTCCTCACGGATTTCAGGGCGCTGTGGTGCGCACTTCTCGCTGGAAACTCAATCTCTTTTTGCCAAGAGCGAGATACCCCTGGTCCACAATCTTCGGAATCACATACACGCCGTTCGCCAGCTCGAAGTTGATGAGGTTTGGCTGGCCGTCCTTCACCTCATAAATCGTGGGCTTCTCCTGGGCGCTGCACTTGATGTAAGTGAATTTGTCGTCGTGGTAGATCGCTGCAACGGAAAACGGGGGCCGTGAGGCTTTTGCGCTGTAGACGTACTCGAATTGCAGCTTTCCCGCGTATTGCTCCCGGTACTGGCTGACCTCCCTTTGAGCACGGTCCTCCGCCGCTCGCACTGCCTGCGCCGACTCTGTGCGCGCTGTGTCGACGGCCGCTTTGTAGGCTTGGACTTCCGAAGCGCGAGCCAGCGGCGGGACGCCCGAGGCCCCATTAATCGTCGATTCTTCTTTCCGCTCAACAAAGATCTTGAGGTCCGGTTCCGCACTGGGGTCTTTGCTGATTTCCGTCAACAGGAACGAATATACGTGCCCGGTCGAGGTGATGAGATTTAGATTGCTCCGAATCCCTTGCTGCGCCGGATGGAGATAGCAAAGATTGTGAGCGCCATTGATGATCCAGAATTCTTTGTCTCCCGTTGTGGCGTCCAGAATCTCTTCGTTCACGGGCAGCACGATGAGTGTCGAGAAGCGAATCTTGGCGCGAACGGGAATAATGTCGGTCTCGGCGTATTTAACGGTTCGAGCGCCAGAGTCCGCCTGGATCGGTTGTACCCAGTCGAGCACCGCGGCACAAACGGAGACAATAACGGCAAGCACTGCGAAACGAAGCATTCTATTAAGCATCGGTTCCTCCTGACGGAAAACTACTTTTCTTTTTCGAATCGACTGACGACACAGACTGCCAGAGCTTTTCTCCAGCTCCCCATGACTGCAAAAAGAAGCTCAGCATCCCAAGAGTGATAGCCGCGCCCATGGCGATGGGCAACTCCTCGAATGCTCGGCGTGGAAACACTTCCTGAAGAGCCTGGGGAAGAACGTGTTCCCCCATCGCCAGCACCACCACCTGCGGCACGAGGCTCGCTACGATTCCGGGGTGGCAGAGCTCGAAACAAGTTGGCTCTTCGCTCATCGCTTCTCTCCCGCCAAAACTTCTAAACCTTTTTCGAATCCGTGCTTTTCGAAAGCTTCAGCCCGTCTCCGGTTGTCAAACGGGTCGTTGGTGTACAGCCAGTAGCTCTTGGGGTCTACTTCGAGGTTCGCGACTTTGGCGATTTCGTGGTTCTTGATAAGGAATTGCCGTTTGGGGATGAGCGAGGCGATGAGATTGATTTCCGTCTCATTCAAATGGAACTGGTTCCGGTACAGGTCCCTATCCATATCGGGGTTGGCGAGAAAAATCTTTGTGGCACAGGTTTCGATGATCACGTCCACAATCTCGGACTTCCGCAGTTCGTCGAGCGACTGCGTGGACAGAATCATGGCCGCGTTCTGTTTGCGCCAGGTCTTGAGCGCTTCGACGACGTAGCCCTTGATGCGCGGGTTTCGGAAAAACGTCCACGCCTCATCGATAAAGAACGCCTTGAAGATGTGCGTGATCTCGCGGCCCGTAATGACATGATTCGCCCGGTGGAGGATGTAGAACAAGAGCGGCTCAAGAATCTGCGGATACTGGTCCATTCCTTGAAAATCGAAACACTGGAAGCGCGAAAAACTCACCGTGTCTTCGGCGTTGTCGAATAGGAACCCGAACTGCCCGCCTGTCGTCCATTTGTGGAGCTTCAAGGAGAGGCTCCGAGGAAGCGTATTCGCCAGCACTCCGAGAGTGCGGAGTTCGGGGTCAACGCTATAGAGATTCTCGATCTGCTGATAGAGCTCTTGCTCTTCTTCAAGCGAGAGCTTTTCACCGTCGTGGTTATCGGCAAGGACATGGACAAAGAACGCGAGAAAATCGAGATTCGCTTTTGTTTTGGGCAGGCAGAACGGGTTGATTTTGAATGCGGCGCTGTGCGGACCCACCCTGACGTAACTCCCTTCAAACAATCGGGTCAGGTGCTCAAAGCTCCCTCCAAGATCGAAAATGAAGGTATAGGGATCGTATTTCTGCAAGTTCGTGATCAGGAAGTTCAGAAGAAAAGATTTCCCAGCGCCCGTTCGCCCGAGGATGACGGTATGGGCGGTGTCCTTGCAATGGAGATTCAAGTAGTACGGCGTGCGGTGATTGGTTTCGAGCACCGCGAGATACTCCTGCTTCAGGTGGCTATTGATCTGGTGCCCCGAGTGCAAGGTAAAAAGCAGCGAATAGTCCGCGTAATTCGTGTTGAGGATAGGCATGGACCGGAGATTGAAGGCATAGTTGCCCGGCACCGTCGCCAGATACGCGTTGAACAGGTTGTATTTCTCTTCGTAGAGCTGGGCATCGTGCATGGTGAAGACTTTGTAGAAATCGGCGCAAGCCGATTCCACTCTGGCGAGGTCCTGGTCGTAGACGACGACCGTTAGGGAATAGCTCCCAAAGTAGTTGCCTTTGATTTCCAGTTCCTTGAGCGCTTCTCCCAAATCGTGAATCTGGGCTTCCTTCGACTCATCGACGAGAACATCGTCGCTGCCCTGGGGTTGGTCTGAACTCGTAACATGACTTGCGAGCGACCGCTTTGTATTGTGGAAGTGCCGTCGGCGCGAATGAATTATGCTCCGGCTCCTCGCGGGGTCCTGCTTTTGCCACTCGCTGCAAAGAAAATAGTTGGCTTCGACTTCGAGGAGCCGCTTGAAGACGAGCGGAAAGCTCTGGGCGGAGGGTTCTTTGAGCGACAGGACCTTTACGTAGTAATCGTCAACACGAAGGAATCCTCGGTGACACTCGATGTGAGATTCAGAGACGTAGTAGTCCAGGAACGTATCGCGCTTCAGACGCGCATTTTCAATCTTCAATGGTGAGAAATTCAGGATTTGCTTCAGCACGCGGAACGCTTCGTCTTTTGGCAAAACGCGTATGCCGACAAAGTCGCCGACCTGCCCGGCAAAGCTCCGCGCTTTGGCATGGAGCGCGGACAACGAGTGCTGTAGTTCACTCTCAATCAGCACCACTTGTTTGCGCGTCGATAAGAAAGCGTGCAACTCTCGAATCGCTTCTTTGGGCTCAGAGACAATCTTCGCGAGGCTGTTCAGAATGGATGCGTTGTGGCGAAAACCTTCATATAGGACGACATAGCAAATCTGAAACGAATAGAGGGAGTCTGCCTTTGTCTTGAGATACTCCATTCGGTTTTGGATCGCCGCATTGACAATCGGGTTTTGGTAAGTCTTGAACGGGATGTTTTCGCGATTGCGTTTGAATAAATACTGGTACACGCGGCACTTCTCATCGAATACCCGGAACGCTGCGGTCAGCCGCCTTGTCAAGTTTTCGATGGTGCTGGTGTCCAGGCATTCGTAGTCCACGCCCTCAATGCCGAGAATGATTCCGACGTCCCCGCTCTTGGTTAGGAAGATTTCATCGCCCACAAAGCCGAACAGATTCACTTGCGAGCAAAGCGCGGCTGCCTCGCGGTAGTCCTTCGTGATTCGGTCGAGCCTAAACACGGCGGAACCTCCGCACCTGGACCGGATCGAATTTCATGGGATCGTACTGCGTGCGAATTCTTGCGGAGTTCAGCAGGAACCGGAGGATTTGCGGATCGGTCCGCGTCGCCCACCTGGCGAACAGATACAGCGCGAAAAACATGCCCATCGCCCCGGCCAGACTATCGAGCAAATTGAAAACGCACGCGCCCATGATCAGTGCGAAAAAGAACAGTTTCCGTTCCGCCCCCAGGATGGTGAGCGGGCGGTTAAGGGATCGAAATACCGGGTTCGTTTGCACGCTGGTTCTCTCAGACCCCGAACAGCCAGGTAAGGAAGTTGACGGCCAATACGGCCATGCCGATGCCGAAAACGATTCCGGCAAATGTCCGTTTTCCTCCGCCTTCGCCAAACGCGAACGTGATGCCTCCGATGACGATGGCAATCAGCGCAAGTCCTTTTGCGATGGGACCCGTGAACGCTGTTTGCAACACGTTCACGGCGTTTTCCCAAGGGGAATTGCCAGCCTGCAGGGCGTAGGCTGAACTCCCCGTCGCGAGCGTTGCTGCGACAATAAAGGATGCGTGCATAAGCGCCCGTTTGACGTTGTGCCACTTCCTTCGAGCTTGTTTCCTCATCGATCCCTCCTGCCGCCTTGCTCGCCGCATTGGGCGCTGGTGGCAAGGTATTCGCGACAAAGTTTCCCGTCCAATACTTTGCTGTCTCGGCGTAATAGCTAACATCTATGAAGGCTCGATTGAGGGATTCGGAGCGACGTTCGGAAGGGGTCCAAAAACACGAAAGCGCCTCGGCGGTGAAGCCGAGGCGCTTTGCGAAAATGGCCTATGCGGCCTGCTTTTCCTGTATCACTTCGATGGCGTCCAAAATCCTAGAGGCCGTCTGTTGCACATATTCGAGGCTCTCGAGGAGTACCTTGGAATCTCCTCCGTAGAGGCCAAGATAGTCCTGTGCGGCTGTGCCCGTCTCAAGGCCGATAGCCTGGCAGACAACATACGCCACGGATTCGGCTTCGGTCTCGCGGATGCGTTTATCCGTGTTGGCTCGACGATCTCCGAAGTGCATGTCCGCGTGCGCCAGTTCATGGACCAGGGTGGCGAAAGTCTCTGCCGCGCTCATGTCCGGTAGCAGGGTAATTTTGCCTTTCTCAGCCCTTCCTCGGGCCGGGGCGATCTCAGTTGAATAGTCGAGAGCGATGCCATTTCCTTTAGCGAATTGTTCTAGCCGCGAAAGGTATACGCTCGGGTCACCAGTAACGTTTCCGATTTCCGGCAATTGTTTCCCGGTTGTCTGCTGCTCATCCCACACGTACACTGCGCGGAAGCCAGCCACACGGCGCGCTTCGTCTGAGTTGTCGGTCTTGTCGATGTTTTCGCCAAGTTTACGGAAGATGGGAGCGAGAATCATGATGCCTTTTTCTCCCGTCTTAACTTGCCGTCCAAACGATTGCCAGGTCAGGTACCCCGCAACGTGCCCGGCATGGGGGCACTGTTTGAGAATGAGCAGCACGTTCAGAACTGAGTAGGTTCTGAAGTTCGCTATGGCCGCCAAGTACTTAGTCAACGCCTCGCTGTGTCCAGCGTTCAGCGCCTCGACCAGTTGCTCGATGGCTTGACTCGTGATTTTCTTGATATTTTCTGAATTCATTGTTTTGTCCTTTTGGTGATATGAAGGTTGGTTCCTTCGTAAAGAAACAGGAACCAACCGGAGTGCGATTCACCGAGGGGACAAGTTCCTCTTTGGAGGCCGAAGCGGATCGCAACGGTCCTGACAGGAGCGTTTTCACCTGGCGGGATCGTGTGCTAGCGAAGGCCGGCGCTAGCAAGAAAGTCGGCCTATAGACAACGGCTATGAGCCCGGGACATGGAAGTATTGGACTCCCCGAACGGGCTGAGACATTGTGTGAGTGGCAGCGCTCAAAACGCTTTGGTAGCAGAGACGAGGTGTTCCATTGAAACTTATCGAGAACTTGAAGAATAGAACCAAGGCGCTTCGGGTGGCCGAGGTCGCGGAACTGTTTGGCGTCACCCCGCAGCACATCTATAAGATGGCGGCCAACGGCAGGATTCCTTCCTTTCGGATTTCCGGCTCGGTGCGGTTTGACCCCGATGACGTAGCCGCTTGGCTAAGAGAAAAGCAGAGCGCAACCGTCACTGTGCGCAGGGTCGGCTCCACGAGAGTCGCTGCCTAAATCGCGGTCAAAAGAGATTCATCTGGCATCGCTGGCCATCCCTTGAATCACCGGTTCTGTTCGTGCCGAGCGGCTGGAACATCTCAAACAAGCGGCTCCTCAGTGACTTCAAGATTGCTGATCCATCGTCCCCGGAATACACGAGTCCCGTTTCAGCAGTCAGAAATTCATCCGCAAAACTGCGGAACACAATCCCTTCTCGCTCGGGACCTTGGACCCAAGGCAGCGTCAACGAAGCAACGCCATTCTCTGAGACTAGTTCAAGGGCTTCGGCATAAGTCGTCGCCTCATGGAACGTGTTGCGTCTGATGTGCGCCACCGCGAAGACTCGATTGAGGTCTTCGCCAAAACGGGGCTCGATGTCGCGGCGGATGGTTACCAGAGGCAGTTCGTGTAAGTCGGTGAGGCCAATTACGGGTTTGTTCATCAAAGCGTGGCCCTCGGGTAATGCCAGAACCAGCGGCTCGCGATACAGCCCTTCACAGGTCAGACCCGGTTGCCGGAGCGGCGAGAGAACCAGGCCCGCTTGCAGCGTTCCTCGCATAAGCCCTTCTGCCTGCTCGGAGGTAAACGCGCTCACGAAGCGGACCTCCGCTGCCGGGTGTGAAAGCGACAGGTGTTGACGCACCTTAGAAAGCACGCGCAGATCGATCAGGGGCGAATACCCTAAATTCCAAGGTCCCCCGATTTGGCCTTTTGCCGCACGCGCTCCTTCTATTGCACGTCCAGCGTGCAAGAGTGTGAGTCGAGCTTCGGCCTCAAATGCTTCGCCGACAAGGGTCAGGCGGACGTCTCGTTTTGTGCGATCAAAAAGTTGTGCGCCCAGGAATCCTTCAAGTTCGCGGATTTGCTTGCTTAAGGAAGGTTGCGCCACATGCAAACGTAGCGCAGCGCGGGTGAAATTCAATTCCTCAGCGAGAACAACGACATATCGATAAAGTCGAAGCTCGACGCCTGGATACACCCTACCCTCGCGCACAACGCAATGCCCTGGCACGAGGGGGACGCAGAAGCAGTGCAATTCGCCAGGCTACAAATCTCGTGTGCCCGAGGGCTGATGGTACTGTTACCTCGTGAGGCACTTCACCTGCCACTTACTTAGAGGCTGGGTATGCCGAAAATGTTTCCTACGCGTTGAGGATTTGTTTCGGAATGAGCTCCGTACCATGTGTACGGGAACTGACTTAATTCCAGGAATCCGCAGGGGATTTGGTGTCGCATGATTCTGTGCACGGGGCTAGGGGGAACTAGGCTGACATTTTCCATTTCGCTCTGAGGTGTGCGACTAGCCTAGCGATGATGGGGTTGAGGATTCCGCCCGACAAGGCTAACAGAAACGCTGGCAGGGCTAGTTTCAAATACTCGCTCGGTGCGGTGCCACTTCCGCCCTTGAGATATAGCGCGGTAGCAATGACCGCATGCCATCCGTAAGGCGGGCCGGTTATTAGGACCCCGTATAGCCAGTCTGCTGGTAGTTGCACCCACAAAGCCTCTACCGCGTAACACAGGGATGCCAAAAAAAGTGGTAGCCAATACGAATCGTACCACTCAGGAGCAATTAGAATGGAAAAATCCCTGATATAGTGATTCATGAATAGAGCGAATGCGCCGCCGAACATAAGGTTTACGACTGCGACCGAGAGTAGCACTGCTCTATTCGTAGTCACGAACCGCTCGTGGGCCACAGGCATCTCCCCTTTTATTTGCAGCCACCACTGCCGCTTCCACACTTAGCGCACGACAACGGACCGGAGTTTACGAGCCGGCATTTTCTGGCGTGGGGCATCGAAAGGAAGATCGAGGTGGTGCACATCGAACCGGGTCGTCCGGTGCAGAACGCGTACGTGGAAAGTTTCCACGGGAAGCTGCGGGATGAGTGCCTGAACGCGAGCTGGTTCGGGAATTTGTGGGACGCGCGGCGGAAGATCGGAGCGTGGAGAGAGGAATACAATGAAGAACGGCCGCACAGCAGTTTGGGGTACCGGACCCCGGCGGCGTTTGCCGCGGAGGTTGGCGGTGGAAAAGACGCCCGCCAGAGCGGGCTTGGAAATCCCGCAAAAGCGGCGGGATTTCCACTTTCCCACCGCCTCAACAACAACGAGGAACTCTCAACCGGAGCCGAAGATGTCATATGATCCCGTGCGCGGAACTAGGGGGCAGGCCAGTTTCCTCGATCAAATTGTTCCCCGTCATAGGCAAAAATGCTTGTGCCGGAAGTGGACGACTTGTAGATTCTTCTGCCGAATGGATCGTACTTGAAGCTAACAGTGCTGTGCTTCTTCTCGTGCGCTTAGCTGCAACGTACCATCAGTTCAGACCGCTGACCTTGAGACGTGTGAGCTTGTGGTTCTCCAGGTCGAGCAGGTAGGGCTCCGGGTCTGTAACCCCCTTCCAATTCCTGTGCCACTTCAAGAATGCGGCGATCTTTCCGTCCCCAGAGACTTTGAGTTCGGTCGCGTAGCCATTCTGGTCAGTAAGCTTCTCAATGGCCCCGGTGTCAGGATTCAACCGATACACGTCATACTCCACGTACTTGTTAGCAGCCATGAAGAGGATGCTTCCATCCGGCAAGTAGTTTGGGTAGGCAAAAATAGGGTGCTTGCGACTTATTTCCTTCGGAACGTGGGGCCGAAATGTGCGTAGGGGAGGGCCCGGAGTGGTTATCGAGTAAATCGCAATCTGCTGCTCCGTTTCGAGACCCTCCGTTACGACAACCATATTCTTGCCGTCTGGGGAGATGGAAGGTCGCGATGCCATATAGAAACGCTCGGTCGTCAACTGGCGCACATTTGTCCCATCCAGATTGGATGCGAAAAAACTCCAGCCGTGAGGATGTGGCTGCGCGACTGGCGAGTAGCTGCCGTAGACGTCCGCACGGGAAAAAACGATGGTTTGATTGTCCGGCGAGAAGACGGGCGACAAGTTGGTTAGGGTTGAAGGGAACCACTGGTGGACATCTGGTCTGTCAACGTTGACGATGACGATCCGAGAGCGCGTATGATCGCCGGGTTCATAAGCGAATAGTATTCTCTTTCCGTCTGGCGAGAAGGTGGGGCTTGTTTCCTTTCCATCTTTTGCAGCCGTCAATCGCTTCGCATCGCCGGTGTCTACAGCAACCGTATAGATGAGTGACGTGCTATCCTTCTCGGCAACCAAGGCAACCAGTCTGGCGTCGGGAGAGACCGCGACTGACGTGATCTGCCATCGCGAGGTACGCCCATACGAGGTACGCGCAAAAAGGAATAGAAGGACCAGTCCTCCTACTCGGACCCAAAATCCTAATTTTTCCTTAGTCCCCATTTTCAAACCTCGGTCAAACACTCTGTTCGCCCCTCACGGTGGTAGCTCAAATTAGCTGCCAGGTCGGCAAGGTGCCCTCACCGAGAGCCCGGCCCTGCAAGAGGCGGAGTCTTGCAGCACTTTACCCCAGCCGGTTGATCTGGATGGTAAGGATCTGCGCCTCCATTCGGGCCCGCAGGCGGCACGAAGTCGAGGGCAATTCCGAGGCCAATGATGGGTGCCCAGGGATTCAGTATGTTTGGCAGTGACAGTGAGCCATCGTCGCGTCTAACGCGGCTAAACGGATGGCCTAGAATCCCTCCGACGAGTGAGAAGTCGCACTTTCTTTCACAGGCTCGACGCCCCCAGGGGGAACATGGATGTTTGTCCCGACACTTGGAGTAGCACTTATCGTGGTTGCTGCACGGAATATCGACGTAATCGATGGGCGGAGCGTAGTAGCCAGGTGTGTCATTCGACGGAATAAATGGTTCCTTTTTCCCGCCCGTCCAATTGGGACCGCACCAATTTCCGTGAATCTTCTTGAGCCCGGATGGATCACTGAAAACTAGCGGATTATTTGACACATAGTCGTAGAAATTGAGGCTGTCTGAAGAAAAGCCTGCCGGATCTTCGCTCGAGAACCGCCCGACGCTCGGGTCGTAGTATCTGGCTCGGTAGTAGTAGAGAGCCGTTTCGGAGTCGAACTCACGAGCGGTGTAGCGGAATGGGTTCATGACTGAACCAGTAGAGGCGGTCAGCTTGCCAAAGGAATCGTAAGCATAGGTGCTCGCGATAGCCCCGGCTGAAGTGCTGAGTGAAGTGACGGAGCCCAGGCCGTCTGCGTGGTAGAAGCTGGTCGCACCGCTGCGGAGCATCGCCAGCGGCTCATCCAATGCATCTACATCGACGTTCTGTGAATAACGGGAAACCGCTGTCCCGGACGCGTTCGTTTCTTCGATCAGGTTATCGCCATCGTAGGCGAAGATGCTAGTCCCCGAGGTGGAGGACTTGTAAATTCTTCTGCCGAAGGGATCGTATTTGAAGCTGACCGTCCCGCCAGAGCCAGGCAAGGTCACGTTGCTCAAGCGATTCTCGAAGTCCCACGCATAGCTCGTGGTGTTAGACCCCACAACCTTTGTCAGCATGTTGCCGTTGTTGTCGTAGGTGTACGTCGCGCTAGGAGTCGAAGTCAGCTCGTTCGACGCATTGTTCACATACGGCGAAACACCGAGCGAACTAAGCCGGTTGCCCACCGGATCGTAAGTGTAACTTTCCGTGGTGGTCGATCCCTGCACCGCCGTCAGTAATTCGTAGATCGGGTCATAGGTGTAATTTGTGGCTATCCCTGATGGTTGCGGCGTCCGGCTGGTTCGATTGCCCGCGTTGTCCACGGCATAAGCTGCACCGTCGAGCGTCGTTGAACCACTCTGGTGCAGGACGCTGAGCAGCCGCGACAAATTGTCGTACGCATAGACCGACTTCAGCCCATTCGGCCGCGTCATCTGCGTGCGGCGGCTGAGCGCGTCGTAGCTAAAACCGAAATTGCCGGAGCTGATCGCCGCTGGCGGCGTCAGCGTCTGCAAGCGATTCAATGTGTCGTACACATAGCCCGTCGCACCGTTTTCGGGATCGGTGAATCCGGTGCGATTCGACGCGGCGTCGTAAGAATAACTCGTGCTGAAATTCCGCCCCGTGAGGAACGAATACTGCGCCACCGCTCCCGTGAGCCGCCCCATATTGTCAAACGTGAACTGGTAGGTCCCGGTGGGGTCGGTCACCTGCGTCAAGCGCGAGTCGTTATCGTAGGTATAATTCACGGCCGTGCTATCAGGATAGAGCTTTTGCTCTAGCCGGCTCAACTGGTCGTAAGTGTAGTTGATGGTCTGGTTCTTCCGGTCAGTCTTGGTGATGAGGTTTCCCACCGCATCGTAATAGTAGTATTCGGACGTGGACGAGGGGAACGTCGACTTGGTGACCCGGCCAAACGTATCGTAAGCGAACGAAGTCGTGTGGTTGTTCGCATCGGTAATGCTGATCAGGTTGTTTTCAGTGTCGTAGGCATACGTGGTGACATTCCCAGGAGTAGACGCATCCGTCACGCTTATAAGCCTGTCTGCGTCGTCATAAGCATAAGTCGTCTTCTTCCCATTCTGGTCTGTGACTGAAGTCCTCCGCCCGCGATTGTCGTAGGCAAAGACCGTAGTGCCAGTGCTGCTGGGATATGTGATGGTAGTGAGGCGATCCCAAGCATCGTACGCAAACGTGGTCTGATTTTGCAGCGCATCGGTGACCGACGTGCGGTTGCCATGCGTGTCGTAGACGTAGGTAGTTACATTGTTCTGCGCATCCTTGATGGTATTGATCAGGCCTGTCGGATAGTAAGTAAGCGCCGTGATATTGCTCAGGGGGTCCGTGATCTGCGTCAGCTCACCCAAGGAGTTGTATGCGAATTGCGTGACGCTGGCTGGAGTGGAACTGTTCGGTGCTGGCGAACTGACTGACAACAAATTCCCGTTGGCGTCGTAAGTGTTCGTGGTGACGAATCCCATCGGATCGGTGGTGGTCAGGACTTCACCAAAACTGTTGTAAGTATAAGTCGTCGTCGCGTAGGTGGCAGGCGCAATCGGCACAGAAACCGAAGTGACATTGCTGTTCGCATCGTAAGTGTACGAAGTGACGCGCCCGAGTTCATCGGTCTTAGTTAGGATGTTCCCCTTTGCGTCGTAGGTCGACTGTTTTGTCCCGCGCTGTGAGCAACTGGAGCAACCTGATCCTTGGATGCTGACCGGAACCCAAGTTCCGCCGATCACCTGAGAAGTGTAACTTGAAGGATTTCCAAGCGAGTCTGCGATGGTCACTGTAGTGCTCTGCGTGTACCAAGGCCCCGTTACAGTAACCCCGGCCACCGTCATTGTTGCCAGACCGCTGGAGGCGCCGGACGGAAAGGTCATGACAATCTGTGTGTCGCTCCAGCTGGTGACTGTGCCTGGAGCTCCGTAGAAGGATGCGACGCTGTTGCTTTGGCTCGGGCCGAAACCCGTACCCGTCATGGTTACGGATGTTCCGATTGGTCCCACGGAGGGGGATATGCCGGTGATGGAGAGTGCCTCGATCAGAGTAAACTGCAACGCGTTACTGGGCACGCCACCAACACTTACTGTTAGCGGTCCCGTCGTGACTCCGGTAGGCACGTTCACATCGACGGTTGTGTCGGACAGTGCGGTCCCGGATGTAATTGTCCCGTTCATACTCACCGAAACACCGGACCCGGCCGCGATGAATCCTGTGCCATTCAAGACAATATGCTCTCCGATGGCTGCAGCGGGCGGCAAAATACTTGTGAGAACTGGGCGGTAGATCGTGAGCGAAACATTCTGGTTGCTC
>Ga0209698_10000851_pt1 | contig 35191 bp, 28 predicted proteins | sample LitLauG_LLR_2012_FD_187203 | JGI IMG/M metagenome (GOLD analysis project Ga0209698, IMG submission 187203) | Freshwater sediment microbial communities from Pennsylvania, USA - Little Laurel Run_MetaG_LLR_2012 (SPAdes) (version 2) | ecosystem: Environmental > Aquatic > Freshwater > Creek >... | reverse complement strand
GCGCGCGCCGTTTCCTGGAAGGATTTGTATTTTCCCGTGCCAACGATCAGCCGGGAGCGGAAGGAGCGTCCAGCAATGATCAATGAGTCCGACATGCTCGCTATTGTAATGAAAAATGAACGCAGAGTCGTCAAGCAATTGGCCGCGGCGGATTGCGTCCCAGTGCTCGGCAATTTCTTTCGAGTCACGGTCACGGTTCACCCTTCAGAACTCGCTCCTTCCCTGCCCGTTGCAGCGAATCTGGAATTGCGTTGACAGGATGGCTGGTTTTCGGCATGCTCCCTACGCGAAAGAGTTCGCGGGATCCCCCGCCCGCGCGGTTCGTTCCAGCAATTATCCGCGGTTTCCGGATTCGACGATCCAGGAGAGAAGGCGATGGCAAATCCTACGGTAGCTCTGAAAGTGGACCCACCGGGACCAAAGTTCCCGATTTCCGAACAATGCGTGATGCCGAAGATTACGGTGACCGCGGAGCTGCAAAATTTTAACCCAGATCCCAAGGCACCGCCGCTGCAATATCAGTGGAAAGTAACCTTGAGCTTCAATGGGCAGGGGTGTGCCCACGCCACCCAACGGATCATCAAGCACGACGACATCACTCAGACCACGGCTACGAACAAGTTCGAAATTCCATTCACGCAGGTTCGCGGGGGAGCGCTGACAATTTCAGTTTCAGTGGCTGTCCCCGGCAGCACGCTAGCCGACACTACGAAGGATCTTCTGGTCACCGGAACGAATCCTTCGGTAGGGGCACTGGCCGGCGCGGCCGCAGCCAACCAGACGTTCCGGAAATTGATTCGGGTCGAGAGCGGCCTAAAGCAGTTTCTGTCGGATACCTGCCCGCTATTCAGCGGGGACGGATTCGGAGGAGTGGGCTTGTGTCAGCTCACTAGCCCCGCTCCCACCGATGACCAGATCTGGAGTTGGAAGGAAAACGTAAAAGGCGGCTGGGCTCTTTACAAGCAGAAGGAGGCGGTAGCGAAGGCGTATCCCAAGAGCGTGCGCGATGGCGCCGACTTTAAGGCGCTGGTCAAGACCTACAACGAAAAGCGCCAGGCAAAACTGAAAGCAGCAGCGGCGGCCAAGCCCGACGGCGGCACGGCCGCACCCGTCCAAGACTTGACCATCGAGCTGCCCGACTACACCGATGATCAGCTCGAAAGGGACACCCTGCGCGGCTTCAATGGGTATGCGGGTATACACGAGTACCGGGTGAAGGTGGACAAGGACGGAGTGCTCGTGGTCACCGAGGATCCCAGCGGAACGAAGGGCAAAGCCGAATGGGAGCAGGTCACCAAGGACGAGCGCATCAAGTTCTACGACCAGAATAACGTTCCTTCCAACAAACGGGGAGATCCGAACTACGTAGAAGACGTCGAAAGCAAGGCAGCGTTTTGAGGACATCCATGCAGCGATACCGTTTCGCCCCGGCACTGTTGCTGATGCTCGCATTGCCGCCCAGCAGCTTCCTCAAGGGCCAACCGGCGAGAGCGGGCCGGTTTCTGTACGTCATCAGCTGCGATGACCGGGTGGACAAGCTGGATACGGTCGCCGGCCGCAAGGTGGAAACCTATGACCTGGCGAAGCGGACGGGGATGGACTCGCTGATTCCCGTTGTGCAGGGAGCATTGGATTCCTGCCTGGCATCGCAGGCAGTGTACGACCGCACAGCGTCGATGTTTTCCACGGCCGTGCCGATTACGAATGAACCAAAATCCGATGGCACTAAGGATTATCGTGTGCTCAGTTTCTCGGTTCCGGGAATGGAACTGGTGAAGCAACAGAGCGGCGGCGAGAGCCTAGATGCGCCCCCGCATCTGGAGTTGCAGTCTGGGACCTTGAAGATCCTCAAGCCCTCGGATTGGATGCCGCAGACGGACCTCGACTTGTCCTCCTATGGCGCGGACAAGATACGGACTCCGAACCAGATACTGGAAAGTTCCGGAGACCGAACTCTGTTGCGGCTGTTTACCGCGGACGACAAACAACTGGTGCTGGCCGTAGCGGATCGCAAAACCCAGAAATTAGTGCGGCTGCAGGGGGTTCCGACGACCGTCGCACCCAATGTTCATATCGCGCCGGGAGGTGGCTCCGTGCTGGTCGAAGAAACCGGGACAGGGGAAAAGCCGGAGAAGACTGGGAGGCTTGTTGTGCTCGATGCGGTCACGGGGAAATCACAAAAGGAACTCAACGATTCCCACATCAAAGATCTTTACTTTTTGGCTGTTTCGCCGACCGGCCGAGTCGTCTATCACGCAAGCGACAATTATTGGTTTCTCGATCTAAGAATGAAATTTGCTCCCGAGCCCGTCAGCCGCCCAATTTCCAGGGGATCCCCCGCTTTCTTTTTTGCAGATAAGTGAACCGCGCTATGGACTAAGCCGACTCTTTCCGCAAACTACGATACGGTTGCCGTCTCCGCGTGGGTATATAGTTCGTCGATCTGGCGGCGGTAGCGTTCTTCGACTACTCGGCGGCGAAGCTTGAGTGTGGGCGTCAGGATTCCGTTGTCGGCGGTGAATTCGTCGGCCACCAGCAGTACGCGCTTTAGTTTTTCGAAGCGCGCCAGGTTCTGGTTGATTCCTTCAACAGCCTCCTCAAACAGAGCCTGCACCTTGGGATCGGCGACGAGTTCGGCTCGCGACGAAAACGACACACCGTTGGTGCGAGCCCAATCCTCGAGCATGGCAAAGTTGGGAGAGATCATGACTGCAGGAAACTTGCGCTTGTCCCCGAGAATGGCGGGTACTCCGACGAAAGGGTTGAGTTTGAGCGCGTTCTCGATGGGTTGAGGGGCAATGAATTTTCCACCCGAGGTCTTGATCAGATCTTTCTTGCGGTCGGTGACGGAAAGATATCCATCGCTGTCGATGTTGCCGATGTCGCCGGTTTTGAACCAGCCGTCCACCAGAGCAGCTTTTGTTTCTTCGGGACGGTTCCAATAGCCCTTGAAGACGGAAGGACCGCACACCAGGATTTCGCCGTCTTCGGCGACGCGGACTTCGAGATTGGGAAGAATCTTTCCGACGGTGCCGATGCGGTGGTTGGTCGGAGTGTTCACCGCGATCACCGGCGACGTCTCGGTCAGGCCATAGCCTTCGTGGATTCGAATCCCCACCGTGGCGTACCACTCGGCCAGTTCGCGGCCCAGCGGCGCGCCGCCGGAAATAAAAGTCTCGACGCGGCCGCCTAATCCGGCGCGAATCTTGGAAAACACCAGCTTGTTGGCTAATCTCCAGTTGCGTGATGTGGGCGTGTTTCCGTCGAGAATTTCGGGCTTATAGGTTCGGCCGACGGCAAGCGCCCAGTTGAAGATGGTGCGCGCGGGGAATCCTTTGGCTTTCTGCTCCGCCTGCGCGTAGATCTTTTCGTAAACCCGAGGCACGGCGACGAAGATGGTTGGGCGCACTTCCTGCAAGGCCGCCGGCAGCCGCTCCATGAAGGGGCAGTAGGCGAGCGTTACGCCGTGGTAAAGCATGGAGAAGTCCACGTGTCGCGCCGTGATGTGGCAGAGGGGCAGGAACGACAGGCTGATTTGGCCAGGCTTGACGTTGAATCCAAGCAGCGAGCAGGAAATATTCGATGCGATGTTTCCATGGGTGAGCATTGCTCCCTTCGACGTGCCCGTCGTGCCGGAGGTGTAAACAATCGTTGCCAGATCGTCGGGAGTGATGGAGCGAGCGCGGGCTTGCAGAGCGGGAGGCAGTTCCTCGGGCCCGTGATGCGTGATCTGTTCCATGGTCGAGCACGTGGCGGCGAGTCGCGACAGATCGTCGGTGAATTCGACGTGGTCCATGACGATGATTTTTTCAATCTGCGTTTGAGAAAGGACGGGCAACATTTTCTGCAGTTGATGGTCAGACGACAGAAAAATCGCGCGAGAGCCAGAATCGTTCAGCGCAAACGCGGTCTGCTCGGCGGTGAGCGTGGTGTACAGAGGAACCGTGACAGCGCCCAGCAGCAGGCTCGCCATGTCGGCCATCGGCCACTCGGGGCGGTTCTCGCTGAGAATGGCAATGCGGTCGCCCGGGCGAATCCCGCAGGCATCAAGCGCGGCGGCGGTGCGGGCGACCTTACGGCCGAAATCTTTGGACGTGATCGGCAGCCATTGGCCGGCGTCGCGGTGAAGCAACATCTGGTCGAGGTTGCGCTCGACGGCCGCGAAGAAGATGTCGTTCAGAGTGGAAATGCTCATTGCGTTTGTGGGGGTAACAGAACTGTACTGTTTTGTGGGTAGATTCGGCAATGCCAAAAGGTCCTGCTACTTGGGTGCTTCCGAGTTTACCGGCGAAGGCCCCAAAGGTTATCCTGCAATCACCCAAGGGAGGGGTTCAGATGCAAAAACGATTTTGGGCTCTGGCGCCGGGGTTACTGCTGGCTGGGTTGCTGGGAATGACCGCTTTGCCGTCGCTCGCGCAAAAGAAGGAGGATTCGAGCATGCCGAAGGTCGGTGATGTGGCACCGGATTTCACGCTGAAATATTTCGACGGGAGCAACCTCAAGGACGTGAAGTTAAGCGACTACCGCGGCAAGAAAAATGTTGTGGTGGCGTTTTACATTTTCGCCTTTACCGGTGGTTGAACCAAGCAAATGCAAGCCTTCCAGCAAAACCTGAAAACGCTGGAAGCAGCCGACACCCAGGTCCTGGGTGTGAGCATGGATAGTGCCTTCGCCAACAAAGCCTTCGCCGACCAAATTGGAGTGACCTTTCCCTTGCTGAGCGATTGGGGCGGCAAGATAACCCACGAGTACGGAATCTACAAGGACGAATACCAGGCGCCGCGCCGCGTGAACTTCCTGATCGGCAAAGATGGAAAGATCATGGAGGAGCAGGTGGACAAAGACGCGATCGATCCAACGAAGATCGTGGACGCGTGCCAGCGCCCGAAGATGAAAAACTGAACGCGACCCGCGACCAATCCTCTCGTAGAGAAGTAGCTTGCTACGTCTCTGCCGGCGGCATTCCACAGAGTCAACATTCCAGACGATGCCGAGAGAGACGTTGCAAGCAACGTCTCTACGCCATCTTCCTCTTGCCGAAGCACTTGCACCGCGCGGAAACTAAAATGTCTCTATCGGGTTTACAGGCATGTGAGTAACATCAGGGCGTATCGATCGCGGTTACACAGGGGCGAATCATGAAAACGCGGAAGTTGTGGGTCGGGATGCTTCTTCTGGCAAGCTTTGCCTTTGGACTTCAACTGACCACCGTCGCTATTGCGCAAGACAATGAAGATCAGCAGCAGGATCCTCCAGGTCGCGTGGCGCGACTGAATTACTCGCAGGGATCGGTGTCCTTCCGGCCCGCGGGCGAAGACGACTGGGTCACGGCCGTGCCCAACCGGCCGATGGTAACGGGCGATGACCTTTGGGCGGACGAGGATTCGCGTGCCGAAGTTCACGTCGGTTCGGCCGCGATTCGCCTGGGCTCGAAGACGGGCATTACGTTCCTCACACTGGATGACAACACCACCCAGATCCGACTGGCGCAGGGATCGCTGATCGTGCGCGTGCGTCACGTCGATGACGACGACACCTACGAGATCGATACGCCGAACACCGCGTTCAGCTTGTTGCAGCCCGGCGAATACCGGGTCGACGTCAGTGACGATGGAAGTCAGACGATCACTACGGTGTGGCACGGGCGTGGCCGGGTGACTGGCGGAGGATTTTCCTACACTGTGATCGCTGGACAGTCGGCCACGTTCAACGGGACGGACCACGTCGATTATGACCTTGGGCAGGTGCCCAACCGCGACGGCTTCGATGACTGGGCTTTCGAGCGCGACGACCGCGAGGATCACGCGGATTCCGCCAACTATGTTTCGCGCGAAATGACGGGCTATGAAGATCTCGACGAATACGGCGACTGGAGTTACGTCGCCGGATACGGCCCGTGCTGGAGGCCGCGTGCATTGGTCGGGGACTGGGCTCCCTATCGCTTCGGGCACTGGGTTTACGTCGGGCCGTGGGGCTGGACCTGGGTTGAAGACGAGCCCTGGGGATTCGCTCCGTTCCACTACGGCCGATGGGCATTCGTCAATAGCGGATGGTTCTGGGTGCCGGGACCGGTGGTCGTGCGGCCGATCTGGGCGCCGGCGCTGGTGGCCTTCGTAGGCGGCGGACCGGGCTTCCACTTCTCCGCAGGCGTGGGCGTGGGATGGTTCCCGCTGGCTCCCGGAGAAGTCTATGTACCGGGGTATCACGTGAGCCGAACGTACGTGAACAATGTGAATATCACCAACACCTCTGTGAATATCACCAAGGTCACGAACGTGTACAACACGGTGATCATCAACCGGAACACGACGATCAACAACGTTACCTATGTGAATCAGCACGTGAACAACGGTGTGACGGTCGTCAACCGCGACACGTTCGTGAACGCGAGACCGGTCGCGCGGAACATTATGAGAGTCGAGCCTCGGGAAATCGTGGCGGCACCGGTGAGCCACATCGTGGCCGCTGAGCCGGTGCGGACGAGCGTGATTGGAGCTGGTCGGCCTGTGGTGGCGAAGCCGCCGCTTGCGGTGATCAGCCGGCCGGTGGTAGCGGTGAGGACTCCTCCGCCCCCGCCGCGTCCGATTGAACAGCGGCAAGCGGAGGCTGGCGGGCATTTGAACGAGCAAGTGCTGGTGCGTCCGGTCGGACCTTCGCAACCGGCGCAGATCAATCAAGGCTCGCACACGCAGCCGGCACAACCGGGCTTCAGGCCGTTTGGCCAGCCGAGTTCGCCGAACTCCACGACCAATACCAACACCCAGGTGAAGCCGATGCTGAGGCCGCAGCCACGGGTCTATGAGGAGCAGGGAACTCCGGAGCCGGAGAATCGCAACATGCAGGCGAACCAGAATCGCAACCCGGAGCCGCAGAATCGCAACGCGCAGCCTCCGAACCAGGGGTTCCGTCCGCCGCAACAGCAGGAGCGGTCCTTCCCGCAGGAAACGCATCCGCTGGTGCGGCCAACCCCTCCGGTGCAGGAGCGTAACCAGCAACAGGAACAGCAGCAGGCGGAGAAGTTCCAACAATGGCAGCAGCAGCGGCCCACGCCGCCTCCGCCGCAACGGCAACAGCAGTCGCGGCCGGAGCCGCCGAGACAGGAAAAGCCGAAGGGCCGTTGACGCCGACGGGTTCCTTGCAGTGTGATAAGTTCGCAGGAGATGCGCTTGCGGACACGAACAACGGATAAAGCTGACGCCGGAGCGGGGCAACCCGTCCCGGCGTTGTCTTTTGTGGCGTCCCATCCGGGTTTCACCACAGAGGCACAGAGTCACGGAGAAATCCTATTTTTTTCTCGGTGACTCTGTGCCTCTGTGGTAAATCGACAGGCTTGGCGGAACAATGATCGAGGCAAAGCGTCCCACATTCAACTGGATGGATGCGCTGTGGCTACTGTTTCTGGGAGGGCTCGCGTTGCTGCCTCCGATTCGCGAGCCACACAAGCAGGAAGTCCTGTTGGCCTTCGGCTTGATCCAGTTAGGAGAAGGCTGGCTGCTGGCGCGGCTGCCGAAGCGGGGCGCCGCCTACGCCGTCTTGTTGAAGATTGCCCTGGCCACGTGGCTGCTCGGGCACACCGATGAAATCCCGATCAATAGCTACTACTATCCAATCTATTTCTTGCCGGTTCTGACGGCAGCAGAATATTTCGGGCCTTGGGCTACGTTGTTATGGACCGCGCTGGCTTCGGCGGCCTACTGCTCGTATCTCTATCCTGCGGCGCAGGAATTTGAAATCGCGCCGGACGATTATGGCCGGTTGGCGATCCGCATCCTCTTTTTCTTTCTGGCGGCAATGGTGGTCAACCGTTTTGTCATCGAGAGCCATCGGCAGACACGGCGTTACCAGGCATTGGCTGAGACCCTGGCCGAGACCAACCGCCGACTTGAGCAGGCGCAGGCAGAGGCGCGGCGCTCGGAGCGCCTGGCGGCGCTGGGACAGCTTTCGGCCGGGCTGGCGCATGAGATTCGCAATCCGTTAGGCGTGATCAAGGGTTCGGCAGAAATGCTGACCCAGAAGCTGGGTGAATCGAACCCCCTGGCCACCGAACTCGCAGGATACATTTCGACCGAGACGAATCGACTGAGCGCACTGGTGACGCGGTTTCTCGATTTTGCCCGGCCCCTTCATGCCGATCTTGCGCCGCAGGACATAACCGCAGTTCTGGACCGCGCCCTGACCGACGTGGTGACGCTGTGGAAGGGCGAGCCGGTGCGCGTCGAAAAGCAGTACGAGCCGAGCTTGCCGCCAGTGGCTCTGGACGATAGCTTGTGCGAGCAGGCCTTTGTCAATATTGTGCAGAATGCGTACGACGCGATGGGTGCCAGCGGCGGCGTGCTTAGAGTTAAGGCTGCAACGTCGAATGCGGGCGCGCGTGGAGGCGTGGAGGTGCGAATCGAAGATACCGGGCCCGGCATTCCCGTCGAGTTGCGGGAGCAGATTTTCAATCCGTTCGTGACCACGAAAAAGAGTGGCGTGGGCTTGGGACTTTCCATCGTGTCGAAAATTATGGATGGACATCGTGGGTTCATCCGTGTGGAAGACGCAGGGGCTGGGCAGGGAACCGGGGCGCGCTTTGTAATGTTCTTCCCGGCTGCGAGGGAAGGCGCCGCGGTTGGAGAGCCGGCTCATCTGGTGATCTCATGACACGATGCAACGGAGCGAGGAGGGCGCGGCGATGCCAGGCATTCTGATTGTCGAGGATGAGGCCAAGATGCGCCGCCTGCTCGAGTTGAACCTCGGGGAGGATGGATTCACGACGTTCTCCGCCGGAGACGCCGAGGCGGGCTTGAAGGTGCTGCGTGAGCATGCGATCGATCTGGTGTTGACGGACCTGAAACTCCCGGGCATGGATGGGCTGGAATTTCTGCACACAGTGAAGCGCCAGAACGCGGCTCTGCCCGTCGTCGTGATGACGGCATTCGGCTCGGTCGAGACCGCCGTCGAGGCCATGAAAGCCGGCGCGAGCGACTACGTGCTGAAGCCGTTTTCGTTGGCTGAGATGCGGCTTGTAGTCCACAAAGAGCTCGATGTCCGTGATCTGCGCGAGGAAAACCGGTCGCTGCGCGAGGCGCTGGGGAAGCGGTATGCGCATCCCAACGTCGTGGCGCGCAGCGCCAAGATGCAGGAAGTGCTGGCCACGGTCGAGCGGGTTGCGCCCACCAACTCGACTGTGCTGCTTGGTGGAGAGAGCGGCGTGGGCAAGGATCTGATCGCGCGCGCGATTCATGAGAAGTCGCGGCGAGCCAGAGGCCCGTTCCTTAAAATCAACAGCACCGCCATCCCGGAAAACTTGCTGGAGAGCGAATTGTTCGGCTACGAAAAAGGCGCGTTCACGGGCGCGGCGGCCAGCAAGCCGGGCAAGTTCGAACTGGCCGACAAAGGGACGCTGTTTCTCGACGAGATCGGCGACGTGCCTCCGGTGACGCAGGTGAAATTGCTGCGCGTGCTGCAGGAGCGTGAATTTGAGCGGCTGGGCGGCACGCGCACCATCAAAGTCGACGTGCGGCTGATCGCCGCGACCAATCGCGATCTTCGGGAAGCGCTTGAGCAGGGCACGTTTCGCGAAGACCTCTACTACCGGCTGAACGTCGTGCCTGTCGACATCGCGCCCCTGCGTGAGCGGCGCGAAGACATCCCGGACCTGGTGAGTCTGTTCATCTCGCGCTTTGCGGGAGATTCCGGCAAGGGCGTTGAGACCATTACTCCGGAGGCGATGCAGATTCTGGTGAATTATCACTGGCCGGGAAACGTGCGCGAATTGCAGAACATCGTGGAGCGGGCTTGTGCCCTGGCGAAGGGCAGTGTGCTCGAAGTCGCGGATATTCATCTGGATATTCGTCCGGCGAAGGCCGTGAACGGAGCTGGCGGATTTCTCCCTGACGGCATGACTTTGGAGCAGTGGGAAGACGAGATGGTGCAGGAGGCTCTGCGCCGTGCCAACGGCAACAAGAGCCAGGCCGCCCGACTTTTGGGATTGTCGCGCAACGCGCTGCGCTATCGTCTGTCGAAGATCGGGATTGCCGATGAAGGGGAGAAAGAACCGGCTTCCTGAGTTAATGAACACCACTGCGGACCTTCGCTCCGCTGGACCGCCCTTCTACTACACTCTGTAGGAATTCCCATGTCTCGCAAGACCTGCGAGACATGGGGCACCCCATTTCAGTAGCTAAGGCTCAGACTTATCGGATGGTTCCAATCAATTTGTACGGCGCCACCGTGGAATAAACTGCGACCAGGTTGGCATCCGGCTCCGAGACATAGAACCGCTTGTTGATCGAGTCCACTGCAATGCCGTATGGGAACGAACCGGTTGTTACGGTGTTGATTACGGTGACGCCTTCTGGTGAATTGGGGTTGGTGAAGATCTGCACCTGATTTGTCGACGGAACGGTCAGATATTCCTGACCCAGCGCATCCGGGGCGGCTCCGAGCGCTCGAGGGCTTCGTGAATCGATCGAGAGCGCCAATCCTTTATGCAGTGCCCAGCCAATACGGTTGGACCTTGACCATCCGTCTGGACATCCCCACACAGACACCGACGTGCCCCACTGCGCGACGGTGGTGGCGGAGGATGTATCCACGGTGCCCGATGGTGTAAGGTCTTCGAGATATAGGTGCAACGTTCCCGCCGAATCCAACACCCAGACATCGCCGGAGCCATCGACGAACATTCCAATCGGGTTCCGCAGCGACGGGTCGTAGGTGCTATTTACCGCTTGCAGACTTGGGCGGAAGACGCTGATGTTCACGTATGAGCCGGGGGCTGTGTTGGCAACGTAAATGAGGCCCGAGGGAGCGACCGACACGGCCACTGGGTTATATACGTTCTCCGTAATGGTCCCCACCAGTTTCAAGCTCTTACTGTAGACGGTGATCCCACCTCCGCCAAGATTGGCGACATAAACCTGACCCAGGCCATCCACGGCCAGTCCGGCGGGAAAGTTGAGCGTCCCGGCGGGCGGCAGCGCTGTCGCCGTCAAGTCAGGCGCAACGGCGGCAGTTGGTTCCTGGGGAGCCGCAAAGCTGAGTGCATTCGCAAGAAGCACGAAGGCGGCTGGAATGATGGCTATGAGGTACCGCTTGGACTGGGCCTTGACTGCGCCCGACTTTACTTCGCGAGTATTCAGACTGGATGTCATTTGTAATCTCCTTTTAGGCCTCGAGCTTGTCCGGTTGCCGTTTGCAAGCATTCTTCTCCAAGCCTCACCTTAAAACGCGACAAAGGAGGGCAGATTCCTTCATCCGGTTCGAAAAAATGTTTGCTACCCTTTCGGAAGGCTCCGGCCACAGAAATAAGCTGCAAGGCCCTGCTCCTTGGGGGTTCATACCAGCGAAGGGTTGTAACCGGCCAGTGCGGTCTACAATAGCGGTCGCGAGTGAGGGAGCCGGTCCGGCTCCCAAGGAGCGAGTTTATGCATCCGTCTGCGGCAATTGGGGGGGTGTTCTCGGCTGTGTTTAAAAGGCACGGGATTCACATCCGGCCTGCCATGCTCCGGAGCCTCGTCCTGCTCTTGCTCCTCGGCAGCGTCGTTGGATTCGGTCAGACCACGATTCCTGATACCCCCGCCGGGCGCACTCTGCAGGCCTGGTTCGATGCTTTCAATAGCGGAGATCGCACGAAGATTGAAGCGTACGTTCAGACCTTCGATCCCAAGAACTCGGTCGAGCGCATGATGGGGTTCCGCAACCAGACCGGCGGATTTGACCTGGTCGCGATAGAAAGCAGCGAGCCTCTGCTGATCAAATTCCGGGTTAAAGAAAAAGGAAGCCCGACTATCGCCATCGGGAGCATGCAGGTGAAGAGTGCTCAACCCCCAACTGTAGAGAGCTTCGGCCTTCGTGCCATTCCTCCGGGAGCGGTGGTTGAGAACATCAAACTGGACGCCGCCGCACGCCAGCGGGTGATTGATGGCGTGGCGTCGAACCTGAAGGAGTTCTACGTCTATCCTGAAACCGCGCAGAAGATGGTAGATGCCCTTGTCGCCCGTCAGAAGCACGGCGAATACGACGCGATCGCCGATCCCGATGCCTTCGCGTCACGGCTCACCGACAATCTGGAGGAGGTGAGTCATGACAAGCATCTACATGTCAACTACAGCCCGGTCAAACTTCCAGCCGACAGGCATGGCCCCAGCCCCGAGGAAGAAGCGCAATTCCGCAAGCAGATGGAACGCACCAACTGCGGATTCAACAAAGTCGAAATCGTGCCGGGCAATATCGGCTACCTGAAATTCGATATGTTTGCCGATCCTGACTTCTGCGGTCCAACCGCCGTTGCTGCCATGAACTTTCTCGCCCATGTGGATGCGATTATCTTCGATCTTAGGGAGAATGGCGGTGGCGACCCCAAGATGGTCGCCTTTATCTCCAGCTACCTGTTTGACAAGCCCACTCATCTGAATGATTTGTATAACCGCAAGGAAGACGCCTCAACCCAGTTCTGGACGCTGCCCTACGTTCCTGGAAATCGAATGCCCGACAAGCGCGTTTTCGTGCTGACCTCGAAGTCCACGTTCTCCGGTGCCGAGGAGTTCACCTACAACCTGAAGAATCTCAAACGCGCCACAGTAGTGGGAGAAACCACCGGTGGCGGCGCTCATCCGGTTGACGGCCATCGCATCGATGATCACTTCATGATCGGGGTGCCCTTTGCCCGCGCTATCAACCCGGTTTCAAAGACGAATTGGGAAGGCACCGGAGTTGAGCCCGATGTTGCCGTGAAGGCTTCCGAGGCGCTGGAAACAGCCGAGAAACTGGCGGCGAAAGCTCCGGCAAATTGAGGGCAAGGCGCTGATCATGAGCCGGTTGGTGCGAGTACACACAAGAAGAAATGGCTTGTCTCGGAAGGCGAAGGAGTGCACAATTGTCGACCATTGCTGTCGGCACCCTGTCCAGTTCTTAGTTCGTCTACCGAACATGCCATTCAACGCGCGAACAGTCTCACGAATCCTGTCCCGAGTTCGCGCGCGCGCCATGCACTGTTGCCTTACGGCGTTGATAATTCCTGCGTCGGGCGCGTCCGCCCAACTGGCTGGGCCCCAGTTCACCATGGATTCGGTGAACGTCAGACAAGAGGGCGTCGTTAGTTTTTCGACTTTGTTCCTTGGGGCGGACACCCGCTCGGATTTTCCCGCTCCGCGATTTCTCTTAGGGCAAACCGACGATCAGGCATTTCGCCTTTATCTGGACGTTGACAGCATCCAGCAAGTGCGGTTCAATGCCTTCACTTTTACCGCCTATCTGGCTAACGCGAAGGAGGCAGGACGGGGCGCTTACAAGTTTCAGGTCACCGGCAATCCGACGGGCTCGTTTCGGGATGCCCCAGTCAGGGTCTCCTTCCACGTAAAGAGCGGTTCCAGCAGCGCCGTGGGCGGAATCCTCATGCCGGTGTACAACGCAACGAAAACCGATCTGCTCGTGCCAGAGAAGCAAACCGAGCCAGCTTATGTCAGCGTCTCCGGTTCAACTCCGGTGCAGATTCGTCTGGGAAATGTTGCTGACACATTGCCCGTAGCGGTGACGGACGTGGTCGTCAGTGAAAGTTGTCCAAAGTGCTGGATAAGAATCGACTCGCCGGTAAATGAAAAATCTCCCCTCCTGGTCGATCCCGGGGCGGCTTCGAATTTAGCCATCAATCTGTTCCCCAACTCCATCCCCGCGCTGCTGCAAGGGGCTCTGGTAGTCAAGACCGATGTGCCTCACGACACGCTCTCCGTAACTGTGACGTACCACACTGTGCCAGGAGGAGCGGACAAGAAACAGACCGTGCTTGCGTTGGTTCGCTTTGGTCCCGGCCTCTTCGGTCTGGCGCTGGCGCTAATCGGAGGCATCGCACTGGGACTTGCGGCTCGGTACTTGCTAACCGGTAAGCTCGGTAAGAACGACGAGCGAGCCGTACATGCAGTCCTCACCGCATTTGTCCTGGGGCTTATCGCCGAATTCGTGGGCGTCATGCTGACGGCTTACGGCAACTCGAAACTGGTTCTTTTTGGTCTCGACATTGACCCCCGGCAGCTTTTCCCCGCCTTCATTCTCGCGATGCTGGTGAGTGGTGGCCCGGCCGTGATTTCATGGGTGAAGGAGTTGTTTGGCAAGACATCATGAGAACTCCTCTTCCACATTCTCGATTTGTGCTGCTAAGACGAGGGTCGATGCGCCTGATCGCGCTCGCATTGCTTCTTGCCGCAGGCGTGAACCTGGGGCAAGCCCAGACGAAGCTCGAACGCCCGGTCATGCTGGACAGCAACGGCCCGGGTTCCGAGTTGTTTGTTCTGGATGCTTCCGGAAGTCTGCATGAATTCCATGTGACGCAGACCAGCCTTCAGGAATATCGGGAAGTCACTGTGCCCCATGAACTCAATCCAGCAGACATGGCGTTTGCCTCTTCGGGTGGGCAGGATTCGCTGCTCATTGCCGGTACCGACTCGGGCCGTGGAGTGGTGGTCAGCTTCTCCCTGGAAGGCCGTCCACTTCGAACCTGGAGCTTTCGAAACATCTGTTCGGGCATAGACTTCAGTCCGACGACTCAATCCGCTTACGTCGCAACCTCGGATTCGAACGAGATCTATCGGCTGGATTTGAAGGGCGGCGAGATCACGTTCGTAGCCCGCATCGAAAACGCAACCAAGCTCGGCCCAGTGGCCGTCGACGAGGCCCGGCAAGAGATATACGTTGCAGACGTTGCCAGCGGCAGAATTTACCAGTATTCGATGACAACCAAGACTTCGAGAGTATTGGTGACCGGGCTCAGTGCCCCAACCGCTCTCGCCTTTGATCAGGAGGTCAGCCGTCTCTTTGTAGCCGATCCCGGGCGTGGCGGAATCTTCACCGTCGACACGCGCACGAACAATCCAGTGGCAACTGAGCTTGCTTCCGATTCTCTGAAATCTCCCTATGGGATTACGCTGATCGCAAATAGCCGTGTGGCCGTCGCTGACCACGGCGCCAACCGCGTCCTGGTATTTTCGACCAAAGGGAACTTGCTCTTCCGCTTTCCATCGTCGTAATGATTGCTCATCGCCAGGTCGCAAGGGCGACGCCCGGTTAACTGCCAAACGCTATCCTTTGAACGTCTTGCCTGGCCTACGGTGGCCGAAAACCACCACCGCTGGCTGAATCCGGCCAAAGTGTGATGGTTTGGTCCACCACCGGTATTCTCAGACAATGAAAACAAAAGAGTTACTGGCCTCCACAGATAACTTCTTTGGCAAGGCACTTGCCTTTCTCTTAGGCAGAGAGATTCCTCGAAATGCCGGTTCATAAGGTCAGGTTGGGTTGGAAGAGGTGGGCTATGAAAAGCAGATTCATTACCGGTTTCGCGATTCTGACGTTGGCCGTGTCGGGGATGTTTTCGATCGTTGCCGCGGCGCAAACGACCGAAGAAGGCACGGGACCTTCTGAGCAGCCGAGCGCTCCCATGGAAATCGGACAGGCGCAGCCTTCCGACCCTCCGTCTGCTGACGCTCAGCCTACCGAAGCGCAGCCTGGTGGACCCTCAGGCGAGGAGGCGGCGAAGAGCGATTTGGGCGTGGCGCGCATCAGCATGATTCATGGCGATGTGTCGACGCAGCGCGGCGACTCGGGCGACTGGTCGGCGGCCACGCTGAACCAGCCGGTGATGGGCGGCGACAAGGTTTCAACCGGCGACAACGCGCGCACGGAACTGCAACTCGACTTCGCCAACATTTTCCGTCTGGGTGCGAACTCGAAGGCCAACATCGCAGCCTTCACCCACAAAGACATTCAGATTCAATTGAGCCAGGGCATTGCGACCTACACCCTTTCGAAGGATAGCGAGGTTGAGCCCGAGATCGACACTCCGAACGTGTCGGTGCATCCGGCGCATCATGATGGCGTTTTCCGCATCGAAGTGCGATCTGATGGCGACACGCTCGTGATCGTGCGCAAGGGCGAAGCTCAAATTTCCACGCCGCAGGGCAGCACCGAGGTGCGTAGCGGCGAAATGGCGACGATTCGCGGGGACGCCACCTCGGCACAGTACAAGATTTCGCAGGCTCCCGACCCGGATGACTGGGATCGCTGGAATGCCGATCGCGATCACCTGATCCAGAACGCGCAGTCGTGGCGTCATACCAACCGTCGCTACACTGGCGCGCACGACTTGGATGCGTACGGCCAGTGGCGCAACGTGCCCGACTACGGCGATGTGTGGGTTCCGAATGAGCCGGAAGGCTGGGTTCCGTATCGCGATGGCAACTGGACCTGGGAACCCGACTACGGTTGGACATGGGTCGGCTATGAGCCCTGGGGCTGGGCGCCATATCACTACGGGCGCTGGTTCTGGTATGGCAGTTCGTGGGCGTGGTGGCCGGGGCCGATATATGCCGGCTACAACCCGTTCTGGGCGCCCGCGTACGTATCGTTCTGGGGATGGGGCGGAGGCTGGGGCTTTGGCTTTGGCTGGGGCGGTTGGGGCGGCTTCGGCTGGCTCCCGATCGGGCCTTGCGACTGGTTCCATCCGTGGTGGGGTGGATACCGCGGCCGGTTTGGCACAGTGAACGTATTTAATGTCCACAACAACTATCAGCGCCGGTTCGGCGGCATCGGGCCGCTGCACGGCGGGAACCGGTTCTCCAACATTAACAATATTCACAACAATCATGTGTTCCGGGCCATGTCGACGGTGGGTGCAGGCCGCTTCGGCGCAGGCCGAGTGACAGCATCCCCGGTGACGCGCCAGCAGTTGAATGGAGCGCGCATGATGGCGGGTAATCTGCCCGTGGTGCCATCACGCGCCAGCCTGTCTGCTAGTGGACGAGCGGCGGCGCCTTCCACGGTGCGCAACGGCGGTTCGGAACGTTTCTTCGGATCGGTGCACAATAATGTGGCGCGGCCGGCCTCGTTCCAGCAGCAGACGGCGCGTCTGCAGCAGACTATGCAACAGAACCATGTGAACGGAATCTCGGCTGGCGCTCGCATGACCGGCGGAGCGGTTGCTACGCGGAGCACGATGCAACGGGCGATTCCGGGAACGTTTTCGAGCCGGCAGCAAACAAACACTCCCGTCAACAGGAGCACGAGCAGTCCGTCCTCGACGACGCAAGGTGGAAACCGCGGTGGATTCCGGCCGTTCACGCCACCGAACAGCAGCAATACGCGCCCCTCGGGTCCTGTCAATTCGGAGCGCGGAAACATGGGGCCTTCGAACGTGCAGCGTTCCAACATAGCGCCGCAGCGGGGCGTGGGCCAGTCGGCTCCATCCGCAGGTCGCGACGGATTCCGGCCCTTCACTCCGCCCTCGCGCAGTCAAGTATCTCCGGGCCAATCAAACGGGTATTCGGCACGGGGAAGCAACGGCAGCTACTGGAACCGGACTGCGCCCGGCTCGCAGATGCATGCGAACGGGCCAGTCTACGGCGGGTCGGGTTCGTCTCGTCCGCAACTGGATATGAGACAGCCCATCGTGCGGTCTCCGTCTTACGGCGGATACTCGCGTCCGAGCGCGGGATATTCGCGTCCGAGCTATGGTGGAGGCGGCTACGGCGGTGGCGGTCGTAGCGCTGCTCCGAGCTATGGCGGTTCGCGCGGCGGATACGGCGGTGGTGGATACGGCGGCGGTGGACATTCGAGTGCGCCCAGCGGCGGTGGCGGGCACTCGTATGGCGGCGGAGGTGGTGGTCATTCGGGCGGCGGTACTGGTGGTGGAGGCCATTCTAGCGGTGGCGGCCACTCCGGCGGTGGACATCGCTAAAACGCAAGACGTTGCAAGCACGTCTCTACGACAGCGGAACGAGTTGCTGTAAACGAAGTGAACGACAGAGGCGGGAAGGGCGTGCTCAACCGCACGCCCTTTCTCTTTCTGAGGGTGGCGCGGGCGCCCTCGCCCGCGAACGGCCGGTAATCAAAAGGGAGCATGCCCTTGGGAATGCCTGATGTGTAGGCCTTACGGCTGCCGAAAACTATACTAGTAGGTGATGGCGAAGCCCGCACCCAAGTCGAAGTCCGCACTGGACACGCTTATCGACTCCGTTACCCGTCTCAGGGCTGAAGCGAAGGAGCGCATGTCGGAGGTCGATTCCGTCAGGCAGAAAAGAAATTCGACGAAGCGGTTAGGAAAGTCTGCGCTTCACGCGGACGGCGTCGCGAAACTGCATAATCATCGTGCGCAATTTCTCCTTCCCGATGTCCGGTTTATAGGCTTTCACTGCAACCACAGAGTCTTCCTCAGTCAGTCATTGCGCGCCCCTTCCTCCCTGTGTTAGCCTCTTGTCGAGGGGACTACTTTGCAGGACAAAGTGCCTGCGGGGCTCGACCGCAAGGAAACGGAAGTCTACCGGCGGCTGGATCCAGCACGGCTCCCACAACACATCGCGATCATCATGGACGGCAACGGGCGCTGGGCCAAACGGCGCCACCTGCCGCGCGTCGCCGGACACCGCGCGGGAGTCGCCGCCGTGCGCTCGACCGTCGAAACTGCGGCGCGCATCCACATTCCAGCGCTTACGCTTTACGCGTTCTCGGAAGAGAACTGGAAGAAGCGGCCCCAGAGCGAGGTCGACTTTCTGATGCGCTTGCTAAGCCGCTACCTGAAAGCGGAAGTGCCCACGCTGAACAAGAACAACATCCGGCTCGAGTACATCGGGCGACAACAGGAACTGCCGGAAGATGTACAGGAACGCATGTCCTGGGCGCGCGAGGCGACGGCGCGCAACTCGGGCATGGTGCTGACGCTGGCGCTCAACTATAGCGCGCGCAGCGAACTGGTGGACGCGTTCCGCTCCATGGTGAATGCGGCAGCTCAGAACGGCGGACTTGAGCATCTCAAGATCGATGAAGACACGGTGGCCCGGCATCTTTATACGCGGCATCTGCCCGATCCGGACCTTGTCGTGCGGACTTCTGGCGAGATGCGGCTGAGCAATTTCCTGCTGTGGCAACTGGCGTATGCCGAGATTTATGTGACTGCGACATTATGGCCCGATTTTCGCGGCGTGCACTTGCTCGAAGGCATCGCCGAATACCAGAAGCGCGAGCGGCGCTACGGCGGGCTGAATCATCCTGAATCGAACCACAGCGACGTGCACGCCGAGTTAGAGACGGCTTCGGCGCACGGACGAAAGCTTTAACACAGAGGACACAGAGGCGCACCCGGGAAAATCCTCTGTGATCCTCTGTGCCCTCTGTGTTTATAATCGCCGATTCGTGGCAAAATCATAGCGACACGTTCACGCCGACCTGTAAAGTGCCGACTTGCTAAAACGCATCGCGACCGCAGTCGTCCTCATCCCGATTGTGCTGGCGCTGATTTTGCGGGCTCCGGTGTGGGTGCTGGCCATCGTGGCGGCGATCGTTGCCTTGCTCACCATTCACGAATTCCTGAAGCTGACGGAATCTTATGGCGTGCGGCCGATGGGCTGGCCGACTCACCTGTTCACGGGATTGTTCTTCGTCACTCTGGCCATCAGCGCAGGTAGCGAGACACCGCTTCTTTCGACAGGGAAGTTCCTGATCGTACTCGCGTTCACGGCGGCCATTGTGCCGTTCATTTTCCTGACTCGCGCCATGCGAAATGAAGACTTGAGCGCCGGATATCCAGCGGCGGCAGCATCAGTGTTTGCCTTCACCTACATCGCCCTGCCGATGGGGATGCTGGTGCAGCTTCGCCAGCAATGGGCGGGCGCGTTTTATCTGTTGTACTTGCTGCTGGTGGTGTGGGCCGGGGACATCTTCGCCTACTTCGTGGGCAAATCGATCGGACGGCATCTGATGTCGCCGCGCATCAGCCCGAAGAAAACCTGGGAAGGTGCGGTGGCTTCGCTGATAGCGAGTGTCGGCGTGGGATGGCTGCTGTTTGACCACGCTGAGCGGATCAGCTTGACCCTGCTGGGCGCTGGCCTGATCAAGCGTTCCGACGGGCTGTACGGTTCGGAAGTGCCAGCGGCGGGGACGGTCATCCTGCTGACGATCACGTTGAACGTGGCCGCGCAGCTCGGCGATCTGGTCGAGTCGTTGATCAAGCGTGGCGCGGGAGTGAAGGACTCAGGAGCAATTCTTCCCGGCCACGGTGGCATGCTCGACCGCATCGACGCCCTGCTGTTTGCCGCTCCGGTGCTGTGGTACTACGCGGCTTGGCGCGTGATGCAGTAGCTGTTATTCGAAGTCATGACCGAATCGTCTCAGTTCCCTCCGCTGATCCCCCTTCATCCTGATAGCTCTCTGAAGGCGCTTAAACTTTCGCAAATGGATAAGCTGTCGACGGAAACCCTCCTGGCTTCGCTAGTGCCGCCCCTGGAGGGTTGTCTGAAAACTCGGCCGAATGGAACTATACTGGATGGACATCATCGCGTTTACATTCTTCGCCAAAGGGGCGTGGATGTAGACAGTCTTCCCCGAGATGTCGTGATCAAGGACCTGGAGTAAGAATGCGCACCGAGCTTTACTGGGTTGATGGGCCATGGCCAGGCAAGTTGGCGCTGGCGGCGCGTCCGCGTGGAGGAGACTGGCTGGGCGATGAGATTGCTGGATGGAAGCGAGTCGGAGTCGAGGCGGTGTTGTCCCTGCTCACACCCGAAGAAGAGAAAGAATTGGATATCCAGAAAGAACCCAATGCAGTCCGAGAGGCGGGGTTGCAGTTTACTTCTTTCCCGATTCTTGATCGGCAAGTTCCGAAGTCAGAAGCGAAGCTGGCGGAGGTTTTGGAAGAGATTACGTCGGCGTTGTCAGCCGGTAAGAATGTTCTGGTGCATTGTCGGCAGGGAATTGGGCGCACCGGACTGGTTGCCTCCTGCCTGCTCATCAGAAATGGAATGAGTCCGGGAGCGGCTGTGGAAACGGTATCGGCGGCGCGCGGCGCCACCGTCCCTGAAACTGCGGAGCAACGAGACTGGATTGAGCATCACGCGGCGGCGTTTTCGAAATGAGCAAATTGTTACCGTAACGCGGTTCCTCCTACAAATATGAGACGCATCGCCATCCTGGGTTCGACCGGCTCGATTGGGCGCAGCACGTTGAGCGTCGCTGAGTCCTATCCCGACCGCTTTCAAATCGTGACCCTTGCTGCTGGCGGCAATCTGGAAGCCGCCTTTGAGCAGGCACAGCGTTGGCGGCCACGAGTCATTTCAATGGCGACGGAAGCAGACGCCGACGCTCTGCGTTCGCGCCTGAAAAAGGAAGGTCTCAGCGGGATCGAAGTGGTGCATGGCGCTGCGGGTACGGTTCGCGTGGCGACGCATGCCGAAGTCGATTTCGTGGTCAGCGCGATTGTGGGCGTGGCTGGGCTGGAGGCAACCTACGAGGCCGTTCGCGCAGGCAAGACTCTCGGCCTCGCGAACAAAGAGTGTCTAGTCGCGGCAGGCGAGTTGATCACGGCGGAAGCGCGCAAGCAAGGCAAGCCGCTGCTCCCAATCGACAGTGAGCACAACGCCGTCCATCAATGCCTGCGCGGCGGGCGGATGGATGAGGTCGAACGCATCTGGCTGACGGCCTCCGGCGGGCCGTTCCTCAATACCCCGCGCTCAGAATTCTCGACAATCACGGTGGAGCAGGCCCTGAATCATCCGACCTGGAAGATGGGGCGGCGGATCACGATTGACTCCGCGACTCTAATGAACAAGGGATTTGAAGTCATCGAAGCATGCAGACTATTTCACATGCCGCCGGCAAAAGTGGAAGTAATTGTCCACCCGCAGTCGACAATCCACTCCATGGTGGAGTTTGTGGATGGCAGCATACTTGCTCAGTTCTCAGTGACCGACATGCGGCTGCCGATCCTTTACGCTCTAATGTATCCAGAGCGGATTCAGTCGGATCTGCGCTTTCCGGTTGGTGACTTGCGTCATCTGGACTTCAGTCCGCCGGACCTGAAAAAATTCCCTTGTCTGGGTCTGGCCTACGAGGCAGCGGAGGCAGGCGGTGCAAAGACCGTGGCCTTGAACGCGGCCGATGAAGTAGCGGTGGCTGGGTTTCTGGAAGGCAGCATCCGCTTTGACGAGATTCCCAGGATCATCGAAGATGTTCTGGTGGCTACAAATTCTGTCAGACTGGAGTCAATCGGAAAGGTCCTCGAAGCCGATGCAGAGGCCCGGCAATCGGCCAAGTTGCGGGTAGAGGAATTAAAGAAGTCGGTAGGTCCGCGGGCAACATCTTTCGCGTAGTTTTGGAATCTAACCAGGTGGAGAGTACGTATCTCGATTATGTCTGACTTCCTGACCTCAATCGTCGCCGTGGTGGCTGTTCTGGGCTTCATGATCCTGATCCATGAGTTCGGCCATTACGCTGTGGCCAAGTGGCTGGGAGTGCGGGTTGAGGTCTTCTCGATCGGCTTCGGCAAGCGGCTGATCGGTTTTCGCAAGGGTGAGACCGACTATCGGATCGCTGCCATCCCCTTAGGCGGCTACGTCAAGATGAGCGGCGAGAACCCGATGGACTCCCACACGGACGATCCGCGGGAATTCCTGAACCACTCGCGCTGGCACCGGTTCCTGATCGCCGTGGCCGGGCCAGTGATGAACATCCTCCTGGCGATCGTTCTGCTCACGACCGTCTATATGGTGCATTACGAGTACCCGGTCTATCTGGACAAGCTGGCGGTGGTGCAAGGCGTACGCAAGGATTCACCTGCCGCCCATGCCGGTATTCAAGCTGGCGACCGGATCGTCAAGATCGACGGCATCGACAACCCCACGTGGGAACAGGTGCAGCCCCGCGTCTGGCTCAGCCCCAACCAGCCTCTGGCAGTGACGATACAGCGTGGAGACCAGGTTCTGCAGAAAACGCTCGTGCCCAAGGCGGTGACCACGTCAGAGGTGGGAACGGTTGGCTGGTTTCCCGAGGAGCCAGTGGTGATCGGCCGGCTCGATTCCGGCTTGCCCGCAGCCAAGGCGGGAATGAAAGAGGACGACAGGATCGTCGCCATGAACGGGCAGCCCGTGCCCTCGATCGAGAGCATGATTGAGAGCCTGCAGCAGACCAAGGACCAGCCAGTTGATATTACGGTCGCGCGGGGCAACCAGACGCTGAACTTTCACTTGCAGCCGGTGTTGTCGCCGACCGAGGACCCGAAAGAGCAAAGATACCGGCTGGGATTCGTCAACAAAGGTATGACCCAGGTGGCGAAGCTGTCGTTCCCGGTAGCTCTCAGTAAGTCGCTGGATCAGAACAAGAAATACTCGCTGCTGATTCTGGAACTGGCCAAGAAGATGGTGCAGGGAAAGATCTCGCCCAAGGCAATTTCCGGCCCCATCGGCATCGCGCAGGATGCCGGCTACGCCGCGCAGCAAAAGGGCTGGACTCCGCTGATGGAACTGACCGCCGGGATCAGCCTGAATCTTGGCATCTTCAACCTGCTGCCGATTCCCATCCTCGATGGCGGCGTAATCCTGTTCCTGTTGATCGAGGGCCTGATGCGCCGCGATATCAGCATGAATATCAAGGAGCGCGTGTATCAGGCGGCTTTCGTCTTCCTGGTGCTGTTCGCGGTGATGGTCATCTACAACGACCTGATGAAGACCATCCCGGGGCTGGCGGACAGATTGCCGTAGGCTCTGAAATTTTCAAGTGCGAGCCGGCGGCTGATCTCAGCCGCCGGCTTTTTCCTTTATGCGGACTTGCTGGCCCGGCGTGTCTTGGTCGGCGGGAGCAGACGCTTCGAGCCTGGGGTGCAAACCAATGCTGCCTTGCGTCTGGCAGGAAGCATGGCGGCACGCACGCTAGCCTCGATTTGTTCCGGCTGATGGCCTGCGGAGATTTCTGACATCAGGGTGGCGAATACCCTGCCCACCAGTTCTGCCGTCTGGGGAGTAAGGTGCGACATCTGCGTGGGCTGAGCCAGTCCGCCGAAGGGATCGTCATTCTGGATGCCGTTCGGAAGATTCTGGATCGCATTCTGAAAGTTATTCCACGCATTGCCAGGGTCATCGGAAGTCAGGTTGCCGTAGATTTGGGCAAGGGTTCCACCGTTGCCCAGATTCACCATCGCCGGGGCAATCTGCTCAAGGGTGTGGCCTTGGCTGATCAGCCAGGAGATGAAGGCCATGCCGCAGCCGGTGCTGTCCGGGTTCTGGTCGGTGTTGTCGGTTTGGTCGACGAAGTCCTGCATGCCGTCGTTGAACCAAGTCGGCGCGGTGGAGAAGTCGGCGAGGGCGTTGTTGCCGACAACCATCGCGCACCAGCGCGAGAGCGCCTCGCCGGTGCTTTCGCCGCACAGATTGCCGTTCATCGAGCACTCGCTCAGTTCGGCTTCGAACAGAGCGGAGACGCGAAGCGAGTTGTCGAACGATGCGTCGACTTCGATGGCGGAGCCATTGATGAAATCGCATCCCATGTGATCGGCCCCGCCGGTGCCATCGGTGTTGCCGCCGAGAGCGAATACGATGACGCTGACCGGACCTCCGGTGGTGCCGAAGATCCCGTCGTTAGCGATGGCGACGCGATCGGCGTCGTTTACCAGATCCTGAGCATTCTGCAGTGCGGGTGCGCCCAGCGAGGGGTCCACATACACCGTGACCCGTCCGGTGGGACTGGTTCCTACAAATTGAGAGGTGCCCTGATAGCTGGGCCATTGCGGCGCGACCGGAGCGTCACGCTTGATGGCGACTGGTTTCTTGCCGGTTGGAGTTGCCTTGATGCGGTGATTCATTGAAAACGCCTCCATTTCGGACACAAGTATGGTGCGGGATCGAGACGGCGCGTTACAGCCCCATCTTTCTGCCAGAGGTCGTTCTTGAAGCTGCAGGGGATGGTAGACCTGATGATTTCAGACACGCAAGCATAGAGCGATCCGTTACAGAATCCGAATCTCGAATTGGGAAGGGTGGGAGGTATATATCAAACATTTTTTTGGTTCGAGCGCTGTAGATCTATGATTCTGTTTTAGTTGTGTGCATTTGATGCCGGTCTCTGCCGCCAAAATATTGAGCCGCATGGACTTACAGGCAAAATACTCTGGAATAAGGAGTTAAGGGGGGTGCTCGGAGTAGTGTCCAGGGCGCCATGCGGGTGGATGACTGGCGGAAGTTTTCGGTCACAATCCGAGTCTGCGCTTTCTGCGCCCTCAGTAAAGGTTGTTCGTCACATGATTCGCAATTCTTATAGTGGAAGCCTGTGGAAAAGTGATCTGCGCTGTCGAACAGATGCCTGGGGCCATGCGGCTATAGCGGAGCGAACCGAGCCGAGACCTGCCTGTTGAGTCTTTCTGTTCGGACTGAGCCCGTTCGTCCTCTTTTCGCGCAGGTATAAACAGAAAGCTCTCGTTCTTGCCGCCAGGGTTGTCCATCCTTCGGTGCTGCCTTAACCGAGGGACATTCTACGATGGCCCCGGGGAGGCACGGCAATGAACGCGAGGAACGCAATCCTTTGACGGGAGTGTCTTATCCCATGCTCAAAATGAAGGTCGCGACCTCGCGCGATTGCCGAGTGAAATGGCGGTAAAGCGGTTATAATTCGGCGCCATTTGTTGAGGCCGGGTAGCCGCAGCCAAGGCCTGTTGTGGAGACAACCGCGCAAATGTCAGTTGCTCAATGTCGACGGAGGTTAGCAATGAAACGTCTTCTGCCAATGTTCCTGACCACCGGTTTTCTTTGCCTGGTTGCGACCCTGAGTTCGGCGCAGACCCCAGTTAACCCCGCCACCCAGCAGCGCAAACCAAAGTTCAAGGTCATGCACATGAAGAACGGCCGGGCGCTGATTCCGGCCATCCGTCAGCAGGCCAGTATTGGCGCCACCATCCCGCTGTGGACCTACAGCCTGACTTCGCCCTTCGACAACCTCAACTACTCCGGACAAATGGTCGGGCGAAGTCCCTTCTTTCACGGCTACCGCTCTACGACGATCCCGAGTTACCTGATACCGGTCAAGCTGACGTTCTCGGATGGAACGGTGCTGGACCCGACCACCAGCAACGTTTGCCTCGGTGACACGACCGTCAATGTGGTTAAGAATTCCCCGGTGTTCCAGCCGACCGATTGGATTATGAACGGCGTGGATGTTGGTACCGCGCAGTATATCGATGGCTTTCAACGTGCGAATTTCTGGAGCAAAGTGTCGGTGGCCGGCAACAACTATCACAACAGCCTGGCCTTGAACACACTAGGCGTGCTTAGCGTAGGCGTTCCCGCCGCTGATGGAGGAGCTACTGCCTTTTTTTGCGATGAGGGCCAGATAGATATCAACTGGTGGGACGCGCTGGTCGAGAACACGATTCTGCCCTCGCTGGCGTCCAAGGGCGTGGGTCCGACGAATGTTCCGATTTTCCTTTTCGACAGCGTCGAAATGTGCGACACCTTCGCGGCGGGCCAGTGCGGAATTCTCGGCTACCACAACGCGTACACTCCCGGCGGTGTGCTACAGACTTACTCGGTCAGCGATTTCGATAATTCCGGACTATACGGCGGCGACATTTCCATACTAACTCACGAGATCGGCGAATGGATGGACGATCCGCTGACCACGAACCCTACTCCTGCGTGGGGAAATATCGGGCAGGTCACCGGGTGCCAGAACAATCTGGAAGTCGGAGACCCGCTGACCGGCACATTCTTCCCGCCGGTCACCCTTGGTAACTTCAGCTATGACCCGCAGGAACTGGTGTTCTTCTCATGGTTCTTCCGGCAGTCGCCTTCAATAGGAGCGGGCGGCGCGTTTTCCAACAACGGCTCATTCAACACGAGCCCCCCCTCGTGTCCTTAAGCTCAGACTTAGGTGACGGAACCATTTTTGTTTCTGCTGAACTCCGGCCCTGGTCTGCTGAGGGACCGACAACTGAGAACGGTTTGCGATGGAGGCTTCTATGTTTGACCGATCCCGACTTTGCCGCCTATGCGGTTTGCTGGTTCTGCTGTCCTTGGGGACCGTTGCCTGGTCCGACACCCTGGTGGGTATAACGAGCCAGGCCGGCCAGCAGTCCAATGACTCGGTGCATTGGTCGCAACTGGGACCCGACGGCACCATTCTCGCCTCCAGTATCAGTGCAAGCTCGGTAAACAAGGTCGCCGTGAACGTCGCATTGACCGGTCCAAATAGCGTGGTTTCCGCAGTTTGTGCGACCTCTCCAAGCTGCAGTTGGGCGGGAGTCGGCTTCGCCGCTGGTGATCGTGTCCTGTGGACGTCCAATGCCGGGGCGGGAGGAAACGGACCTGTGACTTTGAGTTTCGGCACAAACGTCTCCGGAGCGGGCGCCCTGATTCAGGCGGATGAGCCTGGTCAGTTTAAAACGCAAATTCAGGCCTTCAACGGCGCTACCTTGCTCGGTTCGTTTACCGTGACCAGTAATGCCAATGGCGATGCCGTTTACGTCGGCATACTGGACCAGACCGGCCCAAACATCACTTCTGTGACTTTCAGCCTGACGGCCTGTGGCTCGGGCGATGTCAATTGTGTGCTTTCGGACTTCGCAGTAGATACGGTCTTCCTCACCGTGACGTCTAGTGCCCCAGCGGTGATGCTGTCGCCTACAAGCCAGAGCTTCGGCACGGTCGCGGTTGGTACGACTAGCGCAGTGAAAACCGTTACGCTGAAGAACACGGGCACGGCGTCGCTGAGCATCACCGCGATGGGGATTACGGGAACTAACGCGGGAGATTATGCCCAAACTCACACTTGCGGGGCTTCGTTGGCGGCAGGAGCGAGTTGCACTTTCAGTGTGACCTTCAAGCCCACGGCAACCGGCGCTCGCAGTGCGGCATTGAGCGTCACCGACAATGCCAGCGGCAGTCCGCAAACAGTGCCGCTGAGCGGAGTCGGCACGACAGCGAAGGTTGCGCCCGCGAGCCTGAGCTTCGGTGCGGTGGCGACCGGGGTCACCAGCGCGGCCAAGACTGTAACTCTCACCAACATTGGAACGACCGCGTTGACCATCACCGCGATGGCGATTACCGGAACTAACGCGGGAGATTTCGCCCAAACTCACACTTGCGGAGCTTCATTGGCAGCAGGAGCGAGTTGCACTTTCAGCGTGACCTTCAAGCCCACGGTGACCGGCGCTCGCAGTGCGGCATTGAGCGTCACCGACAATGCCAGCGGCAGTCCGCAAACAGTGCCGCTGAGCGGAGTCGGCACGACGGCGAAGCTCGCGCCCGCAAGCCTGAACTTCGGTGCGGTGGCGACCGGGGTCACCAGTGCGGCCAAGACTGTAACTCTCACCAATGTGGGAACGACCGCGTTGACCCTCACCGCGATGGCGATCACTGGAACGAACGCGGGAGATTTTGTGCAAACTCATACGTGTGGTGCTTCTTTAGCGGCAGGTGCGAGCTGCACGTTCAGCGTGACATTCAAGCCCACGGCGACCGGTGCTCGCAGCGCGGCATTGAGCGTCACTGATAGTGCCAGCGGGAGCCCGCAAACAGTGCCGCTCAGCGGAGTCGGCACGACGGCGAAGCTTGCGCCCACGAGCCTGAGCTTCGGTTCGGTGACGGTTGGCACGACCAGCGCAGCCAAAACCGTGACCCTCACCAACGTCGGAACGACCGCGTTGACCATCACCGGTTTTGCGATCACGGGAGCTAACCCGGGCGATTTTTCCCAAACTCACACTTGTGGAGCTTCACTGGCCGCAGGCGCCAGTTGCACCATCAGCGTGAAGTTCAAGCCAACCGTGAAAGGCGCTCGCGCTGCTGCCTTGAGCGTCAGTGATAATGCTTCCGGCAGCCCGCAACAGGTGACACTGTCTGGAACCGGAGCCTGAAGAGTCCGTAAGCACCGACCAGCGTCGGTTTATCCAGGTTCTCTGAAACCAAGGGAACCTCTGAATAAGTCGATTTTGTCAGTCCAGTCAAGAAGCCTCTAACCGCAAAGGCCGCGAAGCAAAATCGGCGAGGAATCGGGGCAACTTAATCGGACATTCCCAAGAGCGGGGTCTCGGTGGAAAGGTGAAGATATGGCACAGTTCAATGGATTGTTCACCGCGGTCGTGATCGATAACCAGGATCCCGAGAACATGGGACGCGTAAGAGTGCGAATTCCACAGGTGGGCGTCGAACCATGGGCTCGTATTGCCACTCTGATGGCTGGGAAGGACCGAGGCACATGGTTCATCCCTGACGTGAGCGACGAAGTACTGGTTGCATTCGAAGAAGGTAGTGCGGGACAAGCCTATGTCATTGGTGGACTTTGGAGCAAAACCAGTTCGCCGCCGGAGAAGATGGACCCGAGCAACAACAAAAAGGTTTTGCGTTCCCGCAACGGCGTGAAAATCACCCTGGACGATCAAAGCGGCCAGGAGAATTTCATCGTCGAGACGCCAGGTGGGCAAAAGATCACACTCAAGGACGGCCCCGGTTCCATCGAGATCACCGATAGCAATGGCAATTCAGTGATGCTTGAGACCAGCGGGGTCAGCGTGACTGCCTCGGCGAAAGTCACGATCAATGCCAGCCAGGTTGAGATCAATTCCGGCGCTGTCACAGTGAACGCGGGCATCGCCAAGTTCAGCGGCGTGGTGCAGTGCGACACGCTGATCGCCAACAGCGTTAACAGCGCGAGTTACACTCCCGGGGCAGGCAACATCTGGTAGGTGCCGAGTTGTCCGGGTTACGAGGTCGGTTCAGCAACAGCCCATTTTGATGTCGCCCGCGGCAGTCAAGGGCGGACCGAAAGCTTCCTGTGGAACCGGAGCGCCATGCAGTACGCGATACCAGTGTAGTACTGCGTTGAACAACACCAGCACGACTCCCGCTATGAAGATTGACATCAATATCGAATCCAGATAACCGGTGAACACTTGTCCGGGCTTAGCGGTGAGCGGCCAGAAGATGTTCTTGATCGATAGCACTCCCGCGGTCACAGTCGTGACGCCGACGAAGCACATGGGGAGGAAACTGATCCAGGCATACTTCATCTTCCCCATGTTGATCAGAAACGTGGTGACCACCGCCAGCGCAATCGTCGCGAGCAACTGATTTCCCGTGCCAAACAATGGCCAGATGGTGGAGATGTTGCCGGTGTAGATCAAGTATCCCCAAGCCAAGACCACGAAGAAACTGGTAAAAAGATTGCCGGGAAGCCACGCGGTGTTCCCAAAAGGCTTGTATACCTTGCCCATCAGTTCCTGCAGAACGTAGCGGGCAACCCGCGTTCCGGTGTCGACTGTGGTCAAGATGAACAACGCCTCAAACATGATCGCGTAGTGGTACCAATAGCCCATCAAGCGATCCATGCCCGGAAGGCCTCGGAAGATCTGGGCCATACCGACGGCCAGGGAAACGGCGCCTCCGGTGCGGCCGGCGAGTTTTTCGCCAACTTCTCGCGAAAACATGTCGAGGTTCACGGTGTGCAGTCCCAGCGTGCCGAAAACTTGAGGCGTGGTATTGATCGCAAAATAATCGCCAGGAAACATGGAGCAGGCGGCGATCAGGGCGAGCACGCCGACCAGCGACTCGCAGACCATGGCCCCGTAGCCGATGAAGCGCGCGTCCGATTCCTTGTCGAGCATCTTTGGCGTCGTACCGGAGGAGACCAGTGAGTGGAATCCTGAAATAGCTCCGCATGCGATCGTGACAAAGAGGAATGGGAAGAGCTTGCCTTTGATGATCGGTCCGCCGCCGTGCACAAATTGCGTGAAGCTCGGGAAGTTGATGTTGGGATGCACGATGAACACGCCAACGACCAGAATGGCGATGGTCCCGAGCTTGACGTAGGTGGACAGGTAATCTCGCGGCTCGAGCAGCAGCCAGACCGGGAGCACTGAGGCAATCAGCCCGTAAAGCGCCATGATGACGGTGATCTGGTGCGGGGTGAAGGTGAGGGCTGAGGCCGCGCTGCTCTGTCCAACCCAGCGTCCTGCGACCACGCCGCCGATCAGCAGTACAACCCCGAAGATGCTGGGACCCGTGACAGTGATCTGCCCGGCGTGGCTCTTGAACATCCAGACGCCCATGATGAGGGCGATGGGAATGGACATCCCGATGGTGAACACGCCCCACGGGCTATTGGACAGAGCGTTGACGACCACGATGCCGAGGCCTGCGAGCGTGACCAGAAGAATGAACAGGACGGCGATCATCGCGACCAGGCCGGCGAAAGGACTGATCTCGGTGCGTGCGATGTCGGCCAGGGAGCGGCCACGATGGCGCACGGACGCAACCAACACCATGAAGTCCTGTACGCAACCTGCCAGGACTGCTCCGACCAGCAGCCAAAGGAAGCCGGGAGCGAATCCGAACTGAGCCGCCAGTGTCGGGCCCACCAAGGGACCGGCGCCCGCAATGGCGGCGAAGTGATGTCCGAACAGCACCCAGCGCGGAGAGGCAACATAGTTGTGCCCGTCTGCATAGAGGTGCCCGGGAGTTGTACGACGGTCGTCCAGCGACAAGGCCTTAGCAGCAATATATGCGCTGTAGTAACGGTACGCCAAAGCATAGACACACAGCGCGCCTAGCAGAATAGGAAGTGTGTTCATGGTGTCGGTTCCCAGTTCTTAGAGCTGTCGGGCTACATCGTTTCCCACGACGTCAATAGCCGCCCGCGTATGCTACACCCATTTTTCAAGAAGCGATAATCCCCAACTTTGCTCGATCCTGCCGACGCCGTGAGCGAATTCCTTCAAGTTAAGCAGTTCCGGCGAATGCCTGGGCGAACCTCCGACGGAACCGCCTGACCTGAAGCAAGCGTCTCAAGCCACACGACGGGTTAGAACGTAAACACGGGCCCAAACTCGTTGCGCCAGTTGTGTGCCTGCCGCGTCTTACCACCTGCGAATGGCAAGTACTCGAAGGCGATGCCGCTGGCCTCGTGATTGTTGGCGGTGCGGGTCACGATATAGCTGGTTTCATGGACGAAGGTGACCCAGCTATTCAGTCTGTAGGTGAGGGAAGCGGTATCTAAGTCGGTGCGGCCCAGGTGGTTGCCATGCTGGGAGTCAGCGTAATTGGCCCGATCGGTGGAGTACGTGGTGTGTAGGATCCACCCGGTATTGTGGCCCTCCGGGTTCGCGTGGAAGATCCGGGAGAGCGGGAAGCTCAACTCGGCGAATCCTCCTGATCCACCGATGGGCTGGAGATTGGCCGGGGAGACAGGGGTACCCGGGCAAGCCAGAGTCGGTGCGCTGGATGTCCCGCCGGAAACGCCTCCGGCGCAACCGAATAAGATCGCTCGACCGGCGAACGAGATCCCGCTTCCCGCCTCGGTCAAGCCGTGCAAATTGTTGTAGACGTCGTTGAGTTGGCCGGCAAAGAAGAACCGCAGGTTGTCACCGCGGTAGAACTTCGCGTCGAAGGTGAACCAGGGAGTGGGAAGTTGCACCTCAGCGGTGTAGACATTCTGAGGATACTCAGCGTGGGCCCCTTTGGGGAACAACTGCTCAAGGTTGCACGTTCCCGAGGGCTCCGCGCAATTCGAAGCGCCGGATATGCTGGTGAGGGTGGTGAACCCAACGTTAGGTACGTTGAGATTCGTCAAGGGGGTGGGAATCGTGCAAGGGGTGGTCACGCAAGTAAAGCTGGTTGCAATCTGGGCCGCATGAGGGATGATTTCATTCAGACGGGCATGATGGCCGCTGAATACGATCTGGGCAGGAGCCACGCCCTTCCACTGGTGAGAGAGCGGGAACTGAAACACCAGACGTGCCTCAAGTCCGGGCTGGTTGGATTCTGCGCCAGCGCGGTCTCCAAAGCGCAGCCGCTGATCGGTCGTGATGGTGGAGTTACCCGCTATCGGCATGACTATGGCAAATTCTGGCTGCACTTTAAAATCGCCGGAGTGGAATTGCAGGCCGGTTTTGAACATCGGACTGCGCTCCCAGAGAGTGCCCATGCCGATACCCAAGCCGGTGGTCTCGAAGAGGCTGGGAAGAGTGGTAGAAACGAGGTTCCAATCTTGTCCGAATTCGGCGAACCAGGGTAAGGTGCCGCCGAGTTTGGTATCAAGTCGCATATACGCCAGCCTGACGCTGAACTGGCTGGAGCGATAGCCGCTGATGTTGCGGTTGCTGACATCGGTGTAATCGCCTTCAAAATCGCCTTCGATCCTGCCCGTCAAAGTGACGCTGGAATTCTTCGGAACCCATTCGAATTGGCTGCCGATCCGGAAGCTGCGCGCCTTGAGGTGGATTTGCGGATCCGACGTGGGTCCGGTGTCCCCTCCGACCAGAAGAGGGAGTGGCCAGTCCTGGCTTCCAAAGGTGGCACCACCTGCGGAAGCAGTCTCGGAAACAGCGGTTGACTTGAAGAAACCGTAGATCTTCATGTTGGCCCCGCTGCCTAACTTGATGTCGGGAATCATCCCGGCTTGCTTGGGAAGATCGATCGGCAGCACGCGCAGGGGCGCGACGGCCGGGATCACGGGCGGTTCAGCGGGCTTCGGAGTGGCTGCGGTTTGTCCTGCCTCGACGACGGGGTTCGGCGATGGGGACGGGTGGTAAACCGCTCTCACGAACTGCCCGATCAGTGAAGGTGAATTCTGGTTGGTGGTAGGAGCTGAGTTGGCGACGGTGCTTTGGTACTCCTGTTCGCTGATCAATCCTTTGCCGACGAGCAATTGCGCCAAGCGCCGATTCGCTTCGTCGGGCGATGACGCCTGCATGACCGCTGCGGCTTCATCCTGAGAAAGGATGCCCTTTGATTGAAGCAAGTTGATTAGAGGGTTGTTTGTGGGAGAGGAGCTTTGCTGCGCAAAAACGGTCAGCGCGAGTAAAACCACGCAAGTCAAGACCAACAATACTGACCCGACTACTTTCATCGAAAGACCTCCGGGTGGATTTCAAAGACGCCTGCCTGGCGTAGTAGCCGAGACGTCGCCAGGCTGACTGAGATGAGGTCCCTGATATAGGCTAAAACCAACCAAAGTCAAGTACTTTCTCGTAGACAAGAGGGATCGGATGACTCGGTTGGGGCAATTCCAGACATTTTGCGATGTTCTCCAGTGAGGGCTAACCGGAAATATTGCGGGCCAGAATGGAGCCTCGGAACCTTTTCAACGCGGTGAGCAAACCAGCTAACTAGCTGTGGTTCCCTCGGAACAGTGCAGCGGAGATCACCGACGACTCGGCCACATCAGCTGAGCAGGATATGGGTTGCACTATAGTTGGATTGTCCCTCTGCAGCGCTACCCTTCTTGTAAGGCGCGGCCCAACCAATATGCGCAAGAAGTATCTAATTGTCGCCTCATTGCTGATCCTGTTACTGCTGCTAGCCATGCGTAAAGAAAGCGACAGCAGCCTCCGGTTCATAAAGAAACAGAGCGAACTCACCAAGCCTCAGAGTGGATCGGCGACAAGTTAGAATCAGCACCACTTAAAAGTCGAAATGGGCTCAGTCAACTCTCGATACCAGCTGACTACACGCAATATAAAAGGGCGCCCACTTTTGCGAGAGGTTGTGATTGTTGGCATCGCGACCTAGCAGGCCGCTGAAACAACTCCGCCGAGGTGTACGAAGCGCACCTCAGGCGCTAAAGCGCCAAGTCATTTTCAACAACTTAACCGCACGAGTAAAACTCGTGCCCTTCCCTTTTCGACAAGAAAGCGAGTTTTTCTGCAGCCTGCTAGCGAAAAGGAGCGCATTTCTATATTGCGTGAAATGGCATCTACGTCACTCGCCCGAGGACAACTGGCCTGTCCGGATCGCCGTGCTCGAAGGCCACGATCACGGTCGCACCAACTTGAATCCGAGGGCTTGTGAGCGTGACTAGCGCCCAAGCCTGTCGACCTTCCACACTGACCTTCACTCGTCCAGAGACCTGAGGATCGGTGTTGTCCAGAACCATGCCTCTGTACACGCCGTACCATGCCATGACCCCCCCTTTGTCGTGCGCTTGTAACCTCCGGGCACCACGGGTGCCACGAGAGGAGATAATGCCTCCGTCACCCTAGCACTTGAAGGTCGGCAACTCAATGTCGGGTATCACCGCGAAGAAAAAAGGCGAGCGCGGAACGCAAGGGCGGATTCTAGCAGGCTGCTGAAAAACTCGCTTTCTTTTCGAATCGGCGTGATCTTCTCAAGCATCGCTGCATCAACTTTCGTCATGGCTCTGCGGGGATTTATTGCTGGGAATTTGAGAAGGGACGTAAGTCCATGTCACTTGCCGTCAACGGGCCTTTGGTTGTGGAAGACGAAGATCTGGTTCTTCGTGCCGCGTTAGATGGAGTGGGCTTTGCGTTTATTTCGGAACACAAGGTAGCTTCGTACCTCGCCGCCGGTTCTCTAGTGCGCGTGCTCGAAGATCGGTGTCAACCGTTCCCGGGCTTCTTCCTTTTCTATCCGAGCCGGCGACAACAGACAGCCTCTTTGGCGGTAGTGATTAG
>Ga0209698_10000850_pt1 | contig 35191 bp, 34 predicted proteins | sample LitLauG_LLR_2012_FD_187203 | JGI IMG/M metagenome (GOLD analysis project Ga0209698, IMG submission 187203) | Freshwater sediment microbial communities from Pennsylvania, USA - Little Laurel Run_MetaG_LLR_2012 (SPAdes) (version 2) | ecosystem: Environmental > Aquatic > Freshwater > Creek >... | reverse complement strand
CGGCGCGCGCGCCGACGGGCTGATACAGGTCCGTGGGGATCGGTTCGCCGACGTTATGGAAGTGGAGCATTTCCGCGAGTTGGTTGGCCGAGACGATCATCTCTTGGTTGAAGCTCTTGATGCGCGTCTTGAAGTAGTTGAAGAAGACGACCGACACGACGGCCACGACGAGGCCGGCGGCGGTGGTCACGAGCGCCTCGCCGACGCCGGCCGCAACGACCGCGGGCGTCGAATTGCCTTTCAGGGCGATGTCCTGGAAGGCCCGGATGATGCCGAAAACCGTTCCCGTGAGCCCGACGAACGGGGCGATGACGGCGATGGTGCCGATGACTCCCAAATTCTTCTCCAGCGTGTTCAGGTTCTCCATTAACGCTATCGAGAGGGCGTCTGTGATGTCCGCGCGATTTTTCGATCCGCGCAGGAGGCCGAACTCGAGAATGCGCGGCAGCATGCCCTTGGACGACTGGCAGACTTTCATGGCGCCGGCCATGTCGTCGGCGGCCACTTTCTGGCCGAGCGCGCGCAGCAGCGCGCGGCTGTCGGAGCCCTCGCGCTGGAAAAAGTACAGTCGTTCGATGACGATCGCGACGGCGACGATCGACATCAGGATGAGGATGATCATGATCACCCCACCCTGCTGGATCAGTTGAAAGAAACCACTGAAAAAGTCCACGCTAGCTGCGGCGCCTCCACTAGAGTCGAAGTTGGTCTCGGATGCGAAAGGACGGCGACGCCGAAGACCCGTCGCGGTGCCCGATATTCACCCGCCCGGGTCCGATTCCTCGGCATTTTCGGCTTTGCCGCGTTAGAAGCCGAATCGGGCCCGGCGGCCCGCCGCGCCTTAACTCGCGTTGAGCTGCTTGATGATGCGCTCCACGGCATCGACCAGGCCGGCATTATTCGCGGCTTTAGCGGTCGCTTCGGCGCGCTGGAGATAGGTCATGGCATCCTTAGATTTACCGACATTGGCTAAAAACAGACCCTCGGCGAAATTTGCTTCCGCATTGTTGGGGTCGAGCGCGAGAGCCTTATCCGCGTCGGCCTTCGCCTTGTCGTTGAGCGGATTCGGCTTGACCGAGAGATATTCGCTCGCCGCGTAGCCGTAGAGCGTCGCGGCTTCGCTCGGGGACGCGGCCGCGGCCTGCTCGAAGAGGGCCGCGGCGTCGGCGGGCTTGCCGGCCTTGTGAGCGGCTTCGGCCGCTTGGGCGAGCGATGCCGCCATGATGTTTTGACCGCTCTTATCCTGCGGATCGAGTTGAGCGATCTCCGCGAGAATCGTCTTCGCCTGATCGGCCTTCCCGGCTGCGAGATAGGCCGAGAGCAGCGTGTCGTCGACGGCGATGCGGTCGTGCGCTTTGAGGTTCTGCGCTTGGCCGAGCGCCCGAGCTTTCTCGAGATCGCCGATGGCCGCGTCGTTCTGACCGGCCGTGAACTCGGCATAACCGAGCGTGTTCTGCGTGTAGAACCCGGGCTCGATTTCATAAGCCCGCTTGGCGGCCGCAACCGCCTTGTCGTTCTCCTTCGCCTTCAGCTCGGCGGCCGCGTACTCGGCGTACGCCCTGCCGGCGGCCGCCTTGTACGGCGCCTCGACGGTGCCCGCCTTATCGAACGCGGCCGTCGCGCCCTCGTAATCGTTGAGGAACGTGTCGGCGACGCCCAGATAGGTCCAGGCTTTCAGATCGTCGGGATGGTCCGCCACGTACGCAGTCAATCCGCTCTTGGCGCCGCTGTAATTGCCGGCGTCCAGTTCGCGCAGATAGACGGCCGAACCGCTCGCCGGCTCTTGCGACGTCGAGGAGCCGTTGGCGTTGAACTTCAGCGTGAAGTCGTAGAAAGCGTCGACCTTCGTCGTGCCGCGCGTGGCGGGCGTGTACGACGAATGTTTCGCCACGTCGAGCGCCGCGGCGTCGTCGTCGTGGTTGCTCGATTTGAGCACCTTCGAGACGGTGAAGGTGCCGTCGGCCTTCACGAACACCTGCACGACGACCGTGCCGGCGCCCGCGACGGGAACGGTCGGCTGCGCGGCCTTCTTCAACTTCGGCGGCGTGTAATAGTTCTGCGTCCCGTTCGATTGCGCGCTCGCCGCGAGCGGCGCGGCGACGGTCGCGGCGCACAGGGCGGCGCCGAAGAAAATGCGTCGGTCCATTTCTACCTTTCGTCCGTGTTGTGCGATACGTCAACGGACGTCGCGGCGTCGCCGTACTCGCCCAAGCGAGCGACGGCGCGGTGCGCCGCTGCGAAACCGTCCGCCAGCGCGCCGGACCGTCCCGTCTCGAGCGCGCTCGCAATGTCCGTGAGTATGGCCGCGAGCCGCCGCACTTCCTGCGCGAGCGGGAGCGCGCCGGCCGCCACGACGGGGCGCCACACGGACCACGCCGAGGCCGCGAGGCGCAGCATCGAGCGCATGCCGCTCCCGCTCAGGGGCGCGAGCCCGGCTTGCGAGCGCTCGTCGAGCAGCATGCCGAGCGCGACCGAGGTGAGTTGCGGCAGGTGCGAGGTCAGCGCGATCGTCCGGTCGTGTTCGTCGTTCGCGAGCGCCAGCGGTCGCGCGCCGAGCGAGCGCACGAACGCCTCGACCGCCTCGGCACGCTCGCGCGGAGCCGCCGCGTCGTAGGTCCACGCGCATCCTTCGAACAGGTCGGCCCGCGCGGCGCCCGGGCCGCTGCGCTCCGATCCCGCGATCGGGTGGGTGGCGACGAAGCCGCGGACGTTGCGGCCCGCCGCCGCGACCGGCACCTTGACGGAAGCGACGTCGAGTACGAGCGCCGCGCGCGGCGGCGACGCCTCGAGCCGGCCCAAGAGCGCGATCGTGACGTCGAGCGGGGTCGCCAGCACCAGCACGTCGCACTCGTCGGCGAGCGCCTCGAAGGACGGCATCGCCTTCGCGATCGCACCCCGCGCCAGCGCCCGTTCGACGTGCGCCGGCGCGACGTCCCAGCCCACCGCGGTCGCGCCGCCGCGCACCGCGCGCAGCCCGAGCGATGCGCCGATCAGCCCGACGCCCGCGATGCCGACGCGGGGTGCGTTACCTGGCAGCGGCGGCAGGCTCGGGCAGAACGCGGCCCACGGCCGCCGCGACCGGACGCAGGCGCGCCATCAGCTCGTCGAAATTCGCGGGCGTCAGCGATTGCGGACCGTCGGAGAACGCCGCCGCGGGATTGGGGTGAACCTCGACGATGAGGCCGTCGGCGCCGGCGGCGACCGCGGCCAGACTCATCGGCGCGACGAGCGCGCGCACGCCCGTCCCGTGCGACGGATCGACGATCACGGGCAAGTGCGTCAGCGCCTGCACGACGGGCACGGCGGAGAGGTCGAGCAGGTTGCGCGTCTGCGAATCGTAACTGCGGATGCCGCGTTCGCAGAGCACGATTTCGTGATTGCCGGCGACGTAAACGTACTCCGCGGCCATCAGCCACTCGTCGATGGTCGCGGCGATGCCGCGCTTGAGCAGCACGGGGCGCGGTGCGGCGCCCACTTCGCGAAGGAGCGTGAAGTTCTGCATGTTGCGCGCGCCGATCTGCAAGACGTCCGCGTACCGCGACACGAGTTCCACGTCGCGCACGTCGAGCACTTCGGTCACGACGCCGAGCCCGCTGCGGTCCGCCGCGTCGCGCAAATACTTGAGGCCGTCTTCGCCGAGCCCTTGAAACGCGTACGGCGACGTGCGCGGTTTGAACGCGCCGCCGCGCAGCACGGTGGCGCCGGCACGCGCCACGGCGGCGGCCGTCGTTTCGAGTTGCTCGCGCGATTCGACGCTGCACGGTCCCGCGCACACGACGAGCGTCTCGCCGCCGAACGCGACGCGCTCCGAAAGCCGCACGACGGTGCGCTCGGGACGCGCTTCGCGGCTCACGAGCTTGAAGCTGCGCGAGATCGGCACGACCGATTCGACGCCGTCGAGCCCGGCGAACTGCGCCAGCAGCGTTTCCTTGTCGGCCGGCGCGCCGATCACGCCGACGATCGTCCTTTCCGCGCCGCGGCTCACGTGAGCGGTCAACTTCAGCGAGGCGATGAGGGCGGTCACCTCGTCGAGTTCGGCGTCGCCGCTTCCGGCGCGCATGACGATGATCATTGCGGCGTGTTGCTCCGAATCGACGGTTGCGAGGGGGACGCCGCATCCGCGCGGCGGGCGAGGTCGGGACGAAGCCCCACGGCTTCGCGTAAGTACACGTGAACCATTTCGCTCTGCGCGCGGCTCGTGTTCACGTGCACCAGCACGCGCACGCAACGCTCCAGGCGCCCCGGCACGCCGATTTCGGTGAAATTGAGCAACGGCACCATCGTCCAACCCATCCGACGCGCGGCCGCGGCGGGAAATTCCGCGCGCAAATCGGGCGTGACCGTGAACAGCGCCGAGGCGACGTCGTCGGGCACGAGATCGTTGGCGGCCACGAGTTCGCGCACCAGCTCCTCGGTGGCCGAGAGGATCGCTTCGGGCGTGTCCTCGCTGACGGTCGTCGCGCCCCGGATGCCGCGCACCATCACGACGCTTCCCCGGCCGCTTCGAGTTCCGCGGCGGCGCGCACGGCGGCTTGAAGCGCCGCCACTTCCTTCTCGCTCGCCTCGCGCCACGCGCCGGGACGCATGTCGCCGAGCGAGAGCGGCCCGAAGCGCAGGCGCACGAGCGAAAGCACCGGATGGGCCGTCGCCTCGAACATGCGGCGCACTTGGCGGTTGCGCCCTTCGTGAATCGTGACGTCGACTTCGGAGGCCGCCGGGCCGACCCGCACGACGCGGATCTTCGCGGGGCGACTCTTGCCGTCGTCGAGCTTGATGCCGGCGAGAAATTTTTTCATGTCGTCGCCCTGCAAACGGCCGCGCACCACCGCCCGGTACGTTTTCTCGACGCCGAAGCGGGGGTGCGTGAGGGCGTGCGCGAGCGCGCCGTCGTTGGTCAAGAGGAGCACGCCCGAGGTGTCGTAGTCGAGCCGGCCGACCGGCACGACGCGTCCGCCGTCGCGCGGCACGAGCGAAGCGACCGTGCGCCGGCCCTGCGGATCGCGCATCGTCGTCATCACCTTTTCGGGCTTGTTGAGCACGACGTAGCGCTTGGTGTCGGGAATCGTCAGCGCTTTGCCGGCCAGCTCCACGCGATCGCCCGGTTCGACGCTCGTGCCCAATTCGCGCACGGTCCGACCGTTGACGCGCACGTGACCGGCCGCGATGAACTCCTCAGCTCTACGGCGCGACGCGACGCCGGCGTGGGCGAGGTACTTCTGGAGGCGCACGGTCGCAAGGCGTTCGCCGCGGCCGTCACCCGTTCCGCGCTGCCGGTCCGCTCGCGAACGGGCTGCCGCGTTCGTAGAAGCGCAACGGCCGCTCCGCTTCTTTCGTGAGCCCGATGCGGGCGCTCGTGCCGATCGCCCGCGGGGGACGCTGCGGGGCCGCAAGCCAGAGCGGGCCGGCGGCGGTCAGGTCGCAGCCGTCGAGGCGGCGGTCGATGCCGAGCGCGGCGGCCAGGCGGCCCGGGCCGCGGCACAAATCGCGCTCCGCAGCGCGCGGCCGGCGCAGGCGCATCACCTCGAATCCGATCAGCGGTTCGCCCGCTCGAACGAGCACCGCCGCGCCGACGCCCGCCGCCTCGCTCGAAACGTTCAGGCAAAAGTGATTACCATAGATGAAGTAGACGTATGCGTGGCCGCGGCGCAGGAACATCGACCGGTTGCGCGCCGTCTCGCCGCGGAACGAATGCGCCGCCGCATCGTCCGGCAGGTACGCTTCGGTTTCGACGACGCGCAGCGCGGTGCGACCGGGCGGTACGTCGCTGACGACGATCGCGCCGAGCAGAAAGCGGGCGAGCGCAACCGAGTCCCGGGGCAGTTCGGCCCGCCGCAGCCGCCTAAGCCGCGGCGCCGAGGCAGGCTTCGGCGCGGGCTCGCGCGGCCAGGTCACGCGACGCGCCGCCCGGGTCGCGCGCGACGCTCGCCGCGCGAAATCGGTTGAGCGTGCAGCGCAGCGCGACGTACGGCATCGTCAGCGCCGCCGGCAGTTCGCCGCGGCGGGCCAAATCCTCGACGATGCGCTCGTCGGCCGTGCGCACTTCGACGGCGCTCACCCCGCGCTCGAGCAAAGCGCGCGCCACCGCATCGAGCGCCGCGTACGCGACGTCCCGGCCGCGCAACGCCGGCCGGGCCCGGCACGAGAATCGCACCCTGACGATCGATTCCTCGTGCGAGCCCGGGATCCGGAGTCCGGCGTAGGCGATGCCCCGGCCGCCTTCTGCGGCGGCGAACCCGACGGTGACGACAACCGGCTCGATCATGCGCTGTCCACCCATCAGCAGGTGCCTCTCGCCCATCGTATATCGAACGTATGTTCGATGTCAAGGCGTCAGCGAGCGGCGGCGAGGGCGGCTTCGCTCGCGCCCGTCAGCAGCGAGCGATAGAGCGCGATCACCTCTTCGCCGAGCCGGTCGCCGTCGAAGCGGGCGGCCACGGCAGCCCCGAAGGACGGATCGCTTCGACCGCCGGCCAGGGTGCGGCCGAGGGCGGCCGCCATCGCGTCCCGGTCCTCGGGAACGAGCGTGCCCGCGTCGCCCAGCACGTCGCGGGTCTGCGGCGTATCGACCGCCACCACGCTCGCGCCCGCCGCCAGCGCCTCGACGAGCACCAGGCCCTGCGTTTCGCTGCGGCTGGGGAAGACGAATGCGTCGCACGAGGCGTAGGCGTCGGGCAGGTCGCTGCGCGCGAACTCGCGCGCGAAGGTCGTGCGCGCGCCGATGCCCAGGCGCGCCGCCGCGCGCTCGAGCGCGTCGCGGTGCGCGCCGTCCCCGACGATCGCCAAGCGGGCGCGCGGGTGGTCGAGCCGGGCGAAGGCTTCCAGCGCCAGCTCGACGTTCTTTTCGCGGCCCAGGCGCCCGACGCTGAGGATCAGCGCTTCGTCGTCGCGCGCTCCCAGGCGCGCGCGCATCGCTGCGCTGCGCCGGCCGCGCGCGAACTCGGCGACATCGATGCCGCTCGGCACGACGGCGATGCGGGCGCGCACGCCCAGTTCGCGCAAGCGGCGTTCCATCGCGGCGGTCGGCACGATCACGGCGTCGGCCGAATTCGCGTACGCGCGCGTCAGTTGCGTCGCGGCGCTGCGCGTTGCGTGCGTTTCGAACGGAACGTAGTGCGCGTACGCTTCGAGTTGCGTGTGATAGGTGAACACGAGCGGAACGCCGGCGCGCCGCGCGGCGCGCGCGCCGAGCCAGCCGGTGACGAACGGCGAGTGCGTGTGCACGATCGAAAGCGCGCCGAGCGCGCGCGGAAGGTACGGTACGGTAAGACGGTACGCCGTGCGCGTGGGTAACGGCAACGACGGCACGCGCACGACGTCCGCCACGCCGTCGCGATACCCGGGCATTTCCGGCGTTACGACGATCGCGTCGTGACCGTGCGCGCGCAGCGCGAGCGCGAGCGTATCGACCGACGCGACGATCCCGTTTTGGATCGGCCGGTAACATTCGGTGAACAACCCGACGCGAAAGGTTCTCACGAAGCGCGACCTTTTCTCAAATACGTGCCTACGCCTACTTACGTCGAAATGACGATTTGTCAAGTTGACGCCCTCGAAACCCCTATGCTAAGGTGGCCGGGTTCAGCGGGTCCCACCTCTTGCAGGACCCACCTGTGGTCGTCCTTCTTCACGTTGTCGGCGTCGTGTGCCGAAGCGAACCGGAAGTCAACCGCTACTTTGCAAACCCGCGCCTCGCGCGAACGAGCCGTGCCGAACGTCGAGCGGTCCCGTTGATGCAGCATTTGGCGCGGATCCAGAAAGGAGCCGTGTTGATCGTTAAAGATCAAATTATCGCGAAATTCGTGGCAAGCGCCGCGCTCGCCGGGTGCCTCGTCGCGGGCGCCGCGGGCGCTGCCGGAGCCGCGGAGCCGGGCAACGAGGCGCCCGCAAGCGCCGCGTCGGCCTCGCTCGCGCCCGCTACGGAGGCCGCTCCGGCCGCGGCCGGAGCGCCGGCAAACGCCGCCGCGCCGGCGGACGCCGGAGCGAGCTCGGCCGGCGACGCTCCCGAGGCGGCGACCGGGGACGACGCCTCCACGGCGCGGCCGATCTCGGTGACGGTCGTAATCGACGGCGCGGTCGCGCACGTGACCACGCAGGCGCAGACGGTCGGCGATTTGCTCGAGTCGCGCGGCAAGCACGTCGCTCCGGGCGATTTCGTGTATCCCGATTACGACGATCCGCTCGCCGACGGCATGAAAGTCACCTACCGCCGCGCCAAAGCGGTTGCGGCGCACGCGCCCGGCGCGCGCACGTGGATCGAACGCGAGCGCGTCGCGATCCTTCCCGCAACCGAACGGCGCGTCGACGACAAACTCCCCTACGGCCAGACGCGCGTCGTGCGCGGCACGCCGGGCTTGCGCGAAACGACGTTTCGCTGCGTCGCGGACCGTCACGCCAAAGTCGCGCGCACGGTGCTCGGCACTCGTATCGTTCGCGTCTCGCGTCCGACGATCGTCTTTCACGGCCGCGGCGCGTACGAATCGCTGGCGCGCGTGGCCGCCCAAGGGATCGCGGGCGCCATGCGCCTGGCGGGCAGCGCGCTGCACATGATCGCGACCGCGTACACCGCGAGCTGCTACGGCTGCTCCGGCATCACGGCGAGCGGCGTGCGCGCGGGCTTCGGCATCATCGCGGTCGATCCGCGCGTGATTCCGCTCGGCACGAAGCTCTTCATCCCGGGCTACGGCCGCGCGATCGCGGGCGACACGGGCGGGGCGATCGTGGGCAATCGCATCGATCTCGGCTTCAACAGCAACGGCGAGGCGATGCAGTGGGGTAACCGCCCCGTAACGGTCTACGTCCTGCGATAGATCGCTCGGAACGTTCGCATCCGCGCGCGCTGCTCGGCGCGCGCGGGCTGCGCCCGAAGAAACGTTTAGGACAGAACTTTCTGATGGACGGCGGTGCGCTCGCGCGCATCGCCGTTTTGTGCGCGCCGCAGCCCGGGGCGCGCGTGTTCGAAATCGGCGCCGGGACGGGCGCGCTCACGCGCGCGCTGCTCGACCGCGACGCGCGCGTCACCGCCCTCGAAATCGATCCCGACCTCGTCGCGATCCTGCGCGAGCGCGAGGATTTGGCGGAAGCCGCGATCGTCGAAGCCGACGCGCTGACCTTCGATTTCGACGCCGCGACGGGAACCGAACCGTGGTGCGCGGCCGGCAACCTGCCGTACAACGTCGCGACGCCGCTGATCCTGCGTTGGCTCGAACTCGCCCATCCGCCCGAGCGGATCGTGGCGATGGTGCAGCGCGACGTGGCGGAGCGCTTTACGGCCAAACCGTCCACGCCGCAGTACGGCAGCCTGACGCTCCTGGTCAACTATCGGACGGTCGTGCGACGCGCGTTCACGCTCGGGCCGAACTCGTTCTTTCCGCGGCCCAACGTGGAAAGCGCCGTCGTGACCTTCGACCGTCGCGCCGCGCCCGCCGTAGAGGTGCGCGACCGCACGTTCTTCCTGCAGGTCGTGCGCGCCGCGTTCGCGTACCGCCGGAAGACCCTGGCGAACAGCCTATCGCTCGCACTCGGCATCGACCGCGCGCGGACGCAAGCGGCGCTGCAGGCGCTCGACATCGATACGGAGATTCGTGCGGAACAACTCGACCTGGGCGCCTTCGGCGCTCTCGCCGATAGCCTGGCCGGATAACGCCTGGAACGTCCCGCTGAGCCTCCTGGTCGGGGCGGGTGCGATCTTCCTTGCCATTGCGCCGGGCCTGGTGTACCTGATATTCGCCGCCGCCGTCGGCGCGGTCGACATGCGCCATCCCGACGCTTCGGCCGTGCAAGTGCTCGTCGCGCAAGTCGCCACCTACGGACCGCTCGGCGCCTATCTCGCGTTGATGCTGCCGCGCATCGCGCGCGTGTCGTATCGCGAGCTCGGTTTTCGCGCGCCGACGGCATCCGAAATCGGCATCGGCCTCGCGGGCACGGCCGCGATGTGGCTCGCCGTCAGCGCGAGCGGTTCCGCCATCGAGGCCTTGACCCACCACCACGATACGGAAACCGCGGTGGCGTTGATGCAGCAGCTCCACTCGCCGGGCGAAAGAGTGCTCTTCTTCTCGATCGCCTGCGTGCTCGCCCCGATGATCGAGGAACTCGCGTTTCGCGTCTACCTGTACAACGCGCTGACGCGGTACGCGAGCGTACCCGCGGCGATCGCCGGCAGCGGTCTGGTCTTCGGGGTCGTGCACGCGTTCGGCGCCGCGACGTCGCAATTGCTGACCGTCGGCGTGCCGCTCGCGCTCGGCGGCATGATCCTCGCCTACGTATACGCGCGGACGCGCTGCTACTGGGCGAACGTGACGACGCACGCCTGCTTCAACGCGATCTCGGTCGTCGCGGTGTACGTCTTCCACGCCAAGTAAGCCCGTGAGCGCCGTGCGCCTGGCGGTCGACGCCGCCAACCTCAGCCGCGACCGGCGCGGCATGGGCCGCCTGGCTCGCGCGGTGCTGCGGGCGGCCGGCGCCGACCCCTCGTTCGAGATCGTCCTGCTCGCGCGCGGGCCCGAAGCGCGCGACCTGCGCGAGGAATTTCCGCAGGCGCGCGTCGAGCCGCCGCGTTCGGCGCGGCGGCGCGGCCGCTACGACGTCGTGTGGTTTCCCTTCAACGGCATGCGTTTCGGCGTCGCCGCGCCCTCGCTCGTTACCGTTCACGACGCGTTCGCCTTTACCGAACCGCATCGCGAACGCATCGCGCGCTATCGCGAACAGGCGCCGATTCGCCGCGCCGCCCGCGACGCCACGCGCATCCTCACCGATTCCGCGTGGAGCCGCGACGAGATCGCGCGCGCGCTGCGCGTGGCCCCCGAGCGCATCGTCGTCGTGCGGCCGGAACCGGACCCGTTTTGGGAGCCCGGTTCGGGCGACGCGCTGCCGGAAGCGCTCGAAGGCCGGCCCTTCGCGCTCGTGGTCGGCGTGCGCGAGCCGCGCAAGAACGCGCTCCTCGCCGTCGAGGCCTGCGCGCGCGCGCTGCGGGCCGCCGAGACGCTCGTCGTCGGCGGCGACCTGCCGGCGCCGCTGCGCGCGCGGGCGCGAGCGCTCGGCCTGAATTGCGGCGAAATCGTCGCGAGCGACGGCATGCTGCGCGCGCTGTATCGCCGCGCGCGCGTCGTCCTCGTGCCCTCGACCGCCGAAGGCTTCGGGCTCGTCGCGGCGGAGGCGCTGGCGTGCGGGGCGGCGGTGCTCGCCTCGAACGCGAGCGCGCTGCCCGAAGCGACGGGCGGCGCCGCGCAGCTGCTCGATGCGCACGACGTCGAGGCGTGGGCGCGCGCGATTCGCGAGCTGTTCGACGACGACGCGCGCGCAGGCGCGCTGCGCGAGGCCGCGCGCGCCCGTTTCGCCGGGCGCGACCGCGACGCTGCGGCGGCGGCCGTTTTAGAGGTGCTGCGCGGCCTCGCCGCGCGCGCGTGAGCGCACGATCTCGGCGACGAGCGCGCCGAACTTCGCCTTGAATGGTTCGGGACCGAACGATTCGGCGTGCGCGCGCAGCACCGCCGGATCGTAGCGCCCCGGTTCGAACGCGCGGATCACGGCCGCGAGCGAGGCCGCCGTCGGCTCGCCGAAGTGCTCGCCCGTCACGCCCGCACGGATCGTTTCGAGCGCGCCGCCGCGGCCGTAGGCGATGGCGGCGCGGCCGGAAGCGTTGGCTTCGAGCGGGACGAGACCGAAATCTTCTTCGCCCGGCAGGATGACGGCGCGCGCCGCGCCGAGCAGCGCGCGCAAGCGTTCGTCGGAAACGTTTCCGAGAAATTCCGTGCGCGTGCCGGCGGCGGCCGCTTTGAGCGCGGCCTCGGCCGGTCCGCCGCCCACGATCTTCAGCGGCACGCCCGCGAGCGCGCACGCGGCGATCGCGAGATCGACGCGTTTGTACGGCAACAGCCGCGAGACGACCAGAAACGCGTCGTCCTCGCCCGCGCCGACGGCGAAGCGATCGACGTCGACGGGACAGGGAACGACGTAGGCGTCGCGGCCGTAGTACCGCCGCACGCGTTCCGCGACGTTACGCGAATTCGCGATGAACGCGGTCGGCCGCGCCGCCGCGGCCCGGTCCCAAGCGGCGAGGCGGGCGACGACCGGCCGCGCGAGCAGCCGCGCGGGGTTGCCGCGCGCGAGCGCGCCCACGTAGTCGTCGTACGCGAACACGAAGCGGCTGACCGTGTGGATGTAGCAGACGTGCGTCGCATCGGGGCGGAAGCGAACGCCTTTCGCCCAGGCGGTCGTGGTGCTGACGATCGTATCGAACGCGCGCAGATCGAACGACTCGAAGGCGGCCGGATAGAACGGCGCGAGCGCGCGAAAGTATCGCGCCGAGCCCGGCACGCGTTGCAGGAACGAGGTGCGAACGCGGTCCCGCGCTACGAGATCGCCCGTCGCGCGTACGTCGTAGAGCGCCGTGTAGACCGGCGCGTCGGGGTAGAGGTCGGCGACGTGACGAAAGACGCGCTCGGCGCCGCCGCGCTGGTTGAGATAGTCGTGAACGAGGGCGAGGCGGGCGGTTATCGCGAATCCGCGCCGTCGCGCGGCAAGACCAGCGCCACGATGTAGCGCTGCAAGTACGCTTTGGCGACGCGCTGGACGTCGGCGGGCGTCGTGCGTTCGAGCGCGTCGAGCGCGCCGTTGATGGAGTCCGTTCCCAGCCCCTGCGCGCCGAACGAGCCGAGCAGGTAGGCGCGATCGGCTAGCGAGACGGAATCGGCTAGGAACTGCCCCTCCGCCGCCGTCTTGAAGTGCCGCAGCGGTTCTTCGCCGAGCGGTTTGAGCGAAAGCGATTTTGCCACGACCAGCAGTTCGCGTAGCGCGAGCGACGGATCCACTTCCGTGCCGTTGACGTAGACGACCAAACTCGCCGGCGTCGAATCGTAGAGGTAGAACGCGCCGACCGAGCGTTCGACGAAGCCGAGCGTCGTCGCGCTGTTGCGTTCGAACGCGTCGGAGAGCAGCGACTCGAGCACCAGCATGGCGCCGAAATCGCGGCTGCCGGGCGCCGGTGCGGCGAAGCCGACGACGACCCACGGTGCGGCGATGTCGCGGTGCGTGACGATGCGCGGAGCCTGCGCCGGAATCGCGCGCGCTTTCTCCTCGACCGCGGGCGCCGCACCTTCGGGCAGCCCCGTCGCGATCGCCGCGAGCGCGTCGCCCAAGCCCGGCGCGACTCCGCCGGCCGCGGACGCGCTGAGCGCGGCGCGCCGGTAATTCGCGTGGTAGAACGCGGCGACGTCGGCGCTGGAGATCGCGGCGATCGACGTGGCGTTCCCGAGCGCCGGCTGCGCGGTGCCGCCGGTATAGTACGAACGCCGGAACATTTGGATGCCGACGTTGAGCGCGTTGCTCTCCAGTTCGGCGATCCGCGCCGCGAGCGCCGTGCGCGCCGCCGCTAACGTTTGCGGCGAGAAATCGGGTGCGAGCAACGCCTTGCCGAACAGCGTCACGAGCGCGGCGAGTCTGGCCGAGCGGCCTTCGAGATAGTAATGGACCGAACGTCCGTCGACGGTGTAGGTGATCGTGCCGCCGCGCGAAGCGATCGCGTCTTTGAGCGCCATCGGGATCGTCGCGCCGTCGGGCGTCACCGGCGTGCGCAAGATGCTCTCGGCGGTCAGCGCGGCGACGCCGCTCGTGGCAGTACTTTCGCGATCCAACCCGGCCGCGACGAAAATTTGCACGCCGCTAACCGCGGCGCCGGCGTCCGTCTCGAGCGCGAACGTCGTGCCGCCGAGATCGGTCGCCACCGCATGCGGATAGCGCGGCGGCGCGGTCGGCGCCGCGGCGGTCATGGTCAAGAGCGCCGCGCACGCCAGCGCCGCGGCGGAAACGGACCTTACGATCATTGCGACTGCCCCTTTTCTTTTGAAGCGGGGCGGAGGGCCACGACGATCGGCGGCTTCCCCAAATATTTCACCGCGACCGACGCGACGAATTCGGCCGTCAGCGAATCGGCGGCTTTGAAGTACGGGCCCGTCTCGCCCGCGGCTCCGGGCGCGTACTCCGGCGCGCCCTCGATCGTGTACCAGCCGAAATTGTCGGCGATCTGCGTCGGCGTTTGCAGATCGCTCAGCAGGTGGTATTCGAACGCCTGCCGCGCGATGGCGAAAGCGGCCGCATCCAGCGGCTTCTGCACGAGCGCGATGCCCCCGTCGACGACCGTTTTGATCGCGTCGGGATCTTTGCCCGAAAAGGCGACGAACATGACGCCCGGATCGTGCAGCGTGATGAACTGACCGACGAGCAGCGAGTCGGGGAAGGCGTCGCCGACGCGCCGCGCCACGAGCCCGTCTTCGGGACGGAAGAGGTAGTCGGCGATGAAGTCCATCGCGGTCGCTTCCCGCTCGTCGGCGATGGGCGGGCCCGCCCAGCCGTAGCCGCCCGTCGGCGTCGAGAACTCGCGGGAGACGGGTTCGGGGCTCGCGCCGACCTCCGCGCTCTCGGGCGGCTCCGCGGCGGGATCGTCGGCCGGCCGCCCGGCGACGGCGGCGGACGCCACCGAGGCGTCGACGTCGCCGCTGACGACGAGCGTCGCGTTCTGCGCGCGGAAGGCGCGCGTCGCGAACGCTTTCACGTCGGCGAAGGAGAGCGCCGTGATGTCCTTGGGGCCGCCGAGGGTCGGGAAGTGTTGCGGCGCCGCTGCGAAGAGGCTCGAAAAGACGGCGTCGCGGACGGTGGTCTCGGGGTCGAAGCCCGCGATGAGCGCCTCCTGGGCGACGTCGCGCTGGGCGAGCCGGAAACCGTCGTCGGTCACGACCGGGGCGAAGAACGCCGTCGTCATCATCCGCACGACGTCGCGCGCGGCCGTGGCCGGAACGACGGCGCTGACGGAGACGGAGCTCGTGTAGGTGCTGATCGCCAGCCGTCCGCCCGCGTCCGCCACGGCTTTCCCGAGCGGCTCGCCGACGATCGGTTTCGAGGCGGCCACGACCTGGGCCGCGAGCCGGGCGATGCCCACGCGAGGCGTCTCGCCGAAGCCGGTGGAGGGCGCGCGGAACCACAGCTCGACCGCGGCGACCGGCGCCCCTTGGGCCGGCCGCACGATGACGGTGCCGCCCGAGGGCATCCGCGCGACGGTCGCGTCGCTGCCCAAATCCGGCAGTTGGTCCGGGGCCGCAGACGCCGCGGACCCGCCCGGCGCGAGCAGGATCGTCAACGCGAGCGCCGCTGCCGCGCGGGAGACGCGCGCGGGGCGCCGTCGGTTTCGAAACATATCGCTCACTTTGCTTGGCCGCCGGAGCGGGCCGTTCGAAGAGTTATGCCGGCTCCGGCGTGATATTCGGCGGCAGCCGCTTCGGCTTCTCGGCGCGCTGCGGCTCGGGTTCGTGCGCCTGCGCGGCCGCCTTGGGCATCTCGACCGGCGTTTCGTCCTTGCGCGGATACGGCTGGTCGCTCAGGATAGCGAGCACCTCTTCGGTATCCACCGTCTCGTGCTCCAAGAGCGAGGCGACCATGCGCTCCACCTTCGACCAGTTCTCCTTGAGCAGTTTGGTCGCTTCGGCGTAGCAGCTGTCGATGATCTTGCGCACTTCGGCGTCGATCTTGCCGGCGATCTCTTCGGAGTAGTTGCGATCCTCGCCGAAATCGCGGCCCAGGAACACCTGGTGGTTGCCGCGGCCGTACTGGATCGGTCCGAGCGAATCGGACATGCCGAACTGCGTCACCATGCGGCGCGCCAGTTCGGTCGCCTTTTCGAAGTCGTTCGACGCGCCCGTCGTCACGTCGCCGAACTTGATCTCCTCGGAGATGCGGCCCGAGAGCGCCATCGTGATCTGCGCGAGCAGTTCGTTCTTGGTGCGCGAGTGGCGATCTTCGTCGGGCAGCGACCAGGTGATGCCGAGCGCCATGCCGCGCGGGATGATCGTCACCTTGTGGACGGGATCGGCGAGCGGCAGCAGACCGCCGACGATCGCGTGGCCCGACTCGTGGTACGCCGTATTCTCTTTTTCTTTCTGCGACATCACGAGCGACTTGCGCTCGGGGCCCGCCACCACGCGGTCGATCGCCTCTTCGCAATCGCTCATCTCGATGATCGACTTGTTCTTGCGCGCGGCGAGCAGCGCGGCTTCGTTGAGCAGATTCTCGAGGTCGGCGCCGGAAAACCCGGGCGTCCGCTTGGCGAGCGTCTGCAGCGAGATTTCCTTCGAAAGCGGCTTGTTCTTGGAGTGCACGCCGAGGATCGCCTCGCGGCCTTTGACGTCGGCGCGATCGACCACGATCTGCCGGTCGAAGCGGCCCGGCCGCAGCAGCGCCGGGTCGAGCACGTCGGGCCGGTTGGTGGCCGCGATCAAGATGACGCCCGTATTCTGATCGAAGCCGTCCATCTCGACGAGCAACTGGTTGAGCGTCTGCTCGCGCTCGTCGTGCCCGCCGCCGAGGCCCGCGCCGCGCTGGCGGCCGACCGCGTCGATTTCGTCGATGAACACGATGCAGGGCGCGCTCTTCTTGGCTTGTTCGAAGAGGTCGCGCACGCGGCTCGCGCCGACGCCGACGAACATCTCGACGAAGTCCGAACCCGAGATCGAGAAGAACGGCACGCCGGCTTCGCCCGCGATCGCGCGCGCCAAAAGCGTCTTGCCCGAGCCCGGCGGGCCGAGCAGCAGCACGCCTTTGGGGATGCGCGCGCCGAGCGCTTGGAATTTCTTGGGGAATTTGAGGAACTCGACGACCTCGCCCAGCTCTTCCTTGGCTTCCTCGATGCCCGCCACGTCGGCGAACGTCACCTTGGGGCGGTTCTCGGAAAGCAGCTTCGCGCGGGAGCGGCCGAACGACAGCGCTTGGCTGCCGCCGCTCTGCGCCTGGCGCAAGATGAAGAGCAGCAGCAGCGCCATCAGCGCGAAGGGCACGAGTTGCACGAGCAGGCCGATGAACGGCGTGGTCTGCGGATTGTCGAACGTGACTTCGGCGCCGTGCTTGACGAGATTCGAACCGAAGGGTTCGGTCGTGTCGCCGACGGTCGTGGTGAACTTCGTCTCGCCGGTCGGGGTCAAGCCCTTCTTCAGATCGCCGGTGACGTCGTGTCCGGAGATGACGACCTTCGCCACGTTGTTCTCATTGACGTTCCGCAGGAAGTCGGAGTACGACAGCTTCGCGGCCGGGGTCTGGTTGAGCACCAGCTTGTCGACGATGAAGATGACGGCCACGAAAATGAGGACGACGATGACGATCGATCTGACGTGCTTACCCAATGTTGCCTTGTCCTATTCCCTCGGCGGCCTTCACGATCCCAGAATTCGGTCGTGGAGCCTCGCCAGATAAGGGAGATTTCGGTATTTTTCTTGGTAATCCAGACCGTAACCTACGATAAACGTATCGGGGGCGGTCAAGCCGACGTAATCCAAGGGGACCTGGACTTGCCGCCGGTAGGGCTTGTCGAGCAGAACGCACGAGCGCAACGTTGCCGGGTTGCGGGCCGCGAGCAGTTCGCGAAGGTAACCGAGCGTGAGCCCGTGGTCGACGATGTCCTCGACGATCACGACGTTTTTCCCCTCGAGGCTCTCGCTCGCGTCCATGACCAGGCGAACCTCGCCGCTCGAGCGATCCGCGGCCCCATAACTGGAGACGGCGAGATAGTCGATACGGACGTCGCTCGTTCGAGGCAGTGCGCGGGCGAGATCGGCGGTCAGGAACAACGCCCCCTTCAACACGCCGACGAGCACCACGGGTTCACCGGCAAGGTCGCGATCGATGGCGGCGGCGAGCCGGCTCACAGCCGCCGCGATCGCCGCCGCATCGAACTCTATCGCCGCGATGTCGTCCGGCGTGACGGGCGAATTTTTCATTCGACGTGCAGTTCGACGCCGCGCCGCAGGAAATGACGCCCCGGGGCGCCCCGTTCGAGCGCGGCGGCAGCCGCGTCGAGACGCGCGAAGGTGACGTCCCGCGCGTCGCCCGTGGCGACGACGAGCTCCGCGCGCAGCCGCTCGCGCAGCGCCGCACGAGGCGTCGCCGCGCGCTCCTCGCGAAGGATCGCCGCACAGCGGGCGACCGCGGCGTCGAGGTGCGGAAAGTCCGCGCGCAGTTCCGCAAGCGCCGCGCGCAGCGCGTTGCGCCGGTAGGAGAGGTCGACATTGGTCGGATCCACGACGTAAGGCACGTGCGCCCGCGCACAGTACGCACGCAGCGCGCTCGACTCGATTTCGAGGAACGGCCGTTCGAGCGCGACGCCTGGGGCGAGGGGCCGGCTGCGCGCCATCCCCGTGAGCCCTTCGGGGCCCGCCCCGCGAAAGAGCGCGAGGAGCACCGTCTCGGTCTGGTCCTGCGCGTGATGCGCCGCGAACACGCGCCGCGCGCCGCACTCGGCCGCGATGCGCGCGAGCGCGGCGTAGCGCTCGTCGCGCAGCCGCTGCTCGTCCGCCGGCCCGGGCGGTAACGAGACCGTGCGGACGCGCGCGCGCAGCGCGGCGCCGAGGGCCAAGACGACCGCTTCGTCTTGCCAGGCCGACGCGCGCACGGCGTGATTGACGTGGCCGAGCACGAGCGTCGCGCCCGCCTCGCCCGCCGCCTCGGCAAGCGCCGCGGCGAGCGCCACGCTGTCGGGTCCGCCGGACACCGCGGCCACCACGATCTCACCGGATTCTAATGCGGCGGCGTCGCGCAGCGCGCGCTCGAGCGCGGCGTCGGGGCGCGCGCCCCTCACGTGCGCGTCGCTCGCGCGAGCTCGCGCGCCACGTCGCGATCTTTCTCGTCGCGTCGTTTGTCCCACATCTTCTTGCCGCGCGCGAGCGCGATCGAGATCTTCACGAGACCTCGTTTGAAGTAGAGCCGCACCGGAATCAACGTGAGGCCCTTCTCGGAAACGCGGCCGGAAAGCCGGTCGATCTCTTTGCGGTGCACGAGCAGTTTGCGCGGCCGGTCGGGATCGACGTTCGAGAAACTGCCTTCTTTATATGGCGGGATGCGCATCGAGAGCAGCCACAGTTCCCCGTCGCGAATGCGTGCATAGGCCTCGGCGATGCTGATTTGACCCGTGCGAATGCTCTTGATCTCGGTTCCGGTCAGGACGATGCCCGCTTCGAACTGTTCGAGCCATTCGTATTCGAAGCGCGCGCGCCGATTTTCGATCGTCGGCGCCGGAGCCGGCGCCTTCTTCTTCGGTGCAGCCGCCGAGACCGGAACCGGTTTGGCGTTAGCGCGGGCCACGCTGCGGCTCCCCTAAGCGCTGGCCGGGCGCGAGCGGCCCACGCGAAACGAAACTGCCTTCGGCCGAGGCGAGCAGCGTGCCGCCTGCGTCGGTGACGCTCGCCGCGATGCCGAGCACCTTGCCGCGCTGCCAGACCACGTTGCCGCTGACGACGAGTTCCTCGCCGACGGGCACCGCCCGGCGAAAGCGCATCTTGAGCTCGGCCGTCACGCCGAGCAGGCCGCGGGCGCCCGCGGCGTACGCCATCGCTTCGTCGAGCATCATCGCGACGACGCCGCCGTGCACGACGCCGCGCCAGCCTTGAAACGGCTGCTCGACCGTCACGCGGCTGCGCACCGTGGCGTCCTCCGCCACCTCGAAGCGCATCTTCAAACCGATCGGCGAATAGGGACCGCAGGCGATGCAGTGGCCGTCGTCGATGGGAGCGAGCGTCGCGTCGTGCGGCGGCTTCACGCTCATTTCGAGTCGTCCGGTTTGGGCGTCGCGTCGGGCGGCGGCGTCGCGTCGTAGTCGCCGCTCTTGATCTTCGCGAGCAGCGTGCGAGCGTAAATGGTGTCGGTGTCGGCGGCCAGCGCAGCGTCGAGCGCCTTGGTCGCATCCTTGAGACGGTGCTGCTCGATGTAGATTCGCGCGATCAGCGTGAAGCCGTGCTGCCCCGCTTCGCCGACGTGGTCGACGTCGAGCGCGAGCCCGCGGTTGAGATACTCGATGGCCGCTTGCGGCTGGTGCAGGTCGTGCAGCAGCGAACCGATGTGAAAGGCGATGTCGGCATACTGCGGCACGAGGTTGGGTACGTCGATCACGTAGGAGAGGCCGCGCTCGGGATCGCGCAAGTCCGTCTGGTAGAGCTGGCCGAGATATTCGCGCGCCAGAACGTTGTTCGGATCGGAGCGCAAGGCGGCGAGCAGTTCGGTTTTCGCGCGATTCGCGGAGCGTTCGTTGAAGCGCATGATGCCGAGGCCGACGTGCGCGGCCGCGGCGTCGGGATCGAGGTTGACGGCGGCGTTGAGTTCGTCGCGCGCGTCCTGCGTGCGATCGCGGCCGGCCACCGATTCGAACATATAAGAAAACGCGAGCCGGACGTGGTTGACGTAGTTCTTTGGCGCGCCGGATTCCGCGTCTTCTTCCACGTTGGTGAGGACCGTGAGCGCGTCGCCTTCCTGCGCCGCCGCCGCGTTGAGGAACGAGATGGCGAGGGTGTTGTCGGGCACGATCGCGAGGGCACGCTCGAAATCGTCCTGCGCCGCCTTGAACTCGCGCGTGTAAAAGTGACGGAAACCCGCGGCGAGCGCCGCGCCGAACTTCGCATCCGCGTAATCGTTGCGGGCCGGAGCGGCCGCGGGCGACGCGCCGGTGCAGGCGAGCGCGCAGGCGGCCGCCAGAGTAAGCAAGGTGACGCGCGGGTCGGGCATGGCCCTCCCCTTTCCCGAATCCGCCGTCATCGCCCCGCGGCCAGACGGCGCGCGAGCGCTTCCGGCAGGTGCGCCTCGCACATCTTCGCCTGCGTGCGCGCGAGTTCGTACGGCGCGCGCACCCACTCGACCGTGCGCGCGCCGGCATCGTACAAGGCGAACGACGCGTCGGGATTCAAGTCGCGCGGTTGGCCGACGCTGCCCGCGTTGACGATGTAGCGCGTCCCGGGTTCCAACTCGAGGCGGCCGCCGTGCTGGCGGAAGGCGTGCTCGATCGTGCCGTCGCCTCGCAGGGCGTAGAAATCGGCGATGTGGGTATGGCCGTTGAAGATCAGCGGAGCCGTCGTGGCGGCGAAGGCACGCGCCGCCGCGTTCTTGTCGAGCACGTAGGCGAAGTAGTCGACCGGCGCGCCGTGCACGAGGAGCATGTCGTCCAGCCGCAGTTCGTAGGAAAGACCGTCGAGCCACGCCAGGTGCTCCGCGGCGAGCACGCCTTGCGTCCACTCGATCGCCGCGCGCGCGTTGGGGTTGAAAAACTCGATGCCGTGGCCGTCGATCGCGGCGACGTCGTGATTGCCGAGCACCGTGGCTGCGGCGCGTTCGCGCACGCGCGCGAGACATTCGTTCGGATTGGGTCCGTAGCCGACGATGTCGCCGAGACACAAGACCGCGTCGCTCGGCTCGATGCGCGCGAACACCGCGTCGAGCGCTTCGATGTTGCTATGGATGTCGGAGACGATCGCGTACCTCAATGCGGCGCGGGCTTCGCACCGGGAGCGGCCAGCGCCTCGGAAAAGGCCGCCGCGAAGCGGGCGCGTTCGTCCGGCGTGCCCACCGTCACGCGAATGTGGCCGTCGAGCGGCGGCGCACCCGGCTTGCGCACGAACACGCCGCGCAGCAGCAACGCCTCGACCATCGCTTCGGCGCGCTCGCGCGAACCCAAGTCGAAGCAGACGAAATTCGCGTGCGAGGGCAGGGTGGCGAGGCCGAGCCGCTCGCCGAGCGCCCGATACTCGGCGCGGCCGGCCGCCGTCTCGCTTACTACCCGCGCGACGTGCGCGCGATCGCCGAACGCGGCGAGCGCACCGGCTTGCGCGACGCGATTGACGGCGTACTGATTGCGGATCTTGTTGAACCCGCCGATCGCCTCGGCGTGACCGTACGCGTAGCCGAGGCGGGCGCCGGCAAGGCCGTACGCCTTGGAAAACGTCCGCGTGCGCACGACGCCGGGATCGTTCGCGTCGAACGGCGCGATGCCGCCGGCCGGCGCGAATTCGGCGTACGCTTCGTCGAGCAGCAGCACGCACTCCGGCGGCAGCGCCGCGCGAAACGCCGCGAGCGCGCCGGCATCGGCGAAGCTGCCGCTCGGATTATCGGGATTGGCGAGGTAGAGCAGGCGCGCGCGCGAGTCCGCGGCGGCGCGCGCGAGTTCGGACAACTGCAGCGTTCCGTCCGCGGCGTAGGGTACGGTGACGAGCCGTGCGCCGTAACCCGCGACGTGGTACGCGAAGGTCGGGTACGAACCGAGCGTCGTCACCGCCGCGTCGCCGGGGCTCGTGAAGACGCGCACGGCGAGCGCGAGCAAGTCGTCGATGCCGCCGCCGCACACGATATGCTCGGGCCCGCAGCCGAGCGAGCGCGCGAGCGCCGCGCGCAAGTCGACCGATTCGGGATCGCCGTACCACGCAATGCGTTCCAGCGCCGCGCGCATTGCGGCGAGCGCGGCCGGCGACGGGCCGAACGCGCTTTCGTTCGCGCCCAGCCGCAGCAAATCGGTGCGGCCGCTCGTGCGTTCGAGTTCTTCGGGTGCGATGAACGGGCGCGACGCCGGCAACGCGGCCACGACCGGAGCGATCGGCGGCCGCGGCGGCGCTTTCATTGCGCCTCGATCGGCGCGCCGCCGGACGAGAAGAGCGTGACGCGCACGAGTGCGCCGGTTTCGATCGGTTCGGCGTCTTCCCCGAGCGTCACGTATCCCGACGCGCGCGCGAGCAGGCTCGTGTGCGACGAGCGAATCGACAACGGTTCGGCGAACAGCGCGCCGCCGTGCGCGCGCAATCGCGCCGGCACGAACCACGTCCAGCCGCTTCGGCCCGTGAAGGGCGCACTCGCGCGCGCGTCGAGCGCGAGCGGGCGCGCGCCGCGTTCGCCCGCGAGCGCGGCGAAAATCGGTCGCGCGACGGCTTCTAAAATTGTCAGCGCGGAGGCGGGGCTTCCCGGCAAGCCCACCACCGCCTTGCCGTCGATCGCGCCGAACATCGTGGGCTTTCCCGGTTTGACGCGCAGGCCGTGCACGATCGGTCCCGGCTCGCCGAGCTCCGCGACGACGCGCGGCACGAGATCGCGCTCGCCCACCGACGAACCGCCGGTCGTGACGACCGCATCGCATTGATCGAGCGCGCGCCGCAGCGCCGCGGCGAGCGCCTCGCGCGTATCGGCCACGCGCGGCAGGTGAACCGGTTCGGCCCCGTACGCCGCAAGCGCGCCCGCGATCGCGTAGCGATTCGAGTCGCGAATCTGCCCGTCCGCGAGTGCGGACGCCGGATCGACCAGCTCGTCGCCCGTCGAGACGATCGCCACGCGCGGACGGCGGAATACGGGGACGTCGGCGATGCCGAGCGTGGCGAGCACGCCGAGCTCCGGGCCGCCGATGCGACGGCCCGCCGCGAGCACCCGGTCGCCGGCCGCGACGTCCTCACCGCGTTGCGTCACGAAATCGCCCGCTGCGACCGGCTCGCGCGGCACGATCGCGCCGTCTTCGAACGGGACGTCTTCTTGCGGCACCACGGCGTCGGCGCCGGCCGGCAGCGCGCCGCCCGTCGGCACGCGCACGGCTTCGCCCGGCGCGAGCGCGCGCGCGAACGTCCGGCCCATCAGCACTTCGCCGACGACCGCACGCCGCGCCGCGCCCGCGGCGCTCGCCACCGCGAAGCCGTCCATCGTCGAGCGCGCGTGCGTGGGATGATCTTCGCGCGCCACGGCGTCGAGCCCGAGGATCCGTCCGGCCGCGGCGGCGAGCGGCACGCGCTCGAGCGCAGGACCCGAGAGGCCGGCCCGCGCGAAATAGGCGATCAGCGCTTGTTCGGGCGCGAGCAGCCGCTGGGCTTCGAAGGATAGGAGCGCCGTGGAATCCTGCATAATGGCGTTGCTCGCTTCTCCCGTTCGCTTGGGGACTCTTGTGCGGCACGGGCGCTCCTGGCCGAAACGAAGGACCGATGCTAGACCTGACGCTGTTGCGCCGCGATCCCGACCGCGTTCGACGCGCCGCCGCCCGCCGCGCCTACGGCGGCGATTTCGTCGACGAAGTGCTCGCGCTCGATGCCCGGCTGCGCGCCGCGCGCACCGCAAGCGAGGCGCTCAAAGCCGAGAAGAACGCCGCTTCCGCGGCCATCGCTCGCGCCCCCGATCGCGCCGCCGAAGCGGCCCGGCTCAAGCCCGAACTCGCCGCACTCGACGCGCGCATCGCCGCGGCGAACGACGAGATTCCGCCGCTCGAAGCGCGCATCGACGAAATCCTGGCCGACGTCCCGAACCTGCTCGACGATTCCGTGCCCGACGGCGCGGGCGAAGAGGATAACGTGCAGGTGCGCGTGTCCGGCACGCCGCGCACGTTCGACTTCACGCCGAAGCCGCACTGGGAAATCGGCGAAGCGCTCGGCATCATCGACTTCGAGCGGGCCGCCAAACTCTCGGGCAGCCGCTTTGCCGTGTTGCGCGGGCCGGGCGCGCGGCTCTCGCGCGCGATCGTCGCGTTCTACTTATCGCGCGCGCTCGGCCGCGGTTACGAGGAAATCGCGCCGCCGTTTCTGGTCACGCGCGAAACGATGTGGAAGACGGGCCAGCTCACGAAGTTCGCCGACGCGATGTTTCGCGACGTCGACGGCGAGTTGTACATGATCCCGACCTCGGAAGTGCCGCTGACCGCGCTGCACGGCAACGAGATCCTCGCGCCGGGAACGCTGCCGCTGCAATACGCCGCGTACTCGCCGTGCTTTCGCAAGGAAGCGGGCGCCGCCGGCAAAGATACGCGCGGCCTCATTCGCCAGCACCAGTTCGAAAAGGTCGAGCTCGTGTGGCTCACCGAGCCGGAAAAATCGTTCGAAGCGCTCGAGCGCCTGACGGCCGACGCCGAGGCGTGTTTGGAAGAGTTGGAACTGCCGTTTCGCGTGATGATGCTCTGCAGCGCCGACGTCGGCTTCAACGCCGCCAAGACGTACGATCTGGAAGTGTGGCTGCCCGGTCAGGACACCTATCGCGAAATCAGTTCGTGTTCGAACTGCACGGATTTTCAAGCCCGCCGCGCGCAAGTGCGCTTCCGCCGCGAACCGAAGGGCAAACCGGAGCTCGTGCACACGCTCAACGGCTCGGGGCTCGCCGTCGGGCGAACGCTCGTTGCGATTCTCGAAAACTACCAGGAGGCCGACGGCAGCGTCACCGTGCCCGCAGCGCTCGTCCCGTTCGCGGGGTTCGAGCGGATCGATTCGAGCGGACGGGCGGTTTAGCGATTACGTAACGCGACCAGCTCCGGCGTTTTCGCGACGAGGCGGCGCACCGATTCGTCGACGCCGATGCGTTCGATCTCCGCGAGCGGCACCCACGCGACCGCGTGCGACTCGTCGCTCGCCGCCGGAGCGCTCGACGCGTCGGCGAAGAACGCGAAGCGGATGTCGTAGTGCAAGTGCGCGGCTTCGTCCGCGCGCGCGGGGATCTCGTGAACGTCGACGTCGTAGATCGCCTCGCGGGCGAGCGCGATGCCGCTCAAGCCCGATTCTTCCGCCGCTTCGCGCGCGGCGACGCGCCGGATATCGGGGTCGCCGTCGGCGTGACCGCCGAGCTGCAGCCATTTGCCGAGCTTGCGGTGATGGGTCAGGAGCGCCGCGCGGCCGGCGGGATCGACCACCCATGCCGAGCCCGTCACGTGGCCGATCGTGAACGTGCGCTCGAAGCAGTCGTCGTGTGCCGCAACGAACGCGATCGTTCGTTCGACCATCTCGCGCTCGCGCGGCGTCGCGGCAACGTAGGCGGCGAGTTCCGCGAGCAGGAGACGACGGCCGGTTGAAACCTCCATCGGGCCGAAGATTCGCGCGCTCGAAGTGGAACCCCGGCCGGAACAAGCCTTTCTAAGGGCCGGAATGAATCGGGACGCAACGGAAAAAACGGCAGTCATCATCGGATCGGGAATCGGCGGCATCGCGCTCGGCATCCGTTTGCAGAGCCTCGGCATCCGCACGACGATCGTGGAGAAGCTCGACGCGCCGGGCGGCCGCGCTTACGTGCGCCGGCAGGACGGCTACACGTTCGACATGGGGCCGACCGTGCTGACCGTGCCGCACTTCATCGAGGAGCTCTTTTCGCTCGAACGCGGCGCGCCGCGGCTCGACGAGCCCGATTTTCCGCCCCACGTGCTCGCAGGCGAACGCATCACGAGCGGGACGAGCGGGGGGCCGCAGACGTCGCGCTACGTGAACGTCGTGCCCGTGCTGCCGTACTACCGGATCGTGTTCGACGACGGCACGCACTTCGATTACGACGGCGACCCGGCGCGCACGCGCGCGCAAGTGGAGGCGCTTTCGCCGGGAGAACTGGCGGGCTACGAACGTTTTCACGCCGCCGCTTCGGCGATCTTCAAGCGCGGGTTCCTCGGGCTCGGCTACACTTACTTCGGCGACGTCTTCACCATGCTGCGCATCGTGCCCGACCTGCTGCGGCTCGGCGCGATCCAGCCGCTCTATCGATTCGTTTCGAAATTCGTGCGCAACGACAAGTTGCGCGCGGTGCTCAGCTTCGAATCCCTGCTGGTCGGCGGCAACCCGCTCAAGGTGCCCGCCATCTACGCGATGATCCACTTCGTGGAAAAGACCTGGGGCGTGCACTTCGCCATGGGCGGCACGGGCGCGCTCGTCCGCGCGTTCGTCAAAAAATTCGAAGAGTTGGGCGGAACGATCCGCTACGATAGCGAGGTCGCGCAGATCGAGGTCGCGCGCGCCACGGGCAAACCGCGCGCGCGCGGCGTCGTGCTCGCGAGCGGCGAACGGCTCGCGGCCGACGTCGTCGCTTCGAACGGCGATTACGCCGGTACGTACCGGCTCGTCGACAAACGTTTCCGGCGCGTCCATCCCAACGCCCGGCTCGCGCTCGCCAAGCAGTCGATGTCCGTGCTCGTCCTCTACTTCGGGTTCCGCGCCGATCCCGAGCGCGACGCGCACCTGCGGCACCACAACATCATCTTAGGTCCGCGCTACGCCGGCTTGCTGCGCGACATCTTCGACCGCAAGATTCTCGCGCCGGATTTTTCACAATACTTGCACGTGCCGACGCTGACCGATCCCAGCATGGCGCCGCCCGGTCACCACGCGGCCTACACGCTCGTGCCCGTGCCGCATAACGGCAGCGGCATCGACTGGACGGTGCAGGGCCCCAAACTCGTCGAGCGCGTGATCGCGTTCCTCGACGAGCGCGGCCACATTCCGGGTTTGCGCGAGCGTTTGACGACGTCGAGTTACGTCACGCCCGATTACTTCCAACACACGCTGAACAGCCGCCTGGGCAACGCCTTCGGCCTGGAGCCGATCTTCGCGCAGAGCGCCTTCTTCCGCCCGCATAACCGCAGCGAAGACGTCGCCGGCCTCTATCTCGTGGGAGCCAATACCCAGCCCGGCGGCGGGACGCCCGCCGTCATGATGTCCGCCAAGATAACCGCGCGCGTCATCGCGCGCGATCTGGGATTGCTACCGGTCGGCGGGCCAAAGCGCCGCTGAATCTTTGGCCGTCAGAATCGTCCGGGCCGTCAGCACGCCCGATTTGCCGAACGTGCCGCGCACTTCGACGCGGCGCCCGCCATAGAGCACCGCGCTCCGGTGGGTCCGCCACGCAGCGCGGCCGTCGACGAGCAGCGTGCGACCCCCGCGCATCCGCAGCATGAAGCGGCCGCCCTTCAGGCCCACGATCGTGCCGTAGACGTCGTGCTCGCCCGGAGCGAGCGCGAGCGGCGGGGTTACGTCGGCGAGGGCAAAATCCGTGCCGCTGCCCACGCGCCGTTCGTTACCCGACAAACCGAAGATCGCCAGCCGCGCGAAACTCGCCACGTAAACGCGGCCGTTGGCGACGAGCGGCGCGATATTTGCATCGCCGTTGGTGTTGGGCCACGTCCCCGCTTTGCCGACGAAGAGCCGTCGGCCGTTGGTCGCGTCGAACGCGTAAAGCGTGACGTAGGCGGGGTTAGACGTCGGCCTGCCGACGGCCCAGACGATCTGCGTGTTCTCATGCTGACCGTTCGAGGAGACGGCCGTGAAAAACCCGGGGGATTGGCCGCTTGCGATCTCCGGAAGGTTGCGCTCGGAGCTGAGTCGACCGTTCGCGATTCGCCAAATCACGGGATTGGAGTTTCCGCTCGAGACGATGCGCGCGACCCCGTCCGCTCCGACGAAATACGACTCGCCGCACCAGCACCCGCCGATCTGTACGGTTTGCAGGTTGAGGTTGGGGCCGTTCGGGCCGTTGTAGCCGCCCAGGTGGTTCGTGTCGACGAGGTACATGTTCGAATCTTTGCCCGCGGCGACGGCGAGATCGGGATGCGCCCCGGGCTGCGGCGGCAAAACGAGCACGCCGCCCGAGCCGAAATCCGCATCGGCGGCGTCGAGCTGCGACACGTCGTACGGCGTAAAGAGATCCAAGACGTGCGAGAGGTCCGGTGAGAGTTTCACCAGACTCTCCTGAATGGCGTTAGCGCCGTCGTACGTGTTCGGATCGGCGTTGCCGGTCACCACGTAGAGGTTGCCGGCGGAATCGGCCGCGGGCCCGTCGCCCGACATCCAAATCGACGCGAGGAAAAACGTATCGGGATCGGTCGCGAGTTTGTCGGTGAGTTCGTTTGCCGCGAGCGGCGCGAGCGTGCTCGCGCTCCAGCCCAGCAGCCAGCCGCGCGACTGATCGGCAGCGATGTCGCAGAAGCTCGAAAACGCCGCGTAGATCGTGCCGTTGGCCTCCAGCAACGCCGAGCGCTGCCGGCTTACCGAGGCATCGAAATCGTACGTGCCGTTTCCCGTGAGCATCGCGGAGGCGACCACCTTCACGGCAGCCTTGTCGCTGAGATCGGATAGGGACAGCGCGTGGAGCCAGTACGCTTGCTGCTCGTCCCGGTACGTGTACGCCATCACGTACAGCGTGGAACTCGCGGTATCGATCGTCGGCGTCGAGTCGATACCGACGACCGGCGAATTGTTGTTGCAGCCCCCCGGAAGCGCGCTCTCCGGTACCGGACGGCCGAGACTGCGCTTGAGGAGAATCTCGCCGCTCTCAGCATCGATCGCATACATCGAATCTTTTTCGGTGGCAACGTAGAGCACGTCGTGGTAGCCCGGGTCCTCCAACGGCGCCTCTGCCGCAAACCGGGACTCGCGAATCATGCGGTGGAAGGGCGCGGAGGCCGTCAGCAGTAAGCACGGCGCTACTTTGCTTCTTGTGACGAGGGGCCAGACTCGATGAATCGGCTCGAGTTTCTTGCGTCCGCCGGTGCCGCCGCCCTGACGCCCGACGTCACGTTGCCGATGGAAAACGGAGTGCGGCCGATCGCCGCGTTTCCGCAAAAGCGGCCGCTGATCGTGCTTTCGCCGCGCCCGCCGCAGTTGGAGACGCCGTTCGATGTCTTCGACGGCGACGCGCTCACGCCGAACGACGCTTTCTTCGTGCGCTGGCACCTCGCCGCGATTCCGCAATCCGTCGATGCGGCCTCACACCGCATCGCCGTCACCGGCGCGGTCGAACGCCCGCTCTCGCTTTCGCTCGACGACCTCGCGAAGATGCCGACGGCCGAGGTCGTGGCCATCAATCAGTGCTCGGGCAACAGCCGCGGCTTCTTCGCCCCGCGCGTCCCGGGCGGACAGTGGGCCAACGGCGCGATGGGCAACGCCCGCTGGACGGGCGTGCGCCTGCGCGACGTGCTCGACCGCGCGGGCCTGAAGGCGAGCGCGAAACAAGTGCAGTTCAACGGCCTCGAGAAGCCCGTGCTGGCGGTGACGCCGGCTTTCAAGAAATCGCTCGACGTCGACGTCGCCCGCGGCGACGACGTGATCGTCGCGTACCTGATGAACGGCCGGCCGTTGCCGCTGCTCAACGGCTACCCCGTGCGGCTCGTCGTACCGGGCTGGTACGCGACGTACTGGGTCAAGATGCTCTCCGGCATCACGGTGCTCGATCGCGACGACGACAATTTCTGGATGAAGACGGCGTACCGGATCCCGGCCACGCCGAACGCGAGCGTCGAGCCGGGCGCCACCGGTTTTGCGACGGTACCGATCGGTAAAATGAACGTGCGATCGTTCGCCACGAACGTCGCCGACGGCGCGTCGCTCGCGGCGGGCACGATTGCGCTACGCGGCATCGCGTTCGACGGCGGCAGCGGCATCGCGCGAGTCGAATTCTCGACCGACGCTCAAGCCACGTGGCACGAAGCCGCGCTGGAACCGGAGATGGGGAAGTACGGCTTCCGCCGCTGGAACGCGCGCTGGGACGCGAAACCCGGCACGTACGCGATCGCGGTGCGCGCGACGGCCAACGACGGCTCGGTCCAATCGAACGCATCCATCTGGAATCCGGGCGGATACATGCGCAATACCATCGAGACCTACAAGGTGACCGTGGCATGATTTCGCGATCGATCGCTTACCTCGCGCTGGCCGGAGCCGTTTTCGCGGGAGCCGTTGCGGCCGCGCCGCCGCCGAAGGCGGCCGTGACGATTTCGCTCCCCGGGGACGCAGGCTTTGCCTTCAAACCAGGCTCGGGCGTCGAAGGGGCGCAGCGGTACTGCCTTACCTGCCACTCGTCGGCGTACGTCTCGACGCAGCCCCCGCTGACGAAAACCCAGTGGACGGCCGAAGTTACGAAGATGCGCAAAGCCTACGGCGCTGCAATTCCGGACGACGCGGCGAGCGCGATCGTCGACTATTTGACGGCGACGTACGGCAAAAGCTGAGCGCGCTGCAGGGCGCGGGCGCTTTCACCGGAAGACGGTCGAATACGCGTGCTTCGGCGCGCCATCATGCTATTTGTTTGCAAAACCATAGCTAAATCCTGAAAGGTTGATACGCATGGCAAAAATGATGCCGGCTTTCGTTCTGGCTGCCGCGGTCTTGGCATGCTCGGCGGGCGCGCGAGCGCAAACCGCACCCACGCCGGTGCCCGACATGAAGCCCGATCTGAGCGCGATGTCGTTCATGCTGGGTACGTGGTCGTGCAAATCGCACGTCAGAGGCTCCGAACGCCCCGACACGTCGACGACGACGATGGATCTCGACGGCCGCTGGATGCGCAGCCACGACGTCGCGCCGCCGTTCGACAAGTTCCGCTCGCGGCCGATCGTCACCGACACCTTCACGACCTACAACCCCGATCTCAAAATTTGGGTCTCGACGTGGGTTGATAATTTCGGCGGCTACGGAACCGTCACGTCACCCGGCTGGGATGGCAACAAGATCACGTGGACGACCGTCGTTTCGCAAGACGGCTCGACGGGCAGCGACACGACGACCAAGGACAGCGACACGCACACGACCGACGTCGCTAACGGCAAAGACAGAGACGGGAAGCCGACGCCCACCGTCACCACGGTCTGCTCGAAGAGCTAGGCTTCGCTCCTCGGCTAAACGGAGGACGGCCGCCGCGGCGGTCGTCCTTTTGCGTTAGGCCCTAGTACCTTTCGCCGCTCTTGACCTTCCCCAGGATCGTGAACACCGTGCCGCAACCCGAGCCGTTACATCCGCTCCCGGCATCGTGGGTCGTTCCGTAGAGCAATCCGCCGGCCGGCGTCAAAGCGGCGTACGGATCGCCGCCGTCGGTGCCGCCGCCGAAATTGTGCACGATCGATTCCGAACCGGACGCCGGAATCTTGAAGATCGTGCCCATATTCGCTTTGCCGCCCGCGGACGTCGTCCCGTACAGCGTGCCCGTCACGTTGGTCAAGGCCGCTGCGGGATACTGGCCGTCGCTCGGAGCGCCCGCGAAGCTGTACGTCACGTTTTCGGAACCGTTTTGGGACAGCGAGTAGACGGTGCCGAAGTTATTCGTACCGCCGGAAGACGTCGTTCCGTATAACGTGCCGCCTGCGTTGATGAGGCCGGCCACGGGAAACGCGCCGTCGCCCGGCGCGCCGGAAAAACTGTGTACGACGGTCTCGTTGCCGTTCGGGGCGACGGCGAACACCGTTCCCTCACCGCTCGACCCGCCGCCGTAGGTCGTGCCATACAGCGTCCCGCTCACGTTGAGCAAACCCGCGTAAGGATTTTGGCCGTCCGAACCGCCGGTAAAACTATACACGATCGATTCGCTGCCGGACTTCGCAATCTTGAAGACCGTCCCGAGATTGTTCGAACCGCCGTACAGCGTCGTGCCGTACAGCGCGCCGTTGAGCGCGACGAGCCCGCCGTAGGGCACCGCTCCCGTCGACGACCCCGTAAAGTTGCAGATGACGGTTTCGTCGCTCGGCGCACCCAGCTTGTACGAAAAGACCGTGCCGAGTCCGCTCGACCCTCCCGCGCGCGTCGTGCCGTAGAGCGTGCCGTTGACGTCGATCAGCCCGGCGTACGGGTTTCCGCCGTCGGCTCCGCCGGTGAAGTTGTAGAGGACGCTTTCAGAGCCGGCCGGCGTTATCGAGAAGATCGTGCCCTTGTTGTAGTTGCCGCCGGCCGAAGTGGTGCCGTACAGGGTTCCGTTCACGGCGATCAAGCTCGCGTACGAGTTCGCCCCATCGCCCTTCGCGGCGCCTTGAAACAGGTAGAGGACGTTATAATTGCCCGGATCGTTGCGGAGCCCGGCCGCCTTCGTCGCGTGCGCCGCGAGAGCGACCCCTGGGGCGACGGCCGGACTCGCGCCGCCCGCGGAGCCGGCGCAAGCGCACAATGCAAACAGAGGCGCCGCATAAACGACCGACGCTGCGATACGAAACGCGCCCATCTCCGAGGTGGCCTCCGTGAAATTTTCTTTGCGTGAACGGTATACATCGCCGTAGAACGAGGCGAGGAGCCTTTTACGCTACTCCCGGGCTCGACTCCGCTTTGCGCTCGACGTGGCGGAGCGCGATTCGGCTCGACGGCCGCGCAGGCGAAGGATGCAGCGTATTTGGTTTACGCCTCGAGCGTCGGAAAAACCCTTATTCTACATGGCGTTTTCGCGCACGTACCGATCGGCCGCCGTACGGTTTGCGAAAAATTATTGACGAAGAATAGTGATTCGCGGACAGCGTTAGGCGTTAAGGGTAGAGGCCGCGCATGGTCGTAGCCTCGGCGACGCGTTCGATCGCGACGCAGTACGCGCCGCGCCGCATGTTGACGCGATGTCGCTTGGACTGCTCGAGCGTCTCCTTGAACGCGCGCACCATCTTCTTGCGCAACCGCTGGTTGATCTCGTCTTCCTCCCAAAAGTTCTCTTGGAGATCTTGCACCCATTCGAAGTAGGAGACCGTGACGCCGCCGGCGTTGGCCAAGATGTCGGGCAAGACCATGATGCCGCGCTCGAAGAGTACCTCGTCCGCTTCGGGCGTCGTCGGACCGTTGGCCGCTTCGGCCACGACTCGCGCTTTGATCCGCGGCGCGTTGTCGACCGTGATGACTTTTTCGAGCGCGGCGGGCACGAGCACGTCGCATGGATACTCGAGGACCTCGCGGTTGTCGATCGCTTCGCCGCCTTTGAAGCCGACGACGGAGCCCGTTTCCGCTTTGTACGTCATGAGGCCGGCGACGTCGAGACCGGCCGCGTTGTGGACGCCGCCGCGCGAATCGGAGACGGCCACGATCGTGTAGCCGGCCGCGCGCATCAGTTCGGCCGCGTGCAAACCGGCGTTGCCGAAGCCTTGAATCGCCACCCGCGCGCCCTGGGGCGCGATGCCCAGCTCGGCCAGCGCTTCGTCGACGACGTAGAGGCAGCCGCGCGCGGTGGCTTTATCGCGCCCGAGCGACCCGCCGATCGAGATCGGCTTGCCGGTGACGACGCCCGGGATCGAGTAGCCGTGCTGCATAGAGTACGTGTCCATGATCCAGGCCATGATCTGCGGCGTCGTGTAGACGTCGGGCGCGGGAATATCTTTCTCCGGCCCAATGACGATCGAGATTTCGCTCGTGTAACGGCGCGTGAGATTCTCCAACTCGCGTGGGGACAGCGCCTTGGAATCGACGATGACGCCCCCCTTCGCCCCGCCGAACGGAATGTTGACGAGCGCGCACTTCCAAGTCATCCACATCGCGAGCGCTTTGACCTCGTCGAGCGTCACGTCGGGGTGGAAGCGGATGCCGCCCTTCCCGGGTCCGCGCGACATGTTGTGCTGGACGCGATAGCCTTCGAACACGCGCACGTTCCCGTCGTCCATGTGGATCGGAATCGACACGGTCAAGACGCGTTTGGGTTCGCGCAGGTAGGCGTGGACCGCTTGACTGAGACCGACCAGGAGCGCGACGTCGTCGAGCTGCGACTGGGCCATCTGCCAAACGTTGAGTGAGGATTGCGGCGCCGAAACGTCGAGGGTACCGGCCATGTTCGAACCTCCGATCGCTCGCCGAACGAGCTATCGGTACGATAATGCTACGGTGCGCGAGCTCCCTGCTGCGCGGCGGCGCTAGCCGGCGGCGCCCGTCTCCAAGACCATGCGGAAGCGTGCCTTGCCCGCCATCATCTTATCGTACGCTTCTTGGGCGCGAGCGAGCGGCATGCGTTCGATCATCGGGCGCACGCCCGCGAGCGCGCTGAAGGCCAGCGTCTCCTCGGAGTCCTTGGCCGTACCCGACGGCCAGCCGGCGATTTGCTTGCGGCCGCCGATCAGCGCGGCCGGCACGACCGGCATCGGCTGCGATGCCGCGCCCACGACGACGAGGCGCCCGTCGATGCCGAGGCCCCCGATGACGCCCGCCATGGCTTCACCGTCGGTGACGGTGGTCAAGATGACGCGCGCTCCGCCGAGCTTTTGAAGCGCGGCTCCGGGGTCGCCGGCACTCGAATCGATGTACGCCGCGGCGCCTAGTTTGTGCGCGAATTCTTCTTTGTCGGCGCCGCGTGCGATCGCAATCGTCTTGAAGCCCATCTTCGCCGCGTACTGCACGCCGAGATGGCCCAGGCCTCCGAGGCCGTGAACCGCGACGAGGTCGCCCGCGCGGGCGCCGCTATTTCGTAGCGCGTTGAACGTCGTAATGCCCGCGCAGAGCAGCGGGGCGGCTTCCGCGAACGGGAGCGCGTCGGGGATGCGCGCCAGCGCGAACGCTTGCACGACGACGTAGTCGGCGTAACCGCCGTCGAAGTGGATACCGGAGACCTTGAGATTTTCGCACGAGATGAAGTCGCCGCGACGACACGCGTCGCAGGTGAGGTCGACGCCGCCGAACCACCCGACGCCGACGCGATCGCCCACGTTCCAGCGCTCGACGCCCGCGCCGAGCGCATCGATGACGCCCGCGATCTCGTGACCCGGCGCGCGTGGAACCGAAACGCCGGGCCAAAACCCGCCGACGGTGAGCGAGTCGGAATGGCAGACGCCGCAGGCGTGCACGCGCACCCGGACGGCGCCGGGGCCGGGCTCGGGCACGGGAACGTCGACCGCTGCAAATGGCGCGTTGAATTGGTTGACGCGAACGGAAATCGGCATATCGCCGCTATGGACCGGCCTGCGCTGCCCGAAGTTTCAGGTGCG
>Ga0209698_10000848_pt1 | contig 35213 bp, 35 predicted proteins | sample LitLauG_LLR_2012_FD_187203 | JGI IMG/M metagenome (GOLD analysis project Ga0209698, IMG submission 187203) | Freshwater sediment microbial communities from Pennsylvania, USA - Little Laurel Run_MetaG_LLR_2012 (SPAdes) (version 2) | ecosystem: Environmental > Aquatic > Freshwater > Creek >... | reverse complement strand
TTTGGAAGTTACGGAAGCCGTAGGCTTGGCGGTTGATGAGCTCCATTTTGTTGTGGAAGCCTTCGGTGATGCCGTTGTTGCGGGTGAAGCGCCACATGGGCTCTACGTCAACAACGGGGGCGAGCCCCGATCCTGAACTGATTTCTAAGAACATAACTCCTTTACCCGAAGTCTGTAGTTTTGGGGCTCGCCGAACATGCTTCGCTCGTTACCGCTGTGAGGGCCCTTAAGTGGAGGGTTCTCGCTCAAGGCGATGGGCGCAATTGCTTTGATAAATTTGATGGACCTCATGCGTGGAGACTATGAAGGACGACGAGTCGTGAGCTCGCGCCAGTTGAGGGCGAGGTCCACGACAAGCAGGGAAGCGAGTGTGAACGCGATGACGCCGACGGCAGCGAGGCTGTCGCCAAGATGGCTCCAGTAGCGCGGCCAGAGATTGAGCACACGGCTGGAGACGAAGGTGAAGGTGACGGCGTAGGAGCGAACCATCCATTGGCGATGCTGGACAATTTGGCGGTTACGCGCGGTTACGAAGGCTGCCGTGGTGCAGACAATCCAAGCGGCGGCCTGCATGGAAGTTCCTGGCAGGCCAGGGCGGCCGGCGGCCAAGCCGATCCCGGTAAAGGCGCCGATAAAGACGGAAATGAGATAGACACGTCCGAGAACACGATGGAATTGCGGGTGACGCTGGCGAAGCCGTGACGAAAACTGCAGAGGCCCAGCGAGGAGTGCCAGTAAACCGCAGATTGTATGAGGAATGAGAAGTTGTCGATCGGCGATGACCTGCAACCTGTAGCCGTGGTACATGGGGTAATCGGCAATGAGGAAAACTTCTGAAGTGATGAAGACAAACAGCGTAATTACACCAAGCGTGACCCAGAGGCCGAATTTGAACCGGGGATGGACGGATTTGACGGGGAGCAGGATTGAAGACATTATTTACTGAATCTTTGGCAGGTGGAAAACGGCTCGAAAGGCAATGGCACTGCCGCCCGCGGCTCCATCAACGAACCCCTTTATCGATGCGGTCCATCTCCCGTTTGTACAGGTTGTTGCCTGGGAAGCGCCTGTGCAACTCTCCCAACAGGTCGCGGGCACGTGAAGGATCGTTACTGCGCAACGCGGCCACGGCCAGCAGCATCTTGGCAAACGGCTCCAGGTAATAACCGTGCAGCGCCGTCTCGCGAATCTCTTGCAGGCCCTTCTCGCGATCAACATTCGAGCCCGTGATTCGCAGGAGAACTCGGACGGGCGCGGGCTTCAGGCTCAACATGTAATTCTCCAAACCCGGAGCAAGGTATACGTCGGCGACCTCGGGCTTCGCGCGTATGAGCTTCTCGGCAAACACGCGGCTCTCCTTTGTATAGCTCAATGCGGCGAAAAGTTGCTTTTCGATCAAACCCGCGTTATCCGCGCGCAAACCGAGTGTTACAGACTTGACAAATAGCGCATTGGAATCGACGCTCGATCGTTGCAACGCAGCATCCGCCAAGCGGTCCGCCTCGGCGATCTCCTTGATGAACAGTGCCTTCTTTTCAGAATCCGGCTGCAACTTGCCGCGATCCTGGAAGTGAGAGTCATCGACAAATAACTCAGATTCTAGAGCCCCTAGCCGGGCTAATTCAGAGAACAGGTAGGCCGCTGCGTTCGACGCCGGACCAAGCGGATCTCCTGGATGACCCTGCTTCCAGGCGCCGAAGATCGAGTGCGCTTCCTCGAACTTCAGGTCGTACATTTTGAGCCAGCCGGTGTACAGGTCGTTCTCCGACGGGTCTTTTGCCGCAGAAGAAGCGGCAAAGAGAGCGAACGTGCATGCATAGGCAGCAAAGAGAAGAACGAATTTGGCAGAACCAGACATGCGCTATTAGGTTTTGACGCATTCTCTCCGAGACAGGTTGCGACGCCCCCAGATTTTACCCGGAAATGAACACCTTGTTATTCTCGTGTCTTAATTATGTTCAGTTTCCCATGTCTGAGCTTCACGGTGGCGGAGCTGCGGGATCAAACCGAGGCGGTCTTCGTCCGGCGGACTGTCGACGAATGTGTGATGCACGCTCTACTCGCATAGATCAACATGAACGTCCTGTCATCTCGCGGCGTTTGAGCGGTCATGTCTAGCTGATAAAATACAGTAGACGAACGAATTCGGGCTCAACCGGACGTTGACAAGATGAACAAATCGTCATGATCGAAAGTCGAACGAAGCCGTCTTACTGCTATGCGACCGAGAGCCCGGCACGGTGGCGCGCATGAGACGCAAGCCCGAGCGGAAATTATTTCTCAGTCACAAATCCATGGAAATCGGCGGTCGAAAAATTGAATATCGGTATTATTGGTGGCGGCATCGGCGGTGTTGCGACGGCCGTCGCGCTGCATCGTGCAGGCATCGAAGCAACCGTCTACGAGAGGGCGACGGAACTGCGAGAAGTAGGGGCGGGGATGATGCTATGGCCCAATGCAACCCGCGTCCTAAAGGAATTAGGCTTGCTCGAAAGAGTCGCGGCGTTGAGCGGGCCGAACCAGCACTTCCTTGTTCGTTCCCGGACGGGCACCACGCTTATGGACGTCAGGTTGGGTCATTTCGATGTACCTGCGTTATGCACGCGCCGCTCAGATCTCTTGGACGCGTTGATCTCAGCGCTTCCTGAGCAGCGGCTTCGTCTCGGACACGATTTTCAACATTTCGACGAACAAAAATCAAGCGTGACAATTCACTTTTCCGGCGGGAATCGGAGTGAGCACGACTTCCTTATCGGCGCTGATGGCATTCGCTCGCGAGTTCGTACTCAGCTATTTGGGATCCAAGAACCCATCTTCCGCGGCTACACGGTTTGGAGGGGGCTGGCGCGGCTTGAAGGCGCCGTCTCCAAGGGCTCCAACAGCGAAACCTGGGGTCGAGGAAAGCGTTTTGGCATTCTCGGAACGGGCGAGGATCGGTTCACTTGGTATGCGACGGCGAATACCGATCCTGATCATGTAGACTCTCCCGAAGACCGACAGCGCGAGCTTCTGCGAATGTTCGAAGGATGGCACGAGCCCGTCCAAAGTCTGATTGCCGGGACAGATGGAGGCACTATTCTTAAGAACGGTGCGTACGATCTTCCTCCCCTGAAGCGGTGGGGACGAGGAAGAGTGATGCTTCTCGGAGACGCCGCTCATCCGTGCACGCCGAATCTCGGACTGGGCGGCTGCATGGCGCTCGAAGACGCATTAGTTCTCGCAAAGTCATTGTGTAGGGAGGCAACCCCAGAGCTGGCTCTGCGCCGCTATGAGTCGCTGCGTCGCCATCGAACAAGCCACGTGCAACGGCGCTCCCTTCTCATGGGCAGCATTGGCCAATGGGAGAACCGGCTGGTCACCGGCGGACGTCAAATGGTGACAAGCATCCTCCCCTCCAGGTTCTTTGAACGAAACTTACGAAAGGTCTATTCTTATGTGGCTTAGTACAACGGCTCTCGCCGCAGCGATTCTCGCGGCTGGACCGCTCATGGCACAAGAAAAAGCGATCGACACCCAGCGAAGCACGATCACCATTCAGGTTGGCAAGTCCGGGCTATTCTCCGCTGCGGCTCATGACCACGTCGTCGACGCGCCGATATCCAACGGCACTATTTCCGAATCGGGCAATCCGCACATCGAATTTCGGGTGGAGACCGCGAAAATGTCGGTCAAGCCCGATGCGAAAATTGACGCGAAAGATCACGCCACGATTCAGATGCATATGCAGGAAATGGTACTGGAGACGAAGAAGTTTCCGGAGATAACATTCCGCTCTTTTCGGATCGACAAACTGGCTGAGGGCGAATGGCGGGTCGAGGGTGACCTGTCCTTGCACGGAGTCACCAAACGGATCAGCTTGAATGTGAAGAAGACTGGCGAGTCTTATGCGACCCACGCGGTTCTCAAACAAACAGATTTTGGAATCAAGCCCATCAGTATTGCGGGCGGAGCGATTAAGGTCAAGAACGAAGTTGAAATCGATTTTCACTTTTTCGCGCGCTAACGTTGACGTGTTCCGTGATGCATGTGGGAGACTGTGATCAAGTGGCTACTTTAATTCAGTCCCACGCTGTTCGTCATCGACCTTCTGGCGCATGCGGCGCGCGCTTGCATTCGTTTCGCATGGTTCGTCCTCCGCTTTCGGGAACGCAAGAGCAAGCTTTAAACTGGTTGACGGAGGCGCATCTCCGGGCGGAGGAAACGCAGCGCCTCAACAAAGGCCTTTCCCCGGTGGATCCTACTTTCGCCGCCGTAATGCCCAAGCTGCTGCGCCGCTATGGCTGTTCACCTGATAAAATCGGCGCGCGCGGCTGCGAATTGTACGACCATCTGCACACAGATTGGGAGCGGATGGAGGTTTACCGCCTGATGGAGAGCCCCAAAGGGGCCGGCACGTCCGTGCGTTCCGACGTTTTTGCACGCGGCGCGCAGAGAGTGCTGAATGCGATGTACCAAGACGAGTCCACCGTGCCGGACGATCTCATTCATGTCACGTGCACTGGTTACACCTCTCCGAGCGCCGCGCAGATTCTTGTGGGAGGGAAGGGTTGGCAACAACGCACACGCGTGACCCATGCTTATCATATGGGTTGTTACGCGGCACTCCCCGCCATCCGTATCGCAAGTGGTTTTCTGTCTTCCGCGACCGACCCAGCCCATCGCGTGGACATTGCGCACACCGAGTTCTGCACGTTGCATCTGGATCCGTCGGATCACAGTCCAGAACAGCTTGTGGTGCAAAGCCTGTTCGGCGACGGCCATATGCGCTACTCGCTAAGCCGGGTGGATGACGCGACTGGCGCAACAATACCTGACGACGGGTCTTCCGGATTGCGCATCCTGGCGTTGGCGGAGGAACTGGTGGCGGACTCGATCGGCGATATGCGCTGGACGATAACCGAATGGGGATTTCGCATGACCCTCACACAGGATGTGCCGCAGAAGATCGGCGCGACACTTCCCGCATTTCTGGTGCGGCTCTTCGCGCAGGCTGATCTCGATTACGAAGCGGAGAAGGATTTTGCCATCTTTGCGATACACCCTGGCGGCCCCAAGATTATTGACCAAGTTTCCGACGCGCTGGGCCTACGCCCGGAACAATCCGCGGCCAGCCGCGCCGTTTTGCGCGACTACGGGAATATGTCCTCGGCGACTCTACCGCACGTTTGGGATGAAATTTTGAAATCGCGCACAACCCAACCGAGGCAACTCGTGGCTAGCGTAGCTTTCGGCCCCGGCCTGACGATATCCGGCGGCTTGTTTCAGATTGAAAAATAGGTCGAATCAATGGCCATGAAGGACTTGCTCCTGTTGCCGTTGATCGTGCAAGGGCTCGCCATCTTTGTGGATGGCCTCCACTTCGATTTCGCTTCCGGGCAGCCGCGATGGGAGCACATTTGGCACCCGCCGAATCCATTCACGGTGCTCGCTCCCATATTGTGGTTGATGGTGAGCGCGCCTTCGGAGCGCAATCTAATCATCTATAACTTAGCGGCCGTGTTCTCGTGCTACTTCGTCATTAAAGACGAGCTCGTTCACGCCGATCGTTGTGCTCCGGCAGAGCGCGTGAACCAGGCGACAGCTCTGGCGTTGTACATGATCTATCAGACTATGAATTGGAATCTCACCTGGAAGGCGCCGGCGCCCTACGGGGCGCGCCAGTGAAGAGCGCGACGCCAACTAAAGTCAATAATGACGTCTATCATGACTTAGGCGAGCGCTGGTACAACGCACAAGATGATCCGGTGGCGCTTTTGCGCGCAGAGTCACGGCTGCGCAATCCTTGGATCGCTGAGGAACTCCGCGCCCGTTTCGCCGGACGCCCACTGCGCATTCTTGACGTTGGCTGTGGAGGCGGCTTCCTGTCCAACTATCTGGCTGCTCAAGGACACGCCGTCGTTGGTCTCGACTTCGCCGCAGATGCGCTGGAGGTCGCCCGCTTCCATGACATCAGCAGGCGCGCGGCATACATCGCAGGGGACGCGTATCGCCTTCCCTTCGCCGACGGGTCCTTCGATGTGGTCTGCTCCATGGACTTTCTCGAGCACGTTGAACAACCGGAATGCGCAATCCGCGAAGCATCCCGCCTGCTCACGCCGGGCGGTTTGTTTATCTTTCACACATTCAGCCGCAACTGGCTGGCATGGCTGGTGGTGATCAAAGGAGTTGAGTGGTTCGTGCGCAACACGCCTCCTCACATGCACGTCCTGCGTCTCTTCATTAAACCCGAAGATTTGGTTTCCATGTGCGTGCGCTCCGGTCTCGGAGTGGATTCCCTGCGCGGCATCGCGCCGGCAGTTTTTTCCGCTGAATTCTGGAAACTGCTGATGCGCCGCACGGTGCCGGATGGCTTTGCTTTTCGGTTCACACGGTCGACGCTCATTTCCTACAGCGGAATCGCTTGCAAGGGCCGCCGGCGTGATTCAGATGCCGACTCGGGGAATTCTTTTGAGCCGAAGAGCAATATATCCTCGCCCTTTTCTACCTGAGACGTCGCGAGGGACGAATCATGCGCATAGCCGGTTTGCGCTGCGCAGCCCGATATTGTCCACTTATGCGGCTTTTACCAGTCTTTTTCGGCGCGACGATCATCAAGGATGCGCCGGTTCGCGGCGATTAGACGATTCAGCCGCGTCCCGTTTCGCTTCCGCCCAGCGGTTGAACGCCATGCCTGCGCTGCGTGCCAGCATCATGCACACCACAATCCAGAAAACCCTAGGGAGGCTGGGCCATCCGGCGCTGCCACGGTCAAGGTGAATGGCAGCGCGAAGATGGAATGCTCCCATATGATCATTTCCAGCGCAGCCGCGATGTTCCGCCGTAAACTCATTTCACTACCTGCGCTTCCGGCTGGCCCGCTATTGTCAGCGGCAGCGTGATGGTCAACTGCGCGCCGCCCTCCCTGCGATTCGAGGCTGTCACGGCGCCACCGTGCGCCCGGACTACGGCTTCGACGAACGCCAGGCCCAGCCCGCGCCCGTTTGAATGCGATCCTTTGACGCGCCTCTCGAACAGATGGAGGGTGATGTCGGAAGCGAAGCCGGGGCCATCGTCTGCGATGACGAGGGAAGCTTCGCCCCCTTCCGCCCGCAGGCTCATGGCAACCGTGCGCGAGGCGGGCAGATGCTTCAATTCGTTATCGAGAAGGTTGGCGATCATGCGGTGCATTAATTCGGCGTCGGCGGAGATGAACGCCGGCCCGCTGCTGGCTAGTTGAAGTCTCAGGCCCTTCTCGCTCATGCAGGGCTCGTATAGATCGGTCATCACACGGAGCAGCTCGTCAAGATCGATGCGGCGCCGCGTCAGTCGCAGCGCATCGGCTTTCGCCTCGGCCACATCCAGCGATTTATTCAGGAAATCGGTAAGGCGGTCCAATTCGTCCACGGCGGAAACAATCGGCTCGATATGGTCGCCGCCGGTTTCGGCGGAAAGCGACTGCTCGAGTTTGGCGCGAATCGCAGTCAGGGGGCTGCGCAAGTCGTGTGCCAGCGAATCGGTGATGGTGTGGAGCTGATGCATTGCGCTCTCAATGCGGTCCAGCATGCGGTTCAGCGTCAGCGCGAGCTGCGCCACTTCGTCGTTGAGAGCAGTGGTGGGGACGCGGGTGCTCAAATCGGATTCGCCGATGCGCGACGCGGCGTCGGTGATTTCCCGCACGTGCCGCAGGGTCCGGCGCGTGCTGTAGAACACGATGACGAAGCCCAGGATCACGATCAGCAGCCATAACAGCGTGAACCGGAGTCGAAGACTTCTGAGAATCTGTAGCTCATCTCGCTCCGAGAGGCCCAAGTAAATTCGACTGCCGTCGGCGATCCGGCTGGAGGCCACGCGGAACGGAATGGCAAAGCCGCTCACTTGCAAGTCAGTGGGGACGTCGGGCACGATGCTGGCCTTGCGAATCGCCGCGACTGCGGCGCCGCTGGTTCCATTGCCCACCCATAAGCGCATCGCGCCGTCGTCGCCCGTTTGAAGAAAGAAAACCGAGTCGTTGAGACTGTCGCCCGCCTTGGGCTTGTTCGGGACTTCTTTCGCGGCGAGTTCGGCCACTTCTTTGACCACACGATCATAGAGCGCATCTTTTGGGGTGCGCTCCGCCACATCGCCCAGAACTTCGATCTCGCCGGAGAGCCAGGCGTCGCTGCGCTGCCGGATATCGTTGGCGACGAAGTTATGCAAAAAGACGAAAACCAGCATCGTCCCGAATGCGAACGCGACGGTGCCCCACAAAGAAATTCGCCACGCGGCGCTGCGGACTTTGATCGTATTCGGCATGTCTATTTGTCGTTCAGAATATATCCTACGCCGCGGAGAGTGCGGATCAGAGGTTGTTGCCCGACAGTATCAACCTTGCCGCGAAGACGGTAAATGTGAACATCCACAACATTGGTGTCGGGCTGGATTCGCATGCCCCACACCTGGTCCAGAATCATAGAGCGAGTGACCACGCGGCCCGCGTTCCGGCAGAGATATTCCAGCAAGACAAACTCCTGGGGCGTGAGTTGAAGAACCTGTCCACTGCGCGAGGCTTCACGGCGCAGCAGGTCGAGCTCCAGATCGAGCACGCGAAGGCGCGTCGCATCGGCTCCCGCGGCGTTGGTCCGCTTCAACAGGTTGCGCAGGCGCGCCAGCAATTCCGCCATCGCGAAGGGCTTCGTCAAATAGTCGTCCCCGCCTTGTTCCAGGCCGCGCACGCGATCGTCCACCGAGCGGCGTGCGGACAGAATCAGTACCGGCGCATGCACGCCCAACTCGCGCAGGCGCAGAATCAGAGTGATGCCGTCCTGATCGGGCAGGCCGAGATCGACGATCAGGACGTGATACTCGCCGCTGGCTGCGAACTGCTCCGCCGTCTTTCCGTCGCAGGCAGCATCGACCTCATATCCTGCATCGGCGAGTGACTTCTTGAGAAACGTTTGAATTTCGAGTTCATCTTCGACCAGCAAAAGCCGCATGAATAAGAGTATGCACGCTCGGCGAAACCAGCGAGCACGCTCTGTTTTGACGACGCCCGTTGGCGATTCGTTTCCCCGACCAGCGGAGATGAACGAATTGTCAGAAACGCCACCTGGCGGGACGCCGTTCAAAATAGTGTAGGCGCGCCACGACCGGCGCCGTTATGATCATGCCGGCCAATAAAACTCTTGGAGCCGCGGCAGCACTGGCAATTTGCATTAGCCGGATGGATGCTCAAGCCGTTCCGCAGGATCCGTGCGCCACCGCCAGTCCCCAGCCCAAGCATCTCCTGGTGATCTTCCCCAACCACGACGTCGCGCCCTGCCTTTCGCCCTATGTGCCGATCGGGGCGAAAGTGAAGTTCAAAATCGCTTCGGCGGATGCCTTCGATCCAGGCGGGATTGCTGTCGCTGTGGTGTCGGCGGGCTTGGCACAGTCGCTCAATTCCAACCGGCCCTTTGGGCAGGAGGTTTCGGGATACGCCCGCTATTTCGGTGCCGCCTATGCGAACCACGTAATCGTCGACTTCTTGTCAGAAGGCGTTTACCCCTCCCTGCTGCATCAGGACCCTCGATATTTTCGAAAGGGCCGCGGCTCGACGGCGGCGCGGTTAGGCTATGCCATCAGCCGCGTCTTCCGCACGCAAACGGACGCGGGAAGCACGTCGTTCAACTATTCCAGGATGCTAGGCGCGTCCAGCACTGTTGCAATCTCAAGCCTCTATTACGCGCATCATCGGGACGCGGCGGACGCAGCTGCCGGGCTCGGCGTGCGCATCGGAGGGGCAATCGGGGCGAATATTCTCAACGAGTTCTGGCCCGATTTTTTAGAGAAGCTAAGACACTGAACCGAGGCAGCAGCACTAACCGTCGGGGAGTGCTTGGAAGATGAAGCCGGTCAAGCGATAAGCTGGCGCAAGACCTCCATTTCTTAAAAGACCGAAGTCGCGCCTGGTATCCCGAGTGGACTGTTTCGTTGAGTTCATTCCCGGGCGCATAGACCATTTATGCAGAGGCCGCTCGCGTGGATGGGCCGTCATAAAGTACTACGGACGCGCCGCGTGAATAACTTGAGAACGTGTGCTGCGCGTACTGCCCCGACGTCACTTGGATGGTGAAAACGTGATCGTCGCCGGGGAATCGGTACCACCCAACGTTAACACTCCATCCGGCCACAACAACTGGGTCAGAAAAGTCGATGTTAGCGCCTTCCCGCCACGCGTCACTTTGTACGTTTTGGACATGGTCGGCTGCCCCGGAACCATGGCGGTGGAAACGTCGAAACCCGCCTTCACGCTCATACCATCCCTCCACCCGCCCGGCGCGCCGGATCCTTTTTTCAGGTTGGAATACGTCACCGTCACGGTAAATTCGTCGACTTGGTCCTTGCCCGCCGGCTGCGTCAAGTCGATGGCCGGCGTAATTAGATTCGCGGAAAAAACCGAGTAATACATACAACACCCGGTGGCGACCAGTGCGTCGCCTACCTTGAACGGGACCGTCCCATCCACCTTTACATCTAGATCCAGCTCGTAATACTGGTTGTAGAGTATGGCATGGAAGCTTCGTTCGTAGCTGGTCACGCCTGACGCGACCTTCGCAAGCGTAATCGCAATTGGAGTTGAAGTGATGTAACGGCCGGAACCGTTGGCGTTGGCAGCCACCAAAAGCAGTGACTCACCGTTAGTGACGAGGTCTTCAGGCTTGAGGAACTCGTAGGTACCCGCGCGCGTGCGTGTCACCAGGGTCCAACTTGCTCCATGGACGCGGTAGATGGACAGTTGCGCCTCGCCGCCCGGGTCGTTGAGCGAGATCGTCAGCCTGGTGTCCTTAGGCCAAGCCTGGAAGGTGGCCACATAGAAGGCGGCAGAAAGGGAAGGCGCATCCCAGGAGAACGTTTTTCCAGGTGTGCTTTCATTGACAAATACAATTTTGTCTTTCATTTGGCCGAGGACTTCTCCATGGCCAGGGAAACCGCCGCCGTAGACCGAGCCTTCCACATAGCCAGCCACGAAATTACGCCAATATTCCGGCAGCATGCCCGTCAGAACGGAAGCGGCGGCCTCCGCCGGCCAGCGCGCCGAATCCGCAAGGATGCCTTGGGAGCGGAGAAGGCCATCCTTGAGAATCGTTCCCACTACGGAGTCACCGCCGGCGTGGTCGGCCAGGAATTGCAGGAACATGGAAGCGCCATATCCGTGGTTTTGAACGGCGCTCGCGTCGCCCGGTTGATACTCCAGGCCGTGTTTGGACAGGAACGAATAATTGTCCTGTTGCACGATCGCTGGGACGTTGTTGCGATCCCCGATCGCGCGCGATTCAAACCACGTGGAGGCAGCTTCCTGATACCAGAGCCAGGAGCCGGGAGACTTGGCGATACGAATGGCGTCGCGGGGATCGTAGAGGTTCTGAAGGACGTGGAACAACTCGTGTCCCAGCGTGGCCTTGAGGTCTGCCGTTAGCCCTCCGGACAATTTGGATGCGTTGATCGAAATGGAGCCATAGTTCAGGCCCAGCATGGAGGCTTCCGCCATACCCCATTTCTCGCTATCGGCGCCTGTGAACGGATAGATGACCACTCGCAATGGCCACCGTGTACGGCGGTCCCAGGAGAGCCCGAGCGAACTGAGCTGCGTCTTGGCTTGGTTGAGAGTGTTGCCCAAAGAGTTGACGTCCGCGCCTTGCACCAGGTCGGCCGGGTAGAACAGCGTAAAATCCCCAACGGTCATCCGGCTATAGAAAGTCATGACATACAAGCTGACCTCTGGCCCCGACTCCGCGGCCAGCGTGAGTTTGCCGCTATGTTCAACCAGCGCGCTGGGCGCTCCCAAGGCGCCGGACCCTCCGGTGGCAGCCGAAGGCAGAATGACGGTGGCTTTCGAATCGGCGACCGAGCTTTCTAGGAACTGCAGCCCGGAGCCACGGACGCCCGGGCCCGGGTTAATCGCGACCAGGGTCTCGCCGAGAGCTTGTTTACTGGTCAGGTCCAGGGTGATGGGGACAGGGAGGTTCAAAACCGACGGGAGTCCGCGGAGTGTATAGACGTCGCTGGCCTTCCACTTGTCGACCGGCGTCGTTTGGATTGCGGGCTTGGAGATGGAAACAGTGGTGGGTTCCGCGAACAGGCCAGCCGGAAGCGTGACGGCCGCGCCCGCGGTGCTCAAGGTTCCGCCTGACACGGGCACAACAAGGATAACCGCACCGGGGTCATAGCGCGCGCTGAAAGCAGCCACATTCGCTTGAGAAATGCTGGAGCCCACCAGCACTTGCAGCGCCTGCGCGCCGGTGGGGATGGCGTCGGGAACCTGAAAGTTCACCTGGTAAACTCCCGAAAAACCCGGCATCAGGCCGGCGAACAGCGTTGGCACGGTCAGACCTCCGAAAGAGACGGTTACCGTATCGGTCACAACGTTCAAGGCGCCATTGACGCCATTGTCGCCTCCCGGAGAGCCAGCCTCGCGCGAGGGCGATACAGCGCCGAGTCCGGTCAGCAGCAGGGCTACGTATTCGCCCGGAACTGCGGGTGCCGCCGCAGTGATCCATGAAAAGTCCCTGCTGTGAAACAGCGTCGGTTCTCCTTTACCGTCCGCGGTTCGGGTGAAAATTCTAGGCGCGCGAGGAACGAGAGTCACCGCCATAGCGGGGCTGACGCCGTTGGGGGATGAGACGCGCACCTGAACGGACGTGGACGCGACAAATGGGAATTGAATGTTGATTTGCCCCTGGGACACGAAATAGAGCGGGGTGGCGGTCCAAGTAGTCTTGCCGGATTCCAGAATCTCCACGGACACGCCCTCAAGGGATTTCGGCATGGGAATGCCGGAGGCTATCGTGGTTTGGGGCGCTAAATTGGCGCCGAAAATGGCAACCATGCCACCGGGAGCGATTTGCTGGGTGTAATCGGCTGCATTCAGGATTCCATTGGCTGAAATCACCGGGCTGCTCGCAGTTTGACCGCTTGCAGGTAAGATACCGGCCAGTCCCAGGATTCCAAGTGAATAGAGGGTCACGAGCCGATTACGATATGGTCTGTTCATAAAAAACGGTCTCCTTACGGAATACATAGCGCAACACGTGCGCAACTCACGGGGGAAAAGCTCGACTGCGCGTAGTTCTTGTAGATTTCGCGCCACCCACCGGTGGGCAGCGCTACCTCGATGACCGTGCCAACAATCGCTCCCACCGGCGTGAACACCGCTTTGCCTATATCCGGAAACATCCTGCCGGGACCCGACCTTGCATCCGCGCCAGCGCCACCCGCCAGTCCGGCGCCCGTTCCAATAGCGAGCCCGATGAGCGTGTTTCGCCCGCGATGGCTTGGCTTCTTTATCTGAATCCGCCGGACGTCTTGCCGCGAAGGCGTCTCCTGGCTGGTCGTCGCATTCAGCGTCAGTGAATCGGGCGTCACGCGCTGCACGAATCCCCGCAGGGTGGCGCCGCTCGCGAGCGTGACGCGAACCTCCATTCCCGTGTCGAGCTGGGTGAGGTTGGCCCAGTTTGCAGTGGACTTGACTTGTTGCGCAGCCAGTGTGGTCGCCAAAGCCCCCGCCACCATCGCCAGCCATAAGATGTGCCTCGTTATGCCATTCATGGATATGTCCTTTCCAGAATGCCGGCTTACTCTACGTTGGTAACCCTTCCTCCCACGAATGTGATCTTGAGATCGGCATAGACGTAGATCTGTTTGCCGCCGAGATTAACGATCTGCTTCGGATTCCCCATCAGGGTCATGACCTGCTCGATGGTCTGGCCGAGTTCAATCGTGACCGGCTCGGCAGGCGCTTCATTGGCGTGCGCCAGGGTTGCCTCGTTGGACGCTTCCTGATCCACCCGCTCGGCCGCCTGCACTTGCTGGGCTAGCTCAGCCGCGACTTGGGGATCGGGCGGCGGAGCATCGGCCACGAATGACGCCGGTATTGGGCCCCCAACGTCTTTCGGCAGCCGCGGCACGCCATCCTTCCCAGCCTGGCAGCGTAGCTCTTCGAGACCTTGCGAAATGGTCTCGCGCATTTGGTTGTAGGTGTCCTGCAAGTCTTCGAGGCTGACCGAAACAGTAGAACCGATTCTGCAACCGCCCGGCTTGCTGGCAATCACTTGCACGTACGCGAAGTTCGCATCCGGAGGCGGAGCAGTGGCGAGCCGCAGCACATCGCCCCGGCTGGCAACGCACAGGTTTCCAGAGGTATCGGTGACGTCGAGCGGGCTGGAAACGACGAACACGTGTGGGTTGTTGTCAGCCAGCAGCCTTGGGAGGCCCGCCAGAGGATCCGGCAGGTCGTTGCGGGCCAAAGCCTCGGCGTCCGCCCGTTCCAGCGCGAGCTGGCGCTCGACCTCCGAAGCGATGGTTTGCCGCACGTCAGGCGACAACGGGACAGCTCCGTAGAGCGGTGCGGCTTGGCCGCGATCCGCATAATCCGCCGCCAACTCAACCGACAAAATGTAGTCTGCCAACCAGAATCCAGCCGACGTGTAGTAGGCCGCAGGCGTGAAATAGCCTCGATAATAACCGTACCAAGGGGCGTTCATCCAGCCCCAACCGTAGTACACGGGGCTCGACCACGGCCGATAGGCCCAACCGTAGAAACCGGCCGCGTAGTAACGAGTCGGAACATAGCTGTTCAGGGTAAGTCCGTGAAAGCCGTAGGGACGATAATAACGCGCGTAGGCATGTCCGTTTTGATAATAGGTCCGGTTGACGAATTCGTGACCGCGAGAGGCGAACGGACGTTGCACATAGCCGTGTCCGGCGCGGTTCGCGGAAATGATCGTACGATCCTTGCGTTCCACGACGATCCGGCGGGAGTTTCCCGCACCGTGATGTATTGTCATGTCTCCGCTCCGGACGGCGCTCACGCCGCCATTGGGGCGAAGATGCACTTCGGAGCCTGATTTGCTGCGAAAGGCCTCCACTTTGCCGCGCTGGTCCCGCGTGATTCCTGAACTCGGGCCACGGGTATCCACCTTTGGATCCCGGCGCCCGTCCCGGCGAACGTCGCCCCGGCCCTCTGCAGTCACGGGCGGAACTCGATGGTCTGCCGGACGATTTGTTTCGCGATCCGATCCAACGCGGGATCCGGAAGAATCCCGTCCCGCGGCGGGATTCAGCTGCGGGACTGATCCTGGCCGAGTCATGCGCTCTCCGGAAGCGCCGGCTGTCGATTTCCGCGCGGCGGCGTTGTTCCGATCAGCATTGGAGTTTCGACCTGCCGTAACTTCGTTTTCGTGCCGTTGTCCAGGAGGTGGCAGGGCATTCCCACTCCCTGTCTTTCCCGCATCATTAGGCCCATTGGCATTGCTGCCGGAGATTGCGTTCCGCCTTCCGGATCGGCCCGACGGCGCGGGTTTAGTAACCTCTGGAGTTTTCGCCTGTGTTTTCGTTTCCGGCGCGACATTGGCCGCCTTCGGCGCCGCTTTCACGGTTGTCGCGTTGGCCCCGGCAGCAGCGGGCTGCGTCTTTCCTCTGTCTTTCTGCGAGCCTTTATCCCTTTGCTGGGCATCGGCTTGGGCTCCGGTCACAGTCACCAACAGCAGGCCTAGGGTCACGCTCGCGCATCTGGTGAGGACCCACCTGTACGATCCGAGTCTAGACATGAGAATCCCCTTTCCAACTTCCCCTCATCTGGGCGCGGCTTGGTTGGCACCTGATTCACAGACTCAAGGCCGAACCGCCCTCCAGCGAGGCTTGAGTAATAACTTTTGAACAACCTTGCCGCGCACGAGGTCAGCCGTGCGTTTCGCGGTCGATCCTCTCCCGGAGTTCACGCAAGCGCCGCACGTCATCGCCAAGCAGATCGCGATCGCGGGGCCGTAACTTGCCGCGGTCCACAAGTCCATGCAACTCGCCGATGGCGCGATCCAGAGCTTCGCGATCATACCGCCCGCGCTCCCACCGCCTCTGGAATTCCCCAAGGTTTTGCTGAATACTTTGAAATCGCCGCACCTCGCCCTCGCCTAAGTAGCGCAGGTTTCCCTCCGCCCGGGTAAGGTCGCCTCGAACCCGTTCGAGTGTCGCGCGGCCGAACCTGGAATAGTGATCGTCTCCACCCCGGTAACGCTGGGCGTACGAAGTGAGGCCGCACAGCAGCGCCGCGGAGAGCAATGCAAAAGAGCGCATCGATTGTTTCATTGAACCCCCCATTCGACTTGGGTGAAAGCATGCCGTGTGCCAAACGGAAATGAGATCGGCCATCGAACTGCAACGACGCTTGTGAACAAGGAGGCCGTGACATGATTCCCAGCCTGATGCTAATTGCGTCCTCACTGACGAACTTCCAAACCACGCCACTGCCCGATAGATCGCAGGTGCGTATCGAGAAGGAAGTGCGCCATGAAATTCTGATGCTGCCTTATGTTGAGGTCTTTGACAACATAGAGTTTCGCGTGGATGGCCGCAACGTGACCCTGGTGGGCCATGTCACGAAGCCGACGCTGAAGACCGTGGCCCAGAATGTGGTGGAGGATATCGAAGGCGTGGAGAACGTAATCAATGAGATCGAGGTGCTTCCCCTTTCGCCCAACGACGGCCGCTTGCGGATGGCGCTTTATCGCGCGATTTATGGCTTCCCTTCACTGCAACGCTACGCAATGCCCGTCGTCAAACCCATCCGTATCATCGTGAAAAATGGGAATGTCACGCTCGAGGGGGTCGTGGACAACGAGACCGACAAGAACGTCGTGAATCTGCGCGCCCATGGCGTCCCCGGCGTTTTCTCCGTGACTAACAATTTGCGGGCAAGCAGTAGCTTGACCGGTGCGCGTACAAATCCTTATACGAATTGACGGCGGTGTCGAAAAATCTGGACAAGGCAGGGTGGAACTCAACAGGTTCCAGTCGCCTCGGAACTCGGAGGCTGGGTGGCCCTCGGAGGGGGCCCCCCGGAGTTTTGTGCATTTCGCCGTCCCTCGGAATGCTGTCTGGGATTGCGAATGTCCTCAAAAAACTGATTCGCGAATCATCCCGCCTGGCGCCCGACTCTGCTCTCCGGCGCCAGCTACTGTCCTGATCGTGTGGGCTTCCGGTGTCTACTCGCCGCCCGCTGATGATTTCTCCACCAGCAAGTTGTTGGTGACAGAGAAAACGCCCTGGACTCCGTTAGCTCTCATGTCCACCAGATTCTTGTCGGTCTCGTTGTTCACGATGCCCTCCAAGGTAAGATTCCCGTTCTTGATGATGATACGGATCGGCTTGATCATGGGCCATGCATAGCGTTGGAGAGCGGCATAGCCATGAATCGCGCGATATGCCGCAATCCGCAAGCGGTCGTCGTTCGGCGAGAGCGGCAACACTTCGATCTGGTTGTTGACGTTCTCGACGCCTTCTATACCCTTCACGACCGCTTCGGCGCTGCTCTTGAGTATCGGCCGCGTAACTTGGCCCATGAGTGTAACTTTGCCGCCGTCTACCCGAAAATCGATGTTGTCAAAAACATCGAAGAACGGCCGCGTCAGGATTTCGTGCCGGGTTTGTTTGACGATTCGCTCCTCGGAAACCGCCGCGGATTGGGACATCACCATCGTCGCCAGAAGAATTGTGGACGCGATCAAACTACGAATTGCCATACATCCTCCTCAAGTAATTCCTTTACGAGGCTCTTACGTGCAATCTGAGGCCTGTTGAATCGCTTCAGGCCCACATCAGACACCTGCGTCTCTCAGATCCTTCGTCGGAAACGCAACCCGGAGAGCGTTTAGCACTGCGGCAAGGTCGATGACTTCTTGTGCAATCGCACCGGCGACGGGAGGCAGCCAGCCCGCGGCGGCCATCGCCATGCCGATCACACTCAACGCCATACCGCCGATGGCGCATTGAAGCGCGATTGCGCGCATGCGGCGGCCGATGTGAATAAGCTCATCCACCTTGCCCAGCGAAGTTTCCAGCACAACGGCATCCGCGGCTTCCGCCGTGATGTCGCTATTCTGTCCGAAGGCAATGCCTACCGTCGCCGCTTGCATCGCGGGCGCATCGTTGATGCCGTCCCCTAGGAACATTGTCGGCGCTTTCTTGGCTTCCGCCCTCACAATGTTTACTTTCTCTTCTGGACTCTTGCCAAACAGCACCTCGGTGATCCCCACCGCGCTCGCCAGATAACGGACCTCTGCTTCCCGATCCCCCGAAAGGAGCATCACTTTTTGAACCTGATGGTGCGGCCCGAGGTGACCGATGAAGGCCCCGCTTTCCTTTCTGGGCGCGTCGTGGAAGCGAAAGGTTGCCGCGTACTTTCCGTCTACGAGCAGGATGCACTCCATCCCGGCTGCAGCGGTTGGAAGTTGCGACGCGGCGGCTCCACCTTGCGCTAGCACGGCTTTGCGCCCGGTGATTTGAACAAACCTGGCTCCGATCGATCCGCCCAGCCCCTGCCCGGGCTTCTCACTGATCTGCGACACCGGAATCAGCTCGATGTTTTCCAGCCGAGCCGCTTCAAGGACGCTTCCAGCCAGCGGGTGCTTGGAATATTGTTCCAAGCTGACGGCCATTTGCAGGACGTCCTTGCGATCCATGTTCGGCGCGCAGAGGATGTCCGTCAAAGAGGGTTTGCCATACGTGAGCGTACCGGTCTTATCGAAAATCACCGTCTTGCAGGAGCTGATTCGCTCAAGCATGGCCGGGTCCTTGACGATAATGCCGCGGCTGGCAGCGACGGAAATGGCCCCAATGATCGCCACTGGAATCGCCAGTAGCAGCGGGCAGGGAGTGGCGATCACCAGCACCGCGAGAAAGCGCGTGGGATCGTGCCCGATCATCCAGCCCACGAGACCAACGCCAACTCCGAGCGCGGTATACCAGGCACCGAGGCGATCGGCGATCCGCCTCATTCGCGGACGGTTCGCCTCGGCTTCCTGCATGACGCGCATAATCTTCGAATATCGCGAATCGGTGGGAAGCTTGGTCGCGGACACGGTGAGCGCGGTTTCTCCGTTCACTGCCCCTGAAAGAACTTCGGCTCCCGGCACTTTGGCGATGAGGAACGGCTCGCCGGTGAGGTAGGATTCGTCCATGGTCCCGCGGCCCTCGACCACCGCTCCGTCCACCGGGCAAATCTCGTGTGGAAAGACAACGAGTTGGTCGCCGATGCCCACTTCGGCGAGGCCTATATCGACGATTCGCGAATCGATCAGCTTGTGAGCGGTGCTGGGCATCCGCTTGGCGAGGGCTGCTAGCACGGCCGAGGCGCGCTTCGTTGCGTACAGCTCCAGCGCCGTTCCGCCGGAGAGCATCAGCACGACAATCGAGCCAGCCAGATACTCTCCCAACACGGCGGACGCCGCGATCGATAAGCCAGCCAGAAGATCCGAGCCAAACTCGCGCCGGAGCATCCTTCGCAGAAGGTCGAATAGGAGCGGAGCGCCTCCAATCGTCAGAACCAGAATGAGCGGGAAACTACATTGAGCCGTTGTTGCATGGAATCCGAAGCGGGCAATCAGATGAGCGGAAATTCCCAGCACCGCCAGCACAGCGATGTAGGTCTCCTTGGACCATTTCTGCTTGTTGGGCCGGTCCGCGCCGGAGTGGGACGCTGGAGTTCTTGGCGACGGTGCATGATTCGGCGACGCGTCTTGCGCATAGTCAAGGTCAATATTGCTCATGGCTCCGGTTTAGGCCCGTTCGCGCCCTATCCAAATTGTTGAACGCCTTCACATGCGCTGTTCAAGGATCCATCCTCCACTTCATGCGCCGCCCATGGTCCGCTTAACTTAAGCTCACGAGCAGCCGCAAGCTAATATATTGAAGCACGCCGGATGCCATCTCAAATAACTCGATACAGTAATTTGTTTGCGAGGCCCAAAACTGCATCCTGCGCGCTCTTTGCACTAGGGACGCAAACGCCCACTCAGATCCGGCTGCGGGCCCGGCAGATGGCCAACGGTGCCAGACTGGCCATGGACGTGCTTGTTGAACACTCTCGAATGGGAAACAGTCAAGCCAGTGGGTGGCATCGACCGCCAAGAACGGATTGGTTTGCCATGAGTTCTCTTCGCCCACTCCTAACGGCCGCTGGCACGCTGCTGCTGCTCTTTCTCTGCTGGCGAATGGTTTCGCCGTTCCTGCCCGCGCTTTGCTGGGCATTCGCATTGGCGTTAATCTTGGCCCCGGCCTATCAATGGCTTCTGCGACGAGGCTTGCCGCCAGGGCTAGCGGCGTTTGCGTTCATTGTCCTGATTGGGGTCTTGGTGGTCGGCCCAGGTGCCGCGTTAGCGGGTGCTCTGACCAGGGAGGCCACCGACCTCATGAATCGTGCAAGGAACGAGGCGGGGATAAAGGACGTCCGAGACGCTATCGAAAAGAGCCGTGTTGGCAGACCTGCTCTGCAATGGCTGGACTCGCGGTTTGACTTGCCTGAAGAAGCCATACAGATCGCACGGTCCGCGGCTGGATGGGCATCGGGGGCCCTTTCGTCTATTCTGAGTGGCTCAATATGGATGCTCACGCAGTTCACCGTCACCTTGCTGGTTCTTTTCTATTTCCTTCGTGACGGCCAAGCGTTTCAAGAAAAGGTTCGATCCGCAATCCCGCTGCCGGCGGAAGAGACCGACTTGATTGTCGAGCGCATCGCTCAGATGCTGCGAATATCTTTGGGCGGAAAGATTGTTGTCGCCGCCATTCAGGGAACGCTGGGCGGACTGATGTTTGGCTGGCTAGGCCTTCCCGCGCCGATCTTCTGGGGTTCATTGATGGCGGTCCTTTCCATATTTCCGGTTATTGGCGCGTTTGTCGTGTGGTTTCCGGCCGCAATGATATTTGTGTGGCAGGGCGAGTGGCGCAATGCGCTCATTCTCACCGGTTGGGGTCTCCTGATTATTCACCCTGTAGACAACGTTCTCGGACCGATGTTGGTCGGAGGCGCCCTCCGTATCCACACCCTCCTGATGTTTTTTTCCATCGTCGGCGGTTTAGCGGCGTTCGGTGCATCGGGCGTCGTACTCGGCCCGGTCACCGTGGCCGTCGCGGTGGCTCTGACGGAACTCGCCGAGAGATCCAATCGGGCCAAGTCCAGCCCGCTGCCCCATGGGATGGCCGGCTGAGCGTTAACTCCATAAAGGAACCAGTCTCGATTGCCGCGAACTGCTCTCCGTCTGTTCCTGACCTGGCTTTGACGGTCACCAACTCCGCGCGAGGCAGTACGCCGTCCTCGCCGCGCCTGCCCTCCTGGGCCTTTCTGTATGAATCGTTGGACAAGCGCACGCCGTTGTACAAGACTTTGAGCGGGTCCGGTGACGGACGAAACCAGTAAGTGGCAGACTGTCACTCATTTAGGTTGTGGCTGTTGGAATGCGTCTATCCCGGTAGCGGCACTCACAGCCGCGGGACTGAATAGAAAGAGAAGACAGTGAAAAGAATTTTACAACTGCTCTGCGGTTTCGGACTAGCACCTTTCGCGCTCATCGCGTCGGAAAGCGTCACGGAGGCGACCATGAGCAATCTGCAGGCTGCATTCAATGGGGAAAGCAACGCGCACGCACGATATCTGGCCTTTGCAGCGAAAGCCGACGTCGAAGGCTACGCGGGGACCGCAGGCCTTTTCCGGGCTGCGGCGCGAGCCGAAGAGATCCACGCGGGCAACCACGCTGCGGTCATCAGGAGTTTCGGAGGTTCGCCAGTCGCCAAGCGGGAAGATCCAGTCATAAATTCGACGCGCCAGAATCTGCAGGCGGCGCTCAAGGGTGAAGCGTACGAGCGCGACGTTATGTATCCGGATTTCCTCCGGCAGGCAACGATGGAAGCGAACACCGAGGTCTTGCGGACCTTCAGGCTTGCCCTCGCGGCGGAAGTGGAACACGCCAGGCTCTACCTTGAGGCGCTACAGGATCTGGAAAGCATGAAGGCCAGCCAGACCTTCTACGTCTGCCCGGTGTGCGGTTTTACGACACGGACTCCTGACTCCGATCCATGTCCAACCTGCCTGACTCCCAAAGAGGATTTCGAGAAGGTGAGCTAGAGGAGGAAATTATGCTTGCGCTTCCGCCAATGCCCACATGGCAGTCAGTACATCCGCTCATTGTTCATTTTCCGATCGTGTTGTTGCTGATTGCGCCGCTCTTCATTGTCATCGGGGTGACGTCGCGGCCAGCGCGCAGCTTCCCGTTTCTGCTCGTGGCTTTGATTCTCATGGCACTGGGGACAGCGTCGGCATTTGTTGCGATTTCCAGCGGCAAAGCGGCTGCGGAGCGCACCGATCACGTTCATCAGGCCAAGACAGTGCTTGGGGAGCACCAGGAACTCGCGGAGACCACCGCAGGCATGTTCTTGGCGCTCACCTTAATCTTCGCCTCCATCGTCTTTGTGCCCAAGCTGCTGAAACTCCAGCCGAGCCGGGCGATCTCGACGGTTCTACCGCTCGTCTTTCTGATGTTCTACGCAACCGGAGCCGTCTCTCTCGCGAATACTTCGCACCAGGGAGGGCGCCTTGTTCACGAACTCGGCGTGCGGGCGCCTATTCATCCAAGGGCCATACCCGTGGAGTCCGCAGAGCGCGATTGACGCTTACTCTCGATCCGCCTTGATCTCGTACTTGCCGAGTTTATAGGCCAGGTCACTCCGCGACAATTCCAGTTGCCGGGCGGCCTCGGCCTGTACGCCCTGGCTCGATTTGAGAGCTCTGACAATCAGGCCTTTCTCAACTTCCTCAAGAAACGCCCTCAGATTGACCGCCAGCGGCAGCGAGTCGATCCAGGATTGAACCCCATCGCCGTCAACAGGCAGCTGTTCATCCGTCCGGGAAAAGAAAAAGTCTTTCGGGCCGAGCTCCGGCGCGGTAGAAAGGATCAACGCTCTCTCGATCAGATTTCTTAGCTCTCGAATATTGCCTGGAAAGTCGTAGCGCCGAAGTTTAGCCATCGCGGCTGCGCTGATGCGGCGCGCCGGAACCTTCAATTCCCTCGCGACATCGCGGCAGAACAACTCACAGAGTCCCGGTATATCTTCGCGCCTCTGGCGCAAAGGCGGCAGCGAGATCGGAACCACGGCCAGTCGATAGTACAAGTCCTGACGGAACGTCCCCTGCCTGGTCCTCTCCTCAAGGTCGCGGTGAGTCGCCACCAGGACTCTGACGTCCACGTCCCGTGGTTTTGTCGATCCGACACGGAGAAGCTTGCCATCCGCCAGCACTCGTAGCAATTTTGCTTGCGTGGCGGGCGACATTTCGCCGGCTTCATCCAAGAACAGGGTGCCCTCGTGCGCGGCCTCAAACAGACCCTGGCGCAAACGGTCTGCGCCCGTGAACGCGCCTTTTTCGTGCCCGAACAATTCGCTTTCCAAAAGGGTCTCGGTGAAGGCCGCACAGTTTACAGGGATGAACGGCTTCTGGGCGCGCGGACTGCTCTTATGAATCGCCCGCGCTACCAGTTCTTTTCCCGTGCCGGTCTCGCCGGTGATCAGCACCGTCGCATTGGTCGGGGCGACCCGAGCGATCATATCCCGCACGGCAAGGGTCGCAGGACTGGTCCCGAAGATCTCCGCCGAACCTTCCAAACGATCGACGGTTAACCTCAATAGATCGTTTTCTCGGAGCAGTTCGGTATGCTCGCATGCGCGGTTGACAGTCGCCCGCACGACCTGCGGCTGAAATGGCTTGGTGATGAAGTCAAACGCGCCCTGGCGCATGCTCTCGACGGCTAGTTCGACCGTGGCGAACGCGGTGAGAAAGACGACCGATAGTGCTGGATCGGCCTCATGTGCGCACGCCAGCACTTCCAACCCCTGGCCATCGCCCATTTTCTGATCGGTAATGACGGCGTCAAACTGATGCGCGGAGAGACGGGCCCTCGCTTCTGCGACCCCTCCAGCCTCGGTCACAGCATGACCATCCCGGGCGAGATTCGCGGCCAGGATCTTGCGCATGCTCGGCTCGTCGTCGACAATGAGAATTCTGCTCACGAGTGCTCCGGTCCTTCAGTGTACGCCGGCAGCTTTATGGAGAATTGGATCGAGCCGGGCTGGTTCCGCGCCAACACGAGATCGCCGCCCTGTCCGCGCACGAGATTGCGGGCGATCGCCAGACCCAACCCGGTCCCCGCCGGCTTCGTCGTAAAGAAGGGCTCGAAAATGCGTTCCACAGCATCGCCCGGGATGGGGCCGTTCGCATTCTCGACGTTCACAATTACGAACCCTTCCCTGCGATCCCCGCGCAACACAACAACACCGCCCGAGGGAGACGCCTCGATGGCATTCATTACGAGGTTCAGCAGGGCTTGTTGTATCTGGCCGCCGTCGAAACTTGCGTGGAGCCCCTTTGAGGTCTCCTCCTGGACGATAACGGCCCTCTCTGTTGCGTGAGGCCTGCAGAGATCGGCAATGTATGCCATGGATTCCGCCATGTCCGCAAGATGTGGGATCGGTGGGTTAGGCCGCGCATAGGTCAGGAAATCCGTCGTTAGCTTCTCAAGGCGCTTGGCCTCTTTCGCCGCGATCTGAAACATCTCTTGCCCTTCGGCTGGGTCGAGAGTGCCGCTAAACGCCATGTCAAGAGCGCTCGAAATCATGGCCACCGGATTCCGGATTTCATGCGCGATCGCGCTTGAGAACCGGCCAACCGCCGCCAGTTTCTCTTCCATCAACAACTGCTCCCTGGTCTGTTCCAGCTGTACCAGACTGTTAGTCAAGGCCGCTTCCTTGGAGCGAAGGTGGTTCACCAGCGTCCACACCAGGACCCCAACGATGACGTAGATCAAGGAGATGGTGCCCGCTTCCATGTACTCGTTCAGTTCTGAGGGCGGGTGCAGACGGAAGTAGTTCCAAACCCAAAATAAGTCGAGCGCGGAGCTGGCGGCGACAACGGCTGCGGTCGCCCAAAATGAACATCGAAAAGCAGCTTGCAGAATAGGTGCGACGAGGAGAGCGAAATATTGGATGTCTTGCCGGTAGGATAGAGACGCGAGAACAAAGGCGAGCACCATGTTGAGGGTGATCGCCGACCACGTCAGCACTACGATCCGCGTCGTGCTGAGCGACCCGGCACCTTGCAGCCATAGGAACTCCAGGACGTTGATCAGGAACCCCGCGGCCAGGACGACCAATAACATAGGGGGCGGGGCGCCAAAGAACGAAGAAAACAGAGTATGGACGAGCAGCAGGGCCGCCAGGACGACGAGATTCAGGACAATGATCGTAGACTCCTGACGCTTGAACGACGCGAAGTCGGGAGCCAGAAGCAACAATTCGCCCGCTAGTTTACGAAGCACATTCGCCATCAGGATACATCACACCCACACTGCTCGGGAAACGTCGTACTGCGGTGGCCTCCTCCGATGGCCACCGCAGCCGCCCGGACTGGGGTCAGCCAGTGATTTCCAGCTTTTCCGCAAGCCGCTCCAGCTTTTGCTTCGCTTCGCCATAGTTCACGAAGTCCCGGATCAGTTCCTCCAGATTCGTGGCGATCTCGCAGTTCATCTGCACGTAGTCCTTGAAATCGGTGAAGTGAATCTTGGTCTTATTCTGGTTGAGATAATTGATGGTCGTTTCCGTATTCGCAGCGAGCTCCTTTAGCAAGGGCTCGATGCGCCTGATCGCCGTCTGCTGCCATGGCGATCCGTTGGATTCCTCCGCCTGGAGCTTCGACAGAAGCTTTCCGCTGTTGTTCACATGCTCCTTGATCATCTCAATCTTGTGCGCGTAGCTCTCCCAGCTGAGGCTCGACCTCGTGAACGACTCCATATCGGTGGAATCGTTTTTCAGTTCGATGGCCTCCGCCTTGGCGTCCGCCAGCAGGGCGGTGATCTTGGGGTGATCATCGGACTCGGCTGCCTTCACGCTTGTCGAAGCAATGAAACAACCGGCCACCAGAAGCGCCGGCGTTACGAGGCTGGTAATCCCTCGATATTTTTTCATAGTGACCTCCTTGGAAGGCCGATCTTGTGCCGGCGATCCACAGCTGGTCATGCAATCCGAACTCCATCACAGGTCGCTGTCGTAATTGAGGATCGGAGCGCCGGTCGCTTGCAGCCGTCAAAAGTTTTCTACTCTGCAGGCTATCCGTTTGAGAATTTGTACGCTCGCGGGATTCAGGCTCTGCCAGGACATAGATTTGCGTTGGCCCGAAAGGTGCAACGTCCCTGCCGACAGATTCGAAAGGAACCAGTCAACCATGACAGTTAAAGAAGTGATGACCAAGCCAGTTACGGCTTGCCGCCTGGACACGAACCTGGCGGAAGCAGCCGCACTGATGTGGGAGCACAATTGCGGCATTCTGCCCGTCCTCAATGAGAATGGGAAGCTCGCTGGTGTCGTTACAGACCGCGATCTGTGCATCGCTCTCGGGACGCGCAACGTGCCTTCCTCCGAGTTATCGGTACAGGATGTGGTCAATCATCACGCGCGAGTCTGCAAAACCAACGATGATATCCACACCGCATTGTGGCATATGAGCGAAGGAAAGGTCCGCCGTCTTCCGGTAGTGAACGACGATGCCACGCTGGAGGGAATCGTCTCGATGGACGATGTGGTGCTGAACGCGCAGCATGACGTGCGGTTCGATTCCGCAATCTCTTTCGGAGACGTCGTTACCACGCTGCAGGCGATTTATAGCCGCGACGACCCGGGACAAGCCGCGGTGGCGTAATTCTTCGGAGGAAACGCTCTATCTCTGGCGCCAAAGGCATACGAATCGATCCGCCGCGGAGCGCCACTGGAGGGAGAGCCGTCGAGCCATTTGCGATGCAAGCGGCGGGAGCATCGCGAATGGCGGAGGAGATGAAACCATGACTCGGAAATTAGCAACAGTTGGAGGCGCGATTCTGCTGATCGCGCTCACCGCTTCCGGACAGGAACACAAATGGGCCGGGCGCGCGCTGAATGAGACGGAGTGGAGAATCCACGAAGAACTGGCCATGCTTCCATTCCACGGAGTGTTTGAAACACTCGATTTTGAATTGCGGGACAAGACCGTGGTTCTCTCTGGACACGTCCTGCGCGAGACAGTCAAGATCAATGCGGAACGGGTCGTCAAGCGGCTGGATTCCGTCGAAACGGTCAACAACCAGATCGAGGTGCTTCCCCCGTCGAGACAGGACGACGCGATTCGCATGCGCGTGTATCGGGCAATCTATGAGACACGATCGCTGGAGCACTATGGGACCCGCGCTTCCCCTCCGATTCACATCATCGTAAAGGACGGCACAGTCACGCTGGAAGGCGTCGTGGATTCCGAGGAGGATAGAACCACTGCCTATCTCAAGGCCGTCAAATCGGCTCATCACGTGGTCAACGACCTGCGGGTCGCACCGGAAGAATAGCCATGGCGGCTCCTCAACTCCTGCTCTTAGAGACTCGCGCAGATGAAGCGCCGCCATCTGGCGGAGCCCGACTTGCTTGCGAGTTGTTCTTCATTGTTTCGAGTCGGAACTAACCGTCCAAGGCGGCGCTCCGGACCCGGCAAGGGAGCGACGTCGCCGTTCTGGCCGTCGTGATGCGAAAACAAGGAGACTCGCAGGATGGTGGGAGCGGGCACGCTGGTCGCGCTGCTGCTCAAAGGCTCCGGAATCAGCTTCAACTGGGCGGTAACCATCGTGGGCCTGTGGATGGTTGCCTATGTCGTGTTCGGTGGCATGCTTGCCACCACGGGGGTGCAGATCATCAAGGCGATCCTGCTGATGGGCGGTACGATTCTGCTGAGCATCCTCGTCATGGCGCACTTCCATTTCAGCTTCGCCGAGTTCTTCAACGCCATCACCCACGTCAAGGACGGCGACAAGGTGGTGAACTTCCTGGAACCAGGGCTGCGCCACAAGCCTCCGTATGGGGCGCTCGACCTGATTTCGCTCGGCCTGGCTTTGATTTTCGGTACAGCAGGCCTGCCTCACATCCTGGTGCGGTTTTACACGGTGCCGGACGCCAAGACGGCGCGCGTCAGCGTCGTGTGGGCCATGATTATTATCGGCTCCTCCGATATCATGACCTGGTTCTCAAGCAGCCGTGGCCTGCAATGCTGCGCACGATTTACGGAGATCCGCAGCGGTTCAAGGATCAGTATTGGTCTCAGATTCCGGGCATGTATTTTACCGGGGACGGAGCGCGCAAAGACAAGGACGGTTACTTTTGGATTATGGGCCGCATCGACGACGTGATCAACGTCAGCGGCCACCGTCTTAGCACCATGGAAAATGGAATCGGCGCTCGTGGCGCATCCTAAGGTGGCGGAAGCGGCCGTCACATCGCGGCCCGATGAGGTGAAAGGCACGGCTATCGCCGCGTTCGTGACGCTGAAAGCGGGCAACGAACCGTCCGAGTTGAAGAACGAACTGCGCCAGTGGGTGGCCAAGGAAATCGGGTCGCTGGCCAAACCAGACGACATCCAGTTCACCGAGGCTCTTCCGAAGACGCGCAGCGGCAAGATCATGCGGCGGCTGCTCAAGGAAATCGCCGCGGGAGGAGAGGTCAAGGGCGATGTCACGACGCTCGAGGATCTGAACGTCATCGCCCGGCTGAAAGCGCACGAAGAGTAAGCGCGGCCCGAACGAAATACCGCATTACGGCTCCTGGAGAGCGATACACTATTGCTTGGCAAGCTCTTGATCTAAGCCATCCCTGGGGGACCAAAATGAAGAAAGACGCCACAAGTCAAAGACGCGATTTCCTGAAAGCCGGAGCTGCTGCCGGACTGTTGCTGCCATCGGCCGTTGCCGCCGCGCCCGCCCCGACGCCCTCCGCTCCCGCCATGCCGACACGTAACCTCGGCCGGACCGGCTACAAGACCGGTATCTTCAGCCTGGGCGGGCAAGCCGCGCTCGAGCACGCCAATAACGAAGCGATCGCGGTGCCGATCATTGAACGCGCGCTCGACCTTGGGGTGAACTACATCGACACGTCCTCCATTTACGGAGGCCCGCAGCGCTGGAGTGAGCGTTACGTCGGCCAAGTCTTGAAGCGGCGGCGCGCCGAAGCGTTCCTCGCCAGCAAGACGAAAGAGCGGACGCGCGACGGATCGATGCGGATGATAGAGGAGTCGCTGAGGCTGCTCAATACCGATCACTTGGACCTTTGGCAGCTGCACGACATCGGCCTGGCCGAGGATGTGGACGCGGTATTCGCCAAGGGCGGCGCGATGGAAGCGCTGCTCCAGGCGCGCGATCAGAAAATGGTGCGCTTCCTTGGGCTCACCGGCCACTTTCGCCCCGATGCGTTAATGGAGGCGATGCGGCGCTACCACTTCGACACCATCCTGATGGCCGTCAACGCCGCCGACACGCACCACTACAGTTTCCTTGACGAACTGCTTCCGATGGCCGTGGAGCAGCAGATGGGCATCATCGGCATGAAAGTGCCTGGACGCGGGCGCTTGCTGTCCAACTGGACGCCGCCGCCGCTCGAGCGGCAGCGACGGTCATGGGAGGGCGCTGTCATCGCCACCACCCCCGGCCCGCTGTCTATGCGCGAGGCGATGTCCTACTCGCTTTCGCTGCCGGTGAGCACGGTGATCGTCGGCTGCGACTCTATTGCGCAGCTCGAAGAGAACATCCAGATCGCGCGCGACTTCACGCCGCTCAGCGAACGCCAGATGACCCAGATCGCGCGACGAGCGGAGCCGGTGTCAAAGCAGGCGCTGTTCTTCCGCTTCGTCACTCGCGGCTAACGTAGCAGTTGCGCGTTCTCTGGGAGCTGCACGTCGATGGACGCGCCGCCGTCGATCGTCCGCGACGTGAGTGTTCTGCCTTCGCGCAGGATCTCCACTCGCAGTTTCTCGCCCACACGGGCGATCGTGATGTCGAACACACTGGCGAAGGCGTGAATGTCCCTCAACGCCGCGTGGTCCCAGTCGCCAGGGAGGCGAGGATTCAGTTGGAAGGAGCGGAGGCCGGTGGGACGAATTCCGAAAAGGCCTTCGGTAAAGATGCGGCAGTACAGGGCGCTCTCCGCGGCAAGATGCCTCTGGTTGCCCTCCGGCCACGCTTCCACCGGATAGGGCACATGCTCGCCCAGCAGGCGCCTGCGGGAATATTTTTCGAGAGAGCTCATGGCGCGGTCCGTTTCACCGCCAGCCAGTGCGCCGCGAAGTCCGTACAGGGTCGCCCGGTCCCAGAACGTCTTGGAACCAGCTTGGCTGGCGAGGCCATCCTCGGTCCACAGATTGGGAGAGAAGAGCGCCTGAATGACGCTCTGCTTGCGGTCAAAGATTCCCACTGTGAGCGGAGTGCAAATCCAGGCGCGCAGAACATCGTTGCCGTCGTAATAACGATAGGCGTCGAAACCCTGCACTTTGGCTCCGAAATAGTGCTCGATGGCGGCGTGAAGCGCTTCGGACTGTTGTGCAAACAAGCGAAGTTCGGACTCCGGCCGATGGAGTGCCCGGCCCAGAAACGCGGCGGAATTGAGCGCATCGAAGTAGAGCGATGAGGTGTTGAGATTGGCTTTTCCCGCGGGAAACCGGCCTTCCAACTCGTCGCTATCGGAGGCCACAACTCCGTCGGGATTGACCTTGCGCCGGCAGTATTCAAGACACCAGGAGATCAGCTTCCACAGTTCTTCCGCCGTGGTCCTGTCCCCGTACGCCAAGGCAAAGCGGGATGCGCCGTAAGCAATCATCGCCATATCCCCGCGATCTCCCGCGCCGTTCCAGAAGCTGGTTCCTTCCGCGATAATCGAGCTTGGAATGGCCTTGTAATCGGGATTCATATAGCGGGCAAAAAGGCGAAAGGAGTTGACGGCCGCTTCGTTGGCGGTCGCGTCGCCAAGGAACGGAAAGAAGGGATCGGCGTACTCGGCTTGGTCGTTGGCCCAGATGGCCGCATAATACGCGCCGCCGCCGGGGCCGTGCATCAGTCCACCTTTGGTTTCATAGATGCTCTCGGTGGTGCGGATTTTGGCGAACGCAAATTCGGTATTCAGCACCGGGTCGGGAGTCTCCAGACGGAGCTTGGAAAGGAAACTCTCGACACGATCGCGGCGGGCATGTTCTTCCGCCTCGACGTCAATCGACGGCTTCGGCGTGGCGGCTTCCCGAGCGGCAAAAACGAGGGAAAACGTTGTGCTCTGGCCGGGCTTCAGCGCACGGACGCCAGGGTCCAGAACCTCGGCTGAGATGAGATATTCGCCGCTCACGCCGCGCTCGGCTAGTGTTCGAACGGCCTTCTCCGTGTTCTCCACTTCGACCGAAGTCTGTGCAGGGCCAGCATTTGTGAACGTGTATTTTTCCACAGCAAATGGCCCAGCGATGGAGGGGAAAATGGTGCGCTTCAACCTCACACCCTCGCTTCGCCCCAAGGAGCTATCGATCATGACCAGGCCGCGGATGTGGACAGCCGAGACTACTTCATTCGCGGCTCTTCCGCCGATGAACAGACGCGGTGTGGCATCGTCGGCAAAGGCATAGCTAAGGCTCGCGTGGGTGTCATTGGGGATCGTTCGGAGCGTTGGGAAAACGACTTGGCGCGTCAGGCTGAGAGAGCCATTTTCGCGCACACCGTAGGTCAGGATCAGGGAAACTCTGCGGCCGCTCATCTCAATCTGGTCTTGATGCGACTGGCCGCGTTGAACCCGCCAGGAGATGGCGCCATCGGGATCGATGCTCCAACGTGTGGGCGGTGCTTGTGCCGACAACGAAATCGAGCAGGCGAGGGAAACAATGAATCTCATAAAGCGTCACCGTCAGTGTATCCTCTGGACGCCTGTCGAAGGCAGCATCGCGGAACTCCTGGCGGCGCGAGCGTCTGATACCCTGGATTTTTGAATGTTGATGCTGATTCAGATCCCCTACGATCCGGCGACGAACCCTCTAAACAACAACGAGTGGTCTTTCCCACTGCTGGAGATCGTTCATATTGTCGGATTTGCCATCGCGATCGGAACCATCTTTATGGTGGACCTGCGGCTGATCGGCGTCGGCATGAAGCGGCAGCTTGCTTCGCAACTGGCCAAGGACCTGGGACCGTGGACCTTGGGCGGACTCGTCGCCGTGCTGATGTCAGGCCCCCTGATTTTTTCCTCCGACCCGAACATGTACCTCAACAATTCCAGCTTCCTATTCAAGATGGGCGCGCTTCTGGTCGCCATCCTTTATCAGTACACGCTCCACCGCAAGGTGGCGTTGTCCGACCCCTCGCCGGTGGTGGGCGCTCTGGTTGGGATCGTTTCGGTGATGCTGTGGGTTTCGGTGATGGCGGGCGGTCTCTTCACCGCGTTTGCCTGAACAAGGGGAATGCATGTCAATCTTGGAGCTTTTCCGATGGATTCAAGACACGGCCCCCATGGTCGCGTTTCGTGAATCGGCTTTGGTTTATCCGATCGTCCTGACCGGCCATCTGACGGGTATGGCGTTATTCGGCGGCATGATCGCCATCACGGACCTGCGCCTGCTCGGCTGGGCGATGCGGAGCACCTCGATCACGGACGTGGTGGAGCAACTGCGCATCTGGAAGCGAATCGGCTTCGTGCTCGTCGTCGGCTGTGGCGCGCTCCTGCTAGGTTCGAAAGCGGAGCTGTACTACTACAACCCGTTCTATTGGGCCAAAATGTCGTTGTTGCTGCTGGTGGGAATCCACGCGCTGGCGTTTCGAAGCGTGTACGGGAATCCCGCGGCGCTGGATCGTGCTCCGGAGGTGCCGAGCAAGGCCAAAATCGCGGCATGTCTCTCTCTGCTGATCTGGATCAGCCTTGTGACCGCGGGCCGTTCGATCGCTTACTGGGATGTGCCGGAGGATCTGACGCCGGTTTACGGCGTGAACGGCCATACCAGCCACCACGCGCGATAGTCAGGCGGTTTGGGGCGCGCGCGGTAGAACGGTACGCTGAATCTCAATCGCCAGCATGACGCTGAAGGCGAACGTCAGGCTTCCGATGGCGACGTGGGCTACGCTGATCGCCAGGAAGGCAGGCTGCCAAGCCGGTTGCATCATTCGCAACAGGAACACGCCAAATCCCAACAGCACCTGGACGCCGGACATCACCATGAATGCCACCGCCATCGGCCGCAGCACCGGATGCTTCGGAAACTGGGTGGTGACGAACGCTCCGACGATCATGATAAAAATAGCCACCAACAAGGCGCCGAGCAAGTGCGGCATCACGCCCACGGCACGATGCCGGAAGCCGGCCCCGAATCCGACCTGCGTCGCGACCAGGATCGCGGTTGCCTTGCTCAGGGAGCGCAGCGAAGGCCATCCGTAGTCCTGCACGAATTCGGGGTCGCGCTGCCAGGAGGACGATGTTACGAGAGAGATTACGGCCACCCCGACAAAGAACAGCGCGGACAGACATGCGTGCAGTGTTCCGGTGAATCCGAACTCTCCCAACGCGGCATCAGCCAGAAGCACCGCGAAGCTGCTCCACCCTACGCGGGAAAGCCAGGCCGGTGAACCGCCACGCGAGAGCCAGATACACAGGCCGCCGATCAGAAAAACATCGGCCACCGCTGCGGCCGTATGAATGGTTTCGAGCAACGCCGGCCGATTGTGCGCGCTGGTGATGGCCGCTCCGCTCATCCCAACAAGCAGGGTCCAGAAGGCGACGAACAGTGCGAACAAATGGAGCCGGGAGCGCTTCATGACCCCGCGCGATTAATTCACCAGCGCCTGGTAAACCATGGTGCGGGTTTGGCGCCACATGAATCCATTCACGAGTTGCGGCGATTGAACCATCATCACGGCTACCAGTTTTTCCTTCGGATCAACCCAGAATAACGTGCCCGTAATTCCGCCCCACGAGAAGTCGCCGATGGAGCCGGGCTCCGGGTTGCGGCCGGCATCCACCCGGACTGCAAATCCCAGGCCGAAACTGGTGCCCATTTCCGGGGTGGGACCGAAAGGTCCGAGCGCCATGGCGACGGGCGTGTGGCGTTCGACGTTGGCCGGAAGCTGGTCGGAGGTCATCAGCGCAATGGTCTTCGGCCCGAGAATTCGCACGCCTTCCAACTCACCGCCATTCAGCAGCATTTGCGAGAATCGCGCGTAGTCGCCGGCAGTGGAGAACATGCCGCCGCCGCCCGAAAGCACCGCCGGCTTTTGCGTCGGTTCGGCAAAGGGCAGATTGGACTTCGTGTCGGCCTTGGCCAGCCGCGACGCGGCCTCCGGTTTCACCCAGAAGCCAGTGTCGTGCATCTTTAGGGGACCAGTGATGCGCTCCTCAATAAAAGCGTCGAGGTCCTTGCCGCTGGCAACTTCCACCACTCGGCCCAGCACGTCAGTGGAGACGCTATATTCCCACACTTCTCCCGGCTGGTGCAGCAGCGGCATGCCGGCAACGGTCTTGACCATCTCCGCCAGCGATTTGGAGTTAAAAATATCGGCTTTGCGGTACATCTGGTCCACGGCCGAGTTTCCGAACAAGCCGTAGGTCAGGCCGGAGGTGTGCCGCATGAGGTCCTGCACCGTCATCGGGCGCTTGGGGGACACGTTTTCCGCTCCGACCTTCACGTTTCTGAACTCCGGCAGATACTGGGCAACCGGCGCGCCGAGGTCGAGCTTGTTTTCTTCCACCAGAATCATCGCCGCGACGGTCGTGATCGGCTTGGACATGGACGCGACGCGGAAGATAGAGTCTTTCTTCATGGGCGTTTGTGCGGCGCGGTCCTGATAGCCGATGGAGTCCAAGGTCACCACCTTGCCGTTGCGGACGATCATCAACACCACGCCGGGGACGGTCTTGTTGTCCACGTCGGCTTTGAACGCCTGCCGGGTTCTGTCCAGGCGCTTGGAAGAGAATCCGACGTCCTCCGGGCGGTTGGCCATCGGTAGGGACTGGGCGAGGGCGGCTGACGCGCACAGGGCGGCAGCCAGAAACATGGAGAATCTCTTGTGTGACATGGTGTTCGTCTACCTATGGTTTATTTGGCGGGCGCGTAGTCGGTGTCGTAGAGAAAAACACTCTCGACTTTTTCTAGGATCTTGCCATTGGCTTCAGATTCCTTTGAAACTTTTTGCCATTCCGGATCGGTGTCAAATTCCTTCCACTTGGCGTCGCGCTCCTGCCGGTCTTTGAACGACAGCATATAGACCAATTTGTTTTCGGAGCCGTCTTTCTTATAAACGGGTCCCCAGAACCCAACCACTGTCATGCCGTGCGCGGCGAAAATCTGCAGCGTGTGATCCCGAAAGCGCTTGTGGATATCCTCCAGCTTGCCGGGCATGGCGTAGTAGGTGCGCAGTTCGAGGAGCCGGCCGCTGGATTTGAGCGAGGGGCTCGGGGCGGCTTCCTGAGCGTAGCCGAGCGTCATCGAAACAAGAAAAAAGCTAAACGTCGCGAACTTGGCAGGCGTAGTCATCGGGAACAATCATACCTCACGGTTCCCCTGACTCACGCCAGGGGCTATAACCCCACACGTCAGTGCGGGGAACACGCTT
>Ga0209698_10000847_pt1 | contig 35247 bp, 31 predicted proteins | sample LitLauG_LLR_2012_FD_187203 | JGI IMG/M metagenome (GOLD analysis project Ga0209698, IMG submission 187203) | Freshwater sediment microbial communities from Pennsylvania, USA - Little Laurel Run_MetaG_LLR_2012 (SPAdes) (version 2) | ecosystem: Environmental > Aquatic > Freshwater > Creek >... | reverse complement strand
GCAAGACGCCGGTCCGCGACAGCGACGGTGGGGTGGTCGGCGCCGGAGCCGACCAGGGTGAGGAGGTCGGCCGCGCGCAGGTAGCAACGGCCGAGGGCCCGCAGCACCGGGCGCTGCGGCTGCAGGGGCCACACCACCGTGGTGGCGACGACGGCCCACGCCCCGCCGGCCGCCACCGGCCAGAGCCGCCCGAGCACGCCGTCGGCCCCGGGGCCGAGGCCGACGCCGACGATGAACACGACGGCTGCGTTGTACCCCAGGCGCTCCGCGACCGCTCCGGCCACTCCCACGTAGGTGACCACGAGCACCCACGCGAAGAGGAGGCCGACCGCGACCCACCCGGCCCGGGCCGTGGCGCAGCCGGCGACCAGCGCCACGCTGTCCACCGCCCAGGCCCCGACGAGCAGCTCGGAGCGGGTGCGGTGGCTGCCCTGGCTGTCGGCCAGGCCCACGTTGAGGGCGCCGAGGCAGGCGATCACCCCGAGCGATGGCCGCCCGGCGGCCAGCCCGACGATGGCCGGCGCGACGACGATGAGCGCGACCCGCAGGCCCGATGCGAGGTCGACGCCGTCGAGGTCGACGCGCAGCAGCTCCTGCACGACCAGCCGAAAGGGCACCGACACTGCGTCGGATCGCGCGGTGCGGCCGGCGACGGCACTCATCGGCCCAGAAGCTAACGCCAACGCGACGTCCCTATGCTGCCCGAGGACGGCCCGCCCCCCAACCCAGAGGGGGCGACGATGGGAGACACCGATGGAGTGGGTGCGTGTTGCCGACTGGGAGCAGGTCCCCGACCGCACGCCGATCGGAGCCGCCGTCGACGGGATCGACCTGGTGATCGTGCGGCGCGGCGACGAGCACTCCGTGCTGTACGGTCGCTGCCTGCACCGCGGCGCCCTGCTCGCCGACGGCTCCGTGGTCGGCGACGACCTCATCTGCGGCCTGCACGGGTGGGACTACCGCATCGACTCCGGCGTCAGCGCCTACAACAACGCGGAGGTCCTCACCAAGTTCGCATCCCAAGTGCGCGACGGTGCCCTCTTCGTCGATCGCGACGAGGTCCGCACCTACCGCGACCACCACCCTCAGCCCTACGCCCCCGACGTGTACCAGGGCCTCTACCGGGACCCGCATGGCGCGCCCGAAGAGCCCTACGTCCTGCGCATCCACGAGCTGGCCGCCAACGGGCTGGCCCGGGTCGGCCAGCACGGCTTCGTCGCTGCCATGGGCGTCCCCCGCCAACAGCTCCCGCAGTGGGACGCCATCCAGTTCGTGACCGCCCAGCTCGCGCGCCTGCCGCTGCTCGACGACGTCGCCGTGCGCTCCGAGGTGTGCATCGGGCCCAACGCCGGGCGGCCGCTCTGGTTGGACATCCCGCTCCTCGTCTCCGACATGTCCTTCGGCGCGCTGTCACAGGAGGCCAAGACGGCGCTGGCCCGTGGGGCGGAGGCCGCGGGCACCGGCATCTGCTCCGGAGAGGGCGGCATGCTGCCCGAGGAGCAGGCCGAGAGCTCCCGGTACCTCTACGAGCTGGCCAGTGCCCGCTTCGGCTGGTCGTGGGACGTGCTCGCCAAGGTGCAGGCCTTCCACTTCAAGCTCGGACAGGGCGCCAAGACCGGCACCGGGGGCCACCTGCCCGGCGCCAAGGTGGTGGGGCGCATCGCCGAGGTGCGCGGCCTGCCACCCGGCCAGGCCGCGGTCTCGCCGCCGACGTTCCCCGACTGGCACAGCGTCACCGACTTCCGCCACTTCGCCGACGAGGTCCGCGAGCGCTCGGGCGGGATCCCCATCGGCGCCAAGCTCTCGGCCCAGCACATCGAAGAGGACCTCGACGCGGCCCTCGCCATCGGCGTCGACTACGTCATCCTCGACGGCCGAGGGGGTGGGACGGGAGCGGCGCCCCTGCTGTTCCGGGACAACATCTCCGTGCCGACCATCCCGGCGCTCGCCCGGGCGCGGCGCCACCTCGACCGCCGAGGACGGCGCGACGTGACGCTGGTGATCACCGGCGGCCTGCGCGACGCGGCCGACTTCGCCAAGGCGCTCGCCCTCGGTGCCGATGCCGTCGCCCTGGCCAACAGCGCCATCCAGGCCATCGGCTGCCTGGGCATGCGCGCCTGCCACACCGACAACTGCCCGGTCGGGATCGCGACCCAGAAGCCACACCTGCGGGCCCGGCTGCCCGTCGACGAAGCAGCCATGCGCCTGGCGCGCTTCCTCGGCGCGTCGGTGCACCTGATGCAGACCCTGGCCCGGGCGTGCGGCCACGACCACCTCGACAAGTTGTGCCTGGAGGACCTCACCACCTTCGACCGGGACATGGCCGCACTGAGCGGCGTGGACTACGGCGGCGTCGACCCCGGCGGGCAGCGATGAGCCCGGAGCCCGCCGAGCTCGTGTGGCACCGGGTCCTCGGCCCCGACGAGCTGCCCGAAGGACGAGTGGTCACGGTGACCGCTGGGCGCACGTCGCTCGCGCTCACCCATCACGAGGGACGCTACGGCGCGCTGGACAACCGCTGCCCGCACCAGGGCGGCCCGCTCGGGGAGGGCTCGATCGAACGAGGCTGGCTGCGCTGCCCGTGGCACGGCTACGACTACTCCCCGCTCGACGGCACGCCCCCACCCGGGTTCCGGGACGCACCTGCGTGCCATCCCGTGGACGTGCGCGCCGACGGCATCTACGTCGGGCTGGCACCCGAGGTGCCACGCGCCCGGACGATCTCCGACGTGCTCGTCGAGACCATGCAGGCATGGGGGGTCTCCTGCGTGTTCGGCATGGTCGGCCACTCCAACCTGGGCTTCGCCGACGCCATGCACGCGGCGGAGGCTGCCGGCACCCTGCGCTTCATCGGCATCCGCCACGAAGGCGCCGCGGCGTTCGCCGCCAGCGCGTACGGGAAGCTCACCGGCCGCCTCGCCGCCTGCTTCGCCATCGCCGGCCCGGGATCGACCAACCTGCTCACCGGGCTCTACGACGCCAAGGTCGACCGCGCCCCCGTCCTCGCCATCTCCGGCCAGGTGCCCTCGAAGGTGCGCGGGCGAGGGGCGTTCCAGGACCTCGACCTGTCGGCCGCGTTCGCGGACGTCGCTGTGTGGTCCCAGACGGTCCAACACGACTCCGACCACGTCGAGCTGATGGACCTGGCGTGCAAGCACGCCCTCGACCGCCGCGGCGTGTCCCACCTCGTGCTCCCCGACGAGGTCCAGGTGCTGCCCGCCGGGGACCTCGTGGCCGGCGGTCCGGCCGGCCGGCGCGGCCACCGGGCGGTCGCCCCCGAGCCGACCAGCGTCGAGGCCGCGGCGGTGCTGATCCGAGCGTCGCTGCGTCCGATCGTGATCGTGGGAGACGGCGCCCGGCAGGGGATCGACGCGGTCCTCGCCCTCGGGGAGCGACTCGGCGCGCCCGTCGCCACCACCTTCAAGGCCAAGGGCGTCGTCGCCGACGACCACCCCCTCGCCGCCGGCGTCCTCGGCCGCAGCGGCACACCGGTGGCGTCGTGGTGCATGAACGAGTCCGACCTGGTGATCGTCTTCGGGGCGTCGTTCTCCAACCACACCGGCATCGCGCCCTACAAGCCGATCATCCAGGTGGACCGCGACCCCGAGGCCATCGGGCGGTTCCACCCGGTGCGCGCCGCCGTGCTCGGCGACATCGCGGTCAGCGCCCGCCGCCTGGCCGAAGCGGTGGGCGGTGCGGACACCGCCTGGCGCGACCAGCGCGAGGACATCGCCGCCCGCCGTCGCATCTGGGAAGCGGAGAAAGGGCGCCGGGCGGCCGACGACCGGGGGCGGGGCGTCGCATCCGCCGCGCTGTTCGCCTCGCTCAGCCGGCTGGCCCCGCCCGGCGCGGTCATCGCCGTAGACGTGGGCAACAACACGTACTCCTTCGGCCGCTACTTCACCTGCAAGCAGGGACAGCACGTGCTCATGTCGGGCTACCTCGGCTCGATCGGCTTCGGGTTCCCCGCCGCCATGGGCGCCTGGGCCGCCGATCCGACCCGGACGGTCATCGCCGTCACCGGCGACGGCGGCTTCGGCCAGTACCTCGCAGAGCTCACCACGGCGGTCAAGTACGAGATGAACATCACCCACGTCCTCCTCGACAACGGCCAGCTCGGCAAGATCAGCAAAGAGCAGCGCGCGGCTGAGCAGGAGGTGTGGCAGACCTCGCTGCACAACCCGGACTTCGCCGCCTACGCCGAGCTCTGCGGCGCGATGGGCATCCGCGTGACCTCCGCCGACGAGCTCGACGACGCCATCGCCCGGGCGCTCCACCATGAGGGACCCGCGCTCGTCCACGTGCGGGCCGACGCCGATCTCATCTGAGCCGATCCGGCGGGTCGCCCGAAGGTGGCCGCCCGCCCACGTCGAGGAGGGCGCCGGTCACGACGGCGACCCGGGCGCGCCCGCTCACACCGGATCGGTGGCGGTGACCCCCCGGCTCGACACGTGCGCGGTCCACTGGATGCCGTCCCAGTACCGCAGCTCGTTGCGCCCGGTCGGATCGGCGTACCAGTTGGCTGGCTGCGTCATCGCCGTGACGGTCGCCGCCTCGGGCGAGGACGCCGGGGGCGACACCTGGGGCTGCACCCAGGCCGGCGGCTGCGCTTCGGGCTGCGGATGCCAGGCCTGCGGCGCAGGCTGAGGCTCGGGCTGCCACGGCTGGGCCTGCGGCTGGGGCTGCGGCCAAGCGGGCGCCTGCGGCTCGGACTGCCCCCATCCCCACGCGGGGTCCATCTGGCCCGGTCCCACCTGCCCCGGCGCCGGTGCCGCTACGGGCGCGGGCGCGGCGATCTCCCATTTGCCGGGCAGGAACACCAGCCACGGCGCTCGCCAGCGGAGCTGGACCACCTGACCCGGCGCCACGTCGACGGTGATCGCCGAGTCACCGGCGCGGGAGAGGAACAGGTACACGAAGTAGCAGCGCACCTGATGGCGGCCGGGCGCGACCGGGATGAAGGAATCCCCCCAGGGGCGCACCACCGGCGGCCCTCCGTCGAGCTCCAGGCGGGTCTTGACCAGGAACAGGATGAATGCCAGAGGGATGAACCTGGTGTGCACGCTGATGCCCGTCGGCGCAGCCTGGTCGGACATGTCGGCTCCCCTCGCCTCGCACAGGGTAGGTGCTCAGCCCCGTCTCGCCTGCGTACAGTACCAACGAGGCCGGCGGGAAGGTGCTGGGGAGGCGCCCCGGCGACGGGGCGCCGCGCTCCCTGGCTCTTGCCGGGCAGCCGCGCTAGACACATCCCATGAGCGACCGCTACCCCGCCATCGTGGCGACGGACTCCGACGCCCGGCCCTCGGGGCGCCTGACGGAGCTGACCGACGCCGACCTGCCCGAGGGCGATGTGACCGTCGAGGTCGCTTTCTCCAGCCTCAACTACAAGGACGGCCTCGCGGTGACCGGCCGCGGCCGCATCGCCCGCCGCTACCCCATGGTGTGCGGCATCGACCTCGCCGGCACCGTCGTGGCCTCCGATGCCCGCCAGTGGCAGCCGGGTGACGAGGTCATCTGCACCGGGTGGGGCCTCTCCGAGACCCATCCGGGCGGCTACACGAGGCGCCAGCGGCTGCGCTCCGAATGGCTGGTCGGACGACCCGACGGCCTGGACCTGCGCCAGGCGATGGCCATCGGCACGGCCGGTCTCACCTCGATGCTGTCGATCCTCGCCCTGGAGCACAACGGCATGGATCCGTCGGCGCCCGGGGAGGTCCTCGTCACGGGTGCGGGCGGTGGGGTCGGCAGCGTCGCCGTCGCGCTCCTCGCCGGCCTCGGCTACCGGGTCGCGGCATCGACCGGCCGTGCCGACGCCCACGAGCTCCTCCGCCACCTCGGCGCCTGCACCATCTTCGATCGGGCGGAGCTGGCGACCGCGTCGGGCCGGCCGCTGGCGTCGGAGCGGTGGGTCGCGGCGGTGGACGCCGTCGGCGGCCAGACACTGGCCACGGTGCTCAGCCAGACCAGCTATCGGGGATCGGTGGCGGCCTGCGGCCTGGCGGGCGGCAACGACCTGCCCACGACGGTGCTGCCGTTCATCCTCCGCGGCGTCAACCTGCTCGGCATCGATTCGGTCCAATGCCCCACCGCGCTGCGGACGCGGGCCTGGCAGCGCCTCGGCACCGATCTCGACACCGCGCTCCTGGACCGCCTCACGACAGTGGAGCCGATGACCCGGGTGCCCGAGCTGGCGGAGACGATCCTGGCGGGCCGGACCACCGGCCGGGTGGTCATCGACGTCACCCGGTGACGGTCCGGCCGCGGATCAAGGCCGTTCGGGCAGGAATCTCCGGGAGAACGTCCGGTTTGGGAGCATTCCGGGGCGTTCTGATGGCATGGGCGGCCCAGCGGGTGGTGAAGACTCTCGGGATGGGACGCCACCACGCACGTCGACGGATCCTGCCGATGGCGCTCGCTGCCGCCGCGCTGCTCATGGCCACGGCCGCACCGGCCGGCGCGGGAGCGAACTGGACCACCTACCACGGTGACCCGGCCCGCACCGGCAACGACACGACGGCCCCGACGCTGACGCCGATCTCCCGGGCGTGGGGCACGACCCTCGACGGCGCCGTCTACGGCCAGACCGTGGTCACCGCCGGCCGGGTCATCGCCGTCACCGAGGAAGACAGCGTCTACGCGCTCGACGCCCACGACGGCCACGTGCTGTGGCACTACAACGCCGGCACCCCCCTCACCGACGTGGTCAACCAGACGGGCTGCGGCAACATCGACCCGCTCGGCATCACGAGCACGCCGGTCATCGACACCGGCCGCAGCGAGGTCTTCGTCGTCGCCGAGATCAAGGACGGCAACCAGCTGGTCCACCACCAGCTGATCGGGCTCGGCCTCTACAGCGGCGCGGTGGAGACCTCGGCCAACGCCGATCCACCGTCGGCCCAGCAGGACCCGATCCACATCCAGCAGCGCTCCGGCCTGGCGCTCGGCAACGGCCGGGTCTACATCGGCTTCGGCGGCCTGGCCGGCGACTGCGGCGCCTACCACGGCTGGCTGGTGTCCCTCGACGAGAACGGCAACAACAAGGTCAGCTTCGACACGACGCCCAACGGCAGCGAGGGCGCCATCTGGGGCACGAGCGGCCCGGCCATCGACGGGCAGGGCAACGTGTACGTCTCCACCGGCAACGGCGACGGCGTCCACCTCGACTACCAGGAGAGCGACGTCAAGCTGAGCCCCACGCTGACGGTGCTCGACCACTTCACCCCGTCGAACTGGGCGTCGCTCGACGCCTCCGATGCCGACATCGCCTCGGTGGGTCCCTCACTCCTCAACGGTGGCCTGCTCTTCCAGATCGGCAAGCAGCGCGACGGCTTCATCGTCAACACCTCCAACATGTCCTCCGGCGTGCGGACCGTGAGCGGCGTGTGCAGCAGCGACGCGGACGGCGGCAACGCGTACAACAGCGCGACGGGGATCCTGTACGTGCCCTGCAACGAGGGCATCCGGGCGGTCGACGTCAACGCCGGCGCCAACCTGTGGGAGCAGACCACCCCGGTCAGCGCCGGGCCGCCGGTGATCGCCGGCGGTCTCGTCTGGACCGTCGCCTGGACCGGCGGGACGCTCTACGGCCTCGATCCGACCCACGGCAACATCGTCGCCCAGATCTCGGTGGGGTCGAGCGTGCCGCACTTCGCGTCGCCCACCTCGGCGCTCGGGCTGCTCATCGTCGGCACCGACAGCGGGGTGGTGGCCTTCGACGGTCCGTCCGGGGTGCCGCCGTCGACGTGCACGGCGCAGGCCAACCACAACGGCTACTGGATGGCCGCCGCCGACGGGGGCATCTTCTCCTTCGCCGGCGCACCGTTCTGCGGTTCGACCGGCGGCCAGCCGCTGGTGCAGCCCGTCGTCGGCATGGCCGGTACCTCCGGCCCCGGCTACTGGACCGTGGCGCGCGACGGCGGCGTCTTCGCCTTCAACGTGGCGTTCCTCGGCTCGATGGGCGGCCACCCCCTGGTGCGGCCGATCGTCGGCATGACCTCGACGCCCTCCAGCGGCGGCTACTGGCTCGTCGCCTCCGACGGCGGGATCTTTTCCTTCGGTGACGCCACCTACTACGGCTCCATGGGCGGCCACCCCCTGACCCAGCCCATCGTCGGCATGGCCACCACCCCCAGCGGGCACGGCTACTGGCTCGTCGCCTCCGACGGCGGGATCTTTTCCTTCGGTGACGCCACCTACCTCGGCTCCATGGGCGGCCACCCCCTGACCCGGCCGATCGTGGGGATGGAGTCCTCGCCGGGCGGGTACCGCCTCGTCGCCTCCGACGGCGGCCTGTTCAGCTTCGGCGTGCCCTTCGGCGGATCCCTCGGCGGTGTGGCCCTGGTCCAGCCGATCGTGGCCATCGCCCACGACTGAGCACCGTCGCCCGAGGACGGCGATGCCCGTCCTCAGGCGACGAAGGCCTCGCTGCCGCCTTCGAACACCGCGGCGCGCACCCCGCGCCCGGCGAGCTCCCGCAGAAACGGCACGGGCTGGTCGACCAACGACGCGAGACCCCCGGCACCGGCCCGGCTGAGCCGTCCGTCGGCGGCCCACAGCGCCGCCACCGCCGCCACCGCACCCGCCGCACTCGCCGGCCGGTCGAGCGCGCCGAACACCTGCGCGTCGAACGTCGGCCCCCGCCGGCCGCGCACCTCCACCCGGACGGCGCCGAGGATCCCCTCGGGGTGGGGGGGGCGCAGCATCGGCAGCCATGCCGTCATCCGGTCGCGGCGGTTCGCCGCCAGGCGGGCGGTGACGCGCCGCACCGTGGCGAACGCCGGAGCGAGGAGCAGCGCGTCCGGCATGCCGGCGCGGTAGCAATCGGCCCCGCCGACCGGATCGGGAAACCAGCACAGCTCCCGCCCCGATCCGCCGGCCCGGTTGCGCCACCCGCCGTCCCACCAGTCGACCGCCGTCGCCGACAGGGCGCGGTGGTGGTGCCGCGCGCACGCCGGGCCACCGGTGCCCAGGCGGGCCACGTGTATCTCCTGGACGCTGTCGAAGGAGGCAGCCGCGTGGCGCACCAGCACGCAGCTGAGCCCGGGAGCGAACCCGGCGCCGGCGACGACGCACAGGTCGCGCTCGCGCGCCTCGGAGTCGAGCGCCAGCAGGGCACGGACCTCCGCGATGTCGTCGCAGGTCGACACGACGTGCGCTCCGTGCTCGAGCGCCAGCTCCGCCGCCTCCTGCTGGCGGCGAGGGGTGGCGAGCACGACGACGTCGGCCTCCGCCAACAGGTCGCTCGCCAGGGTGTGGCGATCGGTGCGCGCGGTGCGCACGCGCTCGGCGGCGTCGAGCCCGGCCTCGACCTCCTCCAGCCGGCGCGCGTCGTGGTGGACCAACGTCAGGCGCTCCAACCCGTCGGTCGACACGAGCTGGCGGGCGACCCGCAGGCCGACGGCGCCGATGCCGACGACGACGGCGCGCACTACCGCAGGTCCGGCCCGGAGAGCTCCCTCCATCCCCCGCGCTGGGGAGGGGTCCCGCCCGAGCCCCGCAGCCGGGCGACCCCCGCGAAGAGGGCAGTGGCGGCGAGCGCCAGCAGGGCACGGCGAAAGGCTCTCATGGGTCGATGCTATCCCCCGGTACCATGCGGGCGCGCCAACGGGCCAGCGGGGCAACGACCAGGCGACGAGGCGCGCTACCTCCACCTGCGCTGACCGCTCGACCCTCGGCGCGGCGCGGTGGTCCCCCTACCGCGTGCTGTGTTCCCCGGCCCACGGGCCGGACAGGACCTCGGCGAGGCGGGCGGCCGCGCGACGGAGCTCATCGGGCCCAGCGGTCGCAAAGGACAGGCGGAGCTCGGCGCGGTGCGCCGCCTCGATGCCGAAAGCGGAGCCGGGCACGTAGGCGACCCCGCGGCCGATCGCCGCCGGGAGCAGGCGGGCGGTGTCAACTCCGGGACCGTCGATGCTCGCCCAGATGAACATGCCCCCCTCCGGGTCGCGGAAGCGGACCGCCTCCCCGAGCTCGGCGCGCAGCGCCGCCGCGAGGACCTCGGCCCGATGGCGGTACACCGGGCGCAGCCGGTCGGCTTGCTCCGCCACGAAGCCGGGCTCGGCGAGGAGGCGCAGTGCGACGTGCTGGGCCAGGGTGCCGGTGTGCAGGTCGGTGGCCTGCTTGAGCAGGACCATCGCCCGGATCAGCTCAGCCGGGCCGACGGCGTAGCCCACGCGGAGGCCGGGCGCGACCAGCTTGGAGATGGTCCCGAGGCTCACGACGCGCTCGGACCACCTGGCCAGTCCGGGGATGGCGTCGCCGGCCCAGCGGAGGTGGCCGTAGGGGTCGTCGTCGACGATCAGGAAGCCGAAGCGGTCGGCGAGCGCCGCGAGCGCCCGGCGACGGGACCGCGAGAGCGTGGCGCCTGTCGGGTTGTCGAAGTTGGCGACGACGTAGACGAGGGCGGGTCGCAGCCCCTCTGACAGGCGCTCGGCCAGCGCGTCGACGACCAGCCCGTCGCGGTCGCTCGGGATGGCGGCGAGGCGGGCGCCGGCGAGGCGGAAGGCCCCGATGGCGCCGATGTAGCCGGGATCGGCCAGGGCGACCACGGTGCCCGGGTCGACCGTCGCCCGGGCGACCAGGTCGAGGGCCTGCTGGGAGCCGTGGGTCACGAGGACCTGATCGAGGGCGGCGGGGCGGTGGGTGCCCGAGTGCTGCTCGGCGATCCACGCCCGCAGCATCGCGATGCCCTCGGTCATCGAGTACTGCAGGGCGCCGGGTGACGCCTCGGCGAGCACGGCGGCCAGCGCCGCCGCGATCGCCCCGACGGGAAAGGTCTCCGGTGCCGGCATGCCCCCGGCGAGCGAGATGACGCCGGGTTGCTCGGCGTGGGCCAGCAGCTCCCGGATGGCCGACGACCGGACGCGGTCCATGCGGGCCGCGAGGGGGACGGGGGGCGAGGTGACGGTCTGGACCATGGCCCCTCACCGTGGCATAACTGGACCATGGAAAACAGGGCCACTTCGCGCCAACTGGCCCACTCCGGTGCCATCGACGGGTTGCGCACCGAGCTCGGCGACTGGGCCGTCGGCCCCGGGCCCCTCTTCCGCCAGCTGGCCCGGGCCATCGCCTCGGGGGTGGAGCGCGGCACCCTGCCGCGGGGCGGCGCGCTTCCTTCCGAGCGCGCCCTCGCTGCCGCGCTCTCGGTCAGCCGGGGCACGGCGGTGGCCGCCTACGACCTCCTCGTGGCCGAGGGCCTGGTGCAGCGGCGACCGGGCAGCGGCACCTCGGTGGCCGGGTCGGGATCCTTCGAGCTGCCCTCGGGGCGGGAAGGGTCTGCCCTCGTGCACCGCCTGGTCGACCACAGCGCCGGGCGCTCCGGGGTGGTCGACCTGTCGATCTCGGTGCTGCGGGAGGCGGCCGGCCTGCCCGACGTCGCCGTCCGCACCGAGGACCTGCGCGCCCTGCGACCCGACACGGGCTACAGCCCGTGGGGGTTGCCCGAACTGCGCGACGCCATCGCCCGCCACGTGACCGGGTGGGGACTCCCCACGACGGCGCACGAGGTCGTCGTCACCACCGGCGCCCAGCAGGCCATCTCCGCCGCTGCGGCGTGCTGGATCCGGCCGGGCGACACCGTGGTCGTCGACGATCCGAGCTACCCCGGCGCGGTGTCGACGTTCCTCCAGGCGGGCGCCCGGCTGATCGGGCTGCCCGTGGGACCCGGAGGGGTGCGACCCGAGGACCTGCAGGGGGCCCTCGCCAGCCACCCCGCCCTGGTGTACCTCCAGTCCACCCTCCACAGCCCGACGGGCACGGTGCTCGGCGAGGCGCGCCGGCGCGAGCTGGCCGCCGTCATCGCCCGCTCCCGGGTGCCCCTGGTCGAGGACCTGGCCCTGGCCGACCTCGCCTGGCGGGAGGCGCCCCCGCCGATCGCCAGCTTCTGCCTGGGCGCGTCCGTCGTCGTCGTCGGATCGCTGAGCAAGCTCTACTGGGGCGGCCTGCGGGTCGGTTGGGCCCGCGCCGACGAACCGCTGGCGCTGCGCATCGCCCGGGTCAAAGCGACCCACGACCTCGGCTCGTCGGTGCTGGGCCAGGCCTTCGCCGCCCGCCTGCTGGCCGCAGCGCCGCCCGCGGACATGGCCCGGCGGCGCCAGGGGGCGCTCGCGGAGCGCTACGAGCTGTTGGCGGCGGCGCTGCGGGCGCAGCTCCCGCGTTGGTCGTGGGAGGAGCCCGAGGGCGGCATGTCCCTGTGGGTGCGACTCCCCTCCCCGACCGCCGAGCCCTTCGCCGAGGTCGCCCTCCGCCACGGGGTCGCCGTGGCCACCGCCCCTGCCCTGTCCACCTCCGGGCGACACGCCGATCGGCTGCGCCTCTCGTTCAGCGGCGCCCCCGAGGAGCTGGCCGAAGGGGTCTTCCGCCTCGCTGCGGCGTGGCAAGCACACGTTGGGTGAGCATCTGGTGTCGCGCCGCGGCACTTGCTTTCTCGTTTGTCACCTTCCGCGCTGACCGAGCGTCATCCTCGTTGACGACGCCGCCGCGACCCCCCATACTGACGGCCAGGCGAGGGTACGAAGGGGCGGCCGGGCCGGTGGCAGGAGGCCCGGCGCTCTCGCCCGCCTCCCGGCCCGCACCGTTCAGCCGGCAGTGGCAAAGAGCGACCGATAGGCGTCGGGCAGCTCCTCGTCGCGCAGGCGGCGCGCACACCCGGGGTCGAAGCTGGCGTAGCCGTCCTCGCCCAGCATGCGGCCCGCGGCGTCGAAGGGCCAAAAGATGACGACCCGCTGGGTCACCAGGTACGACGCGTCGAGGTCGTCGACCACCCACCCACGGGCACGCGCCACCGAACCGAGGTTGATGGCCCGGATCCATCCCTCCGTCACGATGGTCTCGTCGTCGACGACGACCCGGTCGATGTCGAACTCGAGGATGTGCCGCTTCGCCTCGACCAGCTCGCCGTAGTAGCGGGTGACACCTTCGAGGTCCTTCGGCCCGTGGTCCACCCCGTCCTGCCACAGGTGGTAGTTCGGCTCGGGCACCAGCGTGGCGAGCAGGCCCTCCAAGCTGGCGTCGACCTCGGCTCGGAGGTGTTCGATCACCGTCGAGAGCATCTGTCGCTGGCGGGCGGCGGAGGTGCGGGCCAGGCGCTCGGTGAGCACCCGGATGGACAGGCGTTGATCCACGATGTCGGCAGCCATTCGTCGACGCCTCCTCGTCGCGCGGGCGCGGCGCGCCCGACGCCGCTGTCTACCACGATCACCTCCGGTCAGCAGGCGGCGCAGCCGCATCAGCAGGCGGCGCAGCCGCCGCCGCGACCACGGCGTCACGCACCAGCACGTCGATCTCGTCCTGCCCCAGGCCGAGCACGTCGTGCAGCAGCCCGATCGTGTGCTCACCGAGTAGGGGTGCGGGCCGCGCCGGCGTCGGCTCGTGGCCCGGAAACTTGACGACGGATCCGACGGCACCCACGCCGCCCGCGACCGGGTGCTCGACCTGGGTCACCATGCCACGGGCGACCACCTGCGGGTGGGCCAGCACCTGGCCGACCGACAGGATCGGGGCGTGGGGGATGTCGGCGGCGGTGAGGATCGCCTGCCACTCGGCGACGCTGCGCCGGCGGAGCGCGTCCGAGACCGCGGCCTCGACCTCGGCCCGGTGCGCGACCCGGTCGGCGTTGGTCGCCAACCGGGCATCGCTGCCGAGGTCGTCGCGACCGAGCAACGCGCACAGGCGGGGCCAGTACGACTCCGACAGCGTGGCGATGACCAGGTCCCCGTCCGCGGCGGGGTAGACCCCGTAGGGTACGACGCTCAGGTGCCCGGCGCCCACGCGGGCCGGCTCCTCCCCCGTCATCAGGTAGCGGCCCGCGTAGTAGGTGAGCAGGCCGACCACCGAGTCGAGCATGCTCACATCGACGTAGCGGCCCTCCCCGGTGCTGGCTCGCTCGGTCAAGGCGGCGAGGATCCCGATGTCGGCCATCAGCCCGGCGACGAGATCCGCGATCGGCACCCCGGCCCGCACCGGGGCCCCGTCGCGCTCGCCGGTGATGCTCATGAGGCCGCCGAGGGCCTGGATGGCGACATCGAACGCCGTGCGCGTGGCGTCCGGTCCGTCCTGGCCGAACGCCGAGATCGAGCAGTACACGAGCCGTGGGTTGACCTGGCGGAGCTGCTCGTGGTCGAGGCCGAGGCGGGTCGCGACGCCGGGTCGGAAGTTCTCCACGACCACGTCGGCGCGCGCCGCGAGCGCGACCACCAGGTCCCGGCCGCGATCGGTCTTCAGATCGATGGCGATGCTGGCCTTGTTGCGGTTGACCGCCATGAAGTAGTGGCTCTGGCCGGCGATCGACGGTTGGATCTGGCGGGTCTCGTCGCCGCCGTCGGGGTGCTCGACCTTCCAGATCTCCGCGCCGAGGTCGGCCAGGAGCAGGGTGGCGAAGGGACCGGAGAGGACCCGGGTCAGGTCCAGGACGCGCACGCCCGCCAGCGGGCCGCTCATGGTCGGCGGGCGAGGGGACGGGTCGACGGGGCCATCGCTACGATGCCCCCATGTCTAGCGCCGGGGCGACCGGCCCGGGGAGGGAGGGCCGATGGCCCGGCAGGACGCGCTGATCTCGGCGGATGCCCACGTCAACGAGCCGCCCGACCTGTGGACCGCCCGCCTCCCGTCGCGCTGGGCCGGGCGGGCGCCGCGCATGGAGCGCTTCGAGCAGGGCGACGCGTGGGTGATGGAGGGCGCCCTCGATCCCATCAACTTCGGGGCCAACTGCAACGTCGGGCTGCCGCCCGAGCAACGCCCGGCGTGGATCCCCTGGGAGGCCGTGCGCGCCGGCGGCCACGTCCCCTCGGCACGGGTCGAGGAGCAGATCGCCGACGGGATCGGCGCCGAGGTCCTCTATCCGACCCCCCGGGTGTCCAACCAGCTGTGGTGGAACGCCGAGGACCCCGACTTCCACGTCGCGTGCATCGGCGCCTACAACGACTGGCTCTCGGAGTTCTGCGCCCACGACCCTTCCCGGCTGTGGGGGGTGGCGATGCTCCCCAACGCCGGCGTCGACGGCGCACTCGACGAGCTCCACCGGGCGCTGGCGCTGCCGGGGATGCGCGGGGCGCTCATCGGCCAGTACCCCCATGGTGGTGAGGTCCTCGACCGCGTGGACGACCCGCTGTGGGCCGCCCTCCAGGAGGCCGGGGTCCCGTTGTCGATCCACGTCGGCTTCGCCACCGGCCCCCAGGGCGACAAGAGCCGGATGAAGCCGTCCCAGGCGAGCGGCGCCGCCCGCTTCTTCGATGCGCCCGTCCGCGTGACGCAGTTCATCGAAGGCGGCGTCTTCGACCGGTTCCCGGAGCTGCACCTGGTGCTCGTCGAGGTCGACTCGTCGTGGCTGCCGTACCTGGCCGAGCAGCTCGACGACCGCTTCGGGCGCGCCAACCCGGCCACGCGCGCCGACATCGGGCGCCAGCCGAGCGAGTACTTCTCCGACAACATCCTCTCGACGTTCATCACGGACCGCTACGGCATCGCCAACCGCCACGCCGTCGGGGTGACGCAGATGATGTGGTCGACCGACTACCCCCACAGCGGGTCGGACTGGCCCAACTCGCGGCGCAGCATCGACGAGCAGTTCGCCGGCGTCCCCGACGACGAGCGCGCCCTGATGCTCGGCGGAAACGCAGAGCGCCTCTACGGGGCGCGCTGAGGTGGCCGGCGACGAGCTGTCCTACCTGAGCATCGGCTCGCTCGGCACCGGCTTCCTCGAGTCCTCCCTCGAGCGCGGCCTGGCCGGGCCGATCAGCTTCATCGGCGCCGACGCCGGCAGCGTCGACGGGGGGCCCAACGCCCTCGCCGGCGTGGGTCCGGCATGGCCCGATGCCTCCTACGTTCGGGACCTCAGCTTGTTGATGCGCGGCGCGAGGCGGGTCGGGGTGCCCCTGCTGGTGGGCTCCTGTGCGACCTCGGGACGGGACTGGGGGGTCGACCAGCACGCCGAGTTCGCCCGTCGCATCGCGCGAGAGCACCGCCTGGCCAAGTTCACCATGGCGCGCATCTACTCCGAGATCCCCGCCGACCTGGTCATCGAGCGCCTGCGGGCCGGACGGGTCCATCCCATCGACCCCGCGCCGCCCTACGACGCCGACGCGGTGCGGCGGAGCCGCCGGATCGTGGCGGTCATGGGGGCCGAGCCGTTTCAGGCCGCGCTCGACCAGGGCGCCGATGTCGTGCTCGCCGGGCGGGCGACCGACACGGCGATCTTCGCCGCCATCCCCCTGGCGCGCGGCTTCGACCCCGGCCTGGCCTGGCACGCCGGCAAGATCGCCGAGTGCGGGAGCGCGTCGGCCGAGCCGCGCCGGCGCCTCGATGTGCTCCACGTGACGATCGGTGTCGATTCCTTCGTGGTCCAGCCGCTCGCCGACGATCTGCGCTGCACGCCCTTCAGCGTCGCTGCGCACCAGTTGCACGAGGTGGCCGACCCCTTCACCCTGGTCGAACCCGGCTGGATCACCGACATGACCGCCGCCCGCTACGAGGCGGCGTCACCCAACGCCGTCCGGGTCAGCGGCAGCGTGGCCACCCGCTCCACCTACACCGTCAAGCTCGAGGCGGTGGAGTCGGCCGGCTTCCAGCAGATGTTCATGCTGGGCGTGCGCGACCCGACCATCCTCGCCGACGTGGACTCCTGGATCGGCGGGATCCAGGCCGACATCGCCACCCGCTGCGAGGAGCTGCTCGGAGCTGGCGCCTTGGAGCAGTGCCAGACCCACGTGCGGGTCTACGGCCGCGACGGGGTGATGGGCGCCCGCGAACCGATCCCCCGCTTCGAAGGCCACGAGGCGTTCCTCGTGGTCGACGTGACCGCACCCGACCGCGCCATCTGCGAGACGGCGGCCAGCGTGATCTGGTACGCGTTCATGCACGCCAAGAGCCCCGGGTGGCGGGGCGGCACGACGGTCGCGTGGCCGTTCCCCCGATCGACCTTCGACATGGGTGAGGTGTTCCGCTTCAACGTGCACCACGCCATGGAGGTGGACGATCCGCTCGAGACGTTCCGCATCGAGCTCGAGGAGGTGGGGTGATGGCGACGACCGGCACCTTGCGCGACGCCGTCGTGTCCGTGCGCAGCAAGAACGCCGGGCCCTTCACGGTGACCTTCGACCTCTTCTTCCCCGACGCCGCCACCTTCGCGGAGGTGTGCCGGCGCCGGGTGCTGACCCCTGACGTCGTCGCCGGCCTCTACGGCCTGCGCGCCGACGAGGTGAGGATCTTCGAGTTCGAGCCGGCCCTCGCCATCAAGGTGAGCGTGCCGCGACTCGTGCCGGGCGGCGCGCCGGGCGACACCGACGTGGCCGGCGGTCAGCAGTTCGTGCCGCTCCTCGACATCGCCCTGTGACCACCCGGTGACTACGAAGGTGGCGCCATCTGCTTCATGATCGTGTCCAGGTCGAAGTAATCGCGCCACAGCACGATCAACCCGTCGCGCAGCTCGAAGATCCCCGCCACGGGCAGCTCCAGCCAACGACCGCCGACGAGGAACCGATCCGTCCGCTCGTTCAGGACGAGGTTGCCGTCGGCGACCTGGCGGTGCACGACCCACTCCGAGGACTCGGCGCTGGCCAGCAGCATGTCGAGGGTCTCGCGCACCGCCTGGCGGCCGGTCACCGCCGGCAGTGGCATGTTCTGGTACTCGATGTCGTCGGCCAGGAGGCCGAGGGCGGTGTCGTAGTCGCGGGCCGAGGCGGCCTGCATGAACCGGTTGACGGTGTCGAGGGCTGTCATCTCCCCATGCTGCCGCATCGGGACCGCCCGTGCTCCCGCTCGGTCGCGCTAGGTCGCGCTCCGCCGCAACTGGATCTCCGCCTGCTGGACCACGAGGTCCGCCGCGGTCAGCACATCGAGCCCCTCGGCCGACGTGGCGAGCAACTGGTCCTCGATGGCCGCCAGACGGCGATGCGCGTCGAGGATCTCGCCGAACACGCGGGCGCCGCCTTCGGTGGTGACGAAGACCACCGGGCGGCCGCTGCGGGCCCCGGCTTCGAGGATCCGTCGCTCTTCGGCGAGGAACCCGGCACCGCACGCGGTGGCGTCCTGGGCGATGGCGACGGCGTCCGCGAGCGCCGCAGCCTCCTCGGGCGAAAACGCCACCCGGCGGGTGTCGCCCCGACGGGCCTGCCCACCAGGCGGGATCGAAGGCTCCACACCCATTGCTGTCGGCCGCGCGACCGCCGATCTGAGCCCGCTCGTAGGAGTGGGACGGGATTACGTGCCACCCCCGGACAGTCGTTACGGTGACGACGTGGACCTGACCCATTCCGCGGCCGAGCGGGCCCTGGCGGACGAGCTGCGGGCCTGGTTGGCCGACGCCGTCCCCTCCCTGCCCCCACTGCCTGCCCACGACGACCTGCGGGCGCGGCGGGCACACAACGGCCTGTGGCAGAAGCTGCTGCACCAGGGGGGCTGGGCCGGGCTCAGCTGGCCGGTCGAGTACGGCGGGCGTGGTGCGTCGCCGACCGACGAGCTCATCTTCCTGGAGGAGTGCTTCCGGGCGGATGCCCCGGCGGTCGACTCCAACTTCGTGGGCCTGCTCCACGCGGGACCGACCATCATGGTCGAGGGCACACCCGAGCAGAAGGCGAGGTGGCTTCCCCCCATCCTGCGTGGGGAGGAGGTCTGGTGCCAGGGCTTCTCCGAGCCGGGCGCCGGCTCCGACCTCGCCGCGCTGGCGACACGGGCGGTCCGCGACGGCGATGAGTACGTGGTGACCGGACAGAAGATCTGGAGCAGCTACGCGCACGTCGCCGACTGGTGCGAGCTGCTGGTGCGCACCGACACCGATGTGCCCAAGCACAAGGGGATCACCTGGATCGCGATGCGCATGGACAGCCCCGGCCTCGACATCCGGCCCATCGAGACGATCATGGGCAGCGGCGAGTTCTGCGAGGTCTTCCTCGACGAGGTCCGCATCCCCCTCGCCAACCGGGTCGGCGCGGAGAACGACGGGTGGCGGGTGGCGATGGTGACCCTCAGCTTCGAGCGGGGCACCGCCTTCGTCGGTGAGCTCCTCTCGGCTCGGCGCCTGGTCCACCACATCGCCGAGCTGGCCCGCCTGGTCCCGCGCGCCGGCGGCAGCGCCTGGGACGACGCGGGCATCCGCCGCGACCTGGCCCGCACCGCCGCCCACCTCGACGCGTGCTGGTCACTCACCAAGTGGAACGTGTCGGAGGCGGCGCGCAGCGGGATCCCCGGTGTGGGGGGGTCCGTGCTCAAGCTGCAGCTCGCGGAGTCCAACTTCGACCTGGTCCGCGTTGGCATGCGGGTCATCGACCACGCCCGGGTCGCGCTCGAAGACGCCGAGATCGCCGGGGCGGCGGAGGTCGTGATGGAGTCGCTGCGCGCCTTCGCCGTCGCCACGGGAGGCGGCACGCTCCAGATCCAGCGCAACATCATCGCCGAGCGCATCCTCGGCCTGCCCAAGGAGCCGCCGTGGACTTCCAGCTGACCTCGCTGCAAGTCGACCTGCAGGAGGCGACGCGCGCCATGGCGAGGGGTCTCTACCCGAGCGCCCGGCTGCACCAGATGGAGCGCGAAGGTCTCGACCGGGCCGCGTGGGACGAGCTCGCCGGCGCCGGGGTGTTCTCCCTGCGGGTCCCCGAAGCCGACGGCGGGGTCGGGCTCGGCAGCGCCGACGCGGTGCTGGTGTTGCACGAGCTCGGCCGCGCCCTCGTGCCGGGGCCGCTCGTGTGGAGCCACCTGGCCGCCGGCCTCGACGGCTGCGACGGGGTCGTCGGCGGCCTGGAGCGTCCCGGCCCTGGCGCGACCGCAGTCGTCCAGCACCTCGACGCGCTCGACACCCTCGTGGTGGTCGACGACGAGGGCGTCTGGCGCGTCGAGCGGCCGGCGTCGCTCGAGCACCGCCGCCTCGATCCGCTCGACCCCCTCACCCCCGTCGACGCCGTCGGGTCTGTGCCCCGGGGCGTGCAGGTGGCGGGGCCCGAGGTGGCGGCCCGCTGGAGGGTCGAGGGCAGTGCGCTCGTCGCCGCCCTGCTGTCGGGGCTGGCACTGGGCGCGTGCGACCTGACGGTCGCCTACACCAAGGAGCGCAAGCAGTTCGGCCGGCCGGTCGGATCCTTCCAGTCCATCAAGCACCTGCTCGCCGACATGCTGTCCCGAGCGGAGCTCTCCCGGGTCGCGACCCTCGCGGCGGGCGTGCACCTCGACCAACCCGAGGTCGGCCACACCGAGCGCATCGTCGCCGGCGCCCGGGTGGTCGCCGGCGAGGCGGCCATCGAGAACGGCCACCGGGCCATCCTCTCCCACGGCGGCATGGGCTTCACCTGGGAGGTCGACGCCCACCGCTACCTCAAGCGGGCGTGGGTGCTCGACGCGACCTTCGGCAGCGTCGACCACCACGCCGCCGCCCTCGCCGAGCTGCTCTGAGCGGCGGCCGGCCATGGCCGACGACGAGCGCATCGCCGCCCTGCGGGCGCTGACCGCATCGGTGCGGGACGTGGTCGAAGCCACGATCCGCACCGGCCTGGATCCTGGCGCGCTCCGCCCCCTCAGCGATGCAGCCGCGGCCCTCGCGGCGCGGTTGGGCGAGGTGGTCGACGACGACCCCCGTGCCGCGCGCAGCCACGGGCCCGGGCTCCGCGATCCCGGCGCGCTCTATGCGACCAACCCGGCGCTCGGCTCGTGCAACCCGATCGCTCCGGTCGTGACCATCGAGCGCTGCGAGGCGGGGTCGGTGTCGGGCACGGTCCGCTTCGGCATGGCCCACATCGGCCCTCCCGGCCTGGCACACGGGGGCATCGTGGCCGCCGTCCTCGACCAGGTGCTCGGCCTGGCGGCCCAGTCGGCGGGCCACCGGGGCATGACGGTGGAGCTGCAGGTGCGCTACCGGCGGGGGACGCCCCTCGGGGCGGTCCTGCCCCTGTCGGCCAGCCTGGTCGACGCGTCGGGGCGACGCAGCCGGGCGCGGGGCGAGATCCGAGACGGCGAAGGCCGCATCAGCGCGGAGGCGGAGGCGATCTTCGTGGCGCCGGCCGGCTGACCCCCCGACGCTCAGGCGATCACCAGGCCACCGTTGGGCGAGATCCACTGGCCGGTGATGTACGAGCTGTCGTCGCACGCCAGGAACAGGTAGACCGCCGCCACCTCCCGTGCGGTCCCCTGCCGGCCGAGCGGGATGGCGACGTCGAGGCCGGCCATGATGGCGGGAGGGATGTCGGTGTTCATCGGCGTGTCGATCACCCCCGGGCACACGACGTTGACGCGGATGTTGCGCGGCGCGACCTCCCGGGCCAGGCCCCGGGAGAACCCGAGGATCCCTGCTTTGGCCGCGCAGTAGTGGCTCTGGCTGATCCCGGCGAGCGCGGCGATGCTGGCCGTGTTGACGATCGACCCGGCGATGGCGCCGCGGGTCATGATCCGCAGCGCGGCGCGGGTGCAGTAGAAGGTCCCGTGCAGGTGCACGTCGATCATCCGGTGCCAGCCCTCGTCGGACATGTGGATGAGCTGGTCGGTGGGCGCGGTCGGCTTCTCCCCCGCGTGCATCTGCTCGATGCGGGCCAGCATGCCTTCGTACAGCCGGTCGGTCGCGTCACCGGGGGACGGGTTGATCCCGGCGATGTTGGCCAGCACGTCGACCCGGCCGAAGCGCTCGTCGACCTCGGCGAAGGCCGCGTCCACCTGGGCCCGGTCGCTGACGTCGCAGCCGAGTGACATCCCACCCGCCTCCGCCGCCGTTCGGGCCGCGGCCTCGGCGCGCACGTCCAGCGCGACGACGTGCGCGCCCTCCTCGGCGAAGAGCAGCGCCGTCTCACGGCCCATCCCTGACCCCGCCCCGGTGACGACCGCGACACGTCCATCGAGCTTCATCTCCGTCCCTCCCGGGCCGGACTCTACCCCGGGGCGACGCCGCGCCTCAGATGGACTTCGGCCGGTTGGCGAAGCGGCGTTCCTTGGGCGAGTACATCCACCCGCCACCGGCCTTGGTCCCCCCGTCGACGGGGATGTTGTGGCCGGTGACGAAGCTCGACATGTCAGATGCGAGGAAGAGCGCCACCCGGGCCTGGTCCTCGGGCCACCCGAGGCGGCCGACGGGCGCCCACGACGTCCACAGGTCCTCGTGGTCCTCGTAGCCGCCCAGGTAGTCCACCTGTGGGCTCTGACACAGGTCCGGTCCGATGCCGTTGACCCGGATCCCCTTGCGCCCGTACTGGACGGCCAGGTTGGTGGTGAGGTGGGCCACGGCGGCCTTCATCGCGCCGTAGACGGGCTCCCCCGGGTACCCGCGCATGCCCTCCACGGAGTGGACGTTGACGATGGCGCCGCGGCCCTGGTCGACCATGGAGCCGATGAAGGCCCGCGTGACCGCGAAGAAGTGCCGGAGGTTGATCTGGTACATCGCCTCCCAGGAGTCGGGCGTCGACTCGCTGAAGCGGACGAGCGGGCGGAAGTCCCCGACGTTGTTGACCAGGACGTCGACGTGGCCCTGCCGCCCGAGGATGGTGGACGCCAGGCGGTCCACGTCGCCCTGCTGCCGCACGTCGGCGACGGTGGCGTGGGCGCGGCCGCCCGCCGCGGTGATGTCGGCGACGGCAGCCGCCGCGCGGTCCGGGTCGATCTCGGCGATCTCGATGATGCCCCCGTGGCGGGCGAACAGCCGGCTGATGGCGCCCCCGATGCCGTCACCTCCCCCGGTTACGACCACCACCCGGCCATCGAGCAGCCGGTTCCAGTCGTCGATGGGCGGGACGTCGGTAGGGGCCTGTGCCATCGGTGTGCGCTCCTCGCTCGGCGGGTGCTGCGGATGCGATCAGATTGCTCCGCCGGGCGCCTCACCGCCACCCGGTGGTCAGTGCCGGGTGAACACGCCGAGCCCCGAGGTGGTCAACTGGCCGCTCTGCACCAGCCAGTTGTAGTACTCGAGGGTGAGCGACGCCGCGGCGGTGCCGGTCGCGTTGGGGGTGAACGTCGCCGCGCTGATGCCCACTGCGTTTTCCCCCGTGGGGTAGAAGGCGAAGAGGTCCCCGTCCCAGTGCTGGAGCGGGTAGTCGTCGGGCCGCGGGCCGATGAGGACGTGCAGGCCCCCGCGGCGCGACACCACCTGGATGGGGCCGTAGTAGGCGTTGTCGTAGGCGCCGGTGTAGAAGTTGTCGGGGTGCGCCGGGGTCGGGTGGGCCGGCGGCTGCTGGCCAGCCAGCTCGCTCGGGTTGTCGGAGAGCCCGGCGAAGGCCTGCTGGTACAGGGCCAACCAGTCCTGCTGGATGCCGCCCGATTCGATCAGGTCGAGGAAGTAGAAGCTGATGGCCTCTGGTACCCCGATCGGCATGCCGTTGGTGATGACCATGATGCCGAGATCCTCCGACGGGAGCAGGGCGTACGACGTGGCCGCGCCACTGGCGAAGGCGCCCGAGTGGGTGAGGCGCAGGCGGCCGGCGTAGTCGTAGCCGACGTTGGTGCCGCATCCGTAGAAGCCGGTCCGGGCGATCAGGCTCCCGGGCGGGTTGGAGATCACGAGCGGGAGCTGGGTCTCCGCCAACGCCGTCGGGTCGATGAGGGTCGAGCCCTGCCAGACGCCACCGGCCAGGCGGAGGATCATCCACCGAGCCAGATCGATCACGTTGGAGCTCACGCCACCGGCGGGCGCCTCGGGATCGGGGTCACGCTCGAACTTCTGCTCCCACTTGCCGTTGATGCGCACGTGGAGATCCGCGTGGTTGGGCGCGTTGGCGAAGTCCGAGTGGCGCGAGCTCGTCGAGGTCATCCCGAGGGGGCGGTACAGCACGTCCTCGGCCAGGTCCGGCCACGCCTTGCCCGCGGCGGCCGCGGCAGACACGGCGCCCGCCGTCAACCCGAAGTTGGTGTAGTCGTAGTTGGCCCGAAACGGCGCCAGGTGCTCCATCCGCAGCCGGTTCAGGATGTACGCCTGGTCGTAGCCGAGGTCCTCGAGGAGGTCCCCGGCGTGATCCGGCAACCCGCTCTGGTGGGAGAACATGTCCCGGATGGTGACGTGCTGGCTCACGTACGGATCGGCCAGCGCGAAGCCCGGGAGGTGCTTCTCCAGCGGGTCGATCCAGCTGACCAGCTCCCGGCCGACGACCCCGGCCACGACGGTGGCCGAGATCGACTTGGAGACCGACGCCATTTGAAAGATCGTGCGCTTGTCCACGCGGGCCCCGGTGTCGACGTTGCGCACGCCGAACCCTTTGGCGTAGACCGTCTTGCCCTTGTGGACCACCGAGACCGCCAGCCCGGGGACGCCGGTGCGCTCGAGCACCTCGCGGATGATGTCGTCCAGAGCGGCGATCGCGGCCGGGATCCGGCCGGGGGGGATGGGGACGAGCGACTGCTCGGTGGGAAAGGGCTCCGGCGCCGGTGGGGTCAGTGGCACCGACGACCCGGGATCCGGCGTTGACCGATGGTCAGGTACCGCGGACGCGACACCGGGAGCGAGCAGCAACGCGCCCGCAGTGGCAAGTCCCGCGCCGATGAAGCCTCGTCGGCCGATGCGGTTGGCGATGTCGACGGCAGGCTCGCGATCTGTAGGAGTCGTCATGCGGCGGACCGTACCATCCGTCGCCTCGCGCGTCGCCGGGCGAGCGCCCCGAAGCCCGGGGTTCAGGACGAACGGCTAAGGCATCGAGCCCCCGCCGTTGGGGCGGAGGACCTGGCCGGTCATGAACTTGGAGGCGTCGCACGCCAGGTACAGCATGGCCAGCGCGATGTCGAGCGGCTCGCCGGTGCGCCGCAAGGGCGACATGGCCGCCATCATGTCGAGCGCCTCGCGCCGGCGCTCGGGGTCGACCGTGCCGTCCGGGTTGGTCCAGCGGTACGCCGTCATCGGGGTGGGGATGAACCCCGGAGCGACCGCGTTGGCCCGGACACCTTGCGGGCCGAGCTCCACCGCCACCGTGCGAGTCAGCATGGCCACCGCCGCCTTGGTCAAGGCGTAGACCGAGATGCCGGGCGCGGGCTGGTCCATCCCCTGTGACGCGATGTTGATGATCGACCCTCCGCCGCCGGCGAGCATGGCCCGACCCGCCGCCTGGCAACCGAAGTACACGCCCTTCAGGTTGACGGCGATGATCGCGTCGAGCTCCTCCTCGGGGGTGTCGAGCACGAGGTTGTGCCGGAGGATGGCCGCCACGTTGGCCCACACGTCGAGGCGCCCGTGGCGGTCGAGGGCGGCTTGTGCGAGGGCCTCCACCTCGGCCCGCCGGGTCACGTCGGTCGGCACCACCGACAGGTCCGCACCCATCGCCTCGAGCTGCGCCGCCGTCTCCGCCAGCCGGTCCCCGAGGGTGTCAGCCACGACCACCGCGGCCCCCGCACCGGCGAAGGTGCGCGCCGCCTGCCGCCCGATGCCGCCCCCTGCCCCGGTGACCACTGCGACCCTGCCGGTCAGGTCGAACGCCTGTCTGATCTCTTCGTTCACGGGCGGGACTGTAGCGGTGCGCCCGCGCCCTCGCCCGGGCCCACGGCCGCGGGTCCCGGCACGGGGTCGAAGCCGTACAGCGCGGCCGTGGTCGATGCCGTCATCGCCGAGCGCTCCGCGTCGTCGACGCCCGCCATCAGCGCGTCGATGGTCTGCCGGGACCGGGGGAACGTCGACTCGGCGTGGGGGTAGTCCGAACCCCACACGAGGCACTCGACGCCGATCTCGTGACGCAGCGCGATCGCCACGCGGTCGTCGATGAAGCTGACCACGACGTTGCGACGGAAGTGCTCCGAGGGGAGGCTGGCGTCGCCGAACCGGCGCCACCCGTCACGGGGCGTGCGTTGCGTGTAGGTCTCGTCGATGCGGGAGAGGAAGTGCGGCACCCACGACGCCTCGTGCTCGACCGACACGACCCGCAGGCCAGGGTGGCGCTCGAACACGCCGCCGAAGATCATCGCCGCCAAAGAGTCCCGCACGAAGCGGTCCGCGCCCTGAAACCCCCACTGGGTCCACAGCACCTTCCACTCGCCGGGCGGCCGGTTGGTGGCGATGTGCAAGCTCAGCGGCATCCCGAGCTCCTCGGCCGCGGCCCACAGCGGCTCGTAGTCGGGGTGCAGGTACGGCCGCTCGGCGAGGGGGGAGACCGGGATGAGCGCGCCGGCGAGACCGCGACCCGCCGCCCGCCGCAGCTCGGCCACCGCGGCGGCGACGTCGTCCACGTCGAGGATGGCGACGCCGCGCAGCCGGCCCGGGCACTGCGAGCACCACTCGGCCATCCAGTCGTTGTAGATCCGGCCCAACACCGCCGCCGCGCCGGGCCGGTCGAGGTCGTAGAGCAGCGTCGCGACGCTCGGGTAGAGCACCGACCCCCACACGCCGTCGACCTCGTTGTCCGCCAGATGTGCTTCGGGCAGGTGCGAGCCGGGTCGGACGTCGGCGAAGCGGTAGTCGACGAGCAAGCGCTCCTGGCCCTCGAAGCGCAACCCGGCCTTGGTCGCCACGCTGAAGGAAAAGAGCCGCTGGCCCCCCACCACCCACCAGTCCGCGTCCTCGCCCGGCTCGACCCGGGGTGCCACGTCGGCGAGCTCCTCGGGCGCCGCGGCCCACAGGTCCGGCGGCTCCATGACATGGGAGTCAGACGACAGCATCCAGGCCACCCCGGCCCCCTTTCTCCCTCCAGGCAGCGTAGGGCTCAGGCGGCAGGTGCGCCTGGTTTGGGACCGGGGCGCCGAGCCCCTTGCGCCCTGTCATGCCGAGGAGCCCCCACATGTCCGCCACGACGCCACCTCTCGCCACACCGGTCCACCTGCTCGGCCCGATCGCCGCGGCGGTCGACGGCGCCTTCGACCGCGGTCTGCCCATGGCCATCGCGTACGTCGACGGCACAGGCCGACCGCACCTGTCCCTGCGGGGCACCCTCCAGGTGCTGAGCGACGACGTTCGCAACCGGGTCTTCGACGCATCGCCCGAGCGGGAGCAGGCCCACGACCCCGACCGCAAGGGCACCGCCGTCGTGATCGACGTCGACTCGGTGCGGGGCCGAGGGCCCGACGGGATGGTGGTGATGGCGCGCGACCCGGGTTGAGCCGCCGAGCGGCTCACACCGGCCGCTGGCCCAACACGATGATCGAGGCGTTCATGCGAAACTCCTCGTGCGGCGACTCGGCCTCGAGCTCCGCGAGGCCGGCGTCGTACTCCTCCGCCGAGAGCACGCCGGCGGCCACCACGCGCTCGCGCGCCGAGCGGAGCTGGTCGACGACCAGGGACCGCTCCGCGTCGGTGGCGTCCACGAGCCGGTGCTGGGCCTCGGGGAGCACCACCATCGAGTTGATCTCGAAGCCGGCCCGGCGCAGGTAGCTCGACAGCTTGCGCCCGGTGTGGCGGTCACCTCCCCGCTGGCGGTGCACCGCGGTCACCGCGTCGACCAGGCGGGTCTGGGCGTCGCTCGGCGGCCAGGTGATGTAGAGCTGGTCGTCGGTGTCGCTGACACAGGCATAGCCCCCCGGCTTGAGCACCCGCAGCAGCTCGCGGACCGCGGCCGCCGGGTCGGGGAGGAACTGCAGCAGCTCGCGCACGAACAGGAGATCGACGCTGCCATCCGCCACGTCGAGCGCGTGGATGTCGCCCTCGGCGAAGCTGACCCGCGCGCCGGGCACGAACAACTGGAGCCCGTCCAGGCGCTCGAGGAGGCGACCGGCGTGATGGATGAAGCGGGCGTCGATGTCGACGCCGTGGACCGACACCGCCTGGTTGGCGGCGAGCTCGAAGGCCAGGACGCCGAGCCCGCAGCCCACGTCCAGCACGGACCACTGCTCGCGGACCGGCAGCATGCGCAGTGCGGTGCGCCACGAGCGGTGGATGCTGTGGGTGTAGCCGAGGGTCACCGCCGACGTGGCGTCGGTAGGGTCGCGCTGCAGCTCCTCGGCGTAGGAGTCGAGCGCGTCGTCGAGCAGGCGCTGCTTGACCACGTCGAGCTGCACGGTGGTTCGCGTCCTTTCGTCCCGGGCACCAGACCGTGGGCCCAACCTCACACGAAGCGCTCATCTGACCACCCATGGCGTCATGCGAGCGTCGACAGGCTAGACCGGTCCCCACCGCTGGCGGCCGCGGGACGATGACCCCCTGGCCCCCGGCCGACCGCCGAGGCCGTCCGGTTCAGCCTGCCGGGCCGACCTCCGGCGTGGAGAGATCGCGACGCGAATCGACCATCCACTCGGGGAGGGCGATCGGCGGGTTCGGCAGGGGCGTGATGCCCCGCTCGGCCATCAGCGCAGCGAAGCCCTCCGGATCCGCCTCCCAGGAGCCGCCGTCGCCCGCCGTCACCTCGAACAGCTCGACGCCGTCGGGCCCGGCGACACAGGGGCCGGCCGCGGCGCCGAGCGGCACCTCGATGTGGGTGCCGGGCCCACACCAGGTGTCGTCGCACCACATCCCGCCGGCGAGCACATAGACCACGTGGTGGCCCTTGTGGCCGTGGCGGTGCATGACGAAACCGGGATCCCACCTGGTGTGGAGCGACACGAAGGCCGGGTCCCGCCGGATCACGAACCACCGGTCCCACACCGAGCGCTCGGACCCATCGGGGTGCCGCTGCACCCGCACCTGCTGGGAATCGAGGTCGTCGAGGCGCGTGATGGTCGCCTCGACCGCCCCGACGTCGCCCTCGTCGGCTTCATCCACTTCGTCCTCCGCCACGGCGCGATCCGCAGGAGGTCCTCGGCCACGACCACCCCGCCGGCGAACATGGCCTTCCCTTCGCCCACCCACGCCCGACGACGCCGCTCACGAGGTGGTCATCCCATCTCACCTTCCGAGGTCGGCGGCTGCATCACGCCGGTCGCGCCAGCACGGTATCGGTGTCCCGGCCCGAGCGCAGGACCGTGCCGGGGAGCGCGCCCGTCGGCCTCCCGCCGGTCACCGTCTCCACTCCGTTGACGAACACGTGGTGGACGCCGATCGACTCCGCCGTGAGGCGCACCGCGCCCCCCGGAAGATCGGGCACCAACCGCGGTGCCTGTGATCCGACCGTCGCCGGGTCGAACACGACCAGATCGGCGAACGAGCCGACCGCGAGGCGGCCGCGGTCGCGCAGGCCGAACAGGCGCGCCGGCTTGTCGGTGAAGTGGTGGACGGCCCGCTCCATCGGCATCAACCCCCGCCCCCGGAGGCAGTCGGCGAGGAATTGCGTCGGATACGAACCGCCGCACATCCGGTCGAGATGGGCTCCGGCATCGGATCCGGCGAGCAGCACGTCGTCGTCGTCCCACACGCTCGCCCGGATGGCCCAGTGCTCGTCGTCGTCGTCGGGCGCCGACGGCCACAGCACGGTGCGCAGGTCGTCGTTGATGACGATGTCGATCAAGGCGTCGAAGGGGTGCACGCCGCGCTCGGCCGCGATGTCGCTCACCATCCGGCCGCGCAACCCCTCGTTGGCCGCACTGAAGGTGTCCCCGATGACGTAGCCGGCGAAGTTGGCCAGCCGGCGGAACATGCCGGCCTCGTCGCTGTTGGCCATCATCTCCATCCGGCGGCGGTTGTCGGAGCTGCGCAGGGCAGCCATGCGCTCGCCCACGGGGAGTGCCATGACCTCGCGCCAGCCGGGGATGAGGAAGAGGGCGCAGTAGGTGCCGAAGCTCATGTTCATCGGCACGATGGTCGGCATGAGCAGGGCGATGATCCGGCCTCCCGCGGTCCGGGCCCGGCTCGACAGCGAGAGCTGCTGGACGACCCGTTCGGGCGCCTTGGCGTCGACGACGAGCAGGTTCCAGTTGAGGACCCGGTTGGCCGTCGCCGACATGCGCGACAGGTGGTCGAGCTCGAAGTCGGTCCATCCCGTGTTGCCCCCCTGGAAGATGCCCGACAGCGTCGTTCCCGGAAACGCACCGACGACCTCGCACAGCGCGAGGTGCTCCGCGGCGGTCGATCCCTTGGCAGGGATGGGGTTGCCGTCGGCGTCCATGTGCGCCGTCGAGATGTCCGTCGACAGCCCGAGTGCCCCCGCCTGCAACGCGTCGGCCAGCGCGGCCCGCAGGAGCGGCAGCGTGCGCTCGTCGGCTGCGGTGACGTTGGCCTCGGCACCGAGCACGTACCGGCGCAGCGCGGAGTGGCCGGCGATGAACCCGGCGTTGAGCCCGATGCGACCTTCGAGGCCGTCGAGGTACTGGCCGAAGGTCTCCCAAGCCCAGGGCACCCCCTGCTCGAGCGCGACGAGGGGCACGCCCTCGACGCGCGCCATCATGCGACGCGTGTAGTCGGCATCCTCGGCCCTCAGGGGCGCGAGCGCGAACGAGCAGTTCCCGCCGATCACCGACGTCACCCCGTGCACGTTGGAGGGAGACCCCGAAGGATCCCAGAAGAGCTGGGCGTCGTAGTGGGTGTGGGGGTCCACGAATCCGGGGCACACGACGAGCCCGTCGGCATCGATCGTCTGGCGGGCGGACCCCGCCACCCGGCCCATGTCGACGATGCGGTCCCCTTCGACGGCGACGTCACCGACGACACCCGGCGCACCGCTCCCGTCGACGATCGTGGCTCCCCGGATCAGGCGATCCAACACGTGTGCCTCCTCGCGACAGCGTCGTCGAAGGCTAACCCGGGGCCGTGGCGACGAGCAGATCCGTCCTGAGCCACCCACCGGCGGCGCGACGTTCGGTGCCCACTCGTCGACCTCCTTTGGCGCGACCATGGGACGATGGGCGCGCTGGCCACCCTGATCGCGGAGCGATCCGCCCGGTGGGAGCCGCTGATCGAGCGGGCGATCTTCGCCACGACGGAACCCGCCGAGATCGAGGAGATCATCACTGGATTCGCGGCCGATCACCTCGGACCCGTCGCGGAGGCGCTCTTCTACCGGTCCAGCGTCGGCGTGGTGGCGGGGCTCCACCTGGCCGACGGGTCCGAAGCGGTCGTCAAGGTGCACCGCTGGAACGTCACCGTCGAGCGACTCGCCGCGATCCAGCGGGTGCAATCCCATCTCGCCCGCCGCAGCCTGCCCGCGCCCCGGCCCCTGGTCGCACCGTCGCCGCTTGCGGGTGGGATCGCCACCGCCGAGGAGCTGATCGGCGGGCAGCCGGTCGACGGCCACGACCGAGCCGTCCGCCGGTCCATCGCCGAGGGGTTGTGGGCCTTCGTTGCGGCCGCCGACGGGCTCGCCGGGGCGGTCGACATCGGCGGCCCGCTCATGCTGCGCCCGCCGGGCGCAGCCCTGTGGCACGAACCCCACGATCTGCGCTTCGACTTCGACGCGACCGCAACAGGCGCCGAGTGGATCGATGAGCTCGCCAGCGTCGCTCAGCACCGGCTCGACGCGCTCGACGGGCCCGTCGTGGTCGGCCACTTCGACTGGCGGGTCCAGAACCTCGCCTTCTCGGGTGACGCGATCGCCGCCATCTACGACTGGGACTCAGTGTACGCGGCATCCGAGCCGGTCATCGTCGGTGGGAGCGCCGCCCAGTTCACCTGCGACTGGACCCGCCAGGACGAGGACACATTGCCCTCGGTGGAGGAGATGCGCTCGTTCGTGCGCGACTACGAGCTCGCCAAGGGCCGTCCTTTCTCCCCGGGCGAACGCGAGATCATCGACGCGGCCAACCTGTTCCAGTGCGCCTACGGCGCCCGCTGCCAGCACGCGGCGATGGCGCATGACCCACGCTTCGACGAGCGCTCCCACTGGCTCCGGCTCCTTCGCGCCCGCGGCGAGGACTGCCTGGGCGCCCCCGAGACCACGCCCGGCGCGGAGACCGACCCCGCCGGGCTCCGCTTCCTCAACCTTCGGGCCCGGCGGGACGTCACCTACATCACCAACGCCGAGCTCATGGCGAACCGACGGGACCGCTGATCCTCGCCTCGATCGCTCCCGTCAGCGCCCTGCGGTTGGACCCGGCGAAAGTGGCGTGAGCCGCAACGCGAGCGAGAGCAGGTGACGGTCGTCGGTGCCACAGCAGCCCCCGAGGACCACCAGCCCGTGCTCGTCGCGCAAACGCATGGCGGCGAGCGCCCACGGCTCGGGCTCGTCGGCGAGGACGTGATCGGCGGTGTCTCGTTGGTCGCCGCTGGCCGAGCTGGCATTGCCCTTGAGCTGTCGCACACGATCGTGGGCGGCGGAGTCGGCCGAGGCGACCACCTCCATGGCCTGGCGGGCGACATCGGGATGGGTGCAACACAGGGCCCAATGCATCGGTGGGCGGTCGATGCTGGATTCGATCGTGTCGATCGCGACATGGAGAGGGCTCCCGTCGGGCAGGCAACCAGTGGCGTCCACGACCGGCCCGAGCACGTACGGCCGCCCGATCGCATCGAGGACCTGGGCGACCGCCTGCAGGTCGACCATGGAGGGAAAGGTCCCGGCCAGCAGCAGGTCGACGTCGGTCGCCGCGAGCTGCTCGGCATGCCAGCGGTGAAACCCGATGGCCTGATCGAGTGCGACCTCGTCGGCGCGGTAGCCGTCGGTCGAAGGACCGAGCGGAGCACTCACGTAGACGCCATCGAAGTGGTCGCGGACCGAGAGCACGACCTCGGCGCTCCGGCGCAGCATCCCCTCGGCGGCGGCGCCGGTGATGCCCCGCCTGGCGAGGCGGTCCGATCGCGCCCACCATGTGGGCGCGTCGATCACGATCGGCAAGCCGAGCTCGGCGGCCGTGGCGACGTAGCCCGCACTCACCGCTCTGATGGCAGCCGCGCCGACCCGGTCATCGACCAGCGGCACGAGCCCGAGTTGCTCCTCTGTCGCCAACGGCGACTGGAGATGCAAGCGGGTGCCCGTCGCGCAGTCACCCAGCACCGGTCCGCCTCCGTGGACGACCTCGACAAGATCGACCCGCACGGCGCGCGACACTACGCCGGCCGGGTCGGGCCGAGCACTGCCCGGTCGGCATGGACGCCTGGATCAGGCGGACTGGCCTGCATCGGCGGGGTGGAGCGTCTCTGCACGGGTGGACGGGTCGGCTCTGGGCGTGGCCGGTGTGACCGCCGGCAGGCATGGTCCGCGGCGCCGGACCGGGTGCGCGACGGGCGGCGAGTCCGGACAGGCGCTGGGTGGCGGGATGACGGTGGCTGTCCGGGGCGGGCGTGGTGACCGTTCACCGTGGGGCACAATTGGCGGTGATGAGCTCCGAGGAGCGGGAGGCGCGGGTGGTGCGCACGGCCGAGGCGGCGTTGGCCGAGCGAGGCTACGTCGCTCCGCTCGATGTGCTCATCGTTTGGGCTGGTTGGCACCGGCTCGGGTCGGCGAGTGGCGCCAGGGGCGGCTTGGGTGCGCGCCGTTGAGCACCGCACGACGTCCTCCAAGCCGCTCGGCGAATCATGAGCTTGCCGCGGCCGTCTCGGGCGGCGACCATGACGAACCACCAGCTGATCTTGCCGCCGGCACCGGAGGGCCGGGGCCTGGACCCGATGCTCGTTCGCGCGGGATGGGAGCCGAGGTGATCGCAGGTAGACCGGCGCAGGAGAATGCGAAGGGTGAGCTCGCCCTGGTCGTCGACCAGCTGACCAAGCGCTTCGGTGAGCGGACCGCGTTCTCCGACGTGTCCTTCCGCGTCGCCTACGGGGAGGTGTTCGGTTTCCTCGGCCCCAATGGCGCGGGCAAGACCACCACCGTGCGCACCCTCGGCACGTTGATCGCTCCGACGTCGGGCACGGCGACCGTCGCGGGGATCCCGCTCAGCCCGGAGAACGATGTGGAGATCCGCCGGCGCATCTCGATCATGCCCGAGTCCCCCGGTCTCTATCTGCGCCTCACCGTGACCGAGAACCTGGAGTACTTCGCCGGTCTCTACGGTCTGGACCAGCCGGGGCCGCGGATCAGAGACGCCCTCGAGGCGGTCAACCTGGGCGATCGGGCGGGAGATCTCTGCGGCGGGCTCTCCAAGGGGCTGCGCCAACGGGTCGGACTGGCGCGAACGCTGCTGAGCGACCCGGCGGTCATGTTCCTCGACGAACCGACGTCCGGCCTCGACCCGGTGGCCGCACGGGAGGTGCACAACCTGATAGACGGGCTCCGGGAGAAGGGAGTGACGATCTTCCTCACCACCCATCGGCTCGAAGAGGCCCAAAAGCTCTGCGACCGGGTCGCCATATTGAACACGACCCTGCGAACCGTCGGTCGACCCGAGGACCTGCGCGAGCAGCTCTTCAAGACGGCGCTCGTCGTCAAGACCATCGCGCCGCTCGGCGACCCGGACCGACTCTTCGGCCGCATCCCCGCCGTCGAGGGCTGGCGGTCCGAATCCCCCGGCTCCTATGTGCTCACCGTGTCCGACCCGACGCTCGCCGCACCAGAGGTGACACGGGGCCTCGTCGGTGCCGGAGCCGACGTGCTCTCCATCGGCGAGGCACAGCATTCGCTCGAGGACGTGTACCTCGAGCTCGTCGACGAGGACGTCGAGGTCCGCAAACCGTGAAGGCGCTCGATGTCGCCCGCATCCGCGTCGTCGTCCGCAAGGAGCTGCGGGACTACCGGCGCAAAAGGTCCGTCGTCGTGACGATGGGCGTCCTGCCCGCCATCTTCCTCATCCAGCCCACCCTCACGGTCTTCCTCGCGCCGGCATCCACAACGAGCGACAGGGTCTTCCAAGTTCCCCTCCTCTTCCTTCTCCTGATCCCGGTGATCATGCCGTCCACCCTCGCCGCGTACTCCGTCGTCGGCGAGCGTGAGCAGGGGACGCTGGAGCCGTTGCTCACCACGCCGATTCGAAGGCAGGAGTTCATCCTGGGCAAGGCAGCCGCGGTCATGATCCCCACGTTGGCGCTCTCCTACACCGTGTTCGGGCTCTTCCTCGCCGTCGTTCGGCTGTTCGCCAAACCCGAGATCTCCTCGGGCGTCTTCCGCCAGGGGCCGATGCTCCTCGCGCTTGTCCTCTTCACCCCCCTGTTGGCCGGCTGGGCCATCGTGGTCGGCATGGCAGTGTCCGTCAGGGCGAGCGAGGTCCGCGTCGCCCAGCAGCTCGGAACGCTTGCCAGCTTTCCCCCGCTCGGAGCGGTCGTGCTGGTGGTGGTCGGTACCATCCATCCGACGTTCACCGTCGCGGTCGCGTTCGCGGTCGGGCTGTTCGCCCTCGACGTGCGGGCGTTTCACATCGTCTCCCAGATGTTCGATCGGGAGCGCCTCGTCACGGGTGCCAAAGCTGTCCGATCGTGAAGGATCGGAAGGGGCCACCGACGGCGCCGGCCGAGGACGGTCAGCGACGCGACGGGGTGAGATCGCCAACGTGGGGCTGGAAGGCAAACATGTTTGCCTTCCAGCCCCACGTCGAGAACTTCGCTTGCATAGTGGCCGGTAGGTACTGGCAGCCCAGCCCGGTCCGGCATCCCAGGTCGGTGGTGGTCAGGTCCAGGTGCTGGTGGCCCAGCTCCCACCCGACCACGAGCTGCCGGAC
>Ga0209698_10000846_pt1 | contig 35250 bp, 48 predicted proteins | sample LitLauG_LLR_2012_FD_187203 | JGI IMG/M metagenome (GOLD analysis project Ga0209698, IMG submission 187203) | Freshwater sediment microbial communities from Pennsylvania, USA - Little Laurel Run_MetaG_LLR_2012 (SPAdes) (version 2) | ecosystem: Environmental > Aquatic > Freshwater > Creek >... | reverse complement strand
CTTGACTGCCGGACAATGCGGGTGGCTGCGACCGGGGCATTGAGGCCGGTGTAGCGCACGTCGGCCTGTGGCGTATAGCCGCAAACCTGATTGAAGAAAGCGATCGAGAAGCGGCCGGCATACCAGTCAGCCAAACCATCGCGGGCCTCTTCGCGCAGATTGAAGGGAACGCGCTGGGCGTCGATGGTATTGCCGTTCTTGACGGAGACCACATGACCCAGTTCGTTGATCAGGATCGCATCGGAATAGATCGTCAGCGATTCACCGTTACCTTCGGCGAGCTGGTTCTCGGTAAAGCCCGAGCCCGATAGCTGCATGCGGATGCCGTAGGTGACTTGGTCACCGGGCCCCTTAGAGGTTTCGGTCTTGCGATGAATAATCGCGTTCGGCGAATCACCGATCAAGGGACCGATGTCGGTGTATTTCAGGGCTTCGGCGTCCAGCGTCTTGGACCACAGCTTGACTGCAAGGGCGTCGTTGACGCCAAAATTCGTAATGGCCATATGGCACCCCGTGTGGCTGCGCTTCAGGCGCGCGCCGGTTTATCGTGGAAACGATTGTGGGATGCGCGATTATCGTTCTGCGCGACGGGGTCCGCTATCCGGGGGACCGCCCAATGCGACTATCTCAGTCGCCGAAGAGTTCCCGTAGTTTAGTCTTGCTGAGTTGCGAGACCACCATGTTGAACTCATCCTCATCCATAGAGAGCAGTTTTGCTTGTGTCAATTGCTCTAGCGGCGCCCCTCCGGCCTGCGACAAGGATGTCGAGGCAGCTGCCCCTTCCGCGGCCATCCGGACCTGCTCAGTGACGCTTGGCACGCCGGCCTTGGGTGCAGCAGCCGGCGGCTTCATATCGCCCAGGGGCGTCCCTGGTACAGCTGCGGCGGGCGCTGCGGCCGCCTTGGGCGCAAACCCAGCCGCTTTCGCCATCTCAAAGATACGGGCGGCCGGGCTGACGCTGTCGGCATAGGCATTTTTGACCAGTCCCTTTTCTTCCTTGACGAGCTGCTGGCTGATCTTGGTCTCGTCATCCCAGCCGGCGGCGCGCAACTGATTCGCGCGCACCGATAGCAGGTAGTGATAGGCCGGACCGAAGTTGGGCTCGGTCTGGGCAAACTTGTTGGCATCCTGGCGATAGTTGTTGGCCAGATTGGCGTCGTCGCGTTCTTCGCGCCATGCGGTCTCGAGGTTGGTCCGCGCCTCGCGCTCCCGGGCTAGTTCGCGCTTGTTCCATTTCACCCATTCAAAGATATTGACCTCGGGATCTGGTTCCGGGTCGGTCTCTTCCGGGGTTTTGGCGGCCGCCTCCGGCCCCGGTGTGGTCAAGGCCTCGTTGATGATCTTCAGCCGCTCGTCGATACGGGCGCGCTCCTCAGAGGTCTTGGCCACCGCCGCCTCGGCCGCGGCGAGCCGTTCCATGGCGCGTTGATATTTATGGAAGGATACCCGCCTCTGCGGCTTACCGGTGTTGGCGTCGATGACATCCTTGCCGGTGGCATCCTTGACCGTCTCTACGTCAGGGTCATCGGGCTCGATAGTTGGTGTTTGCGGCTCCGCTTTCGCCGTGACCTTGTCGACCGCAGTCGATGTCGCGTCAATAGCACTTGACGGGTCTGGCAATTGGTCGGGTGAAGAGATGTTGCTACCGGCCGGCAAAGCCGTATCGCGCATCGCATCGAATTGGGCCTGCTCTTCAGCTGATAAGCCTACGTCTTCGTCGGTCATCGACATGGTATCCCCCTTGAGGTGTGTCCAGCTTGATGGCCTCCGCGATCCATTCGAACGTGCGGGGGTCGAGGATGCCCTCGATCCGCATGCCATGAATGGAGGTGCAGATGACCTCGCCTAACGGCGGTTTTTCCTCAGGGGATGAGACAACAATCGTGTAGGGGCCGAAGTGACCACTGACCGTTTCACGGGGCAGCTGCCTTCGGCCATGCTCTTTTGGCAGTAATTCGGCGGCGTCAAAGATGATATCGCCGATTGTCCACAGACCTACGAGGTGCTGTTCGCAAAACTGCTGTAGCTGATGGAACAGCTGCCGGCGGGCATTAATGCGATGGACGATCAGCGTCACTTAGCCGGGGCTTTCGGTGGAGCGTTCAGGCTCTTGTCGCTCTGGACAGGTTGTAGGGCATCGACCACCGCACCGACCCGATCGCGATGGGCGCTGGCATGGTCACGAATGGCGGCGGCATGGGTGGCGATTGTATCGTTGACCAGCTGAGCCCGGTCCATCGCCTGATCATGCTGCGCCTGCTGATGACCAGACATGGCATCAATCAGCTTGGCATGCGAATCGGCATGGGCAGTCACGGACTTATGCTCAGAGGCACGGGCGTCGGCGTCGGCCTTTCTCGCATCAGCTGCGGTTTTCAATACTTCCAGATGTGATTTCAATTTCTCAAATTCACCGCTGGCTAGCATATGCTGCGCCATCGCGAGATCGTAGCTCGCGGTGGCTTGCGTGGCGCCTGCCTTGGCATTGTTCATCTCGGCGATCGACTGATCCTTATTGATCTCCGCCACCTGCTTGGCCTGGGTCAATTGCTTGATGGTGGCGATCTCCTGGGCCTTCGCAGGATCGGTGTCAGCTTCGTTGACGAACTTCTTGATCATCTCCGTGAGGCGAGAGGGCAGCGGAGAATATTCCAGCATCTCGGCAAACACTTTCGGGTTCTGCATCAGCTGGTCTTTGAACACGGCGAGCAGCGGCTGGATAATCATCCAGTTCGCTTCCTTCTGGTTCGGCGATGTCGGGGTATCGTCGACCACTACGTCATATTCGCCGAATGTCTTATCGCGCATCAGCGGCAGCGAGCGCGCGCCATCAGGCCCGACGATCCGAATTAGACGACCGTCCGAAAGGTAGGTCTGGATGAGATAGAGGCGAATGCGGCCAACTTGTTTCCGGAATCGCCGCAGGGAATCGAAAAGGGTGGCGAGCACCGTCATACCGGCTTGCTTGCGCTGAGCCTCGAGGATACCCGGCTGGTTCACATCCTTTTGGCCAAGCAGCTCGAGGTTGATGCCAGTACAATCCCTGATCGAAGTAATCGCGAACTGCATCAGGTCCACATGGCCCTGGGTTAAACCGCCCCCTGGCTTGGGCATGATCTTCTGCTGTGACACCGCGCCGGTGGTTGCCCACACGATCGTATCGGGCTGAGCCCATTTTTCCTCGGCCTCCGTCATATCAGCAAAGGCATCTTCCTCTGCGACAATGCCGCCCTTCGCGGTGGTGTTGAGGATGTGCAGGGTCTGGCTCAACCACTTGTTGGCCCACATCTGCGGATCGCGCATGGTTTTGATCAGGCCGAACCAGTGACCCTTATTGCGGTCCAGCTCGCCGGTGATGCAGGCCCAGCTGAAACGACCCTTGATCGGTGCATCGCCGGTCTGCAACAGCTCATTGCCCAGGAAAGCCCGCTTATAGACCTTGCGCGACATCCTGGCCGCGGTCGGCATCACCGTCACTCCGCCGCCGAGCCGCTCCTCGAGCCGCTTAGCGTTGCGAAGCATGTGATCGTATTGCGCCTGATTGATCTGCAGTTTTTGCTGGGTCTCCTCGTCGGCGATCAGGTAGAACACCTCGCGCTCGACCCACTGCATTTCGACCAACATCACCTTGCTGGAATCGTCGTAGAAATCCATCCCGGTGCCGTCGGTATCGCGAATGCGTTTCTGCTCAATCGATTTGACCGTCTTGTCCAGCTCGGTGCCCACCGCCCATACCGCATCGAGCTGCTCGCGAGTCTTACCTGGGAAGAGCTGCATGGCATCGCGCAGCGGGACTTCCTTGGCCCGCGCGATGCGCTGGGAACCATCGAGATTCTTTTTGCGGACCGAATGATCCCAGTACATCTCGAGCGGATTGACGCTTTCCTCGATGTAGAGCCCTGCTGGGTCATCCTCATAGCTGAGGCGGTTCTCCGTCCATCCCATGCCGCAGGTGGCGCAATTGTCGAACGCCTCACTCTCTTCGTCCTCGCCATCGCAGCCGGCTGCCATCCATTTCGAGGCGGCCGATAGCAGCTCGTTGGGCGCGGTGACCTCGTTATGCGAGGGTAGAAATTGGATTTCGTGCCGACCATTAATCTCCATGCCGGCGACAGCCTTGAGGATGGTCAGCACCCGGTTGAAGACGATATGCGGCCGTTGCTGCGAGTTCAGCAGCGCCTTGTCGGTATCGCTCCATTGCTCGCCCGATCGGAAATCAAAATCGTTCTTGGCTTGGATGCGCCAGGAGGCCGAGAACTCGGAATCGGTCAGGAACCAGCGCTTGAGGACTTCGAACAGATCCTTCTCGCTTAGCTCCGATGGCAGCTTGGGAAGTTTCGCCCCCTCGGCGCCGATCGTGCCATCAGCGGCAATCTCGGCACCGTCGGAATGCTCCGACCGCTCATCGAGCGCATCATCGACTGTCACTGCTTAGACCCCCGGCAGGCCCCCACAGGGCCTATTTCTCGATCGCACTGACACGCTTACTGATCTCTTTGAGTTTAGCCTCAAACGCCACGAGGAAGCTCATGATCCCGTTTGCCGGGATCTTATACTTTCCATAGATGCCCATGAGCATTCTGTCGAGGTCTGCCCGCAACTGGTCGACGTCCTTGCGCATGATGTTCAATCGGGTCGGTTCAAATGGCTCCTCGACCACGATCTGCCCATTGCGCACATGGCGCCACGCCGGCCAGGGCATGTCCTCGGTCGCCTCATATACATTGGGCCGGCACACCTGATCGTCGTAGTCATAGAGCACGAGCAGATAGAGCCCACCCATCTGCTCATGGTGCATGACCATCGCAGGAAATTCTTGCTTGCCGGAACGGCCCTCGCCGGGTCGGGCGATATAGACCACCACGGTGCCGATATCTGGCAAGGCGCGCTCGTCCACAAGGGGGTAGAGGGGCTCCGGCGCTATACCGCTCGCCTGGATGCCATTGGATAACTCAGCGGCGACTTCAGGATTTTCGGTAGCAAGGTAATGACCAGCCATAGCAAGATGTCCTTTTTTGAGTGATTCTAGGTCTGTTTCGTCGCTTTTAGGGCGAACTATTGCCGCGAAAAGGGATTAGGTAGGTTCAGGTTCGCACCCGCGCTGACCCCCACAGCTTGCGCCGGCGCGACCTGCAGGGGTGTGCTCCCCTGATGACTAGAGCCGGTGGCCGGCTGCTCCCCCGCCGCCTCAACCACCGGCTCTTCTTTCATTGCTTGGGCCAAGAGGCGAACATGGTGATGCGGATCGTCGGCCATAGCATGCGCCGGTGTGGCGATGACAAACATCGTTCCATCGGCGCGCACCCCCTTCACGGTAATGATCTGATGCTGGCCGCCACTGCCGTTATCTTCATAGCGTAGCAGCGCCTCGTGGCAGACTGCATGACCCTTTGCCTCTTCGTTAAAGGCATCACGAACGTGACGAATAGCCATTGTCTAATACCTGTCTTGCTTCAGCCTTGTTCATCATCGGTCCATAGAGCGGAGATGACAATTTGGAGGCCACGATCGACATATGCCGGCGCCGCTGGTTTCGCCCTCCGGCGTGCTCACATAAGTGCCGATACTCGGCGATATGGGCAAGCGATTCTTCCTTTCGTCGGAAATCAATGTCGACCAGATACCGTCGCCACCAAAGATGGATGAGTTCCTCTGGCGTGAAAAGCAATCTGCTGGCGCCAGGAGGAGCATAACTGAGCTGCCGATCGCCGTGCACACGCTCATGGCTAATAAGAGCCGGAGATATCTCAAGCGATCCCGATGGTACATAAATGCAATCCCCCCAGGCGAATAGGATGCTTTGTCCTCGGATATGAAATACCCGATCGATATCGTCGAACAGCGGCGGCCGATCGCGGATTACCTTCACAGCGGTGCCCCGTTTTCGAGAGCCTCGATTTCCTCGAGGAGGAAACGCGCCTGCTCCAGATGCGGCCGCACCGCATAATATGGTCCGCGGTTCATGGTGAAGGTCTCGGCAAATTTCACCGACCAGAGCATTTGCTGATAGAGCCGCAGCAGCTGCTCCTGGCGTTCACTGCCCTCATGCTCTTGGAAACCCGGTGAATGTGCGGTGGTTGGCATGTGATTCCCCCGAATCATGCGCTCCAGGTGGTCGGTCCCGACTGACGCGAATCAAACCGATGCACCTTGGCGGATCTTGGTACACGTTCTGGGATAAGGCCGACAGCACCCGTCATTAGCGCGTCTGCCCCATGGCTGGCCCAGTCATGCACGGCGTCACTCGACCACGTCGATAGCTTCTCGTTCCACTTCTTTCGATAGTTATCCAGACATTTGAGGCCCTGGGCGCAATGCTCGCTATCGATCCATGTGGTCTGCAGGAACCGACGGGCGGCCTCGATCGCATCGGCCTTCTCCTCGATCCTCGGGACGACAATGAAGGTGATGCCCAGCTCTTTGGCGATCTCATAGCGCGGCTTGGCCGCCTGCGAGGTCCATTCCCGCACATGCAGATCATGCGGCCCATAATGCTTGCCATAGACGAATTTGCGCCGCTCCTGTTTTTCCCTCAGTACTTGTACGTAGTGCGGCAGGCCCTCGCCGGAGTTGCAATAGAAATCGATCAGGCGATGACGCACACCGTCGCCCTGGTAGAACCACACGCAATTCTCATCATCCATGCCGATATCCCAGAACGTATGCACAAGCCGGCTAGGATCGTATGGGACAGGCAGCCCGATGCGTTTATCGTCCCTGGCCTTGGTCAGCTCCCGCTTGAAGTATGAGCCCTCCAGCGAGCTGTAGAAGCATTCCTCGATGGTCGAGGGATACTCCGACTTCATGTCATCGGGGCCCTGCTCTTCGAACATCTTGGCGTACCAAGCCCGCTGCTCGGCATCGAGCGCAATGTCATGCTTGATGCGCAGGTCTTCGAAATATTCCTTCATCTCGGAGGTGATGAGGACTTGGTAGGCCGGCAGCCGATATTCCGGGTCCATCCACCACGCAAAGAAATGTAGCTTCCAGTCGATGGTGGATCGCTCGATATCGGATTTTCCGGTCGCCGAGGCGCGCTGGACGAGGTCGTAAAATTCTCCCCCTACACCATGCGCAGTGCTCTCAACGAAGATCTTACCTGTCTTCGCCACCGCATTGAAAGCACCCGTCCGAATGCCTTTTGCCGTCTCAGGGCTCTCGGCGGAGATCTTGCCATATTCGGACACATGGAGGATTTGCGGGGTGTCGCCGCGGAAGGTGGTGCCGATCGTGATTTCGGAGCCATTGGAAAACTTCATCGCCTCGGTGTTGGCGGTAGTGGTGCGCACCAATTTGCGGACCGTGATCGGTAACCGATCATAGGCGAACTTGATCTTGGCTAATTTCTTTTTCGCATCGCCCAGGGTGGCATCGATAATGGCTGCCCGGGTATTGGAGCGGAAGAGACAATCATCAAGGATGAGAATCTCAATCAGAGTGGAAAACCCTAACTGGCGCGCCTTGGTGATGACGTCGCGATACCATTGCTCGCTGGAATATTTACGCTGCGCCGCATTGCGCTTGAACTGGACGTCTTCGCCATCCTTGTTCTGTATCCAATACATGTTGTCGAGGCGCCACTCTCGATCCGAGATCTGCTCTTTTGCGATCTTATATTCGTCGGTCGAGCGCAGCCGATCGAGCGGGTCCATCACATCGGACATCAGGCATCAAGTGCACCGAAAGCTGGTGCTTCCTTTCGCGCTGGTAATTTGGAGATCTTGCGACCCTTATCGGCTGCGACATAATCCGCGGCCGCGGCGCGGGTCTTGGCATCGGGCGCATTTTTTTCCGCCCAATGGGCCCATCGATTCTGTGCTTGGGAGACGCTCGGCATCAGGCGGCCGGCGCGGGCGCGGAGACAGGTGGCGCGACGACCGCCTGCGGCTGGACAACGACAAGACCGTGGGCTGCTAACGCTCTGATGATCGCCTGATCAACCACCCCGGGAATATCCACCTTGGCCAAGGTATCATCGATCATTTGCTGGACTTCATCGTGGGCGCTGGGGGCTAGAACGGACATGGTGATTCCTTTTACAGATTTCCTTCTGGCAGCATGGGAGCGGCGCCACGTCCCTGCGCGGTATCGAGGCGACCCATCGGCACATTGGTTTGGCCTCCAGGCACACCCTCATCATCTACCTGCACCGGAGGCACCCCAGAGTTCGCAGCTTTCATCATGGATGGCGGTTTGTTTGCGGCCATCGCAGGAGCTGCGACCTTCTGCATGATCTTGGCGTGGTGGGCTTTGGAAATGTGGCCGGCGTTCACCAGATGCTTGGCGCTCGCCATGGTCAGGTTTCGCAGCACGTTCGCGTTCATCGCCATGTAACTGGTCCCCCGATTGGTCGGCCCGGTGGTTAATCACCGGGCCTTCCGTTGCCAATCCCCATTGGAGCGGTGTTTTAGGCCGCCACAATCCCACTTATAGATTTGGTTTGCTTTCGTCTAGCGACTTGGGTGAGGACCAGACCCATCCTCCACCGTCATGCTCGTAGTAGCCGACCTCGACGTCATCGGTGATGCCACCGCGCCAGCCTATGAGGATGCGCTTGCTGAGCCGATCGCGACCAATCGGGAAGGCGGGCTCGCCGTGGTAGAGCCTGCGGCCACCTAAGGGGCCCCCCTCACAGTCGCCGAAATATCCCATCACCGCGCGTCCAGGCGCCCCATAGGGACGTCATCGGCATCGCCGTCGCCATGCAGCTTGGCCTCAGCCTTGCGATGGATGGTGGCTTTCTGGCCCGCTGAGAGGCCTTTGGCGCGGCCGAGGTCGATCAGGGCAGCTCGCGCATGGTTCTTATCAGGGATCGGGAAGCGCCCAGGCACGGCGAAGTCGCCCTTGGGCAGTTCGCGACGGTCTTCTGCGGTCAGTCTGGCCATCAAAGGAACCCCAAAAGTTTAAAGCCCAAAATGGTTCCCATCGCCCATAGGGCCAGATTGATCTCGATCATAGCGCGCATGACACAACCCCCGCTTATCCAGACAATCTACCAAAACTAATGTTGAAAAAATAGTGGTTAAATGTGGTGGTCAGAGAGCCCGTGACACCGCCGAATTCGAGGGGTGCCGCTGCATTTGTGGTGATCTGCAACCCACCGGTATTTTCGAGTTGAATCGCGATATCGCTGCGTGCTGCCGCGACATTTTCCATGGGCGAGAGGGAGCCAAAGACTGCCGCCGAAATGACCTCCAAGCCCGCCATCGCATCCGCACGTACCGCGCCAACATCCTCTAGCGATAGAGTGACGTCAGCTCGCAGGGAGACGATGACATCGATGGCTACTCCGGCCTGACCAAGAAAGGCTGTGGCCCATTCTAGCTGCACAGCACCCTGCCCGGAGACGCCTGAGACGATCTCTGCCGGCGGGGGCGCATCAGCACGTAGAGCGGCTAAGATCTCCTGTAGCGTGCCCGCATCTGACCTGAAGGCGCTTGTGCTCTCGATCTGGACAGCACCATCGCCGGTCACGCCAATCGTGCCCTGATTCTCGATCGGCACCGCTGAATCACTACGCAGGCCGCCGGCAATTTCCAGTGGCGCCAATAAATCTGAGCGCAGACCTGCGAGTATCTCACTGGCGATGACCATGTCAGAGCGTTGCCCAGAGACGGTCTCCAGCAGTACCGCGATATCAGATCTGAAGGCGGCAATGATCTCGATCGGCATCAGATTGTTAGCCTGTGCCGAGGCTAGGACTTCAAGTTGGCTAAGTACATCTGCGCGCAATCCCGAGATCACTTCCAGTAGGACTGGATTATCTTGGACAGCGGCCGTGATGAATTCAGCCTGCATTAGCTGATCAACGCGCGCTCCGGCGGTCATTTCTAAGAGAGCCAGCGCATCGCTAGTCATACCGCTCAACAATTCGATTGGCGCCCCAGAATCAGCAATCACGCTGAATAATGCCGCTAATGATGGATAGGCGAGTTGCGGCTTTAGCTTACGCAAACCAATGGGTCCAAATCCCGGTGGCCCCGGAAATAGCGGCGCCGATATCCCGATTTGTATCGGCAACGGAATAAGCGGCGCCGCATATGCAAGGCTTGGCTTTAACAACATGCGATTGGATGGAAAATTTTGAGCACGGGGGAAAAATAGCGGTGCAGAAAGACCCGACTGCGGCGCAGGTTGTTTGACCGCAGCAGCATAGGCGAGCGCGGGGCCGACGAAGCGATGTATCCCGAATTTGTTAATCGGTCCCAACAGCGGAGCAAATAGTCCTGCACTGCCGCCCACCGGGGCAATCGTGGTTGCTGCTGCCTTGAACGCAATTGCTGTGGCTGTACCAGAGTTAGATGCTTGGTTCGCAATATTGAGTGAAAAGGTGATGGCAGCTGTACTCGCCCCATTATAATAGATCCCAAAGCCATTGCCGTAGCTCATCGTGTTGCTATCGGTGCCCTCCTGATACATCGTCGTAGCAGACGACACGGTTTGCGAGGGCTGAATAGTATAAGTGCCGGTGGCACCACCCGTAGATCCAATACTGGTAATCGTCGTACCTGCCGTGACGCCAGAGCCACGGACTAGATCATTGACACCTAAATTGCCTGAACCAAAGGCAAAGGCAGTCACGGACATGCTGGTGCCAGTAATCGTCGCGGTGAATTGCGCCCCATCATAGGTTGGTAAACCAAAGATGGCACCCGATGGCGACGAAAAGGAGCCAGTACTGGGTCCCAACCCCAGTTGCTGGAATGCAATAATCAATTCGTTTGGCTGCGCTGGCGTAATGGTTGGAGCTGGCGTGAACGAATTCAGATTGTTGAGTACCGCGCTTGTATTGACGGCAATCTTGTCGAAGGGCGACGGGTCGGCACCCGAAATATCCATGTAAATCATCTGCCGCGGCGTCGACGCGCTGCCCAATGTCAAGGTCGCTGTTCTGGAACTATGGGCCGGCTGGTTTGGATAATAGAAGCAGGTTGGCGCTCCAGCTAATCCAGTAGGTAATGTCCACGATGTCCCATCGCCATCGGCGGTCGCGGTCCACGTAGGGCTGGCGATAGAGCTAAAGAAGGATATGAGAAAGCCAAGATTGCCGGTGGATGGCAATTGCAGCTTCCAAGATGTGACAGTGCCGGTATCGCCGAAGTAGCACATCCGATCTATGTGCGGCTGCTTTGCTGAAGTTTTCGGTGTGCCTTGAACACCTACCGATAAAGCAATAGCGATGACGTTATACGTATCCGTGCCACCAGCACTGAGATAGAATTGTGGGGTGATGGCGGCTGATGTCGCCTGTAAATAAAATTGAGATGCGTTGGGAATTCCCTGCCCAGATGTTTGCGATATATCGGCATCATTGAGGGCAAAATTAGATTCCGGCAAAATCAACGATGGATTGGTCGCGCCTGAGGTGGCGTCCTCCATCGTATAACAAAGAATCAGATTGCCGCCGTTGCTGTTGTTGTTCGTAGGCGTAAACGATCCGGCAGAAATGATGCCAGAGGCATTGACGGTAGCTGCTGACGCCGTGCCATTCAAGGTACCTGTAATATTATAGACCTCAGTCAACCATGCCTTGATCGGATTGGTCGCCGCGCTGAATGAGACTGTTATAGTCTGCGTGCCGGTCAGCGCGCTGGTCAATTGGAAGATGCCAAACTGAAGAGTGCCACCAGTCAATGTAGCGATAGGCGTCGTCGACCACGTATTCCCCGCGTTGTCAGTGATGGATGACACCGATACGCCGATCGGCCATGACATGGCTAGTACAAGGCCATTGCCGGCGAGTGAGCCTTCACCGGGTTTAGTAAAAATGTAGTTATTGCCTACGACGTTATCAGCAACTGGTGCGTCATAATTGTACGAGATGTGCTGAACGATATTGTTGATCGCAGTGCCAGCCTGATTTTCGATCAACTCAGCAGTGAAAGATACCGAGTTGCCGGCCGTTCCCGTTGTGGTGGCGTTCGTGCTCGCCCAGCTCGACACCGCGCCATTCGTGTCGAAGCTAGCAGCTTGGGATGTGGTGCTGTTCGTTTCCGAATTATTATTCGTCATGCCGCTCGGCGCGGTCGTCAGGGTCTCCGTATTGCCACGACAGCCAGCGAACCCAAGCACCCACGACGTCCCATCCGTATGGGTCAGGGTCAGCGCTGGATAATTGACAGTGTTAGTGGTTGACGCGCTATTCGCCACCGGACCGAGGAATAGCGAACTACCATTTGCAAAATTGCCGGTGCGATAGACACTGCAAACGACGCTGGTGGCATTGGTCCATGTGCCGCCGGCATCGTTCGTGGCCGTAGCAATCTTAAATCCCAGGCGTCCAGCACAGGTGGTGCCGGCCTTAGTGCCGTTAGTTGGGGTTTGATAGCCAGCAGGAAGTGTAGGGATCGTGGTCGAGGTGCCGTTGAAGGCCTCGAACACGATAATGTCGCCGACCTGATGGGCGACAGGGGTGGCGGTGTTCGTCCCAGACGATACGCCGACAAGCGTGATCGACATTATATCCCGCCATGCAGTAGTTCACTCGACTAGCTAGTTCAGCGATTCTAACGAATATTGATGCAGCTGGATCGAGTTCGAGGCACTCGCGACCGAGAATGTGGCGAACAGATCAACCACGTTGGCGGCGGTGGAGTCAAAGCCGGTGCCAACCACGGGGGCCGTATCCGGTAACAGCACGGTTCCCACGCCAGTGGTGGTACCTACTGCAGGCGCGTTGAGCGAAGCACGCGAGGTCCATTTGCCGACACCCATCAGGGTCGCTGACGTTCCTGCGCCAATTGTGCGACAGGTTAAATCAATCTGTAGATCCCATGTCGCATTGGTTTGCGCCACGATATTGAGTGCAGAGGCACCACCGGTCCATACCACGATCGGCGTTGCGTTGAGGCGCACGTCGAAGGTCAAGTTGCCCGGCGTGGTCACTACGGTGGAGATGCGACCTTGCGCTGATATGCGCAGCTTCTTGCCAGCTACACCAAAAAAGTTGCTGGGGAGCACAAATTTGCCGGTAGGCAGGAGGCTAGTTGGCGTAGTGGAGTTGGTCAACGCCGTGCCATCGCCCTGCGCCGTGCCGAGGACTTCGTAGAATGATAAGCCGGGACCACCTGACATGGGAGAACTCCGTTATATGTTGTGACCCTTAGGTCGTCGATCCTGTGGTGCGGATATCCGCGGTGCCTTTGTATGCAGTAGTGCCAGCTGGCAGTGTCAGACGCAGCCACATGCCCTGGGCCTGTGTTGCGGTTCCACCCGCCGGCAGCGAGCCGGGCGAGGCGATGATATTGATTGGGGACGGTTGCACTACGAAGCCACCCGTACCGCTGGGCGCGGTCTGACGATTGGCGGCGGTAGCCGTGTCGTTCAGCGCGGAACATAGCGCAAGGTCCAGCGCAGCGCTCCCGGGTAGTGCACTGGTCTCGCTCAATACTTGGATCGCGGCTGCGGTCAATGCGGTGGTGGCATTCTGGTTGAGACAGAAAATCTTTTCATAGAATGTGCGCGACGACCCGCCCGGCACATCTGCCTGTGCCGTGGCAAAACAACGCGTGATGGCGGTGACGGCATTCGGAGAGATATCGAATACCATCCCATATGAGATGTCGTATGTGGTGGTGGCGTCAGGGATGGTCCCCCAATCCCGATTGATGGCGACCACGTCAGTGCCATAGGCGCCAGCGCTATAGGGCGCAATGATGTAGCGAATTTGATTCGCTCCGGTGCCGGTCAAAGTGCGAATCACGAGGCCGAGGCCGGAATAAGTAAGGGCGCCGAGCGTGGCGCCCTGGCCCGCTGCCAGCTTCATTAACGGCGGGGTGGTGCCGGAAGTATTGGCTGATCCCACCTGCGCAGTAGATGACGTGATGACGCGGGTATGCCCAAGGAGGGCCACGTCCCCCACCGCCGCGGTTCCGCCAGGATTGGTCAGCGAGCCAATCGCGCCCCCGGTAATGACGCCGGATAGCAAGCGCTCGAATACTTGCGCACCGAAGGTGGTGGTGATCAGGGTCTGGCCGTTCAGGGTGACCGCGGCAGGGGTCTGGATAGTGCCGGTGGAATCACGGCCGGTAACCTGTATTTTGGTGGCGGTATCAGATGCAGAACTTGAGACCACATCGAAGGACATATTCGAGCCGATATCATAGAAGCTGACACGCTTGGTCAGGTCTATGGCGCCACCCACCGTGACGCTGTCGGCTTCCGGCATATTAGCTGAGCCATAGAGAGCGATCTGGTTCGGGGTAACGCTCATGCGCCGCTCCTCGCGTCAGTCAACGCGCGTGTGGTCTCAGGATCGTTCACGATGGCACTCAGCTTGGCTAGCTTGGCGGCATGCAGGGCCTTGAGACGCGTGGCCTCGGCATGGAGCCGATCAGCCGCTTCCTGTCGCTCCACCAGTTCCTTTTCCGCCTGCTCGAGATTGGCCGCCATTTCCTTGGCCGCGGCCTCGCGCTGGCTCAGCTCGAGCCCATGTTGGGCCTGTTGGACTGCCGCGGCGCGCAGGTCATCCTCGCGCTGTTTCAGGGTCTGCAGTTGGGCATCGACCGTGGCATTATGGGCAGCGACTTTGGCGTCGAGCACAGCCTGCGCATCATCTAGTGCTCGCTGCTTCGCAGATAGCTCCGCTTCGCGTGCTGCGTGGTCGCCGGTGAGGTTATCATGGAGGATCTCAAACTCATGCCGGGCTTTCTGGAGGGCATCCAGCGCCTCGTCATGGGCTGTCTTGGCGCTATTGTATTCCGCGACCTTCGCCGCAGCCTTGGTGGGGTCTGCAAGTAAGGATAGCAGGCTCATGGCCTGATTGACCTCGGGATTGATGCTGGCACCCATCATGGAGTTGCTCCTCAGGCCACGGCGATCGCGGCGATCTTGACTTGGGTCTGAGCATTACCAGACCCCGTCCCGTTGGTTGGGACACCCTTGTATTCGGTTTGATTCGCCGCGAAGCGCTGATCGGTACCGGCGATCGCCACGGGAGCCGGGGGCGCCCCTACCGTGCCAAAGCCGAATACAATGCAAGCGGGCGAGCCGCCATCAGTGTGCAGGCGCACAAATCTCGTGCCAGGGTCCAGAGCGGCAGAGGGGATACTGCTAGCACCTATCGCGATGACTTGTTTTTCGGTGAGCGTGGATTCGTCCGGCATTTGGCCGGCATCACCAGGAATTTGGGTCAGCTTGTTGTATCCGGTGATGTAAAGATTACCAGCCATTGCGCCCGTCCCCCGCCGCGATCGATCCTATCCACCGGTAGAGACTGCGGTCGCTTTTGTAAAGGCGACGGGGAACGCACAACAAGCGGCGGTCGCTCATCATAAAATCGGATTTCGATCATGGGAGCTGCGTCCATGCTGTGGCATTGGCGGCGGGGATATTTGCGGGCCAGAAGGTTTCCCGGCTAATAAAGCCGTTAATATAATTATTGCCCGACGACCATGGAGCAGATCCCAAGGCAAAATAATTGATCGCCCCGCTCGGCATAGCCGACAGATTGCCAGTGACGGTATTGCCATTCAAGGAGATCAGCGAATTCCCCGAGCCAGTTCCCCAGGCGCCCAATAATTTGTTCTTTCCCGCAATCGCACTCCCAGCTGTAGCTGGAGACGATCCGGTAGCACTTAAAAAGAATATGTCCGCGGAACCGGCTGCTGTCAAATATTCCAAGGGGTTGGTAAACGAGAGGGCGGCACTAAAGCCCCCTATGGTAGCGAACGAAGGTTGAGCATTATTGATGGGCGTGAAGTAATAGCCAAGACTGCCAGTGGCATAGCCTAATCCCAATGGAATCTGTTGCAGGATATAGTCGCCATTGCGGGTTACCGCGGCAGAGGTAGTCGGGATGGGAGAGGTAGCGAAGGCCTGTCCTGAATTATCCAATGGCACGAGATTGAAGCTCGCTCCGCTGCCGCCAGACAAGCCCCCCCCGGGCGTCCATGTGGTCGCCGCAGCGGCTGGCCATACTGAACATACACCCGCATTGTTCACAGTGGGACCAGCTTGGATGATCCCGCCGGAGGCCGTGACATTGAGTACGGGATTGGTCGTACAATTCGCACCGCTCCATGTCATAGTTCCTGATGCGCCAGTATAGCCGCTGCCGCCCGCGTTGAGCGTAGCCGATGCTACGGTCATGGGCACTCCGGCATTCTGTTCGACTTGCGGCCAACCTAGGCGAGTTGTGAAATTATAGGTCTGACCGCTAGCGAAATTCCACTGCACAAGAGCGCTGGCCAGATTGGTCGTAGTGCCGGTGAAAGTACGCGATACAGATGTGCGGGAAGCTCCGAGGCTAGAACCGTTCGTCAAGAACACATTACTGGTGGTCCCGAGCGAGCCACCATTCCATTCGCCAATATAAATTGATGGCGCGCCACCAGTGAGGTTGGCATAACTGCCCGCAACTAAACGGGAGAATACGGACGCTGTCCATGTTTGCCCAATAGCGGCTGTGGCGGACGGTGTATTGCCGTCCAATACCATATTGTCGACCAATCCGGAAGACGCCGTGCCGGTATACATGAGATCGATATAGGCGATACCATTTTCCGTGCCGGTGCCAACCACTGTGCGAGTAATGCCGTTCTGCGGCCATGCACCGTTATCCGTCCAGTTGGTTGGTAGTGTGCCCGGCGTACCGGGCGATGCACCGAACATTGAACTATTGCGTAGTCCGTTGGTGCGCGTCTCTTCAATAAGGACACCAAGGTTGGTGAGGCGTGGCGTGTTCACGCCAAATGCAATGTAATTTCCATTATTGTCCGGCGCATATGCCGTCGCAGGTGCGGCACGCGCGACAGTGAAGAAGCTCGCGGGCGTCTGGCCATTCATGCCGCTATAGCTACTGCCAGCGAAATTCAAATCGAATTGTGGGTCTGGGACGGTGATGGATGCGAGCACACCGGTTGATAGCGCTTGTGATGTCCACAAAGCCACTTGAGCAACAAAACCGTTGACAGGCTCAACGCCTGTTTGATCTGTTCCAATATACCAATATGTCAAAGATGAACCGGCGACCGCACTCCCATTAGTGGAGCTGCCGCTAGCGCCATTGAAGGCATAATTCTGGTTTCCACTACTGACATAAGCAAGGGCAACCTTGCTGTAGGTGGCCTGCGGTGATGCGCCAGTGGTGCCATAACCACCACCATTGATTATTTGCCCATTGTTGCTGCCGCCAAAACGCACCATGCCTAGCGCAGGTGAAGGCGAATTATTGCTTAAACTATAAATGTACTGATTTGGTTGGCTGGGGCCATTGCTATAAAACGGCAAAAATTTAGCATATTCGGTAAAGGTTGTTCCGAGCACTGGAGGGGTGGTCACACGGCTCGTGTCTGCAGCTCTTGTAACGGCGAAACTTGACGTAATGATAGGAGACGTCGCCACACCACTTGCCGAGTTGTTAGCAGGCGTGAGTGTGACAGTTGCTCCTGTCCAGCCGGTGGCCGTACCGCTGACATAGGTGAGGGCAGCTGGTGAACTAGGAAATACGGAGCAGCTGCCGACATTAGCCACACTATTAACGGTGAGGACGCCAGCAGCCCATGTGACGTTCAATGTGGGCGCTACTGCGCAGGTGCCGCCACCTACGGAATATACTGCCGTACCATTGACGCCCCCCGATCCGCTAGCCGCCGTGACCGCACTGGCTACGGCGCCGCCGACGGCTGGATTTAACTCAAACATCGGTGCACCAACGCGCACCGTCATATTCACTGGTGTGCCATTGGTGGTGTTGTTGATCAAAAAGATGCGCTGGCCGGCGGTGGTAGCGAGCGTATATGTCCAGCTAGATGTGAAGCGTTGTGATCCGAGGCTATCGCCTGTGGGCGTAATCGCGGATGGCGAATTGCCCTCGGTGAATACATGCCCCGGTTCTGTCTCACCTTGTACTGATGGAGATAAGATTGGACCGCCGCTGAAAGAGCCTGCCTGTAGTTTTGCAAAATAGGACAATGTCCACGTTTGCCCGAGCGCGATTGCCACATTGCCATTGACTTCAAAAGTCAAGAGCCCTTGACCAGTGGCAGTAGGGGTGCCGGTGACTTGATAATCGATATAAGGCAATCCACTTTCAGTCCCCACACCTGCGACTGTGATGAGAGTACCTGCAATGGGAAATACAGACCAATTCGTCGGCAACACCCCCGCGCTCTTGACGGAGACGTTGGAAACGGTGCTCGGCGTCGCTGGGCTTTGAAATATACTAACCCAGCTTGTTGTTCCGGTTGCCGTAAATTGATAGCTATTGGTCCCCGAAGGCACATTCGCGACGCTACCAAGCTGCGAACCGCCTATGGCGGTGCCAAAACCAAAAGAAGATAATGTTCCAGACGTGGTGGTAGTAATCGTGTAGGTGGTACCAGAGACCGTTGGTATTGATGCAAAAATAGCAGCCGCGTGTGTGCCATCACCTGTTAGGGTGACTTGGTTCGTTGCATATGTGACGGTGCCCGTCCCTGAGCTGTTCGACCACTGCCAGCCATTCTGTACCGTGGCCTGCGAGGCGTTGATCGGGTTAGCAACAAAGTTTCCATTTGTAACACGCTCTCCGTCTTGAACAGAAACAAAGTTTAGCAGTTGCCCTCCGGGATTTAGGGCTCCTACCGTTACCCAAGCTGAAGTAGCAGTAGCGACGAAGGAAAGGCGATCAGGAAACGTAGAGTTCGATCCATTACACGAAATTCCGCCCCCGGCCATACTCGACGAGTTTGGGGCCAAACCTACGTTCACCGAGAAAAATCCAAAATTGAGGCCTGTATTACCTATGATCACAACATAGCTACGACCGATTACAAGTCCTGTCACCTGTTGAGAAATATAATTGTTGTAGTCAGCGTTATCCCCTATGAAGGTGACGCTTCCATTGCCAAACGTAACGGACCCACCACTTACCGTGTTTACAGTCCACCCCGCCCCCTGTGCCGCAAAGTTTCCGTTCGTCAGCAACTCAACACCATCCGCCCCCGCTATCGCCCCCTGCATCGAGTTATTGCGGATGGAGTTGATGCGGCTTTCCTCGACGAGGAGGCCGTTCGATGTGATGCGCGGAGTATTGGCCCCAAATGCCTGATAGTTGCCGTTGGCGTCACTCGCATAATCGAATGAATGACCCACTGTAGCCCTGGTCGTCGTCAGTAGACTGGCAGGCGCGACCACACGATTGGTCGACGAAGACCATGCACGGTTATTCGCAAAATCGAATTCAATATTTGGCGGATTAGATTGATTGACGACCCATGCTGGCAGGCCTGTCTGCTGGCCACCCAATAGCACGCGATGATTGTCGGCGCCATAGACGGCGCCCGCCGCAATCAAGCATGCGACGATCGCTCCGAGGATACGGTGCATTAGTCGAGCACTCCGCTTAGCTTGCCGAGGAGATCGGTGGTCGAGGCCGGCGTCACCGCGCCATTCGCCACGATGCACAGATAGAGCAGGCTGCGCGGACCAGGGGCACTATCAGTATTGGATACAGAGATCGCCGCGGTGAATTGGGCGAAGGATACGGTCGATCCTGCACCTACCACAGCAGGGGTGACCACGAAGGGCGCCATGGCAAGTTTTGATACATCTGCTGCCGCTAATGAAAATGCGCTCTTGTCCGTGCAGGTAGATCCTGACGGATTGGCGGTGAATAAATAGATCGTCATCGCGGTGGTCGACCCGCCCTGCGAAGCAATCCAGAAATTATCGAAGACAGCGGAGGCCTTGGCCTGGAAGAATCCTAACGTCTGCAGGCCACCCATGGCATTGCCGGAGGCATAGGCGGCATTCTGGACGGTGGGAGCGAAGATCAGCCCGACGTCATTGTTCTGGGCCTTGGCTGGGCTGAGAATCCCGATAACCGCACATAGAGCGAGAATACGGATCAGCCAGCGCATCGGAATATCCCCTCGGTGAGTGTCCCCACGGGTAGAGATTACGATCGCTTTTGTAAAGGAGCCTTAGGGCCCTTCTTGGTTCCGCTCATAATCTCGAACAGATATCCCCGCCTGCTGTTGCAGCGTCTGCATGCGGCCACGTAGCGTTTTTCGTTGCCGACCGCGTGGCGGCCGCGCCTTGGGTCGCCGCGGTGGTAAAGATGGTCGAGCGTCACCATCGTCTCGGGATGCGGCATGGGTTGCGGCGGTGTCATCACCCGTTGGCACCAAAAGCATCGGCCGCCCTGTCGCTTGCTCTCTTCGTGGCGCCGCCGCGCTAGCCTGTTTGAATCGGCCATACCTCAATCCATAAACTTCAGCATACGAATAGCTAAGGCCTAATGATTCGCACAGCTGGCGCGCTGCCTCAACCATTTCATGATAACGCAGGCGTCGGGTATTGCCCGCAGGAGTGACCGCAACGCCGGCGGCAATGCGCTGTAGCAATTTCATGGTGTGGGAGATCCCAAGTCTTCGGCCACGATCGCCTTAATCAATTCTACAAGGCTTTCGACCACCTCGATGCTGTTTGCAAACCCGTTCTGATCGAACAGGATTTTAACCAGCGCGGCTTTGCGTTCTTCAACGGTCATGTGTCAGTCTCCCTATCCTGCGCTAAATGGGTCATGCGACTGTCTTGCCCTCGACGCCACGTTGCATCCTTGAAAGCGTTCGGCTGAACAGCCAGTGCTGGGCTTCTTCAAGTTTGGTGAGCGCCAGTGCGTTCTCGCGACAGGCGAATGGCCCGGCTTGGAACGATTGCAGGCGGTCAATGCAGATCGCCAAAAGCACCTCTTGGGTGATGCCATTTACGCCCTGCTCGGCAATGGCACCATTCTGAAAACGAACATGGTGTTGCCCACCGTGGTCAAATCCGGTCACTTCATATTCATGGTTTGCGCCTCCGGCTCCCGGCTCATCGGTGGCCATGATACAAAGCCGATCATTGGTAGGGTTGACTTTGTGTGACGTGATTTCGCGCATTTTAATCTCCTTTGGTTGTGGTCTGGTTATGCGAAGCAAGCGAGCCGGGGCGCACTCTCATTTTTGAAAATGCTTTGTCCAAGCTAGCTAGGCAGGGATGGCAAATGTGCGTTTCGGCTTGGGAAAGTGTCGTCAAACAAAAACCATCCGCTGAGTTCCAAAGAACTCCCATTCCGCCATTAGTTGCGCTGGTATCGTCCAGCACTCGACGGCAAAGATTACAGGTATAGGTTCGTTGTGTGCTCACGGCTATTCTCGGTTATGGCGCGCATCTTGCGAAGTCACTGGCGGCTTTGGTAGCGGCATCCAATGCGTTGGTTGGCAATCGCGCCGTGATCGTCCCCACGTGTATCCTTTGAACCAATAATCCACACCAACTATAGGAATGTAGTCGCCATCAAATTTCGGACGGTAAACGATGATGTCGCTCCCATCCCTTGGTGCCGTTTCAATCGGTTGCCAGTCGGTCATTTCTCGCCTCCGTTATGGCGCGGCACTGGACTTGTCTCGGCCTTGTCCTGTTGCCAGTCTGTCGACGTGACCGCGCTCCACTCCCGCGCCTCCAGTTCGGCAATGCGCCGGTTGGCCGGAGTGACAGGGCTGCGTGTCAGCGGCGCATCTTGAAGTGCCTTGTCGGCGATGTCCCACATCTCGCTTGCATGGCGAGCGCCTGATATTTTGCATCCCGCAGGCCACTCTCGCTGATGAATTTTCCAAAGAGCGTCTTCGTACTTTTCAGCACGCTCCAAACCCGAAGCCAACTCATTTAGTAAAGCTAAAACTCGGGGCAAATCATCCTCAAAGGGCCATTCTCCGTCTGTGACGACATGTTTTCCGGTGATGCGGTCATGGATCATGCCGTGATCGATATAGAAACGCGCCTGAATATAAGGGCTGGTCGAGGGACTTTTCCCACAGATGTCGCAAACATCAGGAGGGACAAGGCCGCATTCCCCGCAAAGACCCGTCGGCGCAATCTCACAATACGGATCATCAACATCACCATGACAGCGGTAGCAGATAGTGCGCCGGCTTTCCTCGCATGAAAAGCAGGGAACCTGCTTGCGGTCGCAAGTCTCACAATCTGCGATCATTAGCGCACCTGTACCAGCATCTTGGCGACTATAAAGCGGTCTGTCGCGTTGGTGATGAATTGCATCGGATCGCGGGCTTCTGCTCTAGTCATTTGTCCTCCCGAGTCTGGTTATGCGAAGGAACGGAGTCGAGCAGTTCTTCATTGCGGTTGGCAAGTTCCATGTATTTCTCTAATTCCTGCCTCAGGTCGGCGATTTCATCTGTCAAATCGCTATCAGCAATCGTTACTGGTTTCCCAAATTGGGAAATCACCTTAAATGGGTTGCCGGATAGCTTGCGGAGGTCGCCCTCAAATACAACGGTGAACCTCATGTCTCGCCTCCGTTATGGCGCGTCACCGGGTTGCATGTTGGGCAAGCGTGAGCATCACGCATATCCATGCCACAGCGGGGACAACGTGGGTGGGTCGGGCCGTTATCATCACTTCGCGGATCGCGTATAACCCACTCCCGCGCCTCCAATTCGGCGATCCTTTTATTGGCCGCATCGAGCGCGTCGGCGTACATCCGGACGGCATCGCTCGGCTGTTGGGCAACACCGGGCCGCACTAATCCAGCCGTCATATTGTCGATCTGTGTTAAAACCCATACAACATCATCTTCCGGCTTCCATTCTGGCGCATCTTGTTTCCAATACTTTTCCCAAATGGCGGTTGCCAACCGCTGAGCATAACCAAGGGTGCGGGTGTCAGAAGAGAACTGGGCTGGGGCGGACATCGTCAGTGCTCCATCAGGGGATCTGCGGGTGCGAGTAGCCTTGCACGGTATGAACAATACCCCCCACTTGCGTGGGCCCTATTAGCCAACCGCAGGCTACCTTTCTGGACCCCGACCCACCCGCTGGCCAAGGAGGAACGACAAGGCTAATAGGGTAAACTCGTCAACTCGTATTGACAGCTTCTCATAATCCAAGCGTGCGGTCAAATTGAGAATAGACTGCCTGCATCCAATGTCTCGTCTTGCCGCGCAGCACCATGGATTGCGCCTCATCGGCTACATAATCAGGGAAGGGCACGCCGAGCTGGTCGATATGCTCCATGGCCAGCTCGTCCAGGCGCGGAATCTCGATCACGCCATCATTGCCGGCCATGACGTCGCGGACATCCTTTTTCCATTCGAAGAACGAGCTGCTGTTGAGATGATTCATCACCAGCATGTGCCGGGCGCCGGCCGAGGCCAGCTTGGTGGCTTCAATTTCCCGAAACGAGGCGATCGAGGCGCCAATGATGTGCAGGAGGGTCATGCGATAGCGGCCGTCCTTGACGCCCTCGAGCAGCCCGATCTCGCCGAGCACCTGCAGGGATGGTGATAGCAGCCCGGCACGGATGTCGATGACCGTCGTCGAGGCCTTGGCCACATTGTCGAATACGGTCATCTGACCGTCGGATGACGTGAGGTCGACGATATCGGTGGTGTCGGGGTAGAAGCGCTTGAGGACGCCGATCGGATATTCGGTATCGAATGCCCTGGTGTCGATATTCTTGCCCTTGAGATAAGCCAGGAGAGCCCTGGATGTGGTGGTCTTGCCGACGCCCCCCTTGTCGGCGCCGACGATGATGATGTGGCTAGTCATGAGATTGCTTTCTAACTGAGGACTAAGCGCTTCTCGATCGGCACGTAGCCCGGATGATCCTTACCCCGCGGCCCAAATAGCAGACATGGCAGGATTCGTCCCGGCAGACATGTCGAGTAGAGCCATTTTTCCCGTGCGTTATGCCACTCCTCGGCCGTGATGGGCTGTAGGCGCGCCTTCGCCAGCATCCGGTCGATGTCGACTGAGGAGAAATGCTTCTCCACCAGTGCCTGGAACTCCATGGCGCGCGCGCCCTGATCGTCGATCATTTCAGGACCTCGGCAAGATATGCTCGCATCTGCTGTTCAGCATCACATGCGAGAGCATTCTTGATGCGGTCCACCAGCATGCTGTTGCGCTCGATCGATTTCTGCAACTGCTTAGCCATCGATATATCGGCGCGCTCGACCGCGGTCTTCGGTCCTTCGTTGAACCATGCCTCACATAGCCGAACGAAGCAGCGAGCATCTTCCATATTACTGATCCAGCCTTCAATCCGGATCGACCCGCCATTCCCATCATTGTGGAATTCAAATTGCGTGCTCATTGGCTGCTGACCAGCTTTAATGTCCCCGGCATCCATGTAGGCTTTCCTCGCGACATCTCGTCGATCTCCCGTAGCAACAAGCGCAAGACTTCCATCGGATCACTGACATCCGAGATGCTATCAGGCACCGCGCCTTTGCGCGGATGGAAATACGGCGCGGCGTTGCGCGCGAACTCGCCGGCCATCACCATGTTGTCGCGGACCTGCCGCTTGATCTGATCCAGTAGCTCATCGAGCTGCTCGACCTCGGCGCGGTTGGTGGTGTCGACATGGCTGATGTGATGCTCGACCTGCTTGACGGTCTTCTGCAGCTCGAGAACTTCGCGCCAGAAATAATTCTGCCCTTCGAGCAGCAAATATTTGGGCTCGAGGTTGACATGCCCTGGGGTCGCGGTGAGCACCATGGCGATCTCGCGCATATACGCCTCGCTGTTCTTGCGGGGGATAGCGGTAGCGCGAGCGGTCACCACCGCCACCGGATCGGTGATGCGTTTACGCGCGGCGCCGCGGCGATCGCCTTTGCGGGAGCCTGCCATCAGTTGATCCTCAGATCACCACCACGGTCGAACGGGCGAGCGATCAGCTTAGTGAGGACCGGTTGATCCAGGTCAATGACCCATACCCCTTCAGTGGTCTCGAGGATCAGGGTCTCAGCATAGAAATACACCCGCTTGATCTGACAGTCGGCAGGCAGGCTGCCCTTGAAGCGGACCGCTAATGATTTTGGGATGTCGTCGTCGTCCTGGGTGGCGTAGACCAAGGGATTGCTCATCGCTTCACCGCCTTCGACTTCCTAGCCTGCTCCCCACGAGTTAGCATCCGGCGTCGTTCGACCCTGATAGCCTTACCGGGCGATCGCCATTTTCGCAAGGTCCGTGGCAGGACTAGCTCTGGCTCAGGTGGTCCGGACATCTTCCGCTTTCAACAGCAGCACGATTTGCTCGGCTTTGCGCAGGCTGTCCTCCCGGCGGTGGAACATATTACGGGTGAGAAGCCGCTGGCCGAACTCGGTGCCGGCGCGCCAGCAATCCGGATCGATCAGGATCGCCACCCGCTCCACCATGGTGCGTGTCGATGGTGGTGGTTGCTTGATGGTCATGTGCCTACCCCGCAATAATATCATGGTTACCAAAACTTGTTGATGACACGGTCTAGCCCATCGTCTTGTTCATGCGCTCGGTGCGATCGCGGGCTTGCTGCTCATAGGCGGCTAGCTCAGTGCGGAATTTGCTCAGCTCCTCGATCAGCTGCATCAAGAGCAAGGTGGGGTTGGCCCCAGGCGGGATGCCTACCTCCATGGTGCCGGCCAGGACACCGACCGCGGCGCCAAAGCCGCTGATGTAGTCCAGCTTTGATGGCTCAATGTTAGAACCGACCATATGATACTCGTACATCTGCCAAGTGCGCTCAATCAGGTGTTCTGGTATATCTTGCGTCATTGCAGGCCCCCGCCATGGCCATACCTGCAACGTCGATACAGTCGGGACGACTGTCTAGCCGTCCGAGCCCGATCGTGAGAATCAGGCCCACCGTGAGGTATAGGAGCCATGGTCTATACATCATCGTGATCAGGACGGCGGGGACAATTAGGATCGTTATCAACTGGAAGATTGTCATTCCGCTTCTCTGATCGGCGCCACAACGTCTACCATGGCTGCATGAGGGCGATTTGGGCCGGCTAGGCCTCCCATAAGGGAGGGTGCTGTTAGGGGCATCGGCAACCCCCATATAGCGCTGTTGTTTCATAGTTCTATCGCAGTTGCAAAATAGCATTGTTGGCATGGATGACGGCGCTGATTAGCTGCTTGCGCCGCTCTCTCTTGACCCGCAGGGGCGCATCGACGATCAGGATGGCGCGAGCGGCGTCCTCCAGCTCTTTGATAGGCCCATAGGCATTTGCCCGGCGCTGGGCTACGACGGCCGTCCGCTGTAACTCGGTTTGCCAATACTGGATATCCCGTTCACGGCTATCCAGCAGCTTCTGGGTCTCCGCCTTCTCCGCGGTATGCTGATTGATGAGGGCCTGCTTTTCGGCATGGTGCAGGGTGCGCTCTTGCTCGGCTATAGCCTTGTGCCGCGCGGCTTCGCCGATGGCAGCCTGCTCTTTTTCTCGCAATACCTGCAGGAGGGCATCGAGCACCATCTCTTGCATGCCTTTAATCCGGTCTTCCATGGGGATGATCCTTTCTGTGGTCTTTGTCTGGGTTTATGGGCTCGAGGTCGCGCTCATATCCTGGCCATTCTGGCCAATCGGGCATCGATAAGGTGAGGTGGAAATATTGATCGATCAGCCATGCCAAGCTAGCGACAGTCAGGGGGATCTGCTTGCGGTCGTTCTCATAGCGATTGATCAGGGTGTTATTGTTCCTGGCAGTGCCGCGATAGCCCAGCTCGAGGGCAAACTCGTCCTCGCTCAGCTCGAGCCGCTCCCTGATTCGTTTCAGTTCCGCGCCCTTCATGCGCAATCCTCCATATCGGCCAGCTGGGCTGCCGAGGCTTTTTCGTAGACCATTGCAAATTCGCGTAACGCCCGCATCTCGGATGGCGTCGACAGGTATGCCGCGTGAACCACGTCCGGCATCGCCGAATGCACCATGATGATGCTGTAGTTAGGCGCTAGCTCCGGGTATCGGTTCGGCATCGATATCAGCCTGATGTCGATGGCGCCGACGGTCTTGCGTGCAATCGTAATCATCCCCCGCCTCCCAGGCCTCGAGGCAGCGGCGCCCCGCGGTCGTCAGTTCGTATCCGGATATTCCCTTGAAGCAGAACCCGTAGGTTCCCAGCAGCACGGCGTGCATAGCCTGGATGTGGTTATAGCCCACAGCCAGGGCGCGCATGGCCGCAGCCAGCTGCTTGCTAACCGGGATCTTGGTATTGTTCTCATAGATCGATGGCATGATCATCTCCCGAGCCGGTCAGGCTCCATTTGCAGGGTACAGGGGCCGTGGCCCCTGTCAATTCGCTTTGACGAGATTACCACCCAAATTTGGTGGCGCAGATCGGTCCGATGCCACGCAATTTCCACTCGCTGGTCAGGGTGGCATTGCAGCGGTAAGCCCCGCCTGAGTCTGGGAGGAGCGCTTGCCTATACAGCGCTCGCCTTGATCTTGGCCATCTCGTCAGCCAGTGTCCAGAGCGCTCGGTTGAGGCGCACATCGCCATCCACAGATCGCACCGGGCGCGTCACGCGATTGGACCTGCGCACATCACCGGAGGTGAGCACGGTCTCCTGCACATAGGACAGGCCACCGCGAATCACGTTCTCCTGCACCCGGTTGAAGGTCGTCCACAGGTCATTGCCGGTATCGCCGAGGCGGCGAGGGGCCAGCAATTGGGCCGGCGTCACCGGGGGCTTGTCGTCCTCAAAACGAGCAACGCAAGCCGCAGATGCAAAAGCCATCTGCTCATCCCGGTTCAGCTCGATCCGCCGCAGGTTATCGAGACTGTCGTAAGCCAGCTGGGACTGACCGACCACCGTATAGGCGCCCTCGATCACCTGATCGATGACGTCGCCTTTGTGGGGGATCGTGATTTTGACCGCGCCCGCATCAAACCAGATAGTGCCGTTCTTGCAGAGGTCGCGGAAGAAGCCACCGAACATCTGCTCGGAGGTGGTGCCATCGTGGCTGCCGAGCAGGCAGACCTCGTATGCGGTGCCGGAGCGCATCGCAATGGCATGGCGCTGGCGCAGGCGGATGAAGTGCTTGGTAAAGCCGCGGCGATCGTCGTATTTGGTGCCGCCCTGCATGATCGAATAGGGCTCGAAACCTTCCTTGGCGAGGCCCTCGAGAATATTCAGGGTGCTGATGAAGGTATATTTGTCGGACCGCGAATGATGCTTATCCTCGGCGACAACGGACGGGCAGCGATCGGCGATGGTCTGGAGATCGAGCGGCTCACCGCCGCGGGCCTCGAGGATGGTCGCACCGCGACCGAAGCGAGCATATTTGTGGGAGGCAGAGATCGAGACGTTCAACATTGGAAATCCCTTTCGGTTGCGAGCCGGGATGGCTCTAAGCGGATAGTAAGAACCATCTGCGGAACTTGTCAAGTCGCCTTGACCAGATTCTTTGCGTCGCCCTTTTTATTTGATCTCATAGTCCACCGATTTGAATTTGCCGAGTTTACGATCATAATCGAGGTTGAGCTTGCAAGGCCGGCCCAGCTCCTCGAACCGCGCCTTGCGCTGAAAGAACTGAGCCTCGGTGACCGCTTTCTCGCCGTCGAACATCTTAGGCCGATGCACGGTGAGCCCCTGGTCGACCATGTTGTCCCAATGTTTGGCGCCGGCAATGTCCTCGAGCTGTGGAGCGCTGCCACGGCGCGCGCTGTCCATCTTGGCCGGGTGCGCCAGGATCTGCACATGGCAGTTCAAATCGTTGGCGAACTGATGCAGGCTGCGCAGGCAGCGGCCCACATACTCGTCCTCTCGTTCCCCCGGGGTGCGCGATGCCTCGAGCCGATTCCATGGATCGACCTGCACAATGCGGCAGCCATGCCGGACCACTGCCACCTCGGCCATATCCATGAACCATTCCAGCGTCGGCCGATGGGCGGGGTGGACTAGCCAAAAATACATCTCGTTGATCCAACGATCGGCATCCGCCTTTTCCTCATCCTGCAGATCGAATTCGCGCGCGCCGCAATACAGCGTCCGAAGCTGTCGGCGCATATGCGGCTTGGGCCGCGTTTCGAAGGTCGCGACGCAGATCGGAATGCAGTAGGTCTTGACTACGTTGTACCAGATCTGACCCCACACCGCGGTCTTGCCATGGCCTGGATGGCCGGTGACAACCGACAGGGTCCGCGGCGCCAGCTTGACCTTGCTTTCCCACTCCGGGAATCCGGTCTCCCATAGCACCATCGGGGCGGGCTCTGGCAGGGCGCTGAGGCGGTATAGGCCCTCAACGGGCCATGGCAGCGAACCGGCCTCCACCAACTCCCTAAGGGCCTGCGCGCCGTCCGTGAGCAGCATCTCGTTGGCGTCTTTGATACCCTCAGGCCATTGCACGAAATGAAAACGGGCTTTGCCGATCATCCGGACCATGTCGTCCCGTAGCAGGCGGCCAGCCGGGTCGTCATCGCCGCACCAGACGATCCGCTCGACCCGCTGCAAGCCGGCCTCGAGCGCCTCGCCCACGTAGGCATAGCCTGGCAATGCGGCAGGGTCTCCCTCGGTGGGCTGAGCCTTGGCGCCATGCGCCGATAGGACGGCTCCTGGTGCAATGCCGGCCTCGACCAGCGCGATGGCATCGCATTCGCCCTCGACCACCCACACGGTCTTGGGATTGGCTTTGAGCACCGCCGGCAGATTCCAGAACTCACGCTTCAGCTCACCGCCGCTGACGAAATGCTTGTCCGGTATTGATCGCGCCTTCCAGCCCTGGGTGTATTTGAACAGCACCGATGGCAGCTTGGCGCCGGCATCAGGGTAAAACGCCGTACCGCTTGCGACGGGCATCCGCGCCAAAGTCTCCGGGCTGATGCCGCGCTTTTCCTGAAACCATTTGGCGGCCCGCAGGTCGACCCGACCCATCGTGCTTGAGGTTGAAGGTCTCTCCGCAGTGGTAGCATTTTCCGACATAGTCATCGTGGCTAACCTTTAATTTGACGCATGGGGCTTTCGGCTTTTTCCGGGTGTGCGAGCAGCGCGGGCAGGGCAGATAGTTTTCACCAATGCGAATGCGTTGGATCGAAAAACCATCCCGCTGCAGCCCATCATCGCGATCAGTCATAGCGCGGCAGCCCATCGTCGCCGTAGTGCGTCACCTGACGGCCGTCCTCGTCCCAGGCAAATATTTTCTTCCTGCCGGCCTTGCTCGGCGCCCACTTCGCAGCCCGCTCGCACCAGAGCACCCAAGCGACATCCCAATTAGCGCTCAGTCGTCCGGTGTCCTCGGCATGCAAGCGAAACTCCTGAAACGCGCCATGGGCATCGAGGTTGATCTTTTTGGCCACCTCAACGCGCTCGGAGGTGAGGACAAAATCCGGCGGCATCGGAAACCGGCGAATACGTTTTTGGCCCCCCGTGGGGGGTAGGGGGGAATCTTTCTTTCTTTCTGATTCTCTGGCTTCTGGTATATGGGGGATAACCCCCTTGAGTAGGGTTGGATTTCCTCCCTTGGCGCCATTAGCCTTATGTAGCAGGGCTTTCTCGTGATCTTTGACCATCCGTCGCGAAAATAATACCCCATGGGTATCTACCCCAGTTACCCCCCTAGTTACTAGCTCGGTTACTAGGGGGGTAATGGCGTTCGGGTGCACCCCCACCAGACGCGCGATCGTCGCCTTCTCAGGCTTCTCGCCTTTGACCAAAAGATAGCCGTATGGCTCCGCCTCATGCATGATGCCAAGCAGCTCGATCCAGAGACCGCGCGCCGCCAAAGAGCACGCACGCAGGCATGGGTCTGCACGCCAATCAGACGGGTACCATTTCAACCACGGTTGAGACATCAAAAAACCCCCACATTTGATGGGGGCAAACCCTCGGGGTTCTGTTCATCTGGGGTTGACGGGAAATAGCGATTCCCATAAAACCGGAGATGTCGACCCCGATGAGATGCCCCTCATCGTTCAAGGCCCTGCGGAGTTTGCGCTCCCGGGGCCTTTCCTTTTGTAGAAACGATTCAACCGAATCGTCAAACTGAATCTTTTTTCCATGTGATGCGATTGATCGTTGCTGCGCCGCGGTGCGATCGATCGAACACAAACCATGCGAAGGCCGTAGTGTTGGTGTTGCGTGGCCCTTCCCAACCATCCCGATGCATCAACCGGTTGCGAAAAATATGCACGCGAGCCAGTTGACCACCATCCAGTATGTCCGATCGGCTCGAGCCCTCGAGGAACGCTAGCCGTAGTAGCATGCAGACTTTAGGCACCAGCGATATCGCATGCCGGATGAAAGGTGCGGCCAGCGAGAATGGCGGGTTGGTCACGATCGCATCGACACCCGCCCAGGGCAGTGATTCGGCCAGGAAATTGGTCTCCCCGAAATCTTGATCAGGCGATGCATAATCAATGAGGTCTGTGGATAACACCTCGTGGCCACGCGCGCGCAGCACCCGGACGATCGCGCCGCGACCGCAAGCCGGCTCCCAGAGTGTATGCGGGAGCCACTCGACGTCGAGCAGCGCGGTGGTGGCGCATTCCGGGGTCTCATAAAGATCATGGCCACGATCGGCCTGGGGATGCCTTAGAACCATTTGTAGACCGCGATCAGTAGCCGCGGCCGCGCATCATAACACTTCATGAACTCCACGGTGACCACCAGCGAATCATCGCGCCAGACGATCTGGTTGAGGGCGTCGACCGTCTTCATCAGGTTATCGAAATCTGGCTTGCCGGTGGGCATGATATCGCCGGCCAGGGCGGCCAATTGCTTCTTGCGGCTCCAGCTGGTTGGGACAGGCATATATGCCCTGAGGGACACCGTCAGGGCCTCATCGAGCGGCTGCCTGCCGGCCATGGCCTCGATCGCGGCATCGCTCAGGCTGCTCTCGTAGTGGCGTGTAGCGGCAGGAGTATAGGCCCGGGCAAATCCACCACGCACCGAAAAGCGAGGCCGACCCTTCCCGCGGGGAGGGCCGGCCAGCTCGATCACCACATATGGATCAGACACTCACGCCTCTTCAAAGGCGGAGGGCGCATCATCATCGAGGTCGACCTCATCATCATCGCGATCGACCTCGGGCTCGGGATCGGGCTGCTTAAAGGCGGCTTCCGCGATCCGCTTGGCAGCCTGTCGTTCTGCCATGTAGTCGGCCTTGGTCATCCGGATGGGGGCAGGAGCCGCAGGGGCGGCCGCGGGTGCGGGTTTAGCCTTATCCGCTGCCTTGATGAGGGTTGGGCCTGGGGCTTCCAGGGGCTTGATTCCGGCCTTGATGGCGCCCTCGGTGGCTTCATGGAAACCGCGCATATATTCGCGGTGCTGCTCGGTCGACGGATCATAGTCGGGACGAGCGGCTTTGTTCGACATCGCGGCAATCTTACCCTCTTCAAAGGCCAGGGCCGAAGATGGGGTGCGATCGGGCTCGAGAAACATGTCGAGTTGAGCGCCCAGGGATTTGCCGCAGTATTTGGCGATCGTTAACTTCCTGGCGATTTTAGCCCTTTCTTTGGCTTCCTTCTCAGCCGTATCGAGGGCTTCGGCGAGATCAAAATCGACCTTGTCAAACCCGTGACCCTTGGCCTGCTTGTAGAGGTTTCGCAGGTCGGCCACGGCGGTCGCCACGGTTGCCTTCTGCTTGGAGATCCCCGGCAGGAGCTGGAGGAACAGGCGCCGATCGTCTTCATTCATCGGGCTGTTAAAATCGACCTTCTTGGTCTCAGGCTTGGGATCTTTAGCGGGTTTCTTGGCCTTTGGCGCCGGTGCCGGCTTGGCCGCGGCCGCTTTAGGTTGCGGCTTTTTCTTGGTCGGTGGGTTGTTCTTATCGGCGTGCTTTGCTTTCGGTTTGGCCATCAGGCCCCCCTCTGGTTGATGATGATTTACTCATACAGATGCGGCGCCAACAGCGCACGAGGTATCCCGAACTCCTGCTCGGCTTTCACCACATATTTATCTGGGAATCGGTCATGCCAGCAGGCGTGGACATTCTGCCGGGTGACCCCCATGCGCTCGGCCAAGGGGGTGATTCCCCCCGCTTTCTTGGTGCAATATGCAAACCAGCCTTCGGGACTGAGCCGTTTTAACGGCCGCCCCTTGTTATCGATAACCTCCAGATCCCAGCGCGATTTTGCCATGGGGATAACCTCCATAATTTGTTCACCATAGATGGGCTCCCACAAGAATCCTGTCAAGAGCTGTTGACAAGGTCCGGGGAACTGGTAGGTTCCGCTTAGAGCCATCCCGGCTCGCGAAAGGACCATCCCCATGGCCAAAACCAATCTCTCTGCCACCATCGACATGTTCGGCGCGATCTGCGCCGAGATCGCCAGCCTCGAGGCCGACAAGGCCAAGCTGCGCAAGCAGCTGATCGAAATGGTGGACGGCGCTGCCGAAGGCGACCTGTTCCGCGTCACCATTTCCACCACCGAGCGCGAAACGCTCGATATGGCGGCGGTCCGTGCGAAGCTGTCGCCGCAGTTCGTTGCCGCCCACACCAAGGTCACCGAGGTGACTGTGGTCAAGGCGTCGGCCCGCAACAATATCAATCTGGCGGCTTGATCATGGCGCGCCCGCAATACCTGCAACAAGGCTGGCGCCCTAATGGGCCCGGCCGGTGCATATGCCCGCACTGCCGCACCACGGTCTCCACCAATGCCATGGCGCGCGCCCGGCATCGCTGCCCAGACGACCAACGGGTTGCCGACATCAAGGCCGGCAAAATCACCGAGGGCCCGGCCCTCCTAACTCAACTTTTCAACAAGGGGTGACGTCGATGAATTATCCGCGCGTCGAAATACCCGCCTATACCGATCACTGGATGAAGGGTGATCGCTATGGCATGATCGTCAAGCAAAGCAAGACGGTCGACAACCGCCTGATACTCCATGTCCTGCTGGACAAGAGCGGCAAGACCACCAAGGTCATGTCCGATGACTGCAGGGATATCTGAGATGTTGGATATTCCAGCATTCCTGAGGCTATCCCAGGAAGAACGCCGTGCGGCCTGGAAGGGCCGCCGGCTCACCGTGCAGGGCTCCGCGTTCAAGGTGAAGACCACCAAGGTCGAGGAGGCTGCCACCCGTCAATTACGCCGCGAGATCGAAAAGGCCGAGGAGGCCAAAAAGGCCGCGCGATTCGCTGCATTGCGAGAACTGAGGAACCGATGACACAGCATGCAAAATACATCCTGGCCGACTACTTCGTGTCGTTGGCCCTCACCGCGGCGATAGCTTTCATCGTGATAGTGGCGGCGGCGCAATATGACTAAACCACCAGGGCCCCGCGAGTTGCAATTGCGTCAACAGCGCGAGGCCGCCTACGAAGAGAATCAGAAGCGTATGCGGGCGGCTAAGCCGCCTGCATCACCTAAACCAGCGAAGGGGAAGAAGTTATGCCGCAACGTCGCCGAGCGACCACGGACGAAATCATGAAGCGTCCGCGCCCCTATATCCCGATCCTGGTGCGCTTGCGGGTTGCGAGCGCACAGCTGATTGCCGGCGATGCACTAGATGAATGGCCGTTGTTCTTCGCATCCATTAGCCATCTGACCGCGAAGCAGAAACTGGCGTCGGTTCTGGGTCTGATGTTCGACACCCCGCAGCTTGACCATGATCCGGCATTGGTCCTGCGCGAGTTCAATCCACGCACCGGCAAATATACGCCGGATGCAAACGACCCAGCCTATCTTATCTATCGTGAGAAAGACGAACACCTTCAGAAGACCACCGGGCGCAAGCCAGGGGCTGCGCGCACCATCACAACGAAGGGCAGCGATATCGGTCTACGCAATAAATTTCGCAAGCTAGAGCGCGCCCAGATTAACACCTCGGATATTCCGGAGACCAGCGCGCGCTGGTTCAAAAAGGCAAAGATCAAATCCAGAGGGTTCGACAAACAGAAAAGGACGTTCCGATGAATATCGCCATCCCCACTAATGAGCAGCCCGACTATGCGCGCGAGGTGATGGACCGCCTGCGCAAAGACTACGCCAACGTGTTGGCGTCGGTCGCCGCGGTGATTGAGGACTTTAAGCAGCTGCCGATGCCCATTATCAGCGATGCGGATCTGGCGGCCTATGCCGAGGTTATGACGAGGGCGCGCGACATCAACAAGCGCTTAACTGGTTTCCACGCCGCGGAGAAGGCGCCATATCTCAATGGCGGCCGTGGCTGCGACCAGTTCTTTTTTGGCACCCAGGATCTGCTCGAGCGGCGCACCAAGAATGCGGTGCCCGGCATCATCGATACCGGTAATCAACTCGTTGACCACTACATGCAAGAGAAGTTGCGGATCGAGCGCGCTAAACGCATCGCCGAAGAGGAGGCCATGCGCGCCAAGCTGCGCGCCGCCGAGGAGGCTGCCGCCGCGGCGCGCCGCGCCGAGCAGGAGGCGATCGAGAAGGCTGCTCGCGCCCGTAAGGAAGAGAATATCCAGGCCCAGCGTGCGATCGCTGCCGAGCAGGCCTTACTCAACGAGCAAGCCCGGCAGGCCGCAGAACAGCTGGCCCAGGCTGCCGACGATGCCCGCATCGATGCCCTGGCATCGCCGGCAGACATGACACGCAC